>Ga0157369_10004387_pt1 | contig 16660 bp, 19 predicted proteins | sample C25metaG_FD_113461 | JGI IMG/M metagenome (GOLD analysis project Ga0157369, IMG submission 113461) | Corn rhizosphere microbial communities from Kellogg Biological Station, Michigan, USA - C2-5 metaG | ecosystem: Host-associated > Plants > Roots > Rhizosphere > Soil | place: USA: Michigan... | reverse complement strand
GGTCTCTGCTTCATCCAGAGTCTTGCCTTTCATCCACTCGGTCGCCAGGGAGCTGGAGGCGATGGCGGAGCCGCAACCGTAGGTCTTGAACTTGGCGTCTTCGATAACACCAGCATCGCTGACCTTGATCTGCAAGCGCATCACGTCGCCGCAGGCCGGGGCGCCGACCATGCCGGTGCCGACATCGGGATCGGCCGCGTCGAACTTGCCGACGTTGCGCGGATTTTCGTAGTGGTCGATGACCTTCTCACTGTATGCCATGGTTCAATCCTCGCTTATCAGGGTGGGTCAGTGGGCTTGCCACTCGACCTGACTCAGGTCTACGCCTTCTTTGAACATGTCCCACAGCGGAGACAATTCGCGCAACTTGTTGACGGCTTCGGTGACCTTGCTAGCGGCGTAGTCAACGTCTTCTTCGGTGGTGAAGCGACCGAAGGTGAAGCGAATGGAGCTGTGCGCCAGCTCGTCGTTGCGGCCCAGGGCGCGCAGGACGTAGGACGGCTCCAGGGACGCCGAGGTACAGGCCGAACCGGACGAGACCGCCAGATCCTTGAGCGCCATGATCAGCGACTCGCCTTCGACGTAGTTGAAGCTCAAGTTCAGGTTGTGCGGCACACGATGGATCAGGCTGCCGTTCAGGTAGACCTCTTCCAGGCCTTCGAACTGCCGGTAGAAGCGATCGCTCAGGGCCTTGATGCGGGTATTTTCCTGGACCATCTCTTCCTTGGCGATGCGGAAGGCTTCGCCCATGCCGACGATCTGGTGGGTCGCCAGGGTACCCGAACGCATGCCACGCTCATGGCCCCCACCGTGGGTCTGGGCCTCGATACGCACACGCGGCTTGCGACGGACGTAGAGGGCGCCAATGCCCTTGGGACCGTAGGTCTTGTGCGCCGAGAAGGACATCATGTCGACCTTGAGCTTTTCCAGATCGATCTCGACCTTGCCGGTGGACTGGGCCGCGTCGACGTGGAAGAGCACGCCACGGGAGCGAGTCAGCTCGCCGATGGCGGCGATGTCGTTGACGGTACCGATCTCGTTGTTGACGTGCATGATGGACACCAGGGTGGTGTCGTCACGCAGGGCCGCCTCGACCATGTCGGGGGTGATCAGGCCATCTTCGCCCGGCTCGAGATAGGTGACCTCGAAGCCTTCGCGCTCGAGCTGGCGGGTGGTGTCCAACACCGCCTTGTGCTCGATCTTGGAGGTGATCAGGTGCTTGCCCTTGTTCTGGTAGAAGTGCGCGGCGCCCTTGATGGCGAGGTTGTCGGACTCGGTGGCACCGGAGGTCCAGACGATCTCGCGCGGGTCGGCGTTGACCAGTTCGGCCACCTGACGACGGGCGTTTTCCACGGCTTCCTCGGCCTTCCAGCCGAACAGGTGGGAGCGCGATGCGGGGTTGCCAAAGTTGCCGTCCACCAGCAGGCACTCGCTCATCTTCTGAGCGACGCGCGGATCGACGGGCGTGGTGGCGGAATAGTCTAGGTAGATCGGCAATTTCATCGGTTACTCCTAATCAGACGGGCGTCTCTGCTCAGTCGATGGTGGACGCTTCGATTTTTTCGACCGCTAAGGGCGATTGCTTGCTGGCACAGGCCTTGGTGTCCTGACGCTTGGCCACCTGCTGGATCTCGTTGCGGGCGACCAGGTCGGCCAGGGTGATACCACTCAAAAAGGTGTGGATCTGATCGCTCAGGTCGCACCAGAGGTGGTGGGTCAGGCAGGTATCACCCTGGTGACAGCCCCCACCGCCCTGGCAGCGGGTGGCATCCACGGATTCGTTGACGGCATCGATCACCTGGGCCACATGGATACCGCCCATGTCGCGCGCCAGCTGATAGCCGCCGCCAGGGCCGCGTACGCTGTTGACCAGCGCACCGCGGCGCAGCCGGGCAAACAGCTGCTCCAGATAGGACAGCGAAATGCCCTGCCGCTCGGAAATGTCGGCCAGCGACACCGGGCCCCGCTGGGCGTGCAGCGCCAGGTCGAGCATGGCGGTTACGGCATAGCGGCCTTTGGTGGTCAGTCTCATGACGAACTCGAGCGGGTTGCATCGGATGACCTCGATTATCGGATTCCCGACAAAAAAGGTCAACTATAAAACCAACCAAATCACTCAGGCATTATCTATCGGCGGGATAGTCCGCGGGTGGGATTCGCCGCGGGCCGCCTTCTGGGTTTCGGTCAGGATGCCACGCAGGATGTTCATCTCCAGCTTGCTGATGCCGGCCCGGCCATAGAGGCGCCGCAAGCGACTCATCAGGTGGCGCGGCTTGGCCGGATCGAGGAAGCCGATCTCCACCAGGGTCTGCTCCAGGTGCTCGTAATAGAGCTCCAGCTCTTCCACCGTCACCGGCTGGGTGTTGAGCATGGCGGTGGCCTCGACCTTGTTCATCTTGGTCGGCTGGTTCTGCGCCGCCAGCCAGGCCATGCGCACCTCGTACACCAGCACCTGGACCGCCGCAGCGAGATTGAGGGAGCCGAACGCCGGATCGGAGGGGATGTGCACGTGGTAGTGGCAGCGCTGCAACTCTTCGTTGGTCAGGCCGGCATACTCGCGCCCGAATACCAGGGCCACCTCGCCGCCCTGCTCCACCTGGGCCAGGGAGGTGGTCGCGCATTCCCGCGGATCGAGCAGCGGCCAGGGGATGCGGCGGTCGCGGGCACTGGTGCCCAGCACCAGGCTGCAGCCGGTCAGGGCTTCTTCCAGGGTGTCGACCACAATGGCGGCGTCGAGCACGTCATTGGCCCCGGAGGCGCGGGCATTGGCCTCGCCACTGGGAAAGTCCTCGGGATCGACCAGATAGAGGCGCGACAGGCCCATGTTCTTCATTGCCCGGGCGGCACCGCCGATGTTGCCGGGATGGCTGGTATTGACCAGAACGACGCGGATGTTATTCAGCACGTGGCTATCCTCGAGCGGACGCGGGAAATCGGCGCCGTATACTACGCCCACACGCGCCCGCTGGCCACGAATACCCCTTCCAGCGCCGCGAAGTCTGCTATCATTGCCGGCTTTCCTTATACAACCCAGGTGATTTATCCATGCAGCCCATGCTGAACATCGCACTGCGCGCGGCCCGCAGCGCCGGTGAACTGATTTTCCGTTCGATTGAGCGCCTGGACGTGATCGCCGTCGATGAAAAAGGCGCCAACGACTTCGTCTCCGAAGTCGACCGAGCCGCCGAGCAGACCATCCTCGCCACCCTGCGCAAGGCCTACCCCACCCATGGTTTCTACGGTGAGGAATCCGGCTACCTGGCGGGCGAAGGCGAAGGCGCCGACTACGTCTGGGTCGTCGATCCGCTGGATGGCACCACCAACTTCCTCCGTGGCGTCCCGCACTTCTCGGTAAGCATCGCCTGCAAGTACAAGGGCCGCCTGGAACACGCCGTGGTGCTGGATCCGGTGCGCCAGGAAGAATTCACCGCCAGCCGTGGCCGCGGCGCCGCCCTGAACGGCCGGCGCATCCGCGTCACCAATCGGCGCAGCCTGGAAGGCGCCCTGCTGGGTACCGGCTTCCCCTTCCGCGCCAATGACGTTGACCACCTGGACAACTACCTGGGCATGTTCCGCAGCCTGATCGGCCAGACCGCCGGCATCCGCCGCGCCGGTTCCGCCGCGCTGGACTTGGCCTATGTCGCCGCCGGTCGTTTCGACGCCTTCTGGGAAATGGGACTGTCGGAATGGGACATGGCCGCAGGCGCTCTGCTGGTCCAGGAAGCCGGTGGCCTGATCGGTGACTTCAATGGCGGCCACGACTTCCTCGAGAAGGGCCACATCGTCGCCGGCAACCCCAAGTGCTTCCGTGGCCTGCTGACGCAGATCCAGCCGCACCTGCCGGCCTCGCTCAAGCGCTGAGTTCACCTGGCTTACGAAAAAGCCCCTGCCGGCAGCGCCGACAGGGGCTTTTTCCTGCCTGCCGCAGCGAGACTCCGCGGCAGGCCGTCAGGGCTCACTTGACCACTTTCAGACTCGGCCGCGCCGGTGCCGGCTTGGGTGCCTCGGGCTTGCTGCCGCCGCTGTCGGGACCCTGGTCATCCGGCGGGGTGGGCTCGCTGTCGAAGACCATGCCCTGGCCGTTCTCGCGGGCATAGATGGCCAGGATGGCGCCGATCGGGACATAGAGGTTGTAGGCCACGCCGCCGAAGCGACCGTTGAAGCTCACGGCTTCGTTGTCCATGTGCAGGTCACGCACGGCACTGGGCGAGGCGTTCAGCACGATCTGGCCGTCGTTGGCATAGCCCGGCGGCACGCGCACCTCGGCGTAGTCGGCATTGACCAGCAGATGGGGCGTGCAGTCGTTGTCCACGATCCACTCGTAGAGCGCGCGGACCAGGTAGGGGCGACTGGAATTCATGGGGTTCTCCTCTAGCGCATCTCACGCTCGGTGACCGAAAGACTGGATCGGAAACTGTCGCGCGCGAACATGCGATCCATGTAGTCCTGCAGCGGCTTGGCGGCCCGGGGCAATTCGATGCCCAGGCGCGGCAGTCGCCACAGGAGGGGGAGCAGGCAACAGTCCACCAGGGAAAAGTCGTCGCTCAGGAAAAAGGGTTTTTCCGCGAAGATCGGCGCCACGCCGGTCAGGCTCTCGCGCAATTCCTTGCGCGCGGCTGCGAGGTCGGCGCCCGGCGCCGCCTGCATGATGGCGTCCACCAGGGTGCACCAGTCGCGCCCGATGCGGTGCATCAGCAGCCGCGACTGACCGCGGGTGACCGGATAGGCCGGCAACAGCGGCGGGTGCGGATAGCGCTCCTCGAGATACTCCATGAGCACCTCGGTGCCATAGAGCACCAGGTCGCGATCCATCAGCGTCGGCACGGTGCCATAGGGATTGTGCTCGGCCAGCTGCCGCGGGCATTCGCCACGGCGTACGGCGATCAGCTCGCACTCGACGTTCTTTTCCGCCAGGATCAGGCGGATCCGGTGGCTGTAGTGATCCTCGGGATCATGGAAACAGGTCAGGCGGGTTATGGCGCCCATGGGTCCCTCCCCCGTTGGGGGCGAAGCTGCAAAGGCGGGATTATCTCGCACCTTGCCGCCCGAGACCTAGGCTTTGTCTAAAAACTGCCTGCACATCGGTGATGCTGCGTTAAAAATCAGCTCGGAATGCTCATTTACCCTTTGCAAACTCGAGCGCGAGCCCGGTCCGCTTCCTCGCTGATTTTTGCCCTGCCTCACCTTCGCTCGGCGACTTTTCAGACAAGCCTCCGTCTCATCGCTCACTGTCGGGCAATCGCCGCCAGAATTCGCGCTTAAGCCAGAAGGCCAGGACGGCGAACAGCAGCAGATAGCCCAGCACCCAGGGCGCGAGGCGCCAGGCCAGACTACGTTCCGGCGCCGCCGAATAGCCAAGGTAGGCAACCAGATCCTCGACGGTGCGGGCGAATTGTTCGGGCGTCTGGGCGCCACTGTCCGGCTCCAGACGCAGCACGCAACGTCCCGCGCTGCAGTCGCGCACCTGGCGGCCGCGCAAGGCGGCCAGAACATCGGGCATGCGGGTGCCGGGCGCCCTGAGGTTGTCGACCCCGAGTGGCCGCCCGGGCGCCACGTAGAACTCCTGCAGGAAGGCGCGCAGCCAGGCCTCGCCGCGCACCGCGGCGATCAGGGTGAGATCCGGCGGCACGCTGCCGAAGACACGCCGGGCATCCTCGGGCTTGAGCAGGCCGAGCATGGGCGCGCTGGCGGTGCGTCCGGGCGCCCAGCTGGCGAGGTCCAGGTGGAGATCGGCGGCGACCCGGTCGAAGCGCTGGTATTCCTGGCCATGACAGGCCAGGCAATAGCGGCCGAAGCTGATGGCCCCAGCCCGGGGATCACCGTCGGCACCGATGGCCAGACCGCTGCACAGCAGAAGCAGGCCCAGCAGCAGCCCGCGACTCATGACCGGGACTCCACTGGCGCACGCGGACGACCCAGCCGGCTGTACCAGGGCATGCCCAGCAGGCCGATGAAATAGACACCCGCGGCCAGGCGCGCCAGCCACAGGCGCCCATCGGTCAGCGCGACCACGCCCAGTATTCCCAGGGCGACAAAGGCCAGGCAGACCAGGTACAGCCCCAGCCGCCCCGGCCAGGCCTTGTGGCGGATCGAGCGGGCCGCACTGCGATCCAGCCAGGGCAGCACGAACAGCAGGGCGATGGCCAGAGCCGCCAGGCCGAGGCCGCCGGCCTTGCTCGGCACCGCCCGCAGCAGCGCATAGAAGGGCGCCAGGTACCAGGGCGGGGCGATGTGCGCGGGGGTCACCAGCGGATCGGCCGGCTGCTGGTTGGCCGGCTCCAGCACCAGCCCGCCCAGGTCCGGCGCCAGCAGCACCACGGCGAGAAACACCAGCAGGAAGACTGCCAGACCACAGAGGTCCTTGAGCGTCAGATAGGGGTGGAAAGCCACCCCGGCTGCACCTCGGACATCGCGCTCGTCACCCTCGGGATTGTTCGAGCCGGTCTGGCGCAGGGCGACGACGTGCAGGCTCACCAGCGCAAGGATCAGCAGCGGCAGCCCGACCACATGCAGGGCCTGGAAGCGCCTCAGGGTGGCGTCGGACAGCACCACCCCGCCGCGCAGCAGATCGGCCAGGCTCGGGCCTACCAGGGGCAGCGCCTCGACCGCGCTCAGAGACACCTGGGCGCCCCAGTAGGAGAGTTGCCCCCAGGGCAGCAGATAGCCAAAGAAGGCCTGGGCCAGCAGGAGCAGGTAGAGCAGCACGCCAAAGCTCCAGACCAGCTCGCGCGGCGCCCGATAGGAGCCATAGAGCAGGCCGCGCAGCATGTGCAGGTAGAGGCAGACGAACAGCGCCGAGGCGCCCACCGCGTGCAGGTAGCGGATCAGCCAGCCGAAGGGCACCTCGCGCATGAACAGCTGGACCGAGGCGAAGGCGCCCTTCACCGTCGGCTCATAGCCGAACAGCAGCCAGAGTCCGGTCAGCACCTGCAGCGCCAGGATGAAGAGCAGCAGCGAGCCGAACAGGTAGAAGACGTTGAGATTGCGCGGCACCCGGTAGTCACTGAAGTGCCGGCGCCAGAAGGCGCCCAGGGGCAGCCGTCGCTCCAGCCAGCCGGGCTCGTCGTTGCTCATGTCGCGCCCTCCCCGTCGCTGCCGATCACCAGCAGATTGTCGCCGCGAAAATGATGGGGCGGCACGGCCAGATTCAGCGGTGCCGGCTGGTCGCGATAGACCCGCCCGGCGAGATCGAAGTGGGAGCCATGGCAGGGACAGAGATAGCCCCCGTCCCGGTCCGCCGCGCCTGGTGCCAGGGAGGGAATGCAGCCAAGATGGGTGCAGATCGCGGTGACGACGAAGATGTCCGGCCGCCGCGATCTCAGGCGCGGATCGACATAGGGTGGCTGGCTGGATTCCCGGGAATCCGGGTCGGCCAGCCCTGCCTCGTCGGCCAGCAGGCGGGCCTGGTCCGCCGCGCTGCGGCGCAGGACGCAGACCGGCTGGCCGCGCCATTGCACCGTGAGTTGCTCGCCTTCGCGCAAGGCCTGGAGATCCACCTCGACCGGCGCCGCCGCCACCTCCGCCGACCGACTGGGCCGCAGGGCGCAGACGAAGGGCACGCTGCCCGCCACCAGGCCCAGACCGCCGACGGCGGAGGTGGTGGCGATCAGCAGGCGACGGCGTTGGGCATCGGGGGCGTCAGCGGTCACGTCAGGCTTCCCGGCTCCATCTCCAGCGTCACGCCGAAGCGCTCGCGCACCGAGGCGCGGATGCGCTCGGCCAGGGCCAGGACGTCGCGACTGCGGGCGCCACCGAAGTTGACCAGCACCAGCGCCTGGGCGGCATGCACCCCCACGGCGCCGTCGCGATGGCCGCGCCAGCCGGCCTGATCGATCAGCCAGCCAGCGGCCAGCTTGACGCTGCCATCGGCCTGCGGATAGGTCGGCAGGCTCGGATAGCGCTCATGCAGAGCTGCGGCCTCGCCAGCGGTCACCACCGGATTCTTGAAGAAGCTGCCGGCATTGCCCAGCACCGCCGGGTCGGGCAGCTTGCTCTGGCGAATGCTGCAGATGGCCGCGCTGACGGCTTCGGGCGTTGGCTGCGTGACGCCCGCCGCGGTGAGCGCCTGGCGTACCGGACCATAGTCCAGCACCAGCTGCGGCTTGCGACTGAGCCGGAAGCGTACCCGCAGCACGATCCAGCGCCCGGCCTCGGCCTTGAAGCGACTCTCGCGATAGGCGAAGGCGCAATCGGCCGGGCCGAGGTCATGGAGCTCGCCGCTGTGGCGATCGAGTGCCGTGACCCCGGCGCATCTGTCCTTCAATTCGACGCCATAGGCGCCGATGTTCTGGATCGGTGAGGCGCCCACGGTGCCTGGGATCAGGCTGAGATTTTCCAGCCCGTACCAGCCATTGGCCAGGGTGGCCATGACGAAGGGATGCCAGGGCTCGCCGGCTTCGGCTTCCACCAGCAGGGCATCGCCCTCCTCCGCCAGCAGACGGATGCCGCGCGAGGTCAGCCGCAGCACCAGGCCCTCGACCCGCTCGGGCAGGACCAGGTTGCTGCCACCGCCCAGCACCCGCAGGGGCACGTCCAGTTGCCGGGCCAGCGCCAGGGCCGCGCGGACCTCGGCGTCGCTGGCGGCTTCCAGATAGCGATCGGCTTGCGCCACCAGGCCGAAGGTGTTGAGGCCTTGCAGGGGGACCTGCTGTTGCAGCTCAGCGACCATGACGGGCAGCCACCTCGGCGACCAGGCCATCGCAGGCGCTTTCCAGCAGGTCGAGGACCCGCTCGAAGCCGGCTGCGCCGCCGTAATAGGGATCCGGCACCTCGTCCACCGCCAGGCCCTGGCGCGCCAGGAAGAGTTCGGGCACGGCGCCCTCATCCGGGCGCAGCTGTTCCAGCCAGGCGAGGTTGTCCTGGTCCATGGCCAGGATCAGGTCGAAACGCTGGAAATCATCCTCGGCGACCTGACGCGCGCGTAGGTCACCGATGGCATAGCCGCGACCCGCCGCGGCCTGGATGGCACGGGGATCCGGGGCCTTGCCGACATGCCAGTCGCCGGTGCCGGCCGAATCCAGCTCCACCACCTCGGTCAGGCCGGCGGCGTCCAGCTTGGCCCTGAGGATGCCTTCGGCGGTGGGCGAACGGCAGATGTTGCCCATGCAGACGAACAGGATGCGCAGGGTCATCTAGGCTCCCAGCAGGCGTCTGACGCGCTCGAGATCTTCTCGGGTATCCACGCCGGCCTGGGGCGCTTCCAGGGCATCGGCGACATGGATACGCACGCCGTGCCAGAGGGCGCGCAATTGCTCCAGGGCTTCGGTCTCTTCCAGGGCGCAGGGACCCCAGCTGACGAAATCGGCGAGGAAGCCGGCGCGATAGGCGTAGATGCCGATGTGGCGGCGGTAGGGAAAGCCCTGGGGCAGCTGCGCGCGATCAGCGGCGAAGGCATTGCGCGCCCAGGGCAGCGGCGCCCGGCTGAAGGTCAGCGCCAGGCCGTTCAGGTCGGTGCTCACCTTGACCACATTGGGATTGAACAGGCTGTCGACGTCTGCGATCGGCTCGGCCAGGGTGGCCACGCCGGCTTCGGGATGGGCAGCGAGATTATTGGCCACCTGGTCGATCACCGCCGGTGGTATCAGCGGCTCGTCGCCCTGGACGTTGACCACCAGGGCGTCAGCGGCCAGGCCGAGCAGCTCGGCCACCTCGGCCAGGCGATCGGTGCCCGAAGCATGATCGGCACGGGTCAGCAGGACACGCGCGCCAAAGCCTTCGCAGGCACGCAGGATGTCGTCGTGGTCGGTCGCCACCACCACCTGCTCGGCGCCACTGCGCCGGGCCTGCTCCCAGACGTGCTGGATCATCGGCTTGCCGGCGATGTCGAGCAGCGGCTTGTTGGGCAGCCGGGTGCTGGCGAGCCGCGCCGGGATGACGACGGTGAACGCGGTGCTCATTTGTCCAGACGCTCATCCGTGGTGATGATGCGCGCCTCGCTTTCCAGCATCACCGGGATGCCGTCGCGAATCGGGAAGGCCAGACCGGCGGCCTTGCTGATGAGCTCGGTCTTGTCGTCGCTCAAGATCAGCGGGCTCTTGGTCAGGGGGCAGGCGAGGATGTCCAGCAGCTTGAGATCCATGGGCGAAGATTCCGTCAGTGAGAGTGTTCGGGCAGGAGCCGGTCGAGACGCCCATCCAGCCAGGCGACGAAAGCGGCCGAGGGCTGGGCGTCCACCGCCAGGTACCACCAGTCGGCGGCGGCGAAGGACCGGCACTTGACCGCGTCCTTCTCGGTCATCACCAGCGGCAGTGCCGGCGTGAAGGCCAGCTCTGCCGCGCTGTAAGTGGCGTGATCGGCGAAGGCATGGGGCAACGGCTGCCAGTGTAGTCCTTCGAGGGTGGCGAAGAAACGGCCGGGGTTGCCGATGCCGGCCAGGGCGTGCAGGCGTTGCCCCGGGGGAAAGAAATCCAGCGATTGCGTCTCGCCGCTGCGCAGATTGACCAGGGCGCTGGGCTGCAGGGTCAGGCCGAAGCCGTCGGCAGGATCGACAGTGGCGCCGTTGTGGATCACGGCGTCCACCTCGGCCAGCCGCTCCAGGGGTTCGCGCAGCGGCCCGGCAGGCAGGCAGCGGCCATTGCCGAAGCCGCGCGCCGCATCGACCATCACCAGTTCCAGGTCGCGGGCCAGGCGATAGTGCTGCAGGCCGTCGTCGCTGAGAATGACATCGAGCCGCTCCTCGGCGAGCAGGCGTTCGACGGCGCGCCCACGATCGGGATCCGTGACCAGGACCACCCCGGTGCGCTGCACGATCAGCAGCGGCTCGTCGCCGGCGACGGCGGCGGTGTCGGTGGCCCGCACCCGCCAGGGTAGACTCGGCGGCGTGGCGCCATAGCCCCGGCTGACCACCCCGACCCTCAGCCCACGCGCGCGCAGGTGGCCGATCAGCCAGAGGATCATGGGCGTCTTGCCGGTACCGCCGACGGTGAGATTGCCCACCACGATGACCGGGACCGGCGCGCGATGGATACTGCCCTGCCCCGCCAGGAAACGCTGGCGCTTGCGCCGGGCGATCTGGCGATAGAGGGCTTCGAGCGGCGTCAGCAGGCCCAGGGCCGGATGCCCCTGGTACCAGGCGCGAACCAGGCGCTCGCCCAGGCTCACGGACGCTTCGCCTGGGCCTCGAGGGTGGTGATGCGCAACTGGCTGAAACCCAGCTTGCCGGCAGCGTCCATGGCCATGACCACCGACTGGTGGGTCGCGCGGCCATCGGCGGTGATCACCAGCGGCAGGCTGTTGTCGCCGCCGGATTCGCGCTGCAGCGCGGTGGTCAGGCCGGTCAGGTCGTTGCGCGCCAGGGTCTGGCCGTTGAGCGCCATCTGGCCTTCGGCGGTGATGCTGATTTCCAGGGTCTTGGCCTGGTTGGCGGCCGCCGCGGCGCTGTCGGCCTCGGGCAGTTCGATCTTCAGCTGGCTGGGCTTGCTGAAGGTCGCGGTCACCACGAAGAACAGCAGCAGGACGAAGATGACGTCGATGAAGGAGGCCAGGTTGATATAGACCTCTTCGCGGGCGGCGCCCCCGGCGCGGCGACGGAATTTCACGCCGGGGCTCCTTCGCGGACGTCCACCTCGCGATCGCCGTGGAGGATGTCCACCAGCTTGACCGCTTCCTGCTCCATTCCGACCACCAGCTCATCGACCCGGCGCAGCAGGTAGCGATGGAAGAACACCGCGGGAATCGCCACCAGCAGGCCTGTGGCGGTGGTGACCAGGGCCTTGGAGATGCCGCCGGCGAGGATGGGCGCATTGGCCATGCCGTCGTTCATGAAGGCGCTGAAGATGTCGATCATGCCGAACACCGTGCCGAGCAGGCCCATCAGGGGTGCCAGGGCGGCGATGCTGCCGAGGGTGTTGAGATAGCGTTCGAGGTCGTGCACCACGCGGCTGCCGGCTTCCTCGATGGCTTCCTTCATGATGTCGCGGCCATGACGGGAGTTGGTCAGGCCCGCGGCGAGGATGTCGCCCAGGGGCGATCCGGCGCGCAATTCGCGCAGCCGCTCGGCATTGAGCTGCTTGTCCTGGATCCAGCGCCAGACCTGGGCGAGCAGCGTCGGCGGTGCCACCCGGCTGCGTCTCAGGGTCCACAGCCGCTCGGCGATGATGGCCGTGGCCAGGATGGAACTGAGGATGATCGGCAGCATCATCCAGCCGCCAGCTTTGACCATTTCGAACACGAGAGCGTTACCCCTGCCGCAAAATGCGGCCACTCTAGCACGAACGCCTCAGGGTGTCGGCGGGCCTATCCGCCACCAATGCCGCACCTGGCGCTGCCCGTGCGGTACCTCCCAGCGACCCAGGGTCCAGCTCAGGGCGCCCAGCGCGGCGGTGTCGTAGGGCAGCACGCCGCGCTCGCGATAGCGCGCCAGCACCTGGGGATGGGGATGGCCATAGCGATTGTTCAGCCCCCGGGAGATCAGTACGCCGCGCGGCTGGACGGCGTCGATGAAGGCGGCGCTGGAACCGCTGCGACTGCCATGGTGCGGAGCGACCAGCCACTCGGCTGCCAGCGGCACCCCGCTGGCCACCAGCTCGGCTTCACGGCGGGCATCGATGTCGCCGGTCAGCAGCAGGCGCTCGCCCCTCGCGGCGACGCTGAGCACGCAGGAGGAGGCGTTGGAATCCGCCGCGGGGTGCCACCAGGTGGTGAAGACGACCTCGTTCCAGCGCCACTCGGCCCCATCCGTGCAATCCCGCGCGTGCAATTCCGGCTGGAGCCGACCCGCCTCGCCGCTGAGTACCTGTCCTGGCGGCAGTCCTCTGGCCACGGCCGGCGCACCGCCGGCGTGGTCGGCATCGGCATGACTGAGCAGCATGACGTCCAGGGTGTCGATGCCAAGGGCCTGCAGGTTGGGCAGGACGACCCGGGCGCCGCTGTCATAGCTGCCCTGGCGCGGCCCGGCGTCGTAGAGCAGCGCATGGTCGCGGGTGCGCACCAGCACCGCCAGGCCCTGCCCCACGTCCAGCACGGTGATCCGCGCCAGCCCCGCCGCGGGTACCGGCGACGGGGGAAACAGCCCCGGCAGCATCAGCAGCACGCCGAAGCCTCGTAGCGGCACACCCGCGGGCAGTAGCGCCAGCAGCGCCCCCAGCCCCGCCAGCCACAGCGCCCAGGCGGGCGCGAGGACCGGCTGCCAGGCTGCAGCCAGGTGCGCCAAGCCGCTCAGCAGCCAGAGCAGCCCCTGCAGCAGGCCACCCGCCAGCAGCAAGGCCGGCGTCCCCAGCGGCGACCAGAGCAGGGACAGCAGGGTCCCCGCCAGCGCCAGGGGCACGATGGCCAGGTCCATCAGCGGCACGGCCAGGGCATTGGCCAGCGGGCCGCTCGGACTCAGGGGCAGGCCCAGCGCCAGGAGCAGCGGCGCCAGGCCCACGGCCATGCACCACTGAGCGCGCCCGAGGGTGAGCCACCAGGGCAGTCGGCCCAGGCGGCCGGCAAAGCTCCACAGCAGCAACAGCACGGCGCCAAAGGACAGCCAGAATCCGGGCAGCAGACTGACCAGCGGATTGGCGGCCAGCACCAGTGCCAGGGCCAGCAGGACCGCGTCCGCCAGCCGCACCTGCTGGCGCCCGAGTTGCCAGAGCAGGCCCAGGGTGACCATGACGCAGGCCCGCTGCACCGGCACCTCGAAGCCGGCCAGCAGTCCGTAGCCCAGTGCGGTGGCGATCGTCAGCACCGCCGCGGACAGACGCCAGGGCAGTTGACGCGGCCAGAGGCCACGGCGTGCCAGAAGGACCACCCCGGCATAAACGCCTAGGGCGATCAGGCCGATGTGCTGCCCGGAGATCACCATCAGGTGCACGGTGCCGGTGTCCTGGAACAGCTGCCACTGGGCAGTGGTGATACCCGAGCCGTCGCCCACCACCAGGGCGGCGAGCAGCCCACCCTGCCCCGCCGGATCCCGCGTCTGCAGGTATTGCCGGATGCCGTCGCGCCAGGTCGCCAGGCCACTGGCGGCGGCCAGGCGCTGGCCATCCTTGACGCTGCCGGTGGCGCCTATGCCCTGGGCCAGCAGCCAGGCTTCGCGATCCTGCCCGAGGGGGTTGACCAGACCCGCGGGGCCGCGCAGCTCCGCGGCCAGGCGCCAGCGTTCGCCGGCCAGTGGGCGCGGCCCGCCGTGCCAGCTCAGGCGGATCCGCGCCGGCAGCTTCAGCGCGCGGCGGCTGGTTGCCCCGGCGAGCACGAAACCCACCGAGTCGGCCTCCACCGTGGGCAGGCCGCTGATCTCGCCGTCGATCCACAGCACCCGCTGTTCCAGCGTCGGATCCAGGCGATCGTCCAGCGCCCAGTGACCATTGAGCAGCGCCCAGGCCAGGCCCAGCCCGAAGGCACCGAGCGCCAGGAAGCGGGTGAACAGGAGCACCAGGGCCACCGCCGCGAGGGCCGCCAGCAGGGATAGCGACGGCAGTGTGGCGAAGGCGCGCAGGAGCAGCACGCCCAGGGCGAAGGACAGCAGAGCGGCGCGCATCAGGACTCCATCCTTGGAGAGCCAAAAGAGCTTCGGAAGCGCGGATTAGAGCAGCTTGGACGCCGTAGGGCCAGGGGCGTAGCGCCGCCTGGCCCGGCAGGAGATCAGTCGTAGCGCAGGGCTTCGGCCGGTGAGGTGCGCGAGGCGCGCCAGGCGGGATAGAGGGTCGCCAGGAAACTCATGCTCAGGGCGGCCACGGCGATCAGCACCACGTCTTCCAGCTCCAGCCGCGACGGCAGGTTGCTGATGAAGTACATGTCACCACCAAACAGCTTGTGGCCGACCAGACGCTCCAGGGCGGCGATCCAGCTGCTGACGTTGAGTGCCGCGATGACGCCCAGCACGCCGCCGATCAGGGTACCGACCAGGCCGATCACCGTGCCCTGCACCATGAACACCGCCATGATCTGCCCGGGCGTGGCGCCCAGGGTGCGCAGGATGGCGATATCGGCCTTCTTGTCGGCCACCACCATGATGAGGGTGGCGATGATGTTGAAGGCGGCCACGGCGACGATCAGCAGGAGCAGCAGGCCGATCATGGTCTTTTCCATCTGCATGGCCTGGAACAGACTGCCCTGGGAGATCGTCCAGTCACGCGCCTGGTAGCCGTCGCCGAGGGCCTTGGCCACGTCGCGGGAGATGCGCGGCGCCTGGAACAGATCGTCCAGCGCCAGGCGGATGCTTTCCACCTGGCCCGGCTGCCAGCCCTTGAGCGGGGCGGCATCGGCGACGTTGATCAGGGCCAGGGAGGCATCCAGCTCGGCGCCGACCTTGAAGGTACCGACCACGGTGAAGCGCCGCAGCCGCGGGGTGATGCTGCCGGTGGCGCCGACCTCAGGGATGATCACCGTGACCTGGCTGCCCAGCTTCAGCTGGAAGCGTCGCGCGGCGATCTCGCCCAGCACGATGCCGAATTCACCGGGCTTGAGGGCGTCGAGACTGCCCTGGGTCATGCGTTCGCCGACGATGGACACGCGCTTTTCCTGGGCCGGATCGATGCCGTCCACCAGCAGCGGCTGCATGCGACCCCGTACCGAAAGCATGCCCTGCAACTGGGTATAGGGCACCGCCGCCAGCACATGGGGCTGCTGCTCGGCCTTGGCCGCCAGCGGGCGCCAGTCGTCCAGCGGCTGGGCACCACTGATGAAGGCATGGGGCACCATGCCGAGGATGCGGCCGCGCATTTCTTCCTGGAAGCCGTTCATCACCGACAGCACCAGGATCATGGCCAGCACGCCCAGCGCCAGGCCGAACATGGAAACCAGCGAGAAGAAGGAGATGAACGACTTGCGCCGCTTGGCGCGGGTGTATCTCAGGCCGATGAACAGCGAAAGCGGTCTGAACATGGCGACCTCAGACCTGCCGGGCCGGCGTGGCGTCGACCAGATGGCCTTCGTCCAGGCGCAGCATCCGGTCCATCTGGCCAGCCAGCACCTGGTCGTGGGTCACCACCAGGAAGGCGGTGCGCAGCGAGGTGGACAGCTCCAGCATCAGGTCCTGGATGCCATGGGCGGTGTGCTGATCGAGGTTGCCGGTGGGTTCGTCGAGCAGTACCAGCTTGGGCTGGTTGACCAGCGCCCGGGCGATGGCCACGCGCTGGCGCTCGCCACCGGACAGCTCGGCCGGCTTGTGGCCCAGGCGATGACCGAGACCGACCCGCTCCAGCAACTTGGCGGCGCGCTCGCGGGCTTCGCCGATGGAGGCCTTGCCGATCAGCAGCGGCATGCAGACGTTTTCCAGGGCGCTGAATTCGGGCAGCAGGTGGTGGAACTGGTAGACGAAGCCCATGGCGCGATTGCGCAAGAGGCCACGGGCCTTCTCGTTCAGCGCCGACAGCTCTTCGCCATCGAGCCAGACACTACCGCTGCTGGGGGTGTCGAGGCCGCCGAGCAGATTCAGCAGGGTGGTCTTGCCCGACCCCGAACTGCCGACGATGGACACCCGCTCGCCCGGTTGCAGGGTCAGCTGGACATTGCTCAGCACCTCGACGGTCTGGGGGCCTTCCTCGTAGCGCTTGCCCAGGTCCTGGCAACGCAAAACGGCTCGATCATTCATAACGCAGGGCCTCGGCGGGTTGGGTACGGGCGGCGCTCCAGGAGGGATAGAGCGTGGCCAGGAAGCTCAGGGCGAAGGACGCGCCGCAGACCAGCAGGACGTCGTGCAGCTGCAGCTGCGCCGGCAGGTAGTCGATGAAATACACCT
>Ga0157369_10004386_pt1 | contig 16661 bp, 18 predicted proteins | sample C25metaG_FD_113461 | JGI IMG/M metagenome (GOLD analysis project Ga0157369, IMG submission 113461) | Corn rhizosphere microbial communities from Kellogg Biological Station, Michigan, USA - C2-5 metaG | ecosystem: Host-associated > Plants > Roots > Rhizosphere > Soil | place: USA: Michigan... | reverse complement strand
GCAGGTGCGGCCGTTCAACCTCATCGTCAGCAACGTGCCCGGACCGAACATCCCGCTTTATCTCGCCGGCGTGCCGTTGCAGGCCTATTACCCGGTGTCCGCGATCGCCGACGGCCAAGGGCTGAACATCACGGTGCTCGGCTACCTGGGACAACTGCACTTCGGTGTGCTGGCCTGCCGCGAGCTGGTGCCGGACGTCGACAAGATCGCGACCTACCTCGCCGACGAGCTCTCCGCCTTGTGCAGCGGAGCCAGCCAGTCGAGCACAACGGAGGCGGTCCAGTCCGGCGCCTCCAGCTGAGGCACGTGGCCGATTCCACGGGCGACCTCGAAGCGCCAGCGAGGGTTGGCCTCGGCCACACCTTCGGCGACTCGAAGTGGCACGAGCCGGTCGTGGTCGCCGTGCAGCATCAGCACGGGCACGTCCACGGCACGCATGGCGTCGCGGAACCGGCTCGATAGCGCGAGCAGCCGCACGAGGGAACGGGCGGCGGCGACGAAGTCGCGCGCAGCATAGCGATAGCCCGCCCGTTCTTCCGCGAGCGCGATGCCCATGGCGACGACGTCGGGCGGGATGCGCATCGCGTCGACACAGCACAACGCCAACGTCTCGCGCACCTGTTGCTCGGGCGTGCGCTTGCCTCGCCGTCGACGCATCGCCGCCTCACCGAGGCCGGGCACGGACATGACGGCGAACGACAACGCGACCAACGGGTCGACCGGCGCGAGCACGGGTCGCGGCAAGGCCGGGTCCACGAGCACCAGGGCCTCGACGAGATCCGGCGAGGCGGCAGCCTCCAACAACGAGATCGCGCCGCCCATGGAGTTGCCCATCAGCGTGACTCGCTGTCCCACAACGGTTTTGAGGAAGCGGTCCAGGAGCCGACGGTTGGCACCGACCGTCGTCTTGCGCCCGGCGGCCGGCGTGCGGCCGTGGCCGGCAAGGTCCAGTGCGAGCATTCGATAGTGCTTGGACAACTTCGGCGCGACGGCGGCCCAGTTCCATCCGGCGCCGCCAAGACCATGCACGGCCACGATGACGGGTGCATCCGCGGGACCGCCGAAGTCGAAGTAGTGCACGGGCCCGTCGAGATCGACGGTGAGCGACTGCACGCCGTCCGGGATTTCTACGTTCACCGGCCCGAGGCTAGGCGTCAGTAGTAGTCGCTCATCAACTCGGTCGCCCAGGCAGGCTGATGGGTGGCGCCTTGTGGGCCGAACTCGTCCATCCACGGCTTGACGTCGAGGACCGGCGTGCCGTCGATCGCATCGAGACCTCGCACCGTGAGCACCAACCCGTCGACGCCGAGCAGACGGCAGCGCGAGACGCCCAAGTGATTCGGCCGGTCCTTGCCGCGTTGGGCGAAGATGCCGACCTTCGGCCAGTCGGTGCGGCCGCGCGGGTGACGCGACCCCGACGCGGTCGCGTCGGGGTCGGCCCGGTCGAAGACAAAGACGACTTCGATGTGGGAGAACTCACTCAACCCGGCGGACGCCTCGGGACCGAACCGGTCGCCGTCGAGGTGGATCGTCGCGCGGACCTCGCCCCACGCGTCGTCGTACGCCGCGTCGCGACCGCCGACGACCCGGCCGACGGGGAGCAAGTCGACCGATCCGTTGGCTGGCGCTGACACCTGCCCCCTTCGGGTAAGCACACCATGACGGCGATTCACCCCCGGGATGCTTGCCCGGCCCGTAAACCTGCCGATACCTTTCCTACACCGTTTCGTGACTAGCGGGCTGCGAGGGGCCGCGCGGCGAAGTGGTACCGCCTAATCCAGCAATGGAGCCGGGGACCCACAGTTCCCCTAGGGGTGAATCGGCCCCTGCCACCGGCAACGGGGGCAGAGCCGTAGGGCGAAGCATCTTCCGCGCCCGAACCCGACAGCTAACCCGGTCGGCGGCCCAACGGAAGAGGAGCCAAGACCGCCCGTGGCGCGCCGTGGCCATACCCGCTTTGTCCGACTTGTAGCTATTTCCGCCGTCGCCGGCGTTGCCACAACTACGGCCCTCGTGGGCCTCGCTGCTGGTCCGGCGTCCGCTGACTCGGTCCAGACCCAGATCAACGCGGCTCAAAAGCAGCTCGACGCTCTCGACAGCCAAGCCGAAGCTGCGACCGAGCGATACAACGCCGCGCGGATCGCGCTGTCGGCCGCGCAGTCCAACGCGACCGCGGCCCAGCACCGGCTTGCCGCAGCTCAGGCGAAGCTCTCCGGCCTGCGCAAGGCCGTGAGCGCGTTCGCCATCGCCGCCTACACCGGCGACCCGCTCGACAGCACGTTGTCGATCACGGCGACCAACCCGCAGGAATACCTGGACAAGCTGGCGACTCTGCAGGCGGTCACCAACAGCCAGCAGCAGGCGCTGGCGGCGGTTGCGGCCGCGTCCCACGACGAGGCGGCAGCGCAGGCCGCCGCTTCCGCGGCTCTGACGGTGCAGCAGCGGTCGACACAGCAGATGCAGAACGATCGCGACCAGGTGCTCACCGCGGCGGCCAAGGAGCAGAACATCCTCGATGGCCTCAAGGCCAAGGAGGCCGCACTGATCCGCGCGGCCAAGGCGCGGGCCGCCCGGCTCGCCGCCGAAAGGGAAGCCGCAGCTCTCGCCGCCCGTGCTGCTGCTGCCCGTGCGGCAGCTGCTGCCCTGTCGTCACAGGGCGTCTCGAGTCCGATGGTGACCGGGTCAGGTGGCGCGCGCGTCGCGGTCCAGTGGGCCTACAAGGAGCTCGGCAAGCCCTACCAGTGGGGTGCGGCCGGACCGGACTCCTTCGACTGCAGCGGTCTCACGCAGTACGTCTGGGCGAAGGCCGGTGTCTACCTCGACCACTACACCGGGTCGCAGTGGAACGAAGGCCGGCACGTGTCGCAGGCCGAATTGCAGCCCGGCGACCTGGTCTTCTTCGGCAGCGATTTGCACCACGTCGGCATCTACATCGGCAACGGCAACATGATCGAGGCGCCGCACACCGGGGCCGACGTCCGGATCTCGCCCTACGACCGACCCGACTACGCCGGAGCCGTCCGCCCCGGCAGCTGAGCGTTGCGGTAGCGGTCCAGCACGATCTCGGCCAGCAGCGGATGCGTCCCCAACGGGGCCGCGATGACGTCGGCGCCGCACGCCTGCACCGCGTCGTTGAACGTGCCCGGCGCAAGCAGGTACGTCGCAACCCCCCGCGGCCTGGTCTCGGCGAGGCGAGGGGAGCCGGCCGCGACGTAAGCCACGCTCACCTCGACCTGTAGCCGCTCGGCCAACTGCTGGCGGGCCAGCTCGACGTCGGCCATCGCGCGATCGTCGGCTGAGCCGGCCGCCGCGAGCGTCACCGGCGCCCGTCCGTCGTATCCGGCTTCGACCAGTCGGTCGGCGAGCACAGCCGCGAGGCGCGGGTCCGGGCCGATCGCGTCGCTGACAAAGACGCCCGGTGCTTGGGCAGGGAGATCAACCCGCACGTGGTAGCCGGCGGCGAGCAGTAGCGGTACGGCGACCGCGCCGGGCTCGGCCACCTCGGTGACACGTGGTGAGCCATGGTCGAGATAGCCGACGCGCACGTCGACCGCTGGCGCGAGGGTCCGGACCTGGCGGGCGATGTCGTCGACGACGAGTGCGAAGCGAGGATCGCGGCTGCCATGCGCGACGAGCACAAGTGCTCGGCGATCATGCACGGTTACGTCTTATCAGCCGCCCGGAGCGACGGATCTGCGCATGATCGGCGAAATGTGGCCAGGCCCTCAGGCGTGCAGGCCGCACTCGACCTTGCCGGTGCCGGCCCACCGGCCCGAGCGGCCCTCGCCGCGGCGGGTGCAGGGCGCGCAGCCGATCGAGCCGTAGCCGTCGTCCATGAGCGGGTTGACCAGCACGTTGTTGTCGGCGATGTAGGCGTCGACCTGTTCCTGCGTCCAGGCTGCCAGCGGGTTGACCTTCACCATCTGGCGCTCGGCGTCCCATTCGACGACGCGCACGTCCTTGCGGCTGTCGGCCTCGTCGCGGCGGATGCCTGACGCCCAGGCGATGTGGTTGCTGAGCGCCCGGCGCAACGGAAGCACCTTCCGGAGCCGGCAGCACAGGTCCGGGTCACGAGCCCAGAGGTCCTTGCCGTAGGTCTCGTCCTGCTCGGACACGCTCTGCTCGGGGCGCACTCGCAGCAGCTGGATCGGGACAACCGTCTCGACGGCGTCGGCGGTGCCGATCGTCTCGGCGAAGTGGTAGCCGGTGTCGAGGAACAACACCTTGACGCCCGGCCGCACCGAGGCGGCCATGTGGGCGAGCACGGCGTCGGCCATCGACGAGGCGATCACGAAGCGCGGCCCGAACCGGTCGATCGCCCACTGGAGGATCTCCTGCGGCTCAGCGCCCTCGAGGGCTGCCCCGGCGTGCAGGGCAAGGTGCCAGAGGCCGTCGGAGTCGTCGTACAGCTCGTGCAGCTCCGTCGTCTCGTGGTGCAAATACGACAATTCGAGCGCCGCGGTCATGAGATGTCCTCGCAGAAAGCAGAAGGGTCGGGCCGGCTGAGGTCAGCTGGCCCGACACACCGCGCTCTGGACGCGCTGCAGATCCACATGCAGCCGCGCCACCAGAAGCACGGGCGAAGACATGCCCGTCAATATGTCACACTAATTGCGTGAGCAACAGACCGGCTGCGCTGATCTCGCGCCGCCACGTGGACCTGGTCCGGGTGGCCAGCTCCATCTGTCTCGCCATCTGAGACACCGGTCCCTGCTCCCCACGTCTCGAAGGGTCTCCTCTTTTCCCATGGCTGTCGAACGCACTCGTCCATCCCGGCGCACCGCCGGGCAGGGTCAGTGGGCCCTGGGCCACCTCGAGCCTCTCAACCCCAACGAACGGTCGAAGAAGGATGACGACGGGCTCAACGTCCGTCACAGGATCGAGACGAACTACTCGAAGCTGGGCTTCGCCTCGATCGACGGCGCCGACCTTCGCGGCCGGTTCCGCTGGTGGGGCCTCTATACGCAGCGCCGACCCGGTATCGACGGCGGCAAGACCGCCATCCTGGAGCCGGAAGAGCTCGACGACGAGTACTTCATGCTCCGCGTCCGGATCCCCGGGGGTCAGCTGACCAACGAGCAGCTGCGGACGATCGCCACGATCTCGACCGAGTTCGGCCGCGACGTCGCCGACGTCACCGACCGGCAGAACGTCCAGCTGCACTGGATCCGCATCGAGGACGTGCCGGAGATCTGGCGGCGTCTCGAAGGCGTCGGGCTGTCGACGACCGAGGCGTGCGGTGACACCCCGCGCAACATGCTCGGCTGTCCGCTGGCCGGCGTCGACGCCGAAGAGGTGATCGACGCGACCCCGGTGCTCCGCGCGACCAACGCGCTGGCCGAAGGCAACAAAGAGTTCTCCAACCTGCCGCGCAAATACAAGACTGCCGTCAGCGGATGCCCGGTCTATTGCATCCACCACGAGATCAACGACGTCTCGTTCGTCGGGGTCCGGCACGACGACGGCCGAACAGGTTTCGACGTCTGGGTCGGCGGCGGGCTGTCCACCAACCCGATGTTCGCGCAGCGGCTCGGTGTCTTCGTCGAGCCGGAGGATGTGCCCGACGTGTGGGCCGGCGTGACGCGGGTCTTCCGTGACTACGGCTACCGCAAGTCGCGAAACCGCGCGCGGCTGAAGTTCCTGGTCGCCGACTGGGGCATCGAGAAGTTCCGCGAGGTGCTCGAGAAGGAGTACCTCGGCCATGCCATGCAGGACGGTGTCGAGCCACCGGCTCCCGTCGGCGAGCGTGACCACATCGGCGTACGGCGACAGCGCGACGGACGCAACTACGTCGGTTTCGCATTGCGCACCGGCCGCACGAGCGGGTCCGAGCTCACCGACATCGCCGACCTCGCAGAGCGTTATGGCAGCGGCAACGTTGCGACGACGGTCGAGCAGAAGATCGTCATTCGTGACGTCGACGACGCAGACGTCGACGCGCTCGTCGCGGAGCTCGAACGCCGCGACCTGCGCGTGCATCCGACCGTCTTCCGTCGCGGCACGATGGCCTGCACGGGCATTGAGTTCTGCAAGCTTGCAATCGTCGAGACCAAAGAGCGTTCGGTTGAGCTCTACGAAGAGCTCGAACGCCGGCTGCCTGACTTCGACACTCCGATCACGATCAACCTCAACGGCTGTCCCAACTCGTGCGCTCGCTTCCAGACCGCCGACATCGGGTTCAAGGGCATGATCGTCGACGGCGGCGAGGGCTACCAGGTGCACCTCGGCGGATCAGTCGCCGGCGGCGACATCGCCTTTGGTCGCAAGATGCGCGGGCTGAAAGTCACCTCGGCAGAGTTGCCCGACTACATCGAACGTGTCCTGCGCAACTTCGTTGCCGGCCGCACCGACGGTGAGTCGTTTGCCTCGTGGGTGCGTCGTGCCGACGAGGCGCTCATCCAGTAGTCGCGATGGCGCCCTAGTCGATGACCCAGCGCGCTGTTCCCTTCTACTGCCCGTACTGCGGCGACGAGGACCTGCGACCGGTCGGGGACTCGCACGGCACCTGGTGGTGCCAATCCTGTCGACGCGCCTGGCACCTGAAGATGCTAGGCACCGGCACACCGGAGGAGTTCGCCGACGGGCGAGCCACCGACTAGTTCCCCTGGGCCGTTTGTAAATGCTGGCCACCGCGACACTGAGCAACGCCCAACCGCGTGCCGACACTCGCCGGGATGCGTTGTCTTCGTTGGCTTCTTGCCAGCACCTGTCTCGTGGTCGGTGTTGTCGCGCCGGTCGCGTCGGCGAGCACGCCGATCGCCACCGGCAACGACTACTCCTGGCCGCAGTGCCCACGCGGAGTAGGCAACGGTCAAGGGCAACCCCTGCCGCACGGCTCGCACACTTTCGCTGTCGTGGGGCTCACCAACGGACAGGGTCTGCATGAAAACCCTTGTCTTGCTTCCGAATGGGCGTACGCCCGCGCGCACAACACGCTCGTGACCGGCTACACCATGGTCACCTACCCAACGGCATCGCAACGAGCGGCGGCGCGCGTCGGTCACTACGGCACCTGCCACACACTCGCTTGCGAGTTGCGCAACAACGGCTGGGCGCAAGCCGTCTTCACCGCGACCAGCCTGGGCAAGATCGGTGCGCGGCCTCCATTGGTCTGGATCGACGTCGAGACGCGTGACCGGCAGCCGTGGTCACACAACCGCAACAACAACTCGCTGGTGATCAGGGCGGTCATCGCTGGTCTGCATGCGCACGGTCTGGCCGTCGGCATCTACTCCAACCGTTACCTGTGGAACACGATCGCCGGCTTCCGCACGTCATTGCCCGAATGGGTTCCCGCGGAGAGCCTCACCCGTGGTTGCCGGCTGTCCTTCGCGGGTGGACGCGTGCTGCTCAGCCAGTGGAGCCACACGCACGCCAGCGGCCTGACGTTCGACGAGAACGGCCGATGCTCGGGCGCCCCATCGATGTCCACGTGGTGGCAATCGTCGCATCCGCGCGTGACGAGCATCCGCAGCTCGACCAACGGCGGGCTTTACGCGCGCTTCGGAAGTCGGCCCGCCTTCAGCCTCTATGCCCGTGACCCCCACGCTGCCGCGGTTGTGGCTGCGCCGTCGAGCGCCGGCACGGTGCCGCTCTTCGTCTCAGTGACGGCTGCCGGCAACGTGCATGCGCGCACCCTGGGAACCGGCTGGCGCAATCTCGGCACGGCGCGCTGCCGCAACCTCCCCGCCCCGAGCCTCTACGGGTCGACTCTCACGGTGCAATGCACGGACGACTCGGGTGCGGCCGTCGTCACCACGGTGCCGCTCGACCGACACGGCGCCACCGTCGGCGCGGGCACCACGACACCCGCCCCTGATGTCGTTGCACCCACGCGAACCGTCGCGGTGACCCTGCGCTGACTCGGGCTGCACTTGAGCGATCGGGAAGCGCCTTGTCCCCTCCCGGATAGGCCGCCTTGATCGCGCAGGGGGTATGCGATCGGTATGACGGCCAAGGCCGACCGCGACCGCCTGCGACGGCGTAACGACTTCCTGCGCGAGCTCGCCGACGCCAAGGCACTTCGCGAGCGGGTCGCGCCGCGCCGCTCGCGGCGCCTGCGGGCGCATCAACTGCACCGCATGATGACCTACCTGCACCTATAACCCTTGCCGCAGCCGATCCTGCACGACTGCGTCGTCATCGGCGGCGGGCCCGCCGGCTTGGCCGCTGCGACGTGGCTCTCGCGCTATCGCCGCGACGTCGTGGTGGTCGACTCCGGCGAATACCGCGCGCAGAACGTCGAGTCGTCGCACGGCTACCTCGGGCGTGATCCGCAACGACCTCTCGAGTTCCTCGCAACCGCCCGCGAGCAGTTGCTCCGGTACGGCACCGTGCAGGAGTTGCACGCGATGGCCACGTCGGCCGAGAAGCTCGACGACGGGTCGTTCGAGGTTGGCTGCGACGACGGGCAGGTCGTGCGCGCGGCCAGGGTCGTGCTGGCGACCGGAGTCGACGACGCCTTTCCGCAGCTCGAGGGGTTCGCCGAGCACTACGGCGCGTCGGCCTTCCACTGTCCTGCGTGTGACGGTTACTCGGCCGAGGACCGAGACGTCGTCGCGTTCGGCTGGGACCTGCACCTCGTCGGGTTCGCCACCTCCCTTCTCAACTGGGCCCGGTCGGTCACCGTGCTCACCAGCGGCCGCACGTTCGCGGGCGACGAGGCATGTCGAGAGGTGCTGGCCCGGCACGCGATCGAGGTCGTGCCGACGCCCGCCGTTCGAATGGTCGGGACGCGCGGCGACCTCCGGGGAGTGCAGCTCGAAGACGGGCAATTCGTGTCGGCCTCGCTGTTGTTCTTCTCCGTCGCGCATTGCCCGCGGGTGGACCTCGCGCGCCATCTCGGCTGCCGAATCGACGCGGAAGGCTACGTCGCCGTCGACGGGTCCGGCTGCACTTCTGTCGAGGGCGTCTACGCCGCCGGTGACGTCGTACCAGGGCTTCAGCTGGTGCAGGTCGCCGCGGCGCAAGGGTGCGTGGCCGGGGTCGGCGCCGCGCTTTCACTGCAAGGCGAGCCGGGCTCGCCGCTCTCCCCACCGGCGGCGCCGGACGTGCCGGGGGAAGTCGAAGCGGCCCGGCCATGACGAAGCCGGCCGAGGCGAACACTGTCCAACCCGGCGCCGGATCTGCCACGATCGCGCTCGACCGGGAGGGAGACCCATGGGCCGGGACAGTGAGGACAGCGTCGCTGTCGTTCTCTATCGGGAGGACGGCGTCTGGCAGTCCGGCGTGCTCCCGGAACGGGTCGCGGACGATCTGGACGGCCTCATCGCGGTTGCCCGGCAGCAGCCGGCCGAAAACGGCGTGATCGCTCTGGTCAACGTGGCGGACGAGTTCTTCGTCGCCGTGCGGGTGCGGGCGGACGACGTGCGGTTCTTGCTGTCCGACGTCACCGCGGCGGTCGCCTGGGATCTCGCTCGGCAGGTTGTCGGTCGGCTTGGCATCGCGACTCCGGGTGACGAGGACCTGGAAGACGTGTGGCCGGCCGGTGACATGTCGATCTTTGCCGACCTGGGCCTTGATGAGATGGAACTCGGCGCAGTCCTCGCCGACCTGGATGCATATGCCGATGAGATGTTGCTCGCCATCGCCGGCCGCTTAGGCTTCGCGGAGGTTTACGACCGCGCTGTGGAGGCAGCGGCTCGCTAACGCCGAGACTCAAGCAGGAGAGAGAGTGTCCTACTTCGCCGCCGCGTTGGCCCGGCGCTCGACCGGGTGGTCCGGTGAGGAGATCGACCTCGACGAGGTCGAGGATCTGGACGGCGTCATCGAGGTGCTGCGCCAGTCCGCAGGCGATGACGCCGACGTCGCATTGCTGGTGTTCGAGGAAAACGACGAGTGGCTGGGGATCGTGCGGGTCGACGAAGACGCAGATCCCAGAGTCTTTGTCTCTGACGGGCGAGTGGTGGAGACCAGCAGCATCGGCGCCATCCTCGGCGAGGCGGCCGCGGTGGAAGACCCGGACGACGGCGACGAGGAGAGCGAAGACGCCGAAGACGACGATGACGACGAGGAGTCGATCGGCGGCCCGGGCGACCCGATCGGCGACGCCGACCTGCTCGCCGATCTCGGCACCTCCGGGGCGCGACTGCTCACGCTCTGCGCCGAAGAGGGACAACTCCCGGCCGACATCTTGTCCGCCGTGTGCGAGAGCGCGGGCTGCGGCGACGCGCTCGAGTCGTTGCGCGAGGCGTGAGCGCCGCATCGCCGTACGACGACCTCATGCGGCGCGCTCTCGACGAGGCGCGTGCGGCGTCGCTGGCGGGTGACGTGCCGGTCGGGGCCGTCGTTGCGGATGAATCCGGCGTGCTGATCGCTGCCGCACACAACCGCCGCGAGCTCGACGCCGATCCGACCGCGCACGCAGAGCTGCTGGCGATCCGCGCGGCAGCGACGGCGCGGGCTTCGTGGCGGCTCGATGGCTGCTCGCTGGTCGTGACGCTGGAGCCGTGCACGATGTGCGCCGGCGCCGCCGTGCTGGCGCGGTTGGCCCGGGTCGTCTACGCGGCCGCGGATCCGAAGGCGGGCGCTGCCGGTTCGCTGTGGGACGTTGTCCGCGACCGGCGGCTCAACCACCGTCCCGAGGTGGTCGCCGGAGTGCTCGAGCCGGAGTGCAGTGAACTGCTGCGCGAGTGGTTCGTCTCGCGCCGCCTCGAGCACTAGGCTGGACAACGGTGGAGTGTCCGAGCGGCCAAAGGAGCACGCCTCGAAAGCGTGTGAGGGGGCAACTCCTCCGTGGGTTCAAATCCCACCTCCACCGCCACAAACGCAACAGCCATGCGTACTAGTTGCGTTTCTTGTGTTTAGGGCCTAGCCTAGGGTTGTGCGCGAGACTTTCGCCCAGAAGCTCACCGATGCCGAGGCTGACGACCTGCTGACGACCGGTGAAGCCGCCGTACTGCTCGGCACCTCTCGCCAGCATGTGGTGAACCTGTGCGACAGCGGCGAGCTGCCGTTCACCACTGTTGGTCGTCACCGTCGACTCACCCGCCATGATGTCGAAGCGGTGCGCACTCGGACGCGGCGGCTTAGTCGCGACCAACTGCGAAGCCTCTGGCTGTCGCAGGCCGTGGCCGCCCATCTCGTTCGCGACCCCGTGCGCACTCTGGAACGCGCTCGCCGCAACCTGGACGGGATGCTCGCGTCCTCGGCACGTGGGTCGGCAAAGGTCTGGCTGCGTGAGTGGCAACAACTGCTCGACGGACCCGTCGAAGGGGTGCTCGAAGCGCTCACCTCTCGCTCTCCGCGCGCTCGGGAGTTGCGGCAGAACAGCCCGTTCGCGGGTGTTCTTACGGAGCGGGAGCGCCGCGACGTTCTGGCCGGGTACTCGCAGGTCCAGCACGAGGACTCATAGCAATGCGGCGGGAGGAGCTCGCTCATCTCCTGCGGGCGGCTGCACGCATCGCCGATGACGGAGACATCCTCGTCGTCGGCAGTCAGGCCATCCTCGGGTCCTTTTCAGAGGACGAACTGCCCGAGGTCGCGTGGCTGTCCGTCGAAGCCGACCTGGCGTTTCTTGATGAAGGCTCGGGGATCGAGAAGGCCGACAAAGTCGACGGCGCCATCGGCGAGCTCTCCCAGTTCCACGAGACGCACAGCTACTACGCGCAAGGGGTCGATCTCACCACGGCGAAGCTGCCCAATGGTTGGCAGGGCCGCCTGGTCGACTTCTCTCGCGACGACGCTTCTCCCGCACATGCGAGGTGCCTGGAGAAGCACGACCTTGTGATCGCGAAGCTCGTCGCCATGCGTGAAAAGGACCTAGCCTTCGCGACCGCCTTGATCGACGCGGGTCTTGTCGACCTGGACGTTCTTCAACAGCGAGTGCTCGAACTGGACTGTGTCCCGCCGGCCGTGCAGCGACGAGTTCGGGACTGGTTGGACGCGACGGCACGCCGACGAACATGATCATCGGTGATGCCACCTGGCACCACCACCGGCTGGGAACGGCTTCGATCGGCGACGAACGACGAGCAGCCACTGCGCCGCGATCCCGAGGCCGAGCAAACTTGAGGTCAGGAGCCCGACGCAGGAGGTTCAAATCCCACCTCCACCGCCAACTTTTCTGAACCCACCCGCCACGACTGCGAGCAACAAGGAGAGCAGCACCGCCGGCGCCAGATCCGACCGGATGGCATGCGTGATCGTGTGCAGCGCGCCTTCCAACCGCACGGCGTCGCGGCCGGGCAGGTAGGCCAGCGACAGCACCGTGGTGTGCGCGAGCAGCACCCAGTCCCGCCAGGAAGCCGCGGTCATGGCGAGCAGCACCCACGGCAGGCCGTCGTACCAAGGCAGCGCATAGGGCGCGGCGAGCACGTAGGCGAGGCTCAGCCCGGCGGAGACGGCGGCGACGTCGTCGGTCCGCCACCCGCGCAGGATCAGGACGACCAGCGCCAGCGCGAGCACGATCGCCAGCGGTCCGACCGCGGCACGGTCAAGGTGTGTCCAGGTGACGAGCGGGCGCCAGGGGGTCGCCAATGACACCCGTCGGGACGCGCGGGACAGCTCGTGCAGAGCACCGCTGCCGGCGAGGACGTACGACGGGACCACAACGACCACGGCCGCGACGACGAGCAGGACCAACCGTCGCGGATCCCTCCGCGCCACCCATGCGAGCGCGAGCCAGACGAGACCGCCGGTCGGCTTCAGCACGCCGGCGACGCCCGCAATCGCGCCACCTGCCGTCGGTCGCCGGGCACCGATGGCGACCGCCGCCGCCGCACCAGCCGCGACGAGCACGTCGACGTGAGCGCCGGCGACGAGCTGCAGCCACAGCAACGGGTTGGCCGCCCACAGCGCGGCTCGCCGCAACCGTCCCGTTGCGTCCGTCGCTCTTCGCAGCAACAGCAAGCCCGCGCCGGCGAACGCCACGAAACCGGCGATGTCGAGCAGCCACACGGTGAGCGGAACGTCGTCGCCCGCAATGGTCGACGCAACCGCCTGCTCCCCGACGGCGAGCGGACCGTAGACCGCCGGCTCGTCGCGCCATGGCGGCTCGACCGCATCGGTCACCGGGTCCGACACCGCCGAGGGACGGGTGGTCCAGGGGTCGTGGCCGGTGACGGCCAGCCGGCCGTACGCCGCATAGGAAAGCGGATCCGCGGACGCGATCGGCGGCAACAGCGTCAGCGCCGCGGCGACTGTGATGCCGCCGGCGCAGAGCCGCCGTGCGTCGGGTCGCCAGCGGGCGGCGAGGACCAGCGAGACGACGGTCGCTCCGGCGAGGACCGCCACCGCGAGCAAGGTCGTGACCAGCCACGCGGGTGGGTTGGCGTGCACATGCAATGGCGGCGTGGAGCCGTTGTCATGTCGACCCAACGGTGCTTGCGCCGCACTGGATCCGAGAACCGCGGTGACCGCCAACGCAGCGGCGGCGACTGCGAAGCAGCCCCAACCGAGCACGGCCGCCCACGCTCGCGACTTGTCAGGGGGTGTGGTTGCTATCGCCACCACAGGGTCTGACAAGTCCGTCTCCGATGCTGTGGCGGAGGATGCGAGATTCGAACTCGCGAGGGGTTGCCCCCAACACGCTTTCCAAGCGTGCGCCCTAGGCCAACTAGGCGAATCCTCCGCCGGGCAGTCTAGTGGGCCTGTGGAGGGCCGCGATGTTGTCGCTAACCGCAGTTAGAGTGGGTGCCAGACCCCTCGTGTGGCGTTACCCCGCCCAACCCCCCCAGGGCCGGAAGGCAGCAAGGGTAAGCGGGCTCTGGCGGGTATGCGAGGGGTCCCCTGTAGGAAAGGCCGCGCATGTCACTGGCGCTTTATCGGAAGTATCGCCCGGGGTCGTTTGCCGAGGTCGTCGGTCAGGAGCACGTCACCGAGCCGCTTCAGCAGGCGCTGCGCACCGAGCGCATCCATCACGCCTATCTCTTCAGCGGCCCGCGCGGTTGCGGCAAGACATCGAGTGCGCGCATCCTTGCCCGCTCGCTGAACTGCGAGAAGGGGCCGACGCCAGAGCCGTGCGGTGTGTGCGACTCATGCGTCGCTCTCGCGCCGAACGGTCCGGGCAGCCTCGATGTCATCGAGATCGACGCTGCGTCGCATGGTTTGGTCGACGATGCTCGCGACTTGCGCGAGCGCGCGTTCTTCGCGCCGGTGTCGTCACGCTTCAAGATCTACATCATCGACGAGGCGCACATGATCAGCCAGGCAGCGTTCAACGCGCTGCTCAAGGTGGTCGAGGAGCCGCCCCCGCACGTGAAGTTCGTGTTTGCGACGACCGAGCCGGAGAAGGTGCTGCCGACCATCAAGTCGCGCACCTTCCACTACCGGTTCCGTTTGATCCCACCGGCCGCTCTGCGCGAGTTCCTTGCTGACCTGTGTCAGCGCGAGGGCATCAGGGTCGATCCGTTGGTGCTGCCCCTCGTCGTGCGCGCGGGTGCAGGATCGGCCCGCGACGCGTTGTCGGTCCTCGACCAGTTGGCCGCCGGCGCCGGTGACGACGGCATCAGTTATGAGCGGGCGCTGTCGATCCTCGGCTACACCGATGCGGCGTTGCTCGACGAAGCGGTCGACGCTTTCGCTGCCGGTGACGGCGCGGCCGTCTTCGCTGCTGTCGACCGGGTCATCGAAGCCGGGATCGACCCGCGCCGCTTCGCCCAGGATCTGCTCGAGCGGTTCCGCGACCTGTTGGTGCTGGATGCGGTTGCCGACGCGGGAGACACGGGTCTGCTGGACGCGCCGGACGACGCTCTCGAACGGATGCGCAACCAAGCCGTCCGCTTCGGACGAGCAGCGTTGTCACGCGCGGGTGATGTGTTCGCGCAAGCGCTCGTCGACATGCGCGGCACGACCTCGCCGCGGCTCGTGCTCGAGCTTGCCTGCGCCCGCGTGCTGCTGCCGGGCGCGTCGAGTGACACGTCGGCGCTCCTCGCGCGGCTCGACCGGCTGGAGCGCCGGCTCTCGCTGACATCCCCCGCCCCCCACACGCCGGAAGCGCCACCACCACCGGTGCCGAACATTGGCTCCGAAACCGGACAGCCCACGCCGGCGGTGTCCGAGTCGCCAGCCAAAGTTCAGCCGGAGGCGGCCGCGTCACCGGCGCCGGCGGCGTCCACTTCCCCTGGCGGGCTCGACATCGTCGCCGTACGCCGGATCTGGACCGATCTTCTGGACGAGGTCAACCAACACAACAAGACCGCCGCTGCTCTGCTGAAGAACGCCGAGGCGAATGCCGTCGACGCCAAGCGCTTGACCGTCGCATTCAGCACCCCGGAGCTTGCCCGCATGTTCACGCAGAAGGGCATCGTCTTCCTGACCGATGCCTTGCGCAGCGTGGTCGGCGCTGACCTCCAGGTGGAGGTCGTCGTAGCCGGGGCAACCGTCGGCACCGCGGCCGCCACAGCGGACCCGCCCGCAACTGTGACTCCAGCGGCACCGTCGGCGGACGACATCGACCTCAGCGACAGCGAGGAGGTCGAGCCTGAGCCAGAGCAGGATCCGGTCGCGTTGCTGCAGAGCAACCTCGGCGCGCAGGTGATCGGCGAGATCGACAGCGCCTGACGACGTAGGCTCGACGCATGCCTCCCCAGCCCAACATGCAGCAGCTGATGAAGCAGGCGCAGCAGATGCAGCAGCAGCTGATGGCCGCCCAGGCCGAGCTCGGCGAGGCCGAGGTCGAAGGACACGCCGGCGGCGGTCTTGTCAGCGCGCGGATGTCCGGCACGGGTGAGTTGCTCGAGCTGCGCATCGATCCCAAAGCCATCGACCCGGACGACGTGGAAACTTTGCAGGACCTCGTCGTCGCCGCGGTGCGTGACGCCGCGCGGGCCGTGGCTGATTTGGCGCAGGAGAAGATGGGGCCGCTCGCCGGCGGGCTCAACATCCCCGGTCTGCCGCACTAGCCGCGAGAGCCGATGTACGAAGGACCGGTTCAGGACCTCATCGACGAGCTCGGTCGGCTGCCCGGCGTCGGGCCGAAGAGTGCGCAACGGATCGCGTTCTATCTGCTTGCAGCTGATCCCGCCGACGTGCGCCGGCTCGTCAGCGCGCTGACCGAGGTGAAAGACAAGGTCCGGTTCTGCGTGGTCTGCGGCAATGTTGCCGAAGAGGAGCAGTGCCGCATCTGCCGCGACCCGCGACGCGACCAGGCCGTCATCTGTGTGGTCGAGGAGCCGAAGGACGTCGTGGCGATCGAGCGCACACGCGAGTTCCGTGGGCGCTACCACGTGCTCGGTGGTGCCATCTCGCCGATCGAGGGGGTCGGTCCGGATGACCTCCGCATTCGCGAGCTGATGTCGCGCCTTGCCGACGGGGCGATCACCGAGCTGATCCTCGCCACCGATCCCAACCTCGAGGGCGAGGCGACGGCCACGTATCTCGCTCGACTCGTGAAGCCGATGGGCCTCAAGGTGACGCGGCTTGCCAGCGGGCTGCCCGTCGGGGGCGACCTGGAGTACGCCGACGAGGTCACGCTCGGCCGTGCCTTCGAGGGGCGGCGCGCTCTCGAGGTGTGAGGGCATAAAGTCCGCACATGGCTCGTGACATCAAAGAACTGGGCGGTGTCGACTTCCCGCTGTTCGCCTTCAGCCACTGCCGTGATGTTGTTGCCGCGGTCAGCCGGGCCGGTGGCTTCGGAGTGCTCGGTGGCGTCGCCTTCACGCCGGAGACGCTCGAGGTCGAGCTGAAGTGGATCGACGAGCACTGTGACGGCAAGCCCTACG
>Ga0157369_10004383_pt1 | contig 16663 bp, 14 predicted proteins | sample C25metaG_FD_113461 | JGI IMG/M metagenome (GOLD analysis project Ga0157369, IMG submission 113461) | Corn rhizosphere microbial communities from Kellogg Biological Station, Michigan, USA - C2-5 metaG | ecosystem: Host-associated > Plants > Roots > Rhizosphere > Soil | place: USA: Michigan... | reverse complement strand
GTCGTGGTGTTCGCCGCCGCGGCGGTCGGGGCCGCCGTCGGCAGGTTGCCGGAGGCGGAACCCGGCGCCACCCTGCGGGAAGCTGAACCCGCCCGGGCCCGGCCGTCCTCGCGCCGGTGTTGCCCCAGTGCATCACCGCGCCGCAAGGCGCGGGCGTGCTGAACCGATCCACTATGGACGGATGGGTTCCAGTAAGGGTCCGACAAGGTGGACCCGGGCCGTCCCGAGTCCACCTTGTCGGCGTGGGATGAGTTGGGAGGGGCTGTTTCAGGATGAGTAGGTCGTGGTGCAGACGGTGCCGTTGAGGGTGAAGGAGGCGGGTGGCGGGTTGGCGCCGGTTTGGTTGCCGACGAATCCGAAGCTGACGGTGTTGCCTGCGTTGGGGGCGAGGTTGGCGTTCCAGTCGACTGGGGTGACCACGACGTTCTGCCCGTTCTGCGCGACGTTTGCGTTCCAGTAGCTGCCGGAGACGGACTCGGTAGCTGCCGGGAAGCTGAACGCGAGTGTCCATCCGGTGATCGGGTTGGGCCCGGTGTTGGTGATGGTGATGTTCGCGACGAACCCGCTGGCCCATCCGGTGGCCAGGTAGTAGCTGACGGCGCAGGTGCTGTTGTGCGGCGTGCCGGTGATGAATCTGACGGGTTGGGAGGGTGTTGACAGGTAGCCGTTCTGGTCGGTGGCTAGCACGTTGAGCGTATAGGAGGTGCCGGGCAGCAGGTTCTGTGCGGTGAATGAGGTTGAGGTCGACTCGCCGAGTAGCACGCTGTTGGTTGCGAACTGCTGGTACACCTCGTACCGGGTGACGGTGCCGCCGGTGGAGGGCTGCCAGGAGATGGTGGCGTTGTTCGCGGTGACGTTGCTGACCGTCGGGTCGCCGGGGGCGGTGAGTGTGGTGTCGACCGGGTTGGTGGCCGACGGGTTGAGCTTGACCGTGACGATCGAGTACGGCGGAACTACCTGGGTGCCGGCCGTGCCGCGCTGCGACGTGGTGATTGAGGTGGCCTCCGCGCCGTAGGTGTAGACGGTCGGGGTGGCGCTGTTGGGCGTCCAGCCGGCGTAGTTGAGGTTGACCGTGTAGGCGTTGACCGGGTCCTTGTTGACCAGTTCGACACTCAGGCCGCCGCCCGCGTTGCGCGCGGCGTGCACGGCCACGAGCTGCTTGTCCGAGGCGGCCTTGACCAGGGTGTCGCCGGGCAGCGCGACCTTGCTGAGCATTTGGAGGGCGTAATACGGCGCGAAGGGTGTGTTCAGTGGTGGCTCGCAGATGTTGGCGCTGTTGCAGTTGCCGCTGGAGAGCATTCCTCCGTCGCCGTAGTCTGTGGCGCCGTCGGGCGCGGTGGTGATGTTGTTGTCGGGCATGCCGTTGCGGGTGTCCCAGTAGTCGACGTTGAAGACGCCGTTCTCCAGGGCGGTGAAGTACACGTCGGCGGTGAACAGGGCGCCCGGTTGGGTCGCCGCCTGGTAGTTGGACTGGGTCTCGGTGACCGCGATGCCGATGTGCGGCGCGTTCGGCCCGGCGTACTGGTTGATCTGTTGGCGTACCTGTGCCAGCTCGGCGGGCAGCAGCGCGACCTGTTGGAGGACATCGGCGGCGGTGGTGTGGTTCGGGTAGTAGTGGATGATGGCGAAGTCCATGTACGGGCCCACGATGGGAAGTACGGTCTGGTTCCAGTCTCCGCTGTCGCCGGAGGCGACCACGCCGTCGGGCCAGCTGTTGGGCAGGGTCAGTACCACACCGACTTTGACGGTGGGGTCGACAGCCTTCATCGCCTTGGCATAGTCCACGACGTTGGTCGCGTACGCGGCCGGACCCTTGCTGGCGTGGTTGTCCAGTTCCCAGTCGGCGCCGTAGTAGCCGTCGCCGTAGACCTCGTTGCCGATCTCCCAGTACTTGACGCCGTAGCCCTTGGTGACGTTGGCGTACCGGACCCACCCGGCCGCCTCGTCCGGTGTCCCGGAGCCGTAGTTGGCGATCAGGAGCGCCTGCGCGCCGATCGCCTTGGTGGTGTTGATGAACGAGTCGAAGTCCGTACCGGGCGCCACGTACCCGCCGCCGGACACCGTGTTGGTCTGCCAGTGGTAGCCGTCGCCGTAGGAGCCGCCCGGATAACGCATCATCCGCACCCCGGCCCTGCCCAGCAGATCCACGGACGCCTGGGTGTTCATGTTCCCGTCCCACACCGCCTGGTTGACGCCGTACGCCACGTCGGGCACGGTGCCCAGCCCTTCGTCAGCGTTCACATTGACGGTGACGGTCGGTGTCGCGGCCCGGGCCGGCGCCGCGGCCGCGGTCAAGGTGGCGCCGGCAAGTGCGATGGCCGCGAGGATGGCGAGCCGACGACGGCCGCGGCCCTGAATGACTGACTGATCCATCAGTTTCTCGCTCTCGTATCGGACAGCTTGCGCACGGGCCGTCAGCACGGGTTGGTCTGGGTGAGCAGGCCGAGCTTCCACGGCAGTTGGGAATAGGGCCGGCCGTCGTCGCTGCTCGGGTCCAGGCCCTGGTAGAAGAACTGGAGATGGCAGGGGTCGATTTCGAGGTTCTGGTCGTACCCGGTGCGGATGAGTTCGCCGTGGCTGATGTCGTTGGTCCACTGGCCGGTGGGGAACGTGGTGTTCGCGGTTCCCGCGAACGGACTCGTGTCCGCGGTCGCATACGGCGTCCACGAGCCGGACAGGCTGGTCGAGGTCCACGCCCGGTACATCCGCCGCCCGGCGGAGTTGAACCCCTCGACGAGCATCAGGTACGTGTTGGCGCCCGTCACCTTGTACACCGCGGTGCCCTCGAACACGGTACCGGTGCCGTCGTGCAGCACCACCACCGTGTTGCCGAACCCGTTGGGGAAGTTGGCCATAGTGGTCTGTGCGCGGAAGATGTCACCGGCGTCGTCCGCGCCGAACAGGTAGCAGTTGACCGTGTCGCAGATGACGAAGAAGTCCAGCCAACCGTGCCCCTGCTGGGTTACCACCGGCGGGTCGCTGGCGAAGAAGTTCGTCGGCGCGGACCAGTTCTGCGGCTGGGTCGGATCGCTGTTGGTGGAGAACGCGGGCGGCCCTTGCTGGAACACCAGGTACCACTGGTTCTTCGGGGCGAAGTAGAACAGTTGCGGTGCGGCCATGTACCGGGTGCCGAGGTTCGGGTTGTCCGACAGGTAGTACTGCGGCGCGGACGCGGCCTGCGAGAAGTCGGCAAAGTGGGTGTATTCGATGCTCCACGCACCCGAGGTGTCCGCGGTGGTGGCGTACACCAGCCACTGGCCGTTGTACCGCACGATGCTGGGATCCTTCACCGACACGATGCTGTGATCGGCTGTGGCCTTCGCGCTCAGCAACGCACCCTGGTCGGTCCAGTGGAAACTCGCCGGAAGCTGTCCACCCGGCCTGGCCGTCGGCGAGGTGCTCGGCGACGCACTGGCCGAGGGCGACGTCGGGGAGGGCGAGGGCGACGGCGTCGGCGTCGGAGACGGTGGCGCGGAGGTGGCGGTCATGCCCGTACAGGCCGCACCGTTGAGGGCGAAGCTTGACGGTACGGGGTTGGTCGCACCCCACGAACCGTTGAACCCGAAGCTGGCCGTGCCACCGGTGCCGATGCTGCCGTTCCAGGAGGCGTTCGTCACCGTCACCTGAGCACCGGACTGGGTATAGCTTCCGTTCCACAACTGGCTGATCATCTGCCCGGCTCCGAACGACCACAACAGCCGCCACCCGGTCAGCGGGTCACCGAGGTTGGTGATGATCACATTGGCGCCGAAGCCACCCGGCCACTGGCTGGAGATCGCGTAGTCGACACGACACCCGGTCGCGGCCTGCGCGGCGGGAGCGGTAGCCACAGCGGCCCCAGCCGCCACGGTCAGGCAGGCGGCGGCCACCAGCGCGACACGCGAACGGTAACTCAAGGATTTCATCTGGACCTCTCCGGGCACAACAACGGGTACCGGCGGGGCGGGGCATCGGTTTCGCGGCACGATCCGCCGCTCATCTACGGTCATGGACCAACGGACGTGCCCAGCGGACGCCGTACCCGGTGCTAGTTACCGGTAACGCTATTCATCGAAGTCAGTGGAATAGATGTCGGTGACTGTCGCTGACTCCGCCTGGCCTGTCAACGGGCGGGATGCGCCGGCGGCGTTCCCGCCCTGCCGACGGCGGTGCCCCGGCGGCTGCGAAGCTCCGCACCTTGCCGCATCCACCCACGTCGCGGCCCGCATCGCGGACGCCAGCCTTTCGAGCGCATAGCTTAAAGACTGCCCGACACGTGTAGAAACTTTCTACGAAAGTCGTCGATACCGATACCTCCGGCACGCCGTAAGATCGACCTGACAACCGGCTCGGGACCCGAAGTTTCATCGCTCGCTGGGCGCTCCGACCGCGGGCAACCCAAGCACGCCCCGGATCACCGGCAAGCCTCGCCCCGCGGCTACGCCCTATCCTGGCGACCGACCACGAATCCGCCGGCCATGGGGAGCAGAAAGTGTCAGACGCCGAGACGCGCGGGCGGCCCGAAGGCCAACGCCTGCGTGGCGATGCGTCCAGACCGGTCACCATCGCCGTGATCGCGGAGTCGGCCGGCGTGTCCGTCCCCACCGTGTCGAAAGTGATCAATGGCAGGTCGGGAGTGTCCGCAGACACCCGGGCGAGAGTCGAAGCAGCGATCGGCGAGTACGGGTACCGCAGACCCGCCACCGGCCTCCACACGACCATCATGGAACTCGTCTTCCGAGAACTGGAAAGCGTCTGGGCCGTGGAGATCCTCCGGGGGGTCGAACGAGTCGCCCGGCAGAAACGCGTTCGGGTCTTTATCTCGGACTTCGGCCTGCACGACACCTACGACCCGGCCTGGTTGCAGCAATCGCCCGCCCACCGCCCGTCCTGCGTAATCTCGGTTGCCCAGCTTTCGGCCGAGGAACGCGCACAACTCAGTGCCCGCGGCATCCCGTTCGTCGTGTTCGATCCGACCACCGAACTACCCAGCGATGTGCCGTTCGTCGGGGCCACCAACTGGACCGGCGGTCAGTCCGCCACGCGGCACCTGGCCGAGCTCGGGCACCGGCGCATCGCGATGATCAGTGGCCCTGACCGCATCCTGTTCTGCCGCGCCCGGCTGGCCGGCTACCGATCGGCGATGGAGGCCGCCGGCCTGCCCGTCGTCGCCGAGCTGGTCGTCCACACCGACTACCTCACCCGTGAGGACGGCTACGCCGCCGCCAGCGCACTACTGGCACACGACCCCCGCCCCACAGCGATCTTCGCCAGCAACGACCTTCAGGCCATCGGCGCCTACCAGGCCGCCCGCGAAGCCGGACTGCGCATACCCGAGGACCTCAGCGTCGTCGGTTTCGACGACCTTCCCATCGCCGCCTGGACCGACCCACCGCTGACCACCGTGCACCAACCCCTGACCCAGATGGCCGCCACAGCCACCGAAATGGCGCTCGCCATCAGCCGAGGAGAGCACACGCCCCAGGTCGGGGTAGAGCTGGCCACCAGCCTCGTCGTACGGGCAAGCACCGGACCACCACTGAATTGTGCACCTCGAGCAGGACATGCGTGACGGAGGTAGTCTTCCGAAGGACAACCAGGCGACATGCTCGGGTGCTGCGGCTACAACTCGTTGGAACGGTTGCGTTCGCGGTGCTGATAGGTGGCGCATTCAACGTGTGGCGCCGCGACTCAGCGGGCCAATGCAGTCGAGAACACGCCGGTGTTCTCATCGCCGGCACGTTCATGCTAGGCATCTGGGTCGTGGCGTTGGCGCTTACGTTGATGTCGCGCCCGTCGCTCTGCGCCGTGAGTACGCATCCGAGCAAAGCAGCGCTGTCGCGTTGACGGGATATCGATGATGGCTGTTCAGCCTCTACGGGCGACGCGTACCGCGCGCGCCGTCACCGCGGCGACCGGGCCAACCGCGTCGATCTCGGTGAGCCTGCCCCGTGTCCGGTAGTAGCTGACGAGCGGCCCGTTCTCGGTCTCCCAGGCGGTCAGCCGGGCGAGCACCGTGTCCGGGTCATCATCCGGCCGGCCACGTCCGGCCAGCCGGCGAAGCAACTCGTCCCGGCCGACGACCAGCTCGATCACCGTGTCCAGTGCGTAACCATCCACCGCCAGGAGGGCATCCAGCGCCTCGGCCTGGCCGACCGCACGAGGGAAACCGTCAAGCACGAACCCATCTGCGGCGTCCGGCGCCGCCAAGCGTTCCCGCACCACCGCGACAGCAACATCGTCGGGTACCAGACTGCCCGCATTGAGCAACGGCGCCACCCGCCGCCCCAGCCGCGTGTCCCGGCCGGCCTCCGCCCGGAACATCTCGCCCGTCGAGATCGCCGGCACCCCGAACTGCTCCGCGATAGCCGACGCCTGCGTGCCCTTACCCGCACCCGGGGCGCCCAGCAACACCATTCGCATCAAGCGAGCGTACCGGTCAGCACGGCGGCCGAAATGAGCCCGACCCACTCCCGACGGCGGCCACAGGCGCGGCACTGGGATACCCGCAATGAGCGGGTACGTGTCAAGGCAGTTCGGGATCGGGGTGGTCGTCGTAGAAGGCATCGGCGGCGCGCTGATCGACGAGCGCGTGGTCGAGCAGCCACTCGACGGCCCGGCGTTGAGCGCGGTTGTCCCGGAAGGCGTACCAGATCGGCAGCAGCTCAGGGTGCCGCTGGTGAAGTTCGTCCTTGAACCGGCGGAAAGCGCCCCGGCCCCCGATGGCGCGGCCGAGGCGGGCGGCGGCGCGGTCGTCGCTGATCTGCTCGGCGAAATCGGCCATGTCCCGGTACCAGATATGTGACGGCAGCGGTTCGATGCCCAGCAGGTCCGGATCGCTGTCGTCCAGGTCGACGGGGTGGTGGCCGTCGATGCCGGTGTCCCGGGTCCAGAAGACGAGCTCGCCGGTTGTCGTGTTGATCAGCACGCGGCGGTCGTAGTCGCTCTGGTCGGCCAGGGCGGTGGCGATCTCGTCCAGGTCGAGCGCGGTCGGCTCCAGCACAGGGCCAGAATAGATCCGAGTGGGCCGGCAGGGGCCGCGGCCGGCCGGGGCTCGGTTACCCTGCAACGCCGGCGATCGGACCGCCCGGGTGACTCCTCCGCTGTCGGGGCACGATGGTCCGTATGCTCATTCTGCGCGCGACCAAACGGCTACTTGATCGCATCGGGGGACCGACCCTGTGCGCCGGTGACCAGTCGACCACGCTGCTCGGCGCGTGGTACGCCACCGCGCTGCGCTGGCGGCCGCAGGTCGCGCTGATGGTCAACGAGACCACGCTGCTACCGGTGCTGATGCCGCTGGCACCCGCAGCAACCCTGCCGGCCCGCGCCGGTGACCAGATCGCGACGGTACTGGCGGCGCACGAGGTACCCGGGCCGATCATCGCCGCCGAGCGGGAGCAGATGCGTCACTGGCGCATAGCCGCCACCGCCAACCGCAGCGTCGTCGGCGTCATGAACGACTTCACCTTCCTCGCCGACGCGTGGCGCCACCGGTCCGGCGACCTGCTCGAACTGGCCCTCAGGCTGGCCGCCACGCCGTGCGGACCTCTCTACCCCACCCACGGCAGTCCCGACCGTGCGCTGGCCGCCCACGTGCGTGCTGCCTCCCGTGAAACATGACCCGGGTAGCCCGCGGTGCGGTATCCGCACGTCCATGTTCGGAGCGCGGCGCGGGCGGGCGGGCACGGCTTTGTCCCTGATGATTCAGCCGGTCGACAAGGGCGGCAAAACGGCTCCATGGTTCGCGCACGCCCCGGCGAGGTCGCTGTAGGCGCTCAGGAGCGGACCGAGGAACGCCAACGCACCGAAACCAGCGTCGGGTCCGTTGCCAAGCGCACTCTGCGCCTGCCACACCACGTCAAGGAAGTGCGCCCCGGCGGTCCGCAGGTCCGCGTACCGGGAGTTGGTGAACTGCGCACGGGCCTTGCGGTAGTCCGCTTCAGTGGTCTTCCCGACCGGTCCGGACGTGTTGTTCGGGTTGCTCGCCGACTTCTGGGCGGCGATCGCCTTGCAGGACTCCACACCGGTATCGGCGAGGAGGTTCGCGGCGGGGCCAACCCGGAACGCGGCTGACAGGACTGCGCCGCCGCCGAGAAGCAGGAGAACAGCAATGATGCCAATGACAAGGGGCACCGCCCTGGAACGGCCACGCCCGAACACCGGGGACGCCGGGCTGTACGACGGGGCCGCGGGATAGCCGGCAGCCGGAGGCGAGATCGGAATGTGCTGCTGCGGATATCCAGGTTCCCGCGGTGGGTAGCCCGGGCCGCTGATCGGGACCGCCGGGCCAGGACCGGGTGGCAGTCCGTAGAGTGGCTCGTTCGATCTCCGCCGTCCGGAGCCGCCTGGTGGGTCCACCGGCGGCTCGCTGGATGGAGGTTGATTGCTACTCGTCGCTTGTGCCGAAGGCGATAGCTTCCGGGGGTCGGCGGAGCAGGACGGAGCCTGCCGCCAAACGGCTCAACCTTGGTATCGGTTGTCGTAGCGAGTCTTGGCCAGAAGGTGTGCGCGGTCGAGGAGTGATGCCAGCCGCCCGCGTGTCCGCTGTACCGGGCTGACCACGCATACCCAGTGCATCGGCGCGTAGTAGGGATGCGGCATGACCGTGTCGGTGGTCGTGTAGTCGAACTTCGTATCGATCACCTCGGTGCCAGCGGGCTGCCGAGGCGCCGGCCCGAACAGCGACTCGTACGTCGGCCGGTCCACCCCGAGATTGACCCGGTAGGTCGTGGCGTCGCGATCCAGTCGAGACGCGCTGTCGTAGCGGTCACCCGTCACCAGTGTGCAGAACGGGAACCGCTTCTCCGGCACGGTGACCCCGTGCGGGTCGTAGAACAGGAACCAGTCGCCCGACCCGGTCGAGGTCACCAGGCCGGGCAGCTCACGCTCGATCGCGTCCGCCAGGCACGATGCATCCTTCACGTCGTCGCTCGCCAGCTGTACCACGAATCGAAGATGCCACAGCGCCGCGATACCGTGGTAACGCGCGCCTCCGCGGCACGATGGTCCGCTCATCCTGGCGATCGCTGGTACGCCTGCGGGGTCGGCTCGCATCCGCACAACTGAGCCCCCGCCCTGCTCTCCTACCTGCGCTACACGCCGCTGCACGACCATGTTCCGCACCTGGCCACGGCGGACACCGACGAGGCCGATACTGACTGATCCCGGGCCGCACGACGTGGGTCCGGGTCCGTTGTCGCAAACGAGTCGCTTCAACAACGGCGCGCGTCAAGATCTTTGAGGCGGGTTGTTCAGGGATTCGTTGAGTCGTGCGGTAGGTCGTCCACGGTTGGCTTGTTGATCCACGCTGCGGCCGGTAGCGGTGGCGGCTGGGGGTGCTTGCGGACGAACCGTTCGGGGGTACGGGCGTAGGCGGCGGCCAGTACGTCAGCACGGACGGCTCGGACGGCCTTTGCTTATCGATAGTGGACATCGATCGGGTGGTGCCAGGCGATGCCGGAATGGTAGTGCTCGGCGTTGTACCAGGCGAAGAACCGTTGGCAGAACGTGCGGGCGTCTTCGATGCAGCCGAAGGCGTCGGGGAAGTCGGGCCGGTACTTCAACGTCCGGAACTGGGCTTCGCTATAAGGGTTGTCGTTGCTCACGTGCGGCCGGGAGTGGGTCTTGGTCACGCCGAGGTCGGCGAGCAGGAACGCCACCGGCTTGGACGCCATCGACGAGCCGTTGTCGGCGTGGATGGTTAACGTATCGGCGTTGAAGTACTGCTTGGCGATGGTCTCGGCCAGCAGCCTCTCGGCCAGGACCGCAGATTCGGCGCCGGCGATCAGCCAGCCGACCACGTAATGGCTGTAGATATCGATGCTCACGTACAGGTAGAAGTAGGACCACTTCGCCGGCCCGTGCAACTTGGTGATATCCCAACTCCAGCACCGGTTCGGTGCGCTGGCAACCAGCTCCGGCTCGACCCGGGCCGGATGCACCGCCTGGCGGCGACGCTCGTGCACCTCGTCATGAGCGCGCAGGATCCGGTACATGCTCGACACCGACGCCAGGTACACGCCCTCGTCGAGCAGTTCGTGGTAGACACTGGCCGGGGCCTTGTCCACGAACGCGGGGCTGTTCAGCAACGCCCGCACCGTGTCCCGCTCGGTTGGGCTCAACGCCCGCGGCGGCGGTTGGCGTACCCGTACCGGCCGCGGCGGTGCCGGCGACTGGCGATGACGCCGGTAGTGGCTAGCCTGAGACCGGCCGGTGGCCCGGCACGCCGCCCGGACCCGATCAGCGGTGCCAGCTCGATGATCGCCGCGTCGGTCACGGTGTCGGCTCGCTCCCGCTGTTCTGGCTGTCGGTCGCGAGTTGCCCCCACAACGCGGAGAGTTTCCCCTGAACCTCGATCACCCGCCGAGCCTTGTCCAGATCGGCCTCAAGCCGCGCCACCCGCGCCCGCAGCCTCGTGTTCTCCCGATCCACCGGATCGGCCTGGGGCCGGCCCGCAGGTTTCGCCAGCGCCTGCAGCCCTCCCTGATCCCGCTGCAAACGCCACGCCGAAATCAGCGACGAATAGATGCCCTCCCGGCGCAACAACGCGCCCTTGCCAGCCTTGTCCAGGCCCTCGTACTCGGCCAGTATCCGAGCCTTATGCGCCGCATGCGCCGCCGACCACGATCGCGTCCGGGCCTTCGCCGGCACCTCAGGGTCAGGCACCGCGTTGATCGAACTCACCAGAGATGATCTCCGTACCCGCCCTCAAGGACAACGATTCAGGTTCAAGACCTGCCTCACGAGAGCTTGGCACAGAGGGTTAGCGGTGTCCGAGGCTCAAACGAACCATTTCCCAAACGGGCCGATCGTCGATTTGGCTGTATCGCTGGCATAGCCGGTGTGCACGCGGTCGGAGGGTGACCGCGCCACCTCCTCAGGCGCTGATGTGGTGTCCGCGTCGGCAAGTGCTGGGCCGTTATCGGGCCACGTACGGACAGCGGTCTGGGTCTCTACCTAGTTTCCTGGCGGGAACAGATTCAGGCCGCCGACGCCGATGCCGTGGTGGTGTGGCTGGCAGGACTCGGAGATACGTCAGCATTTACTCACGGAATCCTATGCGGCCGTGTCAGTCTGCGCTGTCGGGACGCTGTGGCTGCGCTGGTACTGACGACGGCCGACGGCCGAGACCTTAGCGAGTCGTTTCACCCAGGTCAGGGCGGTGTGTCGTAGCAAGTGTGTGGAGATTTCTGTGCGGCAACCCGTGACAGGCGTCGCCCGATCGCGGCGCAACGTGCGTCGGCCTATGCGTCCGCTCGTTGGCCGGCCGTAACCCTGCTCGATCGGTCGAGGCGACCGGCTCGACCTGGCGTGGACGCCCCCACGATACGACCGTCCCAGATGGTCGCGCGCGTTGTGATGATGGGCGAAGTACCGCAGAACATCGTCGTGACGGAACTGGCACGAGATCCCCGCGATCCGTATGAAGCCAAGCGAACACATCCGTTGCGCGAGCGTTGCCGGTATGCGTACCGCGGTGGTCTTTCCCGCGCCGTTCGGGCCGAGCAACCCACATAAAGTCCGGGTTGCACCGGCGGGTAGCCGGCTACCCGAGCCGGCGCAGCACGCGCAGCAACAGGGCGCCGGACAGGAACATGGCCAGCGCGGCGGTCGGTATGCCGAGCGGCTCGGGGCTCTCCGCCGGGGTGAAGCTGTTGACCATGAGGCCGGCGATCGTCGCCAGGAACCCCAGCACCGCCAGCGGCAGGCGTAACCGGGCCGATGCCCGCGGGTGCGGCGAATCGCGGCCACGCGGGCGCAGCTCGACCGGGCCGAAGACGGCGACCAGGACCGCCATCGTGACGGTCAGCAGGAGCAGCCACGGTACCCGCCACGCCCACCACTGCCAAGAATCCACCGGCGGCCCGGGCAGCGCGTGCACCGTCCACAGTGGAGCTGCCGCAAGCGCCACCGTGGCCGTTTGCCACAAGAAGATGGTCAGTGCCACCGCGTTGACGGATATCACCACCCGCCACGGCCGGCGTCGGTGCAGCCAACGCTCGGCCGGCTCGCGCGGCAGGAGGAACAGGCCCAGGTACCCCGCGGTCAGCGCCAGCAGGGCAAGGCTCGGCGGCCACACATTCACCGGCGGCTCGGGCACACCGATCATGGCCACCGGATACGGACCGGCCACGGTCAGCAGCACCACCACCGCGAAACCGCCGCCCAGCAACGCAAGCGACGCCCGGCGGCCGAACCGGAGGCGCCCGTCGTACCAGAAGAACCCGACCTGGTGGATGGCCAGCCAACCGAACAGATAGTTGCCGGCGCCCAGTGCGGGTTCCCCACCGAAGCGAGCAGCGTCGCCGAGCCCCACCAGCAGCACCAGGACCACCATGACGCGCACGCCGAAGCCCTTGTGCAGCCGGTACATGACCGGGGTCAACAGGACCAGGATCAAGTACACACCGAAGAACCACAACGGCGCCGCCACGGTCCGCACCGTCGCACGCGCCACCACCGGATCGGCGCCGGCTAGCGTCGCGGCAAGCGCACTCCCGGAGAACACCAGCAGCATCACCGTCGCCGTCGGCACCAGCCGGGCGCCCCGTCCCCGCAACCAGCTGGCCAGGTCGCGACCGTTGCGCAGGTCGCCTACCAGCAACGCGGCGTTGGTGTACCCGGTCAACACGAAGAACACGGGTATCAGCTGGAACAGCCAGGTGAGCGGCGCGGCCCACGGCAGCCAGGCCAGGGCGGAGCGCGCCACCGGTCGGTGCTGCGCGTCCGGTACGACCACAGTGGCCAGCCAGCGGCCCAACACCGCTACCCCGATGGTCACCAACCGCAGCAGGTCCACGTACCGGTCCCGATCCGGCGACGCGTCGTCCACCGTGCGGGCAAACGCGTGCAGCGGACGCACTGCCTCACGCTAACCGAGCGGTCAGGGAGGCGTGGTGAGAACGGCTGGTATCCCTGCGATGTCGCGCATCCTGGGCGCTACGCCACGGAGGTTGGGTCCGGTGGCATGGTAAGCGTGACCTGGAGGCCACCGCCAGGCCTCGGGTGAGCGGTGACGGTGCCGCGGCGCATCGCGGCGACGATGGCGAGCCCCAGGGCCGAAGCCGTCGGCGGTGGTGCGCTCGTGCAGGCGGTGGAACGGTTTGAACAGGTCGTTGACCGCGGTGGCGGCGATCACCGGGCCGGTGTTGGTGACCGGTACCGCCGGCCAACCACCCACTGTGGACGTTTGCACCCAGACCTGGCCGCCGGGGCCGTTGTAGCGCACGGCGTTGTCGACGAGGCTCGCGACGAGCCCCTTCCAGGAGCAGAGGGTCGCCGAACGTAACGGCGGGCAGAGGACTCCACGTGATTCCCTATCATGTGCGAAGGATGACGTGCCGCAGAACGAGTGGCCTACATCGACGGATGCTCCCAGACGAATCGACGCTCCTGTCACCCATGGCTTCCCCAGCGGCGTTAGGCAGCGACGAGCCAGCGTGGCTGCGCCAAACTCGATCTACTCCACAAACGGATCCTCGAAAGAGGGCTATCCGCCGTAGAAACGCTTAAGCGCTAGCGGTGACCGGACTCGCGCCGACAGCACGGCCGCACCATCAGGGCCAGGTGCCGGAACCTCCAGCCGCCGGAGACCTGCTCCGGGTCGTGCCGCCCGTCGCCCTACCAGCCGGAGGCACCGCTTGTCGACTGTCGCGGAAAGTATCCTGTGGCCCGCCATCGCCGGCGGTTGCGGTCCGCCTGCTCTCAACGGTTGAAGTGTGGGATACCGTGCAGCGTTGCTGCGGTCACCGGGTGCTGGGTCCATGTCGGCAAATGCTGCGGCTTGGTGACGTGGTCTGACTGGTTCAATGCAGGTATGAAGCGGGCAGAACGGTCGCGCCGATGACGACGAGCAGGGCAGACGAGCTGCTGCGAAAACGTGACCAGCCGCCCCGGCCCACGTTCCTGGAGCTGTTCTTTGACCTGGCGTTCGCCTTCGGTCTCAGCCGGGTCTCCGCTCTGCTTGTGGTGGACCTTGTTGTTGGCGGGCGAAGTCCCCTGGTGGAATTCGGCGGGACGCTGCTGTTGCTGCTGGCCATGTTGATGGTCTGGTTCGCCACCGCGTGGCTGACGAATCTGTATGACCCGGGGCGGCCGGAGATCCAGTTGGTGGTCGCCGGGACTATGTTGGGCAGCTTGCTGATGGCTTTGGCACTGCCCCGGGCGCTCGGCAACCACGGCTTGCCTTTCGCCATCCCGTACGTCGCGATCCACCTCGGCCGTGGCCTTGTCATGTTGCCCGCTCTGCGGGGGCGTGTGGAGCAGCGCCGGGCCGCGGGAGTCCTGTTGTGGTTCGCGGTGTCCGCCGCGCCGTGGATCGTCGGGGCGATCCTGCCCGAGGGTCGGCGTGAGGCGCTGTGGGCGCTGGCGCTGGCGATTGACTACACAGGAGCCGTGCTGCTGTGGCCCGCACCGTGGTCTGGTCGCGGGCCGGAACGATGGCCGGTGGCCGGCGAGTACCTGTCCGGACGCTATCGGCAGTTCTTCACCATCGCCCTCGGCGAGTTGATCGTGGTCGCCGGCACCACCTACAGCGTCAAGTACTACGGCGCCAGCGGCGGCCGCACGTCGGCATTCTTCGTGTCGTTCGCCACCACTGTGCTGCTGTGGCGGATCTACACCCACCGGGTCGGCGAAATGCTGCCCGCCGCGCTTGGGAAAAGTGCCGAGGCAGGCCGCGTCGCCCGGCGGGCGTTACCCGCTCACTTGGTCATGGTGGTCGCCATCGTCACCACCGCCGCCGGGTCCCAGGTCCTCATTGACTATCCGCAACGGCACCCGGCCCCTGCTTGGATCGCCGTCATCCTCGGCGGGCCGGCGCTGTTCATCGTCGGCCGGGGTGCCCTGGAACGCGCGGAGTTTGCTAGCAACCCCCGGGATCGGATGATCGGGCTGCTCGTGCTGATCGGGCTGGGCCCAGTGATGCTTCTTGTACCGACACTCGCGGCCGCCTCCACCGCCACGGCCGTCCTGGCGGGCATCGTCATCGCCGACGCCGTCCACGGCCGGCGACGCCCAGCCGACGTGCCATCGCGACAATCGGGCAGATCGCAATGACCACTCTCGGGGCAACACGCCTGTCCCACCTGCTACACAATCAACACCCGTCGACTGATCCCGGTGTGCTTCCTGTCCGAGCGCTACCTCGAGGCGTGTCGCGGCGAGTCCCCGCTGAGCCCTGGAAGTCGCCGCGGGGTACCCACCGAACGCTTCGGGTAACCGGCCCTCAAAGTACGTGACGGCGTCGAGGATGCCGGAGGCGATGCGCACGGCCTCTTCGTTGAACCCGTAGCGCCGTAAGCCCCACGCGATGAACGAGTTGTCCACCGGCCACACCGTGCCAACGTGGTAGCCGACCGGGTTGTACCGGGCTTCGCTGGTGGCCAGGGTTCGCGCGCCCAAGCCGGAGACCCACTGGCCAACAGTGCCCGCAGATCACGAACAGCGCGTCGGGGAACAACACCTCACGCCGTGCGTGAAGGAACGCGAAGATCGACGTAGCCGGCAACTCCTTGTCGCACAATGAGGAGACCGGATCCAGTAAGTCCAACTGTTGCGATGCAACACCCAACGCCACGTCTCAAACTAACCTAAAATCGCCGCCTATCGATGCAGACACACCGATACGAAGCGGAGATTTCACACCAGTGACCTAGAAGCCGGGACTGACCCCACGATCGTCGCAGGCTGGATCGCCGAGGTCGAAAGCGATCGGCGCAGCGTCCTCGCGGTGCTCAACCGCCCGGCACCCCGCCCTGTCCAACGAATGACCCGCGGGCAGATCAGCGAACTGGTAACCAGGCTCGGCGACATCATCACCGTGCTACGCGACGCCGACCCGGCCGACCGGGCCGAGATCTACCAGCAACTCGGACTCCGTCTGACCTACCCCGGACAACAAACCGTCCGCGTACAGGCACAGCCCGACGCGGACGGATATGGGGAAATGGGTCGTGTCCGAGGGGGGATGCGAAACACCGAATTGCAGCACGCATGCGCACTATAAGTGCGCATGCGCTGATTCTACAGCGTTTACTGGCTGCGACGGCAACACAGTCCACCGTGGATCCGACAAGCAGTTTGGGCCTGGAGTGGCGGACTGTCCGCCCGGGTGTCACGGTACGGTCAGCTGCCATTCTTCGCCGTCAGCTGCGGCTCTTACGCGATGCCTGCGTACAGTGTCAGGTGCCGCAGGGGTCAGGGCCAGAGGGCTTGGGCGGCGGCGATGCCGCAGAACGCGGCGCCGAGGCCGGCCACGACACTGGCCCCGACGTTGAGTGCGGCGTAGAAGCGGACGCGTTCCTGCAGCAGCCGCACGGTTTCGTAGCCGAAGGTGGAGTAGGTGGTCAGCGCCCCGCACATCCCGGTGCCTAGCAGCGTCATGACACCGTGGGACACGGCGTGGGCGGTGACGCCGCCGGCGAGGAGTCCGAGGATGAAGCAGCCGCCCACGTTGACCGCGAACGTACCCCAGGGGAACAGGGAGTCGTGACGGGCCTGTACGGCCCGGTCGGTGAGGTAGCGCAGCGGGGCGCCCAGCGCCGCGCCGATGGCGACCAGCAGCACGTTCACTGGTGTGCCTGGCGGCCGACGTACCGGATGACCTCGACCGGGTCGATGATGACCAGTCCTTCGTGGACGAGTTCGTCGAGTTGGGGCAGGAAGTCGCGGACGCGGTCCT
>Ga0157369_10004379_pt1 | contig 16671 bp, 12 predicted proteins | sample C25metaG_FD_113461 | JGI IMG/M metagenome (GOLD analysis project Ga0157369, IMG submission 113461) | Corn rhizosphere microbial communities from Kellogg Biological Station, Michigan, USA - C2-5 metaG | ecosystem: Host-associated > Plants > Roots > Rhizosphere > Soil | place: USA: Michigan... | reverse complement strand
TCTTCAGGTTGGAGCGCGCGGCGAGCGCCTCGCGCTCGGCGGCGGTCGACGGCTCGAGGCTGAAGAGATACGGCGGATCGCCCTGGCTCATCGCATAGAGCGCGGGATACCGGGCATGCGGATGACTGGCGAAACCTCTGGGCAGCAATACGGCGGCGCCCAGATACATGGGCACGCCCCAGAACTCGGACAGCAGCTTGCTCTTGATGCGGATGTGCTTGATCCACGCCGTATCCTTGGGCGGCGCGGACGGTGGAATCGCGTGACGGAGCTCGACCGATACCGAGAATCCCTGTCGCGGATCGAGCGCGACCGTCTGGACGTCGCTAAAGAGGTTGCCCTGCGCTTCCGTGAATGGTGTATCGCGCAGGGGATGAATCGGCACCCACAGCGTGTGCCCGTCGGCGCGATGTACCTGGTCGTAGCGGACGAGCAGGGCCTGGACGAAGTACGTGCCGGGCACCAGCCGCGACAGCGGCACGGGAAAGCCGTTCGACTGTGTGTCGACCACCGCCGACTCACCAGGCCTCAGTCCGGAGACGTCACGCCCGAAGATCGCCGGGCCATAGATGCCGATGGTCGTGCGCGGCTCGGGACTGCCCTTCTGGGCCACCGCGATGATGAGCCTCCCCGTGACCGGGGTCGTCGAGCCGTGCGGCGTCAAGGTGACGCGGAACTGTGAGACCGGCGCAGCACTGCACACACTGCCGACCACCCCGGCCAGGAGGACTGCGCCGAGCCGGGCGATATACCCTGGGCTCCGCCGCATCAGGGGCTCCAGGGCATCTGCCTTGCACCAAGCCAACGTCATCATCGCCCTCCCCCTTTTGCTCCATGAAGAACGATGGGCGAAGCCAAAAAATCCGCCATGCCGTCAGGCCGAAAAACGGTGCTGTCGAGTCGGCCGGGCGGAGGGATACGCGCGCCGGGGTCGGCCTACCGGGGAGCTGGCTGGGGAGCGGCCGGCCGGGAGCAGATGGAGGATGTTTCCTGCTCGTCCATCTCAAGTAGACATCGGGCCGCCGCATCGTGCCACCGCGCCGGACCCGAGCCTGCCATCATGATCAGACGCTGGGCGGAACAATGACCATGACGAGAAAACTTCGGACCTCTCTTTGCGGCGCGTTCGCTGCTCTCAGTGCCTTCGGCTGGGCGGGCGCTGCGGCGGCGGCTGTCCCGACTTCGGCCTACGATGCCCTCCACTGGCGCAACATTGGACCGTTCCTCGGCGGCCGCTCGATCGCGGTGGCAGGCCAGGCGGACGAGCCGGGCACATTTTTCTTCGGCGCCACGGGCGGCGGGGTCTGGAAGAGCACCGATTACGGCATCCACTGGAAGCTCAGCTCCGATGCGACCTTCAAGAGCGGCTCGGTGGGCGCGCTGGCAGTAGCGCCGTCTGATCCGAACGTCGTTTACGCGGGCATGGGCGAATCAGCCATCCGCGGCGACATGGCAACCGGCGATGGCATCTACAAGTCCACCGATGCCGGGAAGACCTGGGCGCATGTCGGGCTCGATCAGACGCACGTCATCAGCGACATCGTCGTCGATCCACACGATCCGAGCCATGTGTGGGTCGCCGCATTGGGTCACGTGTTCGGACCCAATCCTGAGCGTGGCGTGTTCGAGACGACCGATGGCGGCACGCATTGGAAGCGGATTCTCTACGTCAACGAGCAAACCGGCGCGATCGGGCTGACCATCGACCCGGGCAACCCGCGCATTCTCTATGCGGCAATGTGGCAGGCCTACCGCCGCCCCTGGATGCTTTCGAGCGGCGGTCCGGGCAGCGGGATCTACAAGACGACCGATGGCGGCGCGCACTGGACCGATATCTCCAGGAATCCCGGCCTGCCGCAGGGCACGCTCGGCAAGATCGCGATCTCGGTTTCGGGCGCGGATTCCAACCGCCTCTACGCGCTGATCGAAGCCAAGACCGGCGGCGTATTCCGCTCTGACGATGGGGGCAACACCTGGACGCGCGCCTATCACGAGTCGGAACTGACCCAGCGGGCCTGGTACTTCACGCGCATTTACGCTGATCCTGAGGCGGTCGATACGGTCTACGCGCCCGAAGTTGCCGGTATTTTCAAATCCACCGACGGCGGCAACACCTTCAAGCCTCTGCATCCGCCGCATAGCGACGTGCATGTGCTCTGGGTCAATCCCAGGCACCCCTCGATCATGATCACGGGCAACGACGGCGGAGCGAGCGTCAGCCAGAATGGCGGCGAATCGTGGAGCCCGGAGGACAACCAGCCGACGGCGCAGTTCTACCACGTCAACATCGACGATCAGTTCCCCTTCCATGTCTATGCCGCACAGCAGGACCGCGGGCCGGTGGAGATCCCGAGCCAGGTCGATGACCGCGGGATTACCGCCGCCAGCATGCGCGAGCTCCAGGGCGGGGAAAGCGGCTTCGTCGTGCCGGAGCCCGGCAAGCCATGGATCACGTATGCCGGCAGCTATGACGGATCGATCGTGCGCTACGACCGCCGCACCCACGCGGTCCGTCTGGTCGATGTCTGGCCGGACAATCCGATGGGACATGCGGCTGCCGATCTCAAGTACCGCTTCCAGTGGACCTTTCCAATGATGATCTCGCAGTACCCGCCACACGCGCTCTACGTCGGCGCGCAGGCGGTGCTCCGCAGCACCGACGGCGGCGAGAGCTGGACTCAGATCAGCCCCGATCTCACACGCAACGTCAAGTCCAAGCAGGCTTCTTCCGGCGGCCCGCTGACCCAGGACAACACCTCCATCGAGTATTACGGCACGGTATTCGCGCTTGCAGAATCACCCGTCACAAAGGGTGTGTTGTGGGCGGGATCGGACGACGGTCTCGTGCACGTATCGAAAGACGATGGCCAGCATTGGCAGAATGCAACGCCCTCGGGACTTCCTCCCTTCAGCACGATCAGCGTCATCGATCCGTCTCATTTCGATGCCGGCAGGGCTTTCCTCGCCGCGCGCAGATACCGCCAGGACGATTTCAAGCCCTATCTCTATTTGACGACGGATTATGGCCAACATTGGCGGGCAATCAGCAATGGGCTGCCCAGCGACGAATCGAGCTTCACCATCCGGGAGGACTCACAGGATCCGAATCTTCTGTTCGCGGGTACCACAGCCGGCGTCTACGTGTCTTTCGATCGCGGCGCCCACTGGCAATCGCTGCAGCTCAATCTGCCCCACGTGCCGGTACACGACATGGTGATCGCACCGCAAACCGGCGCGCTGGTGCTGGCGACGCATGGGCGTGCGTTCTGGGTGCTCGACGACCTCGAGCCCCTGCGTGAGATGTCCGCGCAGATAGGCGCTGCCGAGCACTATCTGTTCAAGCCCCAGCCTGCCTATCTCCTTAACGGGTCCGGCGATGAGAGCTCAGTCGAGCACGGCTATGGCGAGAATCCGCCCAACGGCGTCGTCGTCTATTTCACGCTGAAGCGTGCTGTGTCCGCGAAAGAGAAGGTCTCACTCACCTTCGCCACGGATGATGGAGCCCAGATCGCGACCTTCTCCAACCAGACCGACGCACATGGCAAGCCGCTTCCGAAGGATACGGATTTCTACCCACCGAAGAAGCCGAAGCAGCAGGACGTCGTTCCGGCCAAGGCCGGCATGAACCGCTTCGTCTGGAACATGCGTTATCCGGATGCGACCGAGATCAAGGGTGCCATCCTGTGGGATGGCTCGATGACAGGACCGACCGTCGTGCCAGGGAAGTACAAGGTAACGCTGAAAGTCGGCGATGCCAGTGAGACTCGGCAATTCGAAGTCCGTAAGGACCCACGCATCGATGTGAGCCAGGCCGATCTCGAGGCGCAGTTCGCCTTCCTCAGGAAGGTGCAGATGAAGCTCGACGAAACCGACCGCGCCATCCTCAAGCTGCGCGGGGCACGCAAGGCGATCGATGACTATCTCGGCCGCATCGGCCAGACGGACAAGAAGGGCGAGGCGGCGGTACGCAAGGTCGCCAAGCCGATCGTCGATCGCCTGGATGCGATCGAAAGCGCGCTGATCCAGACCAAGTCGCACTCGGATGAAGACCCGCTCAACTACCCGATACGGCTCAACAACAAGCTCGCCGCGCTGGCGTCTGACACCGGCAGCTCCTTCGCCCGGCCCACCAAGCAGGACTACGCAGTATTCACCGGGCTAGCCGCCCAGGTCGATGCGCAGCTGAGCGACCTCGATACCGTTCTGGACCAGCAGCTACCTGCCCTCAATCGCCTCATCGAGCAGCAGCACGTCAAGCCGATCACAGTGCCGCAGAACCCGACATCCTGACGGGGCTGCTCACGACTCGCAGACCGGCTGCCCGGCGGGTCTCGGTCGCGCGCGTGCACGCGTGTTGGTCAGGATCACGCCGCCCACCACGATAGCGCCCCCGATCAGGGTCGCCCAGCCGGGCTGCTCACCCAGCCAGATCCAGCTGATGAGCAGCGCGATCGGAGTCGAGGAATAGATGAAGCTCGATACCTTGCTGACGCTGGCGCGATGGAGCGCCATGTTCCAGGTGAGGTATCCGAGGAAGGTCGGCGCAACTCCCAGCCAAATGAGCGCGGCGATTCGCGAAGCGGACGCGACCGTGAGCGCATGCGGCAGGCCGAGACCGAAAGGCAGCGCACCGAGGGCGCCCCCCAGGATCGTGACTGTCGTGACCGCCTCCGCGCCGTAGCGCCCCGAAAAGGGCTTCTGCGCTGTGAAATAGATTGCCGATGCCACGACACTGACCAACACCAGAGCCGCCTTGGGCTGAAAGCTGACGGTCTCGCCGCTGGTCAGGACCACCAACACGACGCCGGCCAGGGCTATCACCAGACCGGTAATGGCGCGCCGAGAAAGCCGCTCACGTAGCCACACCGCGGATGCAGCGGCGGTCGCAGCGGGCGCGAGGGCGATGATGATGGCCGCCGTGCCGCTCGCTATCCGGGTCTCAGCGTAGTTGAGGCAGAGGTGATAGACGGAGAGGCCGATCACCCCGAGCGCGAGCAGCGCCGGCCATGCCGCCGGCGGCGGCAGCCGCAACCCGCGGATGCGCATCCAGAGCATGAAGCAGATCGAGCCGAGGAGCAGCCGGGCCAGTGCGACCTCGCCCGGCGTGAACCCGGCGAGCCCGTAAGCAATGGCGGCATAGGCCGAGGACCAGGTGAGCATCGCAATGGCGACGTAGAAGAGCGCTCGGGCGTCGAGCTGTCCGGTGTTTTCCATCGGGATTTCTCGGGTTCGGCGGGCAGGCCTTCTGGGTTCTCATCCTGGGGCCGTCCTCTCTGGCAAGTCGCGCCATTTCCGGACGTGACGCTCCTCAGCTTCTGGATCATCATATTAGTAGGCAAACGGCTGGCTCTGAATGGTGATTCAGCATATATTCAGCACATTCACAGTCGATTGGTATTGACCATGGCCGCCGTCGCTTTCGAATCGAAACCTGCCCTCGACACCAAAGATTGGCAGCTCATCGAGCTCCTGCAGAAGGATGCGCGTACCGGATATGCGGAGCTCGGCCGGCACGTCGGGCTCTCGGCGCCAGCGACGGCGGAGCGGGTGAAGCGCCTGGAGGATGCCGGGGTGATCCGCGGCTACCGTGCCGATGTCGATCCCCACAGGCTCGGCTATGCGATCGAGGCGGTGATCCGCCTGCGCTGCGACGGCAGCGTCTGCTCGCGCATCGGCCCTGCCCTGGCCGACATTCCCGAGATTCTCGACTATCGCCGCCTGGCCGGTGAGGATTCAGGGTCGTTGCGCGTGATCGCCATGTCGGTGGGCCACCTGGAGGCGGTGCTCGATCGCATCGTGAGCTTCCATCCCAGCATCAGCACCACCACGCTGGTGGTGCTCCAAACTTCCTATACCAACCGCCCCCTGTCACGCTCGATGTGGCTGGGCGGCAGCGCGATCTGAAGGCAGGACGCATGGATTCCGGGCCTGGCTCCTCCCGCGCAGCGGTGACCATCTACCACAACCCCGCATGCAGCAATTCGCGAGGCGCTCTGACGCTCATTCGCAATGCCGGGCTCGAGCCGACCATCATCGAATACCTGAAGACCCCGCCGGATCGCGCGACACTGCTCGATCTGCTCGGGAGAATGGGCGCACGTCCGCGCGACATCATGCGGCAGAAGGAGCCGCGGTACGCCGAGCTCGGACTCGGATCACCCGAGGTCAGCGACGAGCAGTTGGTCGAGGCGATGCTCGCCCACCCTCTCCTGATCAACCGCCCCATCGTCGTCACACCGTTGGGAGCCAGGCTCTGCCGGCCGCCGGAAGTCGTCCTGGATCTCCTCCCGCAAGCTCAGGGCTGAAGCTGCGCCAGCACCGCAGGCGCAGACGATGCTCCGTTTCCGCTGTGCCGTGCGGCCTCAAACCTTGAGCCGATACCCCGTGCGGAAGATCCAGGCGACGACCACGAGCGCAGCCACCAGAAACAATGCCGTCATCCCGAGACTGACAGCGACGTTGACGTCCGCCAGACCGTAAAAACTCCAGCGGAACCCGCTGACCAGATAAACCACCGGATTGAACAGCGCCACCGTACGCCATACTCCCGGCAGCATGTCGATGGAGTAGAAGCTGCCGCCGAGGAAGGTCAACGGCGTGATGATGAGCAACGGCACGATCTGCAGCTTCTCGAACCCGTCGGCCCAGATGCCGATGATGAACCCGAACAGGCTGAAGGTCGCTGCGGTGAGCACGAGGAAGGCCACCATCCACACCGGATGCTCGACGTGCAGCGGCACGAACAGCCCGGCGGTAGCGAGAATGATGGCACCCAGGACGACCGATTTGGTCGCCGCGGCGCCGGCGTAGCCCAGCACGATCTCCAAACCCGAGACAGGCGCGGACAGGACCTCATAGATGGTCCCGGTGAAGCGCGGAAAATAAATCCCGAAAGAGGCGTTGGAAATACTCTGGGCAAGGAGCGAGAGCATCACCAACCCAGGTACGATGAACGAGCCATAGCTGATGCCGCCCACGCTCTGGATCCGTGAGCCTAGCGCCGCGCCGAACACCACGAAGTAGAGGGATGTGGAGATCACCGGCGAGACGATGGTCTGCGTCACGGTCCGCCGCGCGCGGGCCATCTCGAACTTGTAGATTGCACGCACCGCCTCGATGTTCATCGTTTTTCTCGCACCAGGCTCACGAAGATGTCTTCTAGGGAGCTTTCGGCTGTTGCGAGGTCGGTGAACTCGATTCCCGCCTGCCGCACCCTGTCGAGGAAGCCGCCGACGCCATCATGCGCGTCCTTGGAATCGTAGATCCAGACCAGCTCGCTGCCGTTCTCGGCGAGCTCCAGCCGCCCGCCGGCGAGCACCTCGGGCACCTGAGCGAGCGGACGGCGCAGGCGCAGCGACAACCGCTTGTTGCCGAACTCGCGCATCACGTCGGCTTTGTCCCTCACCAGGACCAGCTCGCCCTTGTTGATCACTCCGATGCGGTCCGCCATGTCCTCGGCTTCCTCGATGTAATGGGTGGTCAGGATGACGGTTACCCCTTCTGCGCGCAGCCGCCGCACGAGCTGCCACATGTCGTGCCGCAAGTCGACGTCCACGCCCGCGGTCGGCTCATCCAGAAACAGGATGCGCGGCTCGTGTGCGAGCGCCTTGGCGATGAGCAGCCGGCGCTTCATGCCGCCGGAGAGGGTCATGACCTTGCTGTCTTTCTTCTCCCACAGCGACAGCGCCCGCAATACACTCTCGATGTGGGCCGGCTTGGCGCGCAGCCCGAACAGGCCTCGTGTGAACGAGACCGTATTCCACACCGACTCGAAGGCATCGGTGGTGAGCTCCTGCGGCACGAGACCGATCAGTGAGCGCGCCGCACGCCAGTCGCGAATGATGTCGTGCCCGTCCACGGCCACCGTGCCGGAGGTCGCACGTACTATGCCGCAGACTATGCTGATGAGGGTCGTCTTGCCGGCCCCGTTGGGCCCGAGCAGGGCGAAGATCTCGCCGCGCCGGATGGCAAGGTCGACTCCCTTGAGCGCGACGAAGCCCGACGCGTACGCCTTCGACACGCCGGAAATCTCGATAATATTTTGCATGGCCCGTTAGGATAGCCGGTGCAGTCGATCGGCGCATGCCCCATCGGTAGCAGGCGGGGCTACCTCATGAGCCGGGCGCCGTTGGAAGCGAACGTCGAGCCATGTTGACTGGAGAGCCGGCGATGGCATCACGCAAGAGAGCCCTGAACCGATTGCTGCGCCCGCTCGCCCGGGAGCCTCGTGGCGCGCGTGCAGGTGCCGAGAGCGATGCGCTCGAGGTCATCTGGCAAGTCGTCTGCTCTATCCCGCGCGGTCGAGTCTCGACCTACGGTGCCGTGGCACGGGCGGCGGGGCTCCCCGGTCGTGCGCGCCAGGCCGGCTTCGCGCTGCGGGTCGCGCCTGAAGACTTGAATTTGCCCTGGCACCGGGTCGTCGGCGCCGGCGGACGGATCGTATTCCCGAGTGGCACGCGCGAGCACAAGGAACAGGCGCGACGGCTGCGCGCCGAAGGTGTCGAAGTCAAGGCCGGGCGTGTTGTGCCGACTGCCATGACGGAGCTGGATGAGCTGTAGCCGCCGTAGCGTGGTAGCGCTATCATGATGTGTCATGACGGCACCGACGGTTTCCAGACGTGATTTTCTTCGGCTGTCCGCCACCACCCTTGGGGCAGCCGGCGCGCTCTCTGCCCGCACGCAGGCCGGCGAGACAGGTGCCGTCTCCATCGTGCTCGATCCTGCGGACCGGGAGGCCGCGGCGCCACCGGTTGCGTGGGCGGTAGACGTGCTCGAGTCGGCGCTGTCGCAGCACGCGACTGCGCTGCACAAATACCGGACGATCGAGGAAGCGCCGCCGGGAGCCCGATGCATCGTTGCCTCGACTCGCGACATGCCGGTGGCGACGAGTGCACTGGGCGGCGTCGGTGTGACGGTCCCACACGCGGCCGAGTCGCTCGCCATCGTGGCGGCATCGTTTGCCGGCCGCGAGGGCCTGCTCGCCTGTGGCGCCGATGCGGGGGGCCTCACTTATGCCCTGCTCGAGCTCGCCGACCGCGTTCGGTGCGCCGATCGGCCCGAGCAGGCGCTGACCTTCGAGAGGGCCCTGCTCGAGAAGCCGCATCACGCCGTGCGTAGCATCGGACGGCTGTTCGTAAGCGACGTGCAGGACCTGCCCTGGTTTCACGATCGGGAGTTCTGGCCACCCTATCTCTCGATGCTCGCCGCACAGCGCTTCAACCGCTTCCAACTGAGCTTCGGGATCGGCTACGACTCGCTCATCGGGGTGCAGGACGCCTATCTGCTCTTCGCCTATCCGTTCCTCCTGTCCGTGCCCGGATATTCCGTGCGGGCGCAGAATCTCACCGATGCGGAGCGTGACCGAAACCTCGAGATGCTGCAGTTCATCGGTCGCGAGACCGTCAAGCGGGGCATGCAATTTCAGCTCGGGATCTGGACACACGGCTATGAATGGCCTGACAGCCCGCATGCCAACTACACGATCTCCGGACTGACACCGGCGAACCATGCCGCCTATTGCCGGGACGCCCTGGCCGCATTGCTTCAGGCCTGCTCCACCATCAGCGGTGTGACGCTGAGAACTCATGCAGAAAGCGGCGTGCGCGAAGGCAGCTATGCCTTCTGGCGGACGGTATTCGATGGCACGGTCCGCAGCGGCCGCAAGGTCGAGATCGACCTGCACACCAAGGGGCTCGACTGGCGGCTCATCGATGAGGCGCTGGCCACGGGGATGCCACTGCGCCTGTCGCCCAAATACTGGGCCGAGCACATCGGTATGCCGTACCAACAGACCGCCATCCGCGCGCTCGAGCTGCCCCGTGGGCACGAGCACGCGGAGCGCTTTGCGGCACTGAGCACGGGCTCGAGGAGCTTCACACGCTACGGCTACGCCGACTTTCTGCGTGACGACCGGCGCTACGCTCTCATGTACCGTGTGTGGCCCGGCAGCAACCGGCTCCTCCTCACCGGCGATCCGGCCACTATGGCGGCTCACTCGCGGACTTTCGGATTTGGCGGCGGCGATGGCGCCGAGATCTTCGAGCCTCTCTCGTTCAAGGGCCGCCGCGGCTCCGGGCTGCCTGGAGGCCGCTGTGCCTACGCAGACCGCTCCCTCGAGCCGCGCCGAGACTGGGAAAAGTATCGCTATACGTACCGCGTCTGGGGTCGGCTGCTCTATGACCCGGGGACGGACCCGGAAGTCTGGCGTCGCTCGCTTCGCCGACGGTTCCAGGCACGGGCGCAGCACATCGAGGCGGCCCTGGCGAGCGCGACGCGCATTTTGCCGATCATCACGACAGCGCATCTGCCTTCGGCGGCCAACGACACCTACATGCCGGAGATCTACACCAACCAGCCGATCGCTGACGCTGCCATTCCCAACCCGTTTGGAGACACGCCCTCGCCGAAGGTCTTCGGCTATACGAGCCCGCTGGACCCACAGGCCTTTGCAACCATCGAGGAGTTCGTCGGTGAAGTCAGCGCCGGTGAGCGCAGCGGCAAGTACTCCCCGAGCGAGGTGGCCCGCTGGCTCGACACCTTGGCGGGCTCAGCCGAGCGACATCTTGCAGAGGCGGTAAAGGCCGAGGCCGCCCCTCCCGATGCCGAGCTGCGCCGCGTCATCGTCGATGTCAGGATCGAAGCCGGGCTCGGACGGTTCTTCGCTGCAAAGCTGCGCAGCGGCGTGCTGTACTCCCTGCACCGCCGTACCTCGCGCATCGTGGCCCTCGAAGCGGCGGTGCGGGAATACGAGCGGGCGCGCACGATCTGGTCGCAGCTCGCCCAGTACGCGCAAGGCGTTTACATGTCGGACATCACCATTGGACCGCTCCCGCACCAACGCGGCCATTGGCTCGATCGGCTGCCGGCGATCGACGCTGATATCGACGCCATGAAGCGTCAGCTCGCATCGGCCCGCGCGCGGCCCGGGCCGCCCGCCCCCAAGAACCCGGGCATTGACGAGTTGCTGAGTGACGCCCGCGGGCCTGAGCCGACATTGCGGCATTCAGCTCCCGCACACTTCGTACCGGGCAAGCCGCTTCACATCGGGTTTGGCGTCGACGGCAACACGGTAGTCGCCTCCGCACGCCTCCTCTACCGCCACGTCGATCAGGCCGAGGAATACCGGTCGCTTGCGCTGACGGAGCAACAAGGGGAGCTGCAGGCCGTCATTCCCGCGGCTTACACCGCCTCTAAGTATCCCCTGCAATATTTCCTCGAGCTGCATGTTGGGCAAGGCCGCGCGCACCGCTATCCCGGTTTCACCTCCGAGATCGGCAATCAACCTTACTTCGTGGTCTACCCGGCGTAGCACCCGGCGCGTTACCGCAAGATTCCGGAAGACCCCGCCCGGGCTCAGGGCTACTGTGCACCCACCCCAGAGGGAGGTGCCCATGCTCACGCTCTATGATTACCTGCCATCGCAAAACGGCTACAAGGTTCGGCTGTTGCTCAGTCACCTGCGCCTGCCCTACCGCATGGTGCCCGTCAGCATCTTCGAGGGCGAGGGCAGGAAGGCGGAATTCATCGCCAGGAATCCCACCGGCGCGGTTCCCGTGCTGGAGCTCGAGAGCGGCGCGACGTTGCCGGAGTCCAACGCCATCCTGTGTTATCTCGCCGAAGGGACCGCGTATCTGCCCAATGATCCATGGCAACGGGCTCAAACGCTTCGCTGGATGTTTTTCGAGGAGGACTACATCCAGAATGGCCTTGCATCGCTGCGTCACTGGACCCTCACGGGCAAGCTGGCGCGCCGCTCGCCGGAGCTCATCGGCCAGAAGCGGGCGTTGAGCCAGAAGACGCTCGGCATTCTCGACGGCTGGCTCGGACGACATCCGTTCCTGGCGGCAGACGGATATACCATCGCGGATATGTCGGTGTACGCGTACACGGCTTTCGGCGAAGAGGCGGGCTTGCCGATGGCGGACTTCCCGAGCGTCCTGGAGTGGATCCGTCGCGTGCGCAGTCAGCCTGGGTTCTTGTCCGAAAGCTACGGTTATTCGGTCGATCCGCATTCGAAAGGTGAGCTGCCATGAAGTCCGCCCTCATGAAATCGCCACGTAAAATCGACTGGCCGCGGGTGTTGCTCGACGCCTGTCGAAGCATCGAGCGCAGCGAGAGCGAGCAGACGCTGTCCGAGCTCGCAGGCAGCCTGAAAGTGAGCCCGTCCGAGCTGCAGCGCCAATTCACCCGCCGCCTGGGCGTGAGCCCGAAGGCCTACGGCCAGGCGCTGCAGTTGCACCGCCTGACGCGCCGCGCCGCCCTCGAGCGCACGGCACTCGATGCGACGCTCGCCGCCGGATTCGAGTCCACTGCCGTGGCCTATTCCGCGGCCGGCAGCGCGCTCGGCGTACCCCCGGGCGGGCTGCGCAAGCCGCTCGACATCGGATGGTGGCTGGGTCTTTCGGATCTCGGCTGGATGCTGCTCGCTGCGACCGAGCGCGGCATCTGCTGGCTCGCTTTTGGAGATCAGCCTGGTGCGATGCTGCAGGAGCTCCATGCGGCATTCCCGCGCGCGCGATTCGGGAACGACGAACCGCGGCTCCTCGAGTGGTTCGAGCGCGTACGTGAGTTCGTGTTACTGCCGAAGGAAGCGCTCGATCTGCCGGTGGACGTGCAGGGTACGGCATTCCAGGCGCGTGTCTGGCGTGCGCTGCGCCGCATACCGCTCGGCAAGACGGCGAGCTACGGCGAGGTGGCCCGGCAACTGGGCGAGCCCAACGCGAGCCGCGCGGTCGCCTCGGCATGCGCCGACAACAAAATCGCCCTGCTGATTCCCTGCCATCGCGTGATCGGGGCGGACGGGCGCCTCTCCGGGTACCGCTGGGGCGCCGCGCGCAAGGCGGCGCTGCTGGCGCGCGAAGGGGTAACCCCGGAATAACCAACGCATTCAATCTAACACCGCGGACGTGTCGCGTCCCGTCTGTGCCCCACTACCGGGAACGCGGCGCGTCTGAGGTCTGTATTGCGAGCAGGAGCGCACCGATCGCGCCCGCGGAGTCTCCGAGCACTGGCGGCACGATATAGCGATCGAATCCGCCCGCCCGCGCCTCGATGGGCAGGTAACCTCGGAGCCGGCGGCTCGCCGCCTGCCTGATGAAGGGCAGCAGCCCGCCGCCTGACACCACGCCGCCGCCGAAGACGATGCGCTCGCACGAGAGCATCAGCGCAATGGTTGCGGCGAGCTGTCCGAGGTAGCCTCCGAGAATCTCACGGCCGGGGTGCGACTGCGGCAGATCCTCGGCGCGGCTCTGCCAGCGGGCCATCACGGCCGGCCCGTTGGCGAGCCCCTCCAGACAGTCTCCGTGGAACGGACATACGCCCACGAACCCGGCATCACGCGGATCGCGCTCGACGTATATGTGGCCCATCTCGGGATGAAGCAGCCCTTTGACCGTGCGATCGGCCACGACGATTCCGCCGCCGATTCCCGTTCCAACCGTCACGTAGGACAGCGAGCCGAGGCCGGCACCGGCACCCAGTCTCGCCTCCGCAAGAGCCGCTGCGTTGACATCGGTGTCGATGGCGATGGGGCAGCCGAAGCGCTGCAGCGGGGCCACTATGCTGGCGTCCGACCATCCGGGCTTCGGAGTCGCCAGGATCCGCCCCCAGGTGGGCGAGCGCGTGTCGAGATCCACCGGACCGAACGCGGCGATGCCGATGCCGGCGAGCTCACCGTGTTTGCGCGTGACCTGCGCGAAGAATTCCGCGACGGCCGCGAGCGTAGGGCCCGGAGCCGTCGTGGGTATTACAGTCCGACAGTCTTGCGGAATATCGTTGGGAGCATAACCGGCTGCGCATACGACCTTGGTGCCGCCCGCTTCGATGGCACCGTATAGAGGCCTCGTCACGCTCGGCCTCGGCTCATGGGTTCGCTGCCCTGGCATGCGCGCAAGTGTAGCCGAGACCCTCGCCCGGAAAACGCTATGGGTGTTCGCCCGCAGGCTATAATCGAGCCGCGCCTACCTATAACGCCCGCGGTCGAGCTTGCGGAAAGACCAAAATGGCACCTGCTGGGCAAAGCCACTGGGATGACGTGTATGAGAAGAAGGCAGCTTCCGAGGTCAGTTGGTATGAGCCGCGACCGGAGAAGTCCCTGGAGCTCATTCAGGCAACCGGCCTGCACCCCGCGGATCCCGTCATCGACGTCGGTGGCGGTGCTTCCCGCCTCGTCGATGAGCTGCTGGCCGCCGGCTACCGCGACCTGACGGTCCTCGACATCTCGGCCTCGGTCCTCGGGAGGCTGCGCGACCGGCTCGGGCCGCGCGCACCCTCGGTCATTCTGCGGCAGCAGGACGTGACCGCCTTTACGCCCGAAAGACGATACGCCGTGTGGCACGACCGGGCGGTATTTCATTTTCTGATTGCAGAGGAGGAGCGGCAGCGCTATCTCGATGCGCTCCGCCAAGGCGTGCGCGAAGGTGGACATGTCATCATGGCAACCTTCGGCCCCTCAGGCCCGGAGCGGTGCAGCGGACTGCCCACCCGGCGCTACGACGCGAAGACACTCGCCGCAGAGCTCGGTGCCGGTTTCACGCTCGTGCAATCCACCCTTCTCACTCATCGAACACCCGCCAACTTGCCGCAGCAGTTTCTTTACTGCTGGTTCAATCGGCGGTCCTGACGAGCCTGCGAGGGCACCGCGGTGCAAGATTCAAACGACGGGCCGTCAAGCCGCCTTGACAGCGAGTTGGATCGCTTGCTCGATCTGCCCCCCGAGCAACGCGAGCAGGCGCTGCGCAGCGATTTTCGCGACGAGCCCGAGCTGCGCATGGAGTTGGAAAGCCTGCTGCGCTCTGCGGCTGCCATGGGAGGCTTCCTGTCGGAGCCTGCTCAGCCTCCCCAGGAAGAGGCATCTTCCGATACAGCGGCGAGCGGACTGCGGCTCGGGCCCTGGCAGCTCGGCCAACGCATCGGCAGCGGCGGCATGGGCGAGGTGTTCGAGGCCCGCCGCGACGACGGTACCTTCGAGCAGCGCGCCGCCATCAAGCTCCTGCACGTCGGCTCGGTGGGCCAACACGAGCGCTTCGACGCCGAGCGGCAGATCCTGGCGCGGCTCGAGCACCCCGGCATCTCCCGGCTGCTCGACGGGGGTGTGGCTGACGGCCGGCCGTGGATGGCGATGGAGTTCGTCGAAGGTGCCCCGATCACCACTCATTGCCTGCAAACCCGCGCGACGCTGGCCGAGCGCCTGCGATTGTTCGAGCAGGTCTGCGACGCAGTGGCCTACGCACACCGCCACCTGGTCGTGCACCGGGACCTCAAGCCCGCCAACATCCTGGTGGATGCCGACGGACGCGTCCGGTTGCTCGACTTCGGCATCGCAAAGCTGCTCGATCAGGACGCCGCAGTCCTCACCCGCACCGCTTCCGTTCTCCTGACACCGGCGTATTCCGCGCCCGAGCAGCTCTCGGGCGGCGCGGTCACTACGTCTGCGGATGTCTACGCGCTCGGCCTGTTGCTGTTCGAGCTGCTCGCAGGCGGGCGGCCGTGGCCGGATACCGGGTCGTCACTGGCCCACACGCTGCGCGCCGTTCTGGATAAGCCGGTCCCCACTTTGAGCACGGCCGCGGCCGCCAATCCCGACGCTCCACTGCCGGTGCAGGATTTGCGCGGGGACCTCGACGCGGTCGTTGCGAAGGCGCTGCGCAAGGAGCCTGCCCAGCGCTACGCCACCGTCGATGCACTCAAGCTCGATGTCTCGCGCGTACTGTCGGGCGAGCCCGTCGCCGCGCGCGAGGGTGCACGGATGTATCGCTTCGGCCACTTCCTGCGTCGCCACCGCTGGTCGTTGGCGGCCGCCGCAGCGCTGTTCGTTTCGCTCGCCGGCGGCCTGGCCGCTACCGCCTGGCAGGCACACCGGGCAGCGGTTCAGCGCGACGTTGCGCGTCGCGACCTCGCTCGCGAAGAGGCGCTGCGCTACGAGCTGACGGGCCTGTTCCGCAAGGTGCTCGCGCAGAACAGCGACCATCCCCTCGATGCGAAGGGCATGCTCGATGCCAGCGCGCAACATCTGCTGAGCGCCTATCGGGAGCGGCCGAAGCTGGAGGGCCCGCTGGTCATCACGCTCGCGGACCTCTATGACGCCCTGGAAGATGCTCAGGGAAGCGCGACACTGCTGGACGGCTACCTCGCGCAAGGTGGAGCAGACGCGGACCCCACCTCGGTGGCCGATGCACGCCAGACACTGGCCAACCTCGAGCTGCTGCGCGGTAACGTCGACCACGCGAGCAGCCTCCTCGACCAGGCTCAGGCGTACTGGGCCCTGACACCCAACCGCTATGAAGAAGAGAGGCTCGAGGGACTCGGCATCCGCGCGCGTTTGCAGCGCAGCCGCGGCGATCTCGAGGGTGCCATTGCGACCGAGCGGGAGGCGATCCGGCAGCGCATTGCAGTGTCTGGTCGCGTCCATCGCGAGACGGCACTCCTATACAACTCCCTCGCGATCACGCTCACCGCCGCGAACCGGCTCGACGAAGCGCTCGCCGCCTACCGTGAAACGAGCGCGATCTACGAGGCGCTGGGGCTGGGCGACGGTCTCGATGCACAGATCATACTCGGCAACACGGGCACCCTGGAGCTGCGCACTGGGCATCTGCGCGAGGCGGAGGCCCTGCTCCGCAATGCCTTCCAGCGGGAGCGCGCCCTGGCAGGCGATTCTGCCGCCGTCGCGGC
>Ga0157369_10004378_pt1 | contig 16673 bp, 15 predicted proteins | sample C25metaG_FD_113461 | JGI IMG/M metagenome (GOLD analysis project Ga0157369, IMG submission 113461) | Corn rhizosphere microbial communities from Kellogg Biological Station, Michigan, USA - C2-5 metaG | ecosystem: Host-associated > Plants > Roots > Rhizosphere > Soil | place: USA: Michigan... | reverse complement strand
TCCTCCACCGCCGCCTCGGCGCGTTCGATCAAGGTCAGCACGTCGCCCATGCCGAGGATCCGCGAGGCCATCCGGTCGGGATGGAACGCCTCCAGCGCGTCGAGCTTCTCGCCCGTCGACACGAACTTAATCGGCTTGCCGGTGACGGCCTTGACGCTGAGCGCTGCGCCGCCGCGCGAGTCGCCGTCGAGCTTGGTGAGGATGACGCCGTCGAAGGCAATGCGCTCCTCGAACGCCTCGGCGACGTTCACCGCCTCCTGCCCGGTCATCGCGTCCACGACGAGCAGCACGTTCGTCGGCCTCGCCTCGTCACGCACGCGGGCGAGCTCGTCCATCAGCGCAGCGTCGATCTGCAGGCGGCCCGCCGTGTCGACAATCACCGTGTCGAGCCCGGCGGAGCGCGCGCGCTCGAGCCCGCTGCGCGTCGCCTCGACCGCGTCCTTGGTCTCGGTCCGGTAGACGGGCACGTCGATCTGCAGGCCGAGCTGCTCGAGCTGGTCGATCGCGGCCGGACGCTGCAGGTCGGCGGCCACGAGCCCCGGCTTGCGTCCCTGCTTGCGCAGGTGGAGCGCGAGCTTCGCCGCCGTCGTCGTCTTGCCCGAGCCCTGGAGTCCGGCGAGCAGGATGACGGTGAACTTCCCGAACGCGAGCCCCGACTCGCCCTCGCCCATCAGCCGCGTGAGTTCCTCGTGGACGACCTTTACGACCTGCTGGCCGGGGGTCAGGCTCTTGAGGACGTCCTCGCCAATCGCCCGCTCGCGGACTCGTGCCACGAAGTCGCGCACCACCGTGAAGTTGACGTCCGCTTCGAGCAGTGCGAGCCGGATCTCGCGCATCGCACGCGAGATCGATTCCTCGTCGAGCTTTCCCTTCTTCCGAAGGTCTCCGAGGGCGCTTTGCAGCTTGTCCGAGAGGCTGTCGAACACGACGGGGCATGGTAGCTGGGTGCTTCTAGACTCCCGCCATGCCCTATTCCGCCGCCGACGGGCGCTACGAGGCCATGCCGTACCGCCGCGCCGGCCATTCCGGGCTGAAACTGCCGGCGATCTCACTCGGCCTCTGGCACAACTTCGGCGGGGAACGCCCCTACGAGACGAGCCGGGCGATCCTGCGCCACGCCTTCGACCGCGGGATCACCCACATCGACCTCGCCAACAACTACGGGCCGCCCTACGGCTCGGCCGAGGAGACGTTCGGCCGGGCTCTGCGCGACGACCTGCGGCCCTACCGCGACGAGCTGGTCATCTCGACAAAAGCGGGCTACGACATGTGGCCGGGCCCGTACGGCGAGTGGGGCTCGCGGAAGTACCTGCTCTCCTCGCTCGACCGGTCGCTCGCGCGCATGGGGCTCGACTACGTCGACATCTTCTACTCCCACCGCTTCGACCCCGAAACGCCGCTCTCCGAGACGATGGGCGCACTCGACACCGCCGTCCGCTCCGGTCGAGCGCTCTACGCCGGCATCTCGTCGTACTCGCCCGCCAAAACCCGTGAGGCGAAGGCGATCCTCGACGCGCTCGGCACGCCGCTCCTGATCCACCAGCCGTCGTACTCGCTGCTCAACCGCTGGATCGAGCCGGAGCTCCTCGACACGCTCGGCGACCTCGGCGTCGGCTGTATCGGCTTCTCGCCGCTCGCGCAGGGAATGCTCACCGGCAAGTACCTGAACGGGATCCCGGCGGGCTCGCGGGCCGCCGAGAACTCGTCGCTCTCACCCGACCTGCTCACCGGTGATGCCATGGCGAAGGTCACGGCGCTGAACGAGATCGCCGCGCGTCGCGGCCAGTCGCTCGCCCAGCTTGCGCTGGCCTGGACGCTGCGCGACCCGCGCATGACCTCGACACTGGTCGGGGCATCGAGCGTCGCGCAGCTCGACGACTCGCTCGGCGCCCTCGACATGCCTGACTTCTCTGACGACGAGCTGGCCGAGATCGACCGCTACGCCACCGACGCCCAGATCAATCTCTGGGCCCCACAAAGCAGTTAGTGGACCTGAAGCAGTGAAATACGCGCTTCAGGTGTCTGTACTTTCATCTAGGCCGCCAGTAACGCTCGGGCGAAGTCGGTCGGGTCGAACGGGCGCAGGTCGTCGAGACCCTCGCCGACACCCACCAGCTTGACGGGCAGCCCGAGCTCGTAGGCGATCGCGACCGCGATCCCGCCTTTCGCCGAGCCGTCGAGCTTCGTCAACGCGACGCCGGTCACACCAACCGCCTCGCTGAAGATCCGCGCCTGCTGCAGCCCGTTCTGGCCGGTCGTCGCGTCGACGACGAGCAGTACCTCGTGCGGTGCGCCCGCACGGCGGCCCGCGAGCACCCGGCGCACCTTCGCCAGCTCGTCCATCAGGTTCGTCTGCGTGTGCAGCCGGCCCGCGGTATCGACGATCACGACGCCCGACTCGGCAGCGGCGGCGTCGTAGGCGACCGCCGCCGGATCGCCGCCGCGCTCGCCGCCGACGAACTGCGCGCCCGAGCGCTGCGCCCAGATCTCAAGCTGCTCCTCGGCGGCCGCGCGGAACGTGTCGGCCGCGCCGAGCGTCACGGCGTGCCCGTGCTGCCGCAGCTTCTGCGCGAGCTTGCCGATCGTGGTCGTCTTGCCGGTGCCGTTGACACCGACCACGAGGATCACCGCCGGCTCGTGGTGGATGTCGAGCGTCGGAGGCTCTCCGAACAGCGCCGCGATCTCTTCGGCGAGCGCCGTGTTCAGGTCGGTCAGATCCTGGCGCGCCTCGAGGCGCCGGATCAGCTCGGCCGTGGCGCGCACGCCGACGTCGGCGTAGATCAGCGCCTCTTCGAGCCGCTCCCACGAGGCGTCGTCCGACGGGTCGAACGCCGCGACCTGCAGCTGCTCGGTGAGGGCGCGCCGCGACTTCCCGAGCGACTCGCGCAGCCGACCGAAGAGGCCGCGCCGCTCCTCGTCGCTCTCGCGCGGCGCGTCGGACTCCCCCAGCAGCTCTCCCCAGCTTCTCGCCATGACCGCCGGACGTTAGCCTGCCGAGACGGCACCGGGCCGGGCGTCTGACACCCGGGGGCGATCGTGCCTCAGGCGGCGCGGCGGTGGGAGTGCCGATAGCCGGCGAGCGCCGCCGTGCTCGCGACCGCCACGCGGCCGTTCGTCGAGAAGACGTTGTCGGGCCAGTCGTGCCGCCGGCGACGGAGCTGCGTAAACCAGCCGTGCGCATCCCGCTCGACCAGGAACAGCTCCACCGTGATCCCCTCGAGCACGAACGCGCGCTTCCAGGCAAACCGCTTCTGAGGAACCCAGTTCAGGTCGAGTGTGTCGACGCGGCTCCAGTCGCGTGCCGGATAGAGCAGATCGAGGTCGGCGTGCGCACGGGGCGCCTCGAGCCCGCGCAGCTCTTCGCCCCAGCCGCCCGAGACCCACGTCCTGACGCCTTTCGCCCAGAGCAGGTCGACCGCGCGCAGGACGAAGTCGAGGTCGTTCACGCGGTCGCGGCGACGGCTTGTTCTTCGCGGGGCAGGCGGCGCGAAACGATCTGCGAGACGCCGTCGGGGCCCATCGTGACGCCGTAGAGCACGTCGGCGGCCTCCATCGTGCGCTTCTGGTGCGTGATCACGATGAACTGGGCACGGTCGGCGTACGTGCGCAAGAGCTCGGTGAACCGGCCGATGTTCGTGTCGTCGAGCGCGGCCTCGACCTCGTCGAGGAGGTAGAAGGGGCTCGGGCGCGCGAGGAAGAGCGAGAAGAGGAACGCGATCGCTCCCAGCGCCTTCTCGCCGCCCGAAAGCAGCGAGAGCCGGGTCACCCGCTTGCCGGCGGGCCGCAGCTCGACCTCGATGCCCGGTTCCTCTCCGTCCTCTTCGCCCTCGGTCATGTGCAGGCGGCCCTCGCCACCCGGGAACAGCGTCGCCGCGACCTCGTGGAAGTGGTGCTCGACCGCCGCGAACGTCTCGGCAAACCGGGTCTCGACGGTGCGGGTCAGGTCGTCACGGAGCTTCTCGAGCTCTTCGAGGCTCTTCTCGAGGTCGGCGCGCTGGACGGACAGCTCTTCGAGCCGCTCCTTCTCGGCGTCGTACTCCTCCTTCGCGAGCGGGTTGACCTGGCCGAGCTGCTCGCGACGCCGCTCGTAGCGCGCCAGCTTCTCGGCCAGCTCGTCGCGGTTCTCGCCCTCGGCCGGCTCGGCCGCCGCAGCCTCCAGACGTCGCTGGGCCTCTTCACGCTCGGCATCGGTTCGTGCCAGCTCGACGTCGATCGCCGACAGCCGCTCGCCGGCGTGTGCGGCGGCCTGCCTCAGCTCGACCTCCTCGGCGCCGAGCCGGCGCAACTCGGCGCCCAGATGGGTGGTGCGCGCGGCCTGAGCCTGGGCCCGTTCGCGCACCGGCGCCTCGAACCGCTCGACGTCGAGCGCAAGCGCTGCCTCGAGCCGCGTCGCGCCGCCGACGAGCCGCTGCAGCACCAGCTCGTTCGGGCGCCGGCTGTGAGCCGGGTCGGAATCGGCGAGCGCACGGGCGGCGATCCGCGCGCGCTCGGCGGCGTCCTCCGCGGACTCGGCAGCGACCGCGGCTCGAGCCGACAGCTCCTCGGCCTCGCTGCGTAGATCTGCGACGTTGCCCGCGGCGCCGGACGTGCGGCCATTCGCCCGCCGCTCGGCCGCGAGCGCCCGCGCCCCGACGTCGGCCACGGCGCGCCGCAGCTCGGCCTCGCGCGTCGAGATGCCGTGCAGGTCTTCGGCGAGCCGCCCGGCGCGTTCGGCGAGAGGGGTCTCGAGCCGGGCGGCCGCCGCTGCGGCAACCCTCAAGGTCTCATCGAGCCTTTCGGCGCCGGCGACCAGACGTTGCAGGCGGGCAGGATCGGCGCGGCGCACGCTGCGCAGGTGGGCGACCGGGGCAAACGCATCAGCGGCCACACGCGCCCGTTCGGCGGCAGTCTCGGCGGCTCGGGCCGCTTCCGTCGCCCGCACGGCGAGCTCCCCGGCCTCGGCGTGCAGCTCGCGGCGGCGGGCTTCGAGCTCGAGCAGGACGGCCTCGGCCGTCTCGCCGGCGAACCACAGCTCGCCGCGCTGCGGGTCCCAGCCGATCCCGTCGGCGGTCACCGCCGGCACGTTGGAGGCGAGCAGCGCATCGCGATTGACGACCGGGAGGTTGGCGAGTGCGCGCGGATCGCCACCGACGAGCACGAGCAGCGACCCGAGCCCGGACGACATCGCCTGCTCGACGAGTGCGAGCGCGCGGGCGGGGCTGTCGGCCAGGATCGCCGATGCACGGTGCGCGAGCGACGCAGCCACCGACCGCTCGGTGCCGGCTTCGACCTCGAGCAGTTGGAGTGCGAGCCGCTCGCCTGCTTCGGCAAGCGCGCGCGCGGCCGGGGGCAGTCCTTCACGCTCGGCCAGCGACTGCTCGAGCGCGGCCAGACGCTCGCGCGCGAGCGACCCGCGCGCCTCGAGGTCCTCACGCTCCCGCACGGCAGCGCGAGCGGCGGCATCGGCGTCGTCCGCGGTGCGGCCGAGTTGCTCCGGCGTTGGCCCGCTCGGCGCCTGCCGCGCCTCCGCAAGCTCCGACTGCAGCTCGCCAAGCAGGCGCTGAGCCGATTCGTGCCGCACGCCCAGCCGTTGCGCCGCGCCGCGCAGCGCGAGCAGCGCGTCGCGGCTCCCGCCGGTGAGCAGCGACTCGGCCTGCGCGCGCGTCTGCAGGATCTCGTCGAGCTCGCCGGCCAGCACACCCTGCGCCTCGCGCTCGATCGCGGCGACCCTCGCCCAGCGCTCTTCCGCTTCGACGAGCAGCCGTGCACGCTCGGCGGCCGCCGTCTGCGCGGCCGCGGCGGCGGTGCGCGCGGCCGTCTCGAGCTCGGCGGAGGCCGAGGGGTCGAACGCGCGCGCAGCGTCGAGCTCGGCCCGAAGCTGTGCCGAGAGGGACGCCGCCGACTCGCGGCGTAGCACGATCCGCTCTCCCCCGCTCCGCAGGCGGTAGAGCGCGGCGGTTGCCTGCTCGCGGCCCCCGGCGGAATCGGTCAGCTCCTCCTCGGCCCGTTCGCGCTCGGCGACCAGCGCCGCAATCTTCTCGTCGAGCAGCCGCCGCTCCTCGGCGGTGGCGACGCGGCGGCCCTCGGCCTCCGCACGGCGGGTGGTGAGGCGCGTCAGGTCGAGCGTCGCGATCGCCGCCTGCAGGCGCGTAATCTCGACCCCGAGCTTCTCGGCGCGCTCGGCGGCGGTCGCCTGCAAGGCGAGCGGGCGGAGCCGCTTGCGCACCTCGTCCTCGAGGTCGCGTGCACGCTCCACCTGGATCCCCACGCGCGTGAGCTTCAGCTCGGCGCGATGCCGGCGACGCTTGAAGCGTCCGAGCCCCGCGGCCTCCTCGATCAGCTCGCGCCGCTCCTGCGGCTTCGAGTTGAGCACGGTCTCGACGCGGCCCTGCGAGATGACGGAGCGCAGCCCGCCGCCGAGGCCGACGTCGGAGAGCAGCTCGACGAGGTCGATGCGCCGAACCGGCGTCTTGTTGACGAGGTACTGGCCCTCGCCGCCGCGCTGCAGCCTGCGCGTGACCGACACCTCGGAGTACGGGAGCTCCGGCCAGGCGCCGTCGGCGTTGTCGAACAGCAGGTCGACCTCGCACACGTCGATCTGCTGGCGGCCGACCGAGCCGGCGAACAGGACGTCGTCGGGCTTCTCGGCGCGCAGCTCGCCCGGGCTCATCGAGCCGGTCGCCCAGAGGATCGAGTCGGAGACGTTGGACTTGCCGGATCCGTTCGGGCCGACGACGACGGCGACCCCCGGCTCGAGCCGGATCTCGACCGGGTCCACGAACGACTTGAACCCGCGCAGCTTGATCGATTTCAGGTGCACGAAAGAGTGAGGCTATCGGGCCTTCCGGATGGGCCCCTCAAGCTCCGATCGACGCGAGCGCCTCCAGCGCCGCCGCCTGCTCCGCGTCCTTCTTCGAGCGGCCCGTGCCACGGCCGGCGATCTCGCCGTCGACAAGCGCCGCGACGGTGAAGGTGCGTTCATGGGGCGGCCCGATGACCGCCAGCGTCTCGTACGACGCGGCCTGTCCGCGGCTCGCCACCAGCTCCTGCAAGCGGGTCTTCGGATCGGGCCCTTCGGCGATCGACCGGGCAACCTCGTCCGAGAATGCCTCCGCGATCGCGCCGCGAATCGGCTTGAGGCCGTGTTCGAGGAAGAGCGCGGCAAGCACCGCCTCCAGGGCCGCCGCGAGCACGCGCGTGCTCTGCCGCAGATCGGTGTTGGCCGCGTCGTCGGCCACGATCCGGGCACCGAGATCGAGCTCGCGCGCGATCCGGGCGCACGCCTGCCGCGACACGACGTCCGCCCGGATCCGGCTCAGGTGCCCCTCGTCCAGATCCGGGTACCGCTCGTACAGCCACGCGACGATCGAGAGCCCGAGGACGCTGTCTCCGAGAAACTCGAGCCGCTCGTACGAGTCGTCCCTCGTCTCGACCGACGAAGGATGCATGAACGCCTTCGCCGCGCGCTCGGGCGGCAGGCCGTCGATCAGACGGCGGAGCCCCTCGAGCCGCGGCGTGGCGTTGGTCCTACTGGTGCGCGGAGACGTAGTCGACGGCCTGGCCGACAGTCGTGATCTTCTGCGCGTCCTCGTCGGAGATCTTGATCCCGAACTGATCCTCGAGCTCCATGATCAACTCGACCAGGTCGAGCGAGTCGGCGTCCAGGTCCTCCTGGAACGACGCCTCTTCGGTGATCTGATCCTCTTCGACGCCGAGCTGTTCCGTCAAGACTTCCTTGACGCGCTCGAAGACCTCTTCACGCGACGCAGCCATGTCACCTCAATTTGTTGGGGGGCGGTACACGAAACTTTCCGAAAAAAGCGTCTCTCTAAAACCGCGCGATCATACACGGACGCGCTGACCGAGCCGCTCGTCCAGCCGCTCGACCACGCCGTGCTCGACCCCGCGCGCTGCCAGCTTGATCGCGTTCGCCACGGCGCGGCGCCCGCTGTTTCCGTGGGCGATCACCGCGAGACCCCGCAGCCCGAGCAGGTACGCGCCGCCATAGGTGTCCGGGTCGAACCGTGTCCGCAGCCGCTTCGCCGCAGGCCGGATCAGGAGACCGCCCAGCTTGCCGGTGGCGGTCGATGCGATCTCGGCGCGCAGCGCGTCGAGCAGGTCCTTGATCGCACCCTCGAGCAGCTTCAAGGCGATGTTGCCCGTGAACCCGTCGGCGACGATGACGTCCGCAGCTCCTCGAAGCAGCTCACGGCTCTCGACGTTGCCGCCGAAGTTCAGGTCGCTGCCCCGAAGCAGCGCGTGCGCGTCGAGAACGAGCGCGTTGCCCTTCTCGTCCTCCTCGCCGATCGAGAGCAGCCGCACCTCGGGATTCGGGATGTCGAGCAGCTCCTGGCAGAAGATCGAGCCCATGTGGGCGAACTGCAGGAGATGCTCTGCCCGCGCATCGGCGTTGGCGCCGGCGTCGAGCAGCACCGACGGCCCCTCGCGTGCAGGGATCGGTACCGCGATCGCCGGCCGCATGACGCCCGGGAGCCGGCGCAGGTGCAACAGCCCCGCGGCCAGCATGGCGCCCGTGTTCCCCGCCGAGACGACCGCGTCGGTCGATCCGTCCGCGACCGAGCGGACGGCCGCGACCAGGCTCGAGTCGGGTTTGGCGCGCACCGCGTCAGCCGGCTTGTCGGCCATCTCGATCACCTCGGTCGTCTCGACCAGCGGCAGCCCGTGCGTGTCGAGACCGGCCGGGCCGAAGAGCGTGACGTCGACGCCGTCCGCAGCCGCAGCGAGTGCGCCGAGGACCACCTCGCCCGGTGCATTGTCGCCGCCGAGCGCGTCGACTGCGACGCGGGGCCGCGCGGAGGACATTGCCTGCCGGGCCGCCTTACGGCGCCTGGAGGCGGAGCGGTTCGATCTCGCGACCCTTGTACGTGCCGCAGGTCGGGCAGATGTGATGCGGGCGCTTCGGCGAACCGCACTGCGGGCACGAATTGACGCGCGGTGCCTCGAGCTTGTGGGTCGCCCGGCGCTGATCGCGGCGTGCCTTCGATGTTTTCCTCTTGGGGACGGCCATAGCGTCGCGCAGTGTAGCGAGGATCGCGGCCGCACCTCATGGCCTGACCGCCGGGCGGCTCCCGGCCATGCCGCACAATTGTGCTGTGACCCTCGACGACCTGACTCCGGCCGACTGGCAGGCGTGCGCGCGGATCTACGAAGAGGGCCTCGGCGAGGGGACGTTCGAGGAGGCCGTGCCGTCATGGGAGTCGTGGGACGCGACACACCTGGCCGCACCGCGGCTCGTCGCACGCGACGGCGGCGCCGTGCTCGGTTGGGCCGCGCTCGCGCCCATCTCACGCCGCGAGTGTTACCGCGGCGTGGCCGAGAACTCGATCTACGTCGCCCGAGCCACACGTGGCCACGGCGTCGGCCGGGCTCTGCTCGCCGAGCTCGTGCGACGCGCCGAGGCGGCCGGCATCTGGACGATCCAGGCCGGCATCCTGGCCGGCAACGACGCGTCGGTGCGGCTGCACGAGTCCTGCGGGTTCCGGCTGATCGGGGTACGCGAGCGGCTGGCCCAGAAACGTGGCGTCTGGCGCGACGCACTGCTGATGGAGCGCCGCGCGCCGGATTAGTCGGAGTGGTCGCGCAGCGCTTCGAGGGCGGCCCAGCGTGGATCGGTGACCGCCTCGTCGTGCGTGTGCGGCTCGTCGTTCAGATCCTTGCCGCAGACGTCGCAGAGCCCGGCACAGTCGGGCCGGCAGAGGATCTTCTCGGGCAGCGCGAGCGCGATCGCGTCGCGGGCCCAGGCGGAGAGGTCGATGTTGTCTCCCTCGATATACGGGGTCGCCATCTCCTCTTCCTTGGAGTCCGCGTCCTGGTACTCGGTGCCGCGAATCGGCAGTTCGAGCACGGCATCGCCGAGGCAGCGGTAGCACGGACCGTGCACCCGCACCGTGAAGCCGAGGTTGAAGACCGTCCCCGTGGTCGCGCGCGTGATCTCGAACGCCGCCGGCACCTCGGCGGGCACCGGCAGGTACCGCTGGCCCCCGAAATCGAAGGCGGCCAGCTCGATCTCGACCTCGTCTTGGTACTGCTCACCGGGACGGAGCTTCACCTGGCGGAGGCTGAAGCTCGTCATGGCTCGAGGGTAGCGCCGTCGACCGAGCCCGCGCCAACCAGGTTGGGAAACGGCGCTCGCTAGTAGTTCGAGCCGTTGTCGGAGAGGTCGACCGGGCCGATCCCGGCGACAACCGACTCCTGCGAGCGCTCGTGCAAGCGCTCGCGGCCGCGGCGCACCGCGACGAGGAACTTGTCGAGGTTCGTCTCGAGCGTGGCGAGCATTCCGTCGGCCCAGTCCTCCATCTCGAGGCGCATCTCACGCGCCTGCCGGCGTGCCTCGTCGATGATCTCCTGCGCCTGGCGCTCGGCCAGCTTGACGATCTCGGTCTGCGACGCCTCGCGGACGGCCTGCTCACGGGCCTCCTGGAGGAGGCGGTCCTGCTCGCGCTTGGCCTCGGCGAGCATCTCCTGCCGCTCCTTGACGATCCACCGGGCCTGCTTGATCTCCTCCGGGATCGTTGCACGCATCTGGTCGAGGATGTCGTAGATCTCCTCGCGGTCGATGCGAACCTGGTCGGTCAGCGGCACCGCTTTCGCGTTGTGCACGAGGTCGTCGAGCTTGTCGATGAGTACGAGGACGTCCATGAGATCGCAGTCTACTCCTGGTCGGACAACGGAGCGCCGCCTCGGCCGCTCGGGAACATTTCCTTCAGCCGGCGCGCAACGGCCGCCGGAACCAGCTCCTCGACAGTTCCCCCGAACGAGGCAATTTCCTTCACCCCGCTCGAGGAAACGAAGCTCACCTGCGGGCTCGCCATCACATAGACCGTCTCGATGTCGGGCGCGAGGTGCCGGTTCAGCTGGTTCATCTGGAACTCCCACTCGAAGTCGGAGAGCACGCGGAGCCCCTTCACGATCACCTTCGCCTCCCAGCGCCGAGCGAAGTCGACAACGAGCTCGCTGAAGACGTCGACCTCGACGTTCACGGTCGGGCCGAGTGCTTCGCGCAGGAAGTCGACCCGCTCCTCGACGGTGAACATCGGCGTCTTGTGGTGCGGATTGCCCACCACGCCGACGACGACGCGGTCGAAGATGCGGGCCGCGCGCGCGATCACGTCGACGTGCCCGTTCGTGACGGGGTCGTACGTGCCGGGATAGATGGCGGTGATCACTGTTCGAACAGGGTCAGACGTGCGGAACCGTACTTGCGCGAGGTTCGCTGTGCGAGGCCTTCGACCTCCGGCGGGTCTGCGCGTCCCGAGCTCTCCCACACGAGCAGCCCGTCAGGACTCACCAGGCGGGCCAGGTGGGGTGCCAGGCGAGCCGCGTCGTAGCCGTACGGCGGATCGAGGAGCACGAGGTCGAACGTACGCCGCTCCTGCACGACGGCGCGCACAGCGTCCTGGCAGAGGACGGTGCCGCGCAGGCGGAGCTTCTCGAGGTTGGCGCCGATCGTCCGGCAGGCATCGCGGCTCGATTCGACGAATGTCGCGCTCCCGGCGCCGCGGCTGAGCGCTTCGAGCCCCATGGCCCCCGATCCGGCGAACAGGTCGAGGACGTCGGCGCCGTCGACCGGCCCGATCAGGTTGAACGCGTTCTCGCGCACGCGGTCGGAGGTCGGCCGGGTCTCACGGCCCACCGGCGCTGCGATCCGCTGGCCGCGGTGGGTGCCGGCGATGATCCTCATCCGAGGAGGCTAGGCGGCGAGGCCGGCGCCCGCTGTGAGACGGTCGGCGTCGTCCTGCCACGGGCCGTCGTCGTGCCGCAGCTCGCTCGCGAGCGCACGGGCGCGCTCGATCAGGTCGCGATCGGCGCGCAGCCTGGTGAAGCGCAGGTCGCTCCAGCCCGACTGGTGCGTGCCGAGCAGCTGCCCCTCGCCACGCAGCTCGAGGTCGATCTCGGCCAGCTCGAATCCGTCGGTCGTGTCGACCAGCGCCTGCAGCCGCGACTGCGCCACATCCGTCAGCTCGAGCTTGTCGCGCGAGATGAGCAGGCAGTAGCTCTGCTCCCCGCCGCGGCCGACGCGCCCGCGCAGCTGGTGCAGCTGGGCGAGCCCGAAGCGGTCGGCCTCCTGCACGACCATGATCGTCGCGTTCGGCACGTCGACGCCCACCTCGATCACGGTCGTCGAGACGAGCACGTCGAGCTCTCCCGCCTTGAACTGCGCCATCACCTCGCGCCGGTCGGCCGGCTTCAGTCTTCCGTGGAGCAGGCCCACGCGGTAGCCGGCCAGCTCGGCGCGCCGCAGCCGCTCCGCCTCGACCTCGGCTGCGCGCGCGAGACGCGTCTCCGACTGCTCGATCAGCGGGCAGACGACGTAGGCCTGGCGGCCCGCGTCGAGATGGACGCGCAGCCGCGCATACGCATCGTGCGAGCGCTCGGCCCCGACCCAGGCGGTGACGATCGGCTTGCGGTTGGCCGGCGGCTTTGCGATCTCGCTCACGGCCAGGTCGCCGTAGATCGTCAGGGCGAGCGTGCGCGGGATCGGCGTCGCGGTCATGTGCAGCACGTGCGGCGACCGCCCTTCGGCCAGTGCCTTCCGTTGCTCGACCCCGAACCGATGCTGCTCGTCGACGACGGCAACCGCCAGGTCGCCGAACTCGACGTCGCGCTGAATCAGCGCGTGGGTCCCGACCGCGATCTGCGCGACGCCGTTCGCGAGCTCGGCGCGAATCTTCTTCGAGCCCGATGAACCGGTGAGCAGCACGCAACGCACACCCAGCTGCGCACAGAGCGGCTCGAGCGTGAGGAAGTGCTGTTCGGCAAGCGTCTCGGTCGGCGCCATCAGCGCTCCCTGCCGGCCGTGCTCGACCGCGCGGAGCAGCGCGTAGAGTGCGACGACGGTCTTCCCCGAGCCCACGTCGCCCTGCAGCAGCCGCTGCATCGGCACGCGCTGGGCGAGATCGAGATCGAGCTCGGTGATTACCCGCTCCTGGTGGTCGGTGAGCGTGAACGGCAGGACGTCGCGGTAGCGGCGCGTCAGTTCACCCGGCTCCGGCAGCGGCGTCGCGACCACGTCCTCGTCGCGCGAGCGGGCGACCACGAGCTGCAGGGTGAAGAGCTCGTCGAGCGCGAGCCGCCGCCGGGCGAGCTCGGCGTCTTCCGCGTGCTCCGGGAAGTGGATTGCGGCGAGCGCATCGCAGCGCAACGGCAGCTCGAGCTCCGCCGGCAGAGGATCGGGCAGGAACCGTCCGTACTGCGCGAGCGCGTTGCGCGACAGCTCACGCAGCTTCGTCGACGGCACGTGCTCGCTCGCGGGGTAGACGGGCGCGAAGTCGGCGGTGGCGCGTGCAGTCCCGATGTCGAATGTCTTCACGTCGAACCCGTAGCGGCCGAGCTTGCCGCGCAGGCGAAGGTGAGTGCCGGGAGTCAGCTTCTCGACCAGCCACGGCTGGTTGAACCACGACGCGCCGATCGAGCCGCTCGCGTCCCGTACCTGCGCCGTCACGATCGTGCGGCGGCCGCCGATCCGGCGGGTGGTGACCTTCACGACCTCGCCGGCGATCGCAACCTCGTCGTCTCCCCAGAGCTCGGAGATCGCGATCTCGTCGACCGCCTGCTCGTACCGGCGCGGGCGATGCAACAGCAGATCGAGCACGGTTTCGATGCCCAGGGCGCGCAAGCGCTTGGCGAGCGTCACGCCGACGCCGGTCAACGTCCCGATCCCAAGCTCGGCGACACGTTCGGGCGCGAGCCAGCCGCGCGGCCGGGGCCACTCGCGCTGGACCACACCTGTGAAACCCGCGTGCATTCGGGTCATCGTCGCCACCGGGACCGAGGATAGGACCCGGACCGGACGGCATGCATCTCAGTCGGGGTCAGAGAACCAGAAAAAACCGACCGTTCCCGGTCCTGCGTGCGTGCCGACGACCGCGCCGAGCGTCGTCGCGATCTCGATCCGCGCGTGCGGCCGGACGCGCTCGACCAGCTCGCGCAACGCGGCAAGCCGCTCGGGCGCGGCGGCATGCGCGATCCCGACCCGCAGCGACGGCGAGTCGGTCGACGTCGACTCGAAGATGGCACGAAACTCTGCGAACGCCTTCGCGTTGCCGCGCACGCGCTTCAGCGGAACGACCTCACCATCGCGGATCGTGAGGATCGGCTTCACGTTCAGCAGGTTCCCGGCCAGCGCCGCGGCACGGCCGATCCGCCCGCCCTTCGCCAGGTAGTCGAGCGTGCTCACCGTGAAGAGCAGCTGGTGCTCGTCGCCGTACCGGGCGACGAACGCGTCGATCTCCTCGTCGGTCGTCCCACGCTCGAGCCGGCGCTGGACGCCCAGTGCGAGCAGCGCCACCGAGGCCGACACGGTGCGCGTGTCGATCACCCGTACACGGTCGCCGCCGGCGAGCTCCGCGGCAGCCTGCGCGCTGGCGAACGTTCCCGAGAGCGTGGATGAGATCTGCAACGAGAGAACGCGGTCGTAGCTCGCGACCAGTTCCTCGTAGACGGTGTGGAAGTCGCCCGGCGTAGGCTGTGAGGTCGTCGGCAACTCGGCCGCCGTGCGCAGCCGCTCGTAGAAGAGCTCCGGGCCGATCTCGACGCCGTCCTTGAAGCTCTCGTCGCCGAAGCGCACATAGAGCGGCACAACGCGAAAGTTCTCGAAGCGGGTGGGCGCTTCCGGGAAATCGGCCGTCGAATCGAGGACGACGGCGGTATTTGCGGCAGTCAGTCTCATTCCGCGGCCAGCAGCAGCGGATAGTGCGGCTGCCCGCCGGCGTGCACCTCCAGCTCGAGCTCCGGGTGGTTCGCCGCAAGTTCGGCGAGCAGCGCGTCGAGCGCCGGCGGCTCGTCACCGGTCAGCAGTGTGAGCACGTCGCGCGGCGTGGCGAGCAGCCGGTCGAGCACCGCACGCGCAACCTCCTCGAACGTCTCTCCTCCGACGACCGGTTCGCCCTCGGCCAGACCGAGCCAGGTTCCCGAGCGGAACGGCACGCCGTTCAACTCGACGTCGCGCGAGGAGATGGTGACCGCACCGGTCGCGACCGCCTCGGCCGCGCGCGCCATCGTCTCGGCGTTCTCGGCCGCGCCCGCGCCCGAGTCGAATGCGACAAGGGCAGCCAGGCCGCCCTGCAGCGACTCCGTCGGCACGACGCGCACCGTCTTCCCGGCGTGCTCGGCGGCCTGTTCCGCCGCCATGATCACGTTGCGGTTGTTCGGCAGCACCACCACGTCGGTCGCTGCAGCCGACTCGATCGCGGCCAGCAGGTCGGCGGTGGCGGGATTCATCGTCGAGCCACCGTCGACAACCATCGCGCCGAGGCTCTCGAACAGCGACCGATTGCCCGCACCGGCTGCGACCGCCACGACGACGGTACGCCGTGAGGCGTCGGGCACCGCGTGCAGCAGGCGCTCTTCGCGCTCGTGCGTCTGCGCATGCATGTTCGCCACTTCGACACCGCCGACGACACCGCGCAGCACACCGAGCGAGAGCGCGCGCCCGGGATCGTCCGTGTGGACGTGAACCTTGAGCGCAGACCGGTCGCCCACGACGAGCAGCGAATCGCCGATCTGGGCAAGCTCCGCCTCGAGCGAATCGAGATCGAGATCGTCGCCCTCGACCACGAACACCGTGCAGTACCGGTACTGAGACAGCTCCTGGTGGACCGCGTCGAAGCCGAGCTCGGCCACGTGCTCCGGGGCTTCCGGCAACGCCTCGCCGCTCAGCACGGATGCGATCCCGCGGACGATCTCGACAAGACCGGCCGCTCCGGCATCGACGACACCGGCCTCACGCAGCACCGGCAGCATGTCGCGCGTCCGCGCCACCATCTCGTCGCCCGTGGCCACGATCTCGGCGAGCGACGCACCGCGGTCGGTGGCGTCTGCCATCGCCCGGATCGCCGTCAGCATCGTCCCCTCGACCGGTTTGCGCACGGCGCGGTAGGCCGCATCGCTCGCCGATCGAAACGCGCGTGCGAGATCGTCGGATTCGGCAAGGCCCTCGGTGGCTCCGCGGACGATCTGCGAGAGGATCACCCCCGAGTTTCCGCGCGCGCCCATCAACGCCGCACGCGACACCTCCTTCGCCAGTCCGGCGCGATCGTTCGGCCCCTCGCCCGCGAGCGACTCCGAGATGGCGCGTACCGTCAGCGTCAGATTCGTGCCCGTGTCGCCGTCGGGAACGGGATAGACGTTGAGGTCGTCGATGCGGCTCCGGTGCGCCTCGATGGCGAGCCGGGCACCGTCGACGAGCTGGCGAACGCGCGCTCTCATGCGCCGCTCCGCACGCGTTGGATGACGACCTCGACGGCGGTGACCGCGAGCCCGGTGAGCCGCGTCACCTCGTAGGCGACCTGTGAGCGCACCGTCGCCGCGACCTCGGCGAGGTTCAACCCGTGCTCCACGACGACGTGGAGCTCGATCCGGAGCGCCGACGGCCCGCCGTCGACGGCGATGCCTTCGCGCCTGAACAGCCGGCCGACGCGTGTCCCCGACGAAAGCCCGACGATCCCGTAACACCCGAGCGCCGTCTCGGCCACGATCTCGGCAACCGCGTCACGCGAGATCGTCAGACGGCCCAGGTCGAGGTCCAGCGTGAGTTCGTCCGCCACGGTCCTGATTAGACCGTAATTCCTCCTGCGACGGTTGCGACCATCTCTTCGAGCGCCTCCGGAGAGAGCGGCTGCACCCGATGACGCCTCTAGCGCCTCCGGCGAGAGCAGTCGCGGAGCCCGGCTCCG
>Ga0157369_10004377_pt1 | contig 16674 bp, 14 predicted proteins | sample C25metaG_FD_113461 | JGI IMG/M metagenome (GOLD analysis project Ga0157369, IMG submission 113461) | Corn rhizosphere microbial communities from Kellogg Biological Station, Michigan, USA - C2-5 metaG | ecosystem: Host-associated > Plants > Roots > Rhizosphere > Soil | place: USA: Michigan... | reverse complement strand
CGTGGGATCCCGATACATAGTGTGGACATGCATCGCGGGATCGCCGCCCAACTCTTGGGGTGCGTATTCGATGACGAGATTCGGACCTTGAATGCGGTAGTAAGCCGAGATGTTCTTCCCGGGCTCAGCGGTACTGGGGCCGCTCCAGGCAAACCAGGTGTCGTCGAGACCTGCTTTGATCTCAGCCATTCGGACGGCTGCGGCTCTCTCGTGGATGATGCCCGCCCATTCCGATATCACGTCAAGCAGCATTGCGCGCTGGCGCTCGTTCATTTCGGTAGCTTTCAGGCCCTCCGGCTGGATTGTTTTGCCATCTTGTCCCGGACCCAGCACCAGGTCAGCCAACTGATAGCTGAGAATGGCCTTTTTTCGCTGGTTCTCATCGAGTGCCTTGAGTAATGCAAGCGCTTTGTCGCTCTCCTGACCGAGAGGCCGCACCGTTTTGCCGTCCATCGTGTAGAGCGCAGGTTGAGCGCCGGTCAGCGTTGGAGTAAGAATGCCACGCTCGCCCGCGATCGTGATATTCAGCGCAAGATGGTGCCCTCCAAACTGCAACATCCATGGATTCTTTTCGGAAGGTGTTCCAAGGATGGAGATATAGTAAAGGTCTTTGCCGAATATGGGGCCGTTCCAGGGCGGCCGATTACCCCCACCAGACGGCGGCGGACCCCCATTACCGCGTGGCGGACGCCCTCCAGTTCCCGGGCCTCTATTACCGGGCCCCTGGTCAGTATTTTTGTTGACTTCGTCGCCCTCCATAATCTGCTCGACCTTCTCAAAGCCTCTGGGACTGAGTGCTGACGCCACCAATGCCATTGCAGCGGCGCGCTGCGTGGCATTCATTTCCTTCAAGCTGACGCCGCCGCGCCGAACAAACGATACCGGAAGATTGGACCACCGTTGCCGCTGTTGTTGGTCGTCATAGGCAAACAATACAGTTTGCCGCTGGTTATCGTCCAGGCTCGAAAGGAACTTATTGGCGGCAGTAACCATTCGCGAGGTTGCCGTCTGTGCGATGGTGGCTGTGGCCGAGATGCAGACTAAAGCTAAGGCTCGGACGCTTTGCCTTCGTATCGAAACAATCATTTCAATTCTCTTTTCATGTACCTCAGGCAACGGCACGGACACTCATGATTTCGGGCAGGTCGTGCCGCGATCCCGCTGCGGAAGTTCGGAACCTGACGACCAACAATGTGCGATCATCCGCCGGCGCTCCGAGGCCGGCAAAGTGAGTGAGCTGCTTCATGATCCTGTCGCACAGTTCATCTGGCGTCGCATCGACGGCCTCCGGGATCAATCTTGCGATGCGCTGATCTCCGAACTCTTCCTCGTTTTCGTTCACGGCCTCATTGATTCCGTCCGAATAAAGAACGAGCGTATCGAAGTCCGCGACCTGCAATTCTCCGGCCGAATAGCGAGCATTGGGGAGCAGGCCAATAACAGGGCCGCCTTCTTCCAATCGAATGATCTCAGTCTTCGCCTGATCGAGCGCCAGCCGTGCATCGCCGATCCGGTCGTGAGCGTCACGGATTAGGATTGGAGCAGCATGTCCGGCATTTACGTAGCGCAGAGTGCCGGTCGCCGGGTCGAAAACACCCCAGAATAAAGTCGCAAAGCGCTCGCCGGCAGTGCGTTCGCACAACATCCGATTGATTTGCTCACATGCGGATTCATGCCTGGCTGCGACCGCGGAGCGGATCGCACCCTGTAACACGCTCACGAGCAAGGCCGCCGGTACTCCTTTGCCCGACACATCGCCGAGTACAATTCCGATCTTGCCGGATTCCAACTCAAAAATGTCGTAGAAGTCTCCACCAACTTGATCGGCTGCTACAGCTGATGCGGCGAACTCCAAATGAGACGAGACGGAGCGCGGCTTTGGCTGAAGGTCACGTTGCACTCGTCTCGCCAATTGCAGTTCGCTCTCAAGATATCGGCCGCGAAGATAGCTGCGCGCACGCAACAGGATTATGGCAAGTGACACCAGCAGAGTAATGGAGGCGATCAGGCCCACAATCAGATTCTGCCGGAGCCCGTCGAACGCGCTCGAAACAGCCTTTAGGGAGATAGCCAGCTCGACTACATAACCGGGCGGGCGCCGGCCATCCGACGGACCGCCCAAAGGCGGCCGGTCCGGCACTGCTCTGGAAGAACGCCGCGGCCGTGGTAGCCGAAACGGAAGCAAAGCGATAAACGCCTTGCCCTGTGTCGTGTCAATCACCGTCCCAGGACTCTCGCGCATATCAATGTGATTGAACAAATGCGGCGGAATCTTGACTGTTCCCTCGGGCTTGCCACCCTCTGCCAGCAGCCCGCCGTCCATATCCAGCACGCGCATCCAAAGTACTCGATCCGGCGACGACTCGAAAGCATGCTCTATCAGTGGTCCGAGGGGCGCCGGATCTGTAATGCCGGCGCTTCGTGCGGCAGCCGCGAGCGCGCCGGCTTGTCGCTCCGCTTCACGCTCGGCTTGCTGAGGAACAAGAACCGCGCCGGTATACAAATAGGTTCGGACACATTGAACACACAACACTAGGGCCACTAGCGCCCCTATTGCGAGAAACAGACCGAACTTCCATTGCGGATACTTATGCAGATGCATTCGTTTTGCACTTCCTCGGACACAAGCCAGCATCGCCCATGAACCTTAAATGTTCCTGAAAAATGCGATGACTGCGATGTAAGGATTTGTTAAGTCCGATAGTGCCTGTGCGCTAAAGCCGTTTGCTCGCTTGGCGTCCCTGCCGTCAACCGTTTCTCCACCTCGCGACGAAGACGAACCGTGAAGGTTGAGCCACTCCCGGCCGAGCTTTGCACTGTTAGCTTGGCATCGTGAGAATCTGCGATTTCGTTCGCAATCGCTAGCCCCAACCCGGTGCCGCCCGCGTTTCGAGAACGCACTCTGTCGGCACGCCAAAAGCGATCGAAGATGAAGGGCAGATCTTCGGCGGAAATGCCCGCGCCGGTATCCGTGACTTCGATCTCCACTTCGGTCTCGTACTGCCTCACTCGTAGCGCGATGCTGCCGCCCTCGGACGTGTACTTGATCGCATTGTCCAGCAGAATTAGTAACATGCGCCGGAACGAATCTTCATCGACTACTGCTCGCACCGGCTCTTCCGGCATATCGACCGCAATAGTTAGCCCCTTGTCGAAAGCGAGCGTACTCACTTCGCTCACCACCTCTTTAGCCATGGCACGCAGGTCGGTGGAGACGAATTTCAACCCACTATTTCCTGCATCCGAACGTGCGAGCCAAAGAAGTTGGTTGATCATTTCCGTACATCGTTGGGCCGCGCGCATGATTTTATGCAGCGATTCCTTCAACTCGTCCGGACGTCGTTCGCGGCGCAGGGCGAACTGAGCGGCGGTGGAGATCAAGGTAAGCGGCGCGCGCAATTCATGGGAAGCATCCGCGGTAAATTGGCGCACCTGTCGTAATGATTGCTCCACGCGGTCCAACATCTGGTTCAGTGTTTCCGAGAGCCGCTGCAACTCGTCGCCCGAGGCGGGAACGGAAAGCCTGGCCGCCAGGTTGGTCGGATCCATGGATCGAGCTTCATGGATGATTTGGTCGACTGGTCTCAGAGCCCGGCTGCTAAGCCAATATCCACCGAGAGCGGCAAGTGCTAACGCGAAGGGAAGCGCGATGAACAGGACCGAGTTGAACTCGTTCAGAAGGTTATAAAACTTTACCTGCGGATCTGCCACCTCTAGAGTAAGCGGCTGGCCGTCAACGTAAATGCGCTGCGTTGCCATACGAACAGGGAACCCTGGCGGCCCGGCATTCCGAAAACGCATACCGGCGCCCGGGTCGGGCGGAGGGCCCGTGCTGGCGTGATGACGCACTAAACCATCGGACTGCGCCATGAGTTCGCCGTGCGGCCCAAAAACCTGAAAAAGCTCCCCGAGGTGGTTCAGTGCGCGTAATCGCACCGCGAGTTGCTCCAAGCCCTCATGGCTATTCTCGTCGATAAAACCGTGTAGCCCGATGAGGCGAAAGCGCAGACTCTGATCGAGCGCGTGATCAAGACTCACGGCCATCGCCCAACGGCTCGCGACCGCCAATATCAATGCAACGGAAATCAGCGCACACGAGTACCATAACGTGAGCCGAACGCGCACGGATCGCAATTTCAATCCGCTCAATTTGCCTCCTGGCGCAGACTGTAGCCAAGCCCCCGTTCGGTGTGAATCAGCTTGCGCGAGCCGGGAACATCGACTTTCGACCTCAGGAACCTGATGAAGACGTCGAGATTATTCTCACTTATTTCGCGGTCGCTCCAGATCGTTTCGATGAGACGTTCCCTTGTAACTACCCGGCCGGCGGACTGCAACAAACACTCAAGTATGGCGAATTCCGTCCGGGTAAGGGACATGGCTCGTTTTCCGCGCCAGGCTTTGTGTTCGCTTATGTCGAGCAGTAGGTCTGCAAAGCGCAGTTGCTCATTTTTCTGATCAAATTTACGCGTACGAGCACGAATGCGTGCCAACAGTACGTCGAATGAGAACGGCTTAGTTAGATAGTCGTCGGCTCCCGCATCAAGCCCGCTCACAATCTCCTCCGGGGCATCACGGCCGGTCAATAGAAGGATTGGCGTGGAAATGTTTTGCGTGCGGAGACGGCGCGTTACTTGCAGGCCATCCATAAAAGGCATCATCACATCGAGCACAATCATGTCGAACGCCGACGTCTCAGCCAGATGCAACGCCGATGCGCCATCGTGAGCGACCGTGACATCGAACGATTCGTCTTCGAGTTCACGGCGTACGTAGTCGGCTACTTCGCGATCATCGTCTACTAGCAGAACGCGCATCTTGCCTGAAAATCATTGCACCAGATCACGCTGGTGATTGAAAGCATAAACGCAAATTTTAAGGCAATTTTAAGGGATGCCTCAGACACTGGAATAGCTGACCGCTAACGGCACAAGGAAAAGCAGTGATTCGTTGGGTATTTTTCTGGCTACATCTTTCGATTGGTATCGCGGTGGGTGTGTTCATCTTCCTCATGGCCGTGACCGGTGTGCTGCTTTCCTTTGAAAGACAAATTGTAGAATTCGGCGATCGGGATGTCCGTTTCGTGTCCGGTCTCGAGGATGCCCAGCCGAGACAGATGAACGACTTGCTGCAGGCCGTGCATCGCGCCGGTATGGAGGATCCGACGGCGATCATCCTACGCAGTCAACCTCAGGCTGCCACGCAGTTCTCAATTGGCCGGACCAGGACGGTCTATGTCGATCCTTACAGTGGTGCCGTTCTCGGCGTCAGTTCCGAACGTTTGCATGGTTTTTTCATGGGAGTCGAGCGACTGCATCGGGCGCTCGGGGCGCCCCTCGGATCCAGGGGCATTGGTCGCCGGCTGACGGGAATATCCAATCTCCTTTTTTGTGTGCTGATTCCTCTCGGGCTGATTCTTTGGCTGCCACGGAAATGGAGTTGGAAGACGGTACGGCCTTCTATTGGATTCCGCAGTCGGTTGCGCGGAAAAGCTCGCGAATGGAACTGGCACAACGTGGTCGGTATTTGGTGTTGCCTCCCATTGCTGGTCATCGCTCTTACGGGAGTGGTGATGTCGTATGACTGGGCCAATGCGCTGCTGTTTCGCTTGACTGGCTCTACGCCCGCTTCCGGCCGCGACAGAAGTGACAGACGTCAGCGTGGCCGGCAGAACGGAGACGGGCACGACCTCAACTACGATCGGCTGTTTACCGTCGCAAAGGGCCTCAATCCAAATTGGCGCACCATCACGCTGAACATCGCCAGCAAAGGCAACGCGCGGCCAACGCTAGTCATTGATATGGGCACTGAAGGGCAGCCGCAACGCCGTGTCCAATATCTGTTGAATCCCAATACCGGGGCGATCGAAAAAATGAGCACATTTGCGGATGGCAGCCTCGGCCAAAGACTTCGTTCGTTCGTCCGTTTCGGGCACACGGGTGAGTATTACGGCTTAATAGGCCAGTTGATCGCGGCACTGGCCTCGCTCGGTGCTTGCGCGCTGGTGTACACCGGCCTGTCGCTCTCGGTCCGCCGACTCACCGCCACTCTCAAACGCAAACGCCAGCATGTGGTTTCGTCTGACAAGACCTACGCAGAACAAAGTACCACCTGATTGTTGCCGGGCGTGCGATACAGCTCGCTCAGACAAGTGGCGAGGGTGCCAGACCGCTGTCGCGCACCGCGTTGACGGTGGGTGAACGCCCATTTACAATCGCGGCATGTCAAGAAAAGTAATCCTGGGATTCGGAGTCAGCCTTGACGGTTATATTGCGCGGCGCAATGGCGAGCTCGATTTTCTAATCATCGACAAAGAGGGTGAATCCGTGATGGCGGACTTCTTCTCCAAGATCGATACCACCATCATGGGCCGCAAGACCGCAGTTGGCTGGGTGAAAATGCGCGAGAGTGAAGAGATTCCGGAGATGCCGGGCATGGCGAATTACGTAGTCTCCCGGCGATGGAAGCCTGGCAAACGCGAGGGATTCGAAGTGGTGAGTGGATCTCTGACAGCCTTTGTGAGAAAGCTAAAACGCCGCCCGGGGAAAGACATCTATTTAGGAGGTGGGGGCGAATTGGCTCGCAGCTTCCTGCGAGAAGATTTGGTGGACGAACTCTTCCTCGGCGTTGGCCCCGTACTGTTAGGCGACGGCATCCCCGGCTTCCCGGGCAAGTTTCCGCAGCGCGACTTCAAGCTGACAGAATGCAAGTCCTATTCGAATGGATCGGTCGCGCTGCGCTATGAACGGATGCGGATCAAAATTAGTCGATAATCGGCCCTGGTTTCCTTTCGGCGATCGGGCGAGCATTCCCCTCCGTCGGAGCGGAGGCTGCTCGCCAGGATTTGTGTCGAGTGGCCGAAGAGGAGGGTGCTCGGGTCATTTCCGGTCCGATCACATGTGCGACGCGCTCTTAGCGTTTCGCGTACAGTGAGATGGAGAGGCCCGGTCGTTGTACTCGGTCCGAACATGAGAGCATTTTTGAAGTTCAAACGGCGCTGGCGTGAGGCGAGGATGTTTGCTCGGGCGATGGCATCCCCCGACCATCCAATTCTGGCTCAGATCATACCGACTCGACGCTGCAATCTGGCGTGCACGTACTGCAATGAATTTGATAAAGACTCGAGGCCGGTTCCTACTTCCGAGATGCTGCAGCGGATCGACAAACTCAGCGCCCTCGGGACCAGCATCATCACCTTCAGCGGCGGGGAGCCCACACTGCATCCTGACCTGGATTTGCTCGTCCGGCGCGTACGGGCGCGAGGCGCGATTGCGACGATCATCACAAACGGTTACCTGCTAACCCCTCAGCGAATCAGGCGACTCAACGCGGCTGGGCTCGACTATCTTCAGATCAGCATTGATAACGTGCAGCCGGACGAGGTCTCTAAGAAGAGCCTGAAGGTTCTGGACCGGAAACTCGAATGGCTGAAAAAGTACGCCACGTTTGATGTAACGATCAACTCCGTTTTGGGAAGCGCGATAGCTCAGCCGGAGGACGCATACGCGATTGCGGTCCGGGCGAGAGCGCTCGGCTTTAATAGCACGGTTGGGGTGGTGCATGACGGGGGCGGACAGCTAAAGCCACTGAGCGGAACACAAGCCGGGATCTATGAGCGTATTCTCGGGTTGAGGAAGGGACTGTTTTCCTTTTCGCACTTTGATATTTTCCAGCGCAACGTGGTGAAAGGGCTCCCGAATTCTTGGCATTGTCCGGCAGGCGGGAGGTTTCTATATATCTGCGAGAACGGACTGGTTCACTATTGCTCGCAGCAGCGCGGGTATCCCGCCATTCCTCTGATGGAATACAGCCACGAGGACCTGGTTCGCGAACGTCAGAAGCCGAAGGGATGTGCTCCGTTTTGCACTATTTCCTGCGTTCACCAAACCGCAATGCTGGACGATTTTCGCGCACGGCCCAGAGAGACGCTGACCAAAATCCTGAACGGCGCGCAAGCACGCGATCCGGAGTGGAGACCGCCGGCTTCAGTGCACGCACTCGAATGGATGTTCTTGAGGAACTCCCGCGCGACAAGGATTTTCGGTGCGGTAGCCTTGCGTGTATTTGGCGTGGCCGGCGGCCGGAGTCCAAGACCGTAGCGCAAACCCGGCCAATCTACAACGTCTTAGCGAGGACTACGAGTTGATCAAGTGTCGTTCCCCATCCCTGGTAGAAGCCTAGCTCCTCGTGCTTTTTGGATGTCGCTTCATCACCATGCATGACTAGGGCCGTGTATTTTGTCCGCGCTCCATGCGCTTCGAGCGTGATCACGGCGGTGAAATACAACTCTTCGCATCCGCCCGTTCCGGCGGCTCTGATCTCCGGCCGATAGCCGGGACCGAGCGCCGATGTCCAGATAAGTTTCTCGTTGGGCAGGATCTCGAGATAACAGCCCACCTGGGAAGATTCCTGACCCTCCGGCGAGCGCAGGACGGTTCTAAAAATGCCGCCAGGCCGCAGATCGATCTCGCAATCAACGGTTTTCCACGGTGCCGGCGTGAACCATTTCTTGATGTGTTCAGGTTTGGTCCATGCTGCCCAGACGAGCTCCCGCGGGACATCGACGACCCGCTCCAGCACGAGGTCAAGCTTTGAGTTTGTCTGAATCGTTGCAGTGCTCATGATTTCTGCTCCTTAAGGTCTTTGAGGTAAGTATCGAGTTGGTCGAGGCGGCGATTCCAAATAGCGCGTTGCTTCCCGAGCCAGCCTTCCGCGACCCTCAGCGGTTGCGGCGTGAGTTGATACGTTCGCACGCGCCCTGCCTTTCGTGATTTGACGAGCCCGCAACTCTCGAGCACGTCGAGATGCTGCAGGAACGACGGCAGCGACATACGGAACGGTTCTGCCAGTTGGCTCACGGCAGTGGGCCCACTGCTGAGTTGTTCGAGCACGGCTCGCCGCGTAGGGTCGGCCAGTCCGTGGAACACGCGATTTAACTGGGAGGCCCGTTGGTTAGGCACATACCTTACTATACGGGAAAAAGCACGACGCCGGTGAAGTTCTCCGCCGATCCCTGCCGCGAAGGGTGTGAGCCTCTCCGAATGATTCGGATCGCCGGTGAATCCGTCTGATCCGTCTGAGCGAATGCGCAGGCGAGCCAAGAACCCGACAGGCGATCGTGGCGAGCACCTTTATACGTATCTGCATTGCTCCTTAGCGGTCGATCATTCGCTGCAGTTGTTCGGGATACCGGGCTCCCTGCACCGTGATCCTCGAGGCGGCGCTCTCAATCTCGCGGAGGTCGTCGCGCGTCAACTCGATTCGAGCCGCCCCGATGTTCTCCTCGAGCCGATGCATCTTCGTCGTGCCCGGGATCGGCGCGATCCATGGCTTCTGCGCCAGGAGCCACGCGAGAGCTATTTGAGCGGGCGTCGCCTTCTTCTTTTCCGCTACCGCACGGAGCAGTTCGACGAGTTCTCGATTTGCCTTCCGGGCCTCCGTACTAAAGCGGGGGACGATGTTACGGAAGTCGCTGCTGTCGAATGTCGTGCTCTCGTCGATCTTCCCGGTAAGAAACCCCTTGCCTAGCGGACTGAACGGAACGAAGCCGATTCCGAGTTCTTCCAACGTCGGCAGCACCTCCTGTTCGGGCTCTCTCCACCACAACGAATATTCACTCTGAAGCGCTGCCACGGGCTGGACCGCGTGCGCGCGACGGATCGTTCGCACACCTGCTTCGGATAGTCCGAAGTGCTCGACCTTGCCTCGCTGGATCAGTTCCTTCACCGTGCCCGCAACATCTTCGATCGGCACATCGGGATCTACGCGATGCTGATAAAACAAATCGATCACATCGCTTCGCAAACGCTTCAACGATCCGTCGGCGGCTTGCCGGATGCGCTCCGGGCGGCTGTCCAGCCCCTTCTTCGGATCTCCTTCCCGGAAGCCGAACTTGGTCGCGATAACGACGGCTTTGCGAAAGGGCTCCACTGCTTCACCAACCAGTTCTTCATTGGCAAACGGACCGTACACCTCAGCCGTATCGAAGAAAGTGACTCCGCGGTCGAACGCCGAGCGGATCAACGCGATCGCCTGCTGCTTATCAGTTGATGGCCCGTACCCGGAACTGAGTCCCATGCAGCCGAGGCCGATCTCTGAGACTTCTAAACCACTCTTTCCTAACGCGCGTTTTTTCATCTTTCTTTCCTTTCTACAAGTCGCTCTAGGCCTCTGACATCTTCAGGACTGCTTCAGGAAGCCGAGCACCTTGGATCGTAATCTTCGAGGCGGCATCTTCGATTTCCTGTAGATCGTCCGGCGTCAGTTCAATTTCGGCTGCACCCAGGTTCTCCTCAAGCCGCTGAAGCTTTGTTGTCCCTGGAATGGGCACAATCCAGAGCCTCTGCGCCAACAGCCATGCGAGCGCAATCTGCGCGGGCGTCGCGTGCTTCCTTTCAGCGATGCGCTTCAGCAGATCGACAAGCACCATATTTGCCGCCCGAGCCTCAGGCGCAAAGCGCGGAGATCGATTCCGGAAATCGGTGCTGTCAAATTCCGTCAGCGTCCCAATCTTCCCGGTTAGAAATCCGGCGCCAAGAGGACTGAACGGCACGAAACCAATTCCTAACTCTTCGCACGCAGCAAGCACGCCGTTCTGTTCGGGATCTCGCGTCCACAACGAATACTCACTCTGCACAGCTGTGACAGGATGGACGGAGTGTGCCCGCCGGATCGTTTGGGCGCCTGCTTCGGATAAACCGAAGTGCTTGACCTTGCCTTGCTGGATCAGTACCTTGACCGTGCCGGCAACATCTTCGATCGGCACATTGGGATCGACGCGATGCTGATACAGAAGATCAATGGCTGCGACCTTCAATCGGCTTAACGCTGCATCCGTGACCTGCCGGATGTGGTCGGGCCGGCTGTCGAGACCATAGCGAGTGCCGTCCGGGTTAATTCCAAATCCAAACTTGGTGGCAATCACTACGCGATCGCGGAAAGGCGCAAGCGCTTCTCCCACCAGTTCTTCGTTCGTGAAAGGACCATAAGCCTCGGCAGTATCAAAGTGCGTGACGCCGCGCTCTACTGCGGCACGAATGATTTTAATACCTTCCTGTCGCTCCGTTGGCGGGCCGTAGTTAGCGCTCAGCCCCATGCAGCCGAAGCCTAGGGCTGACACTTCCAAACCACGATTCCCGAGTGTGCGTTGTTGCATGACTTCTCGCGTACCCTTCGTTTTCAGGCTAAGGAGAAACGCGTCGGAACCGGTATCCCGATCCTGCCGAATCGTTGCCTAATCCTGCCGAATCGTGTCTGCGCCCTTGCTCCCGTACCGCAATTCGTAGTTATCCTGAGTAGGGAAGGCCGAGACTTTATCGTGAAAAACACCAGCAATCGAGCGGTCGCAGCGCCCGATCGAACGCATGAACTGAAGGCTGAGCTGGCTTCAAAGGTTGCTCGGCACATCGGCTCCTCAGAGAAGCTGGCAACATCCATCCCCCGGTTGACCTTACACCGGAGAACGGCTCCTACCGCTGGGTGCCCCGTTACTTACGAACCGAGCGTGATTGTGATCCCGCAAGGTCGGAAGCAGGTACAGATTGGCGGCGAGACGCTGATCTACGATTCGTCCCGATATCTGCTCACCTCGGTCGATTTGCCCACCGTCGCCAGTGTGGTCGAAGCAAGCGAGCAAGCGCCTTGCCTTGCGGTCAACCTGAAGCTTGACATCTCGATCGTTCGTGAATTCCTCAGCCAGGAGGAGTTCCATATGCTCGACCTGCCGCCGGATAGTCCGGCAATGTCCACCGGTCGGGTGACGGCGGAGTTGCTCAGTGCGTGGTGCCGGCTGCTCGACCTGCTCTCGAATCCTGGGGACATCCCGTTCCTGAGCGGACTCGTCGAACGCGAGATCATGTATCGAATCCTACGTGGACCGGAGGGCGCACGATTACGGGCAATCGCGACCTTGGGAGATCAGAGCCACCGCACGGCCAAAGCAATCGCCTGGATCAAGGCAAATTATGCGAGACCACTTCGGGTCGAAGAACTGGCACAAGTCGCCGGCATGGCAGTCTCCACTCTTCATCACCACTTTCGCGCGCTGACGGCAATGAGCCCGCTTCAGTACCAGAAGCAAATTCGATTACAGGCCGCCCGAGCACGAATGCTCGCCGATGATGTGGATGCGGCGAGCGTCGCCTTTGAGGTTGGATACGAAAGCGCGAGTCAATTCAATCGTGAATACAGCCGCTTGTTTGGCCAACCGCCGATTCGTGATATCCGGACCCTACGTTCGCCAGCCGCTCCGAGACTGGAATTGGTCGCCACTGCCTAGCTACGTGTCTCAATGGCGGTCTGGTTTTCGGTGGCGAATGAAACAAGCCTCTGTTCCCGCGTAGCGAGAAGTATACTAGCCGAATCGGAGGAACGATGAGCACCGTAACTACTTTCTCTCCCGTCCACCGTGGACCGGAGCTCCTTGGGCAGACTGTTGTTCTGATCGGCGGTAGCGCTGGCATAGGATTCGAAACGGCACGTCTTGCACGTTCAGAAGGGGCCAAAGTGATCCTCACGGGCCGGAATGCCGAGCGCCTCCAGCACGCTGCCAATGAAGTTGATGCCCTGCGTACCGCGGCCTTCGACGCCGCGGATCCTGTTGCTCTCGATCGGTTCTTCCGTGACCTCCCGACAATCGACCACGTGATGGTGACAGCCGGTCGGCCTTATTACGGACGCCTCTCCGATATGGACTTCGCGAAGATTCGCGATCTTATCGGCGAGCACCTCTTGCAGGCACTTTACGTCGCGCGCAACGCGGCCAACAAAGTGCGATCGGGAGGAACACTAATCTTCATGGGCGGCACTGGTGGTCGACGCCCGGCGATCGGCATGAGCATCGCTAGCGCGGTCACCGCCGCGCTCCCCGCCCTCACGGCTAACCTGGCGCTTGAGATCGCGCCCGTGCGAGTCAACCTCATCGCCGCGGGATTCGTGGATACGCCTTTGTCCGCGGAACTCCTGGGCGATCAGCTCGAAAAACGTCGCAACCAGCTTCGCACTACGCTTCCCATCGGCCGCGTAGTCGGACCGGCGGACGTGGCCGCGCTCGCCGTACACATCATGACCAACACCGCCCTTACGGGCGCAACCTATGACATCGACGGCGGACAGCAGTTCGTCGCCGCCTAGCTAAAGAAGCCAGATAAGTCACCACCCTTAGCGCCATCGGTAGGGGGCGCCTTCGTCAGAATGATCAAACCAGGAGAATGACAGAATAATCGCACTAAAGCCTATCGGATGGATCCTGCTTAGCACAGCCCGACTACGACCGTGCGACGAGAGCCTTTATTACCGGAGCCTTTGTTACCGGCTCTAGATTCATTCGCTGTAGCACTGCGCGAAATCGTGGTTCATCCCGAAGATCGTCGAGGAGGGGGTCCAACTTCAGGTTCATTAGACCCGTTTCTCGTTCATCGGCAGCTTTCTCCAGCCAATCTAGCGCTTCCGATTTGCGGCCCATGCCCGCATAGGCATGAACGAACGCGAGAGCCGAAGTAAACGAATGGACCGACAGATCATGAAGCTGGCGTAAGGCTTCATTCGCTTTCTGCTTGCGGCCGGCAATCGCAAGCGCAGCTACAAGGGCACCCAGATACGTTCCATGTGCGAAGCGTTCAGAGGATTTACGAATCGTGGCAATAGCTTCCCGAAATCGTCCGGCCTGAAGGAGAGCTAGTCCCAAGAGATACTGTGAATGCTTGATTTCTGGCCCTAGCTTCAAAGCTCGATCGAAGGCGGCAGTAGCACCCCGGTAATCCCGTGACAGGTACAGATGCACTCCTGCTGCGCGATGAGAGCGCGGGGACAGCGGGTCGAGATCTATTGCTTTTTCGACATCCGCTTGGCTTCCTTCCAAATCCCCCTTCTGCCACCGGCAGAAACTGCGCTGTACATAGCCTGGAAGATAACTAGGGAGGAGTTCCAGTCCTCGCTGGAAGAAATCCTCTCCTTGATTCCATTGCCACTCAAAGGCCGCCGTTACGGTCCCGAATGCCACGTGTGCTTCGGCACAGTGCCGGTCCGAGCGCAGCGCCCGCAGAGCCAGGTCTCGAGTCACATCGGTCAATCCAGCAGGTCGGCGAACCTGGAAAAGAATTAGCCAATGATAGGCGTCAGCCAAGGCAGCATATGCTTGCGCGTATTCGGGAGCGAGTGAAATGGCGCGCAGGAAACATTCTGCAGCTTGTTCGAGATCTTCGATACGAAGTTGGTTCCAAAGATGACGCCCTCGTAAATAAAGCTTGTATGCATCTGGAGTGGGACGAGCGGTACTCGTCTTGAAGACCTCGGTCCCGAGCTCCACGGTCAATTGTTTAGCAATGGCGTGCGCAATTTCGTCCTGCACCGCAAATACATCCTGCATCTCGCGGTCGAAAGCCCGAGCCCAAAGATAGCTTCCTGACTTCACGTCAACCGCGCTCGCATGAATGCGTATCATCGCGTCGGCTTGCTGAACGCTGCCCTGTACAATCGTGTCTGCGCCAAGATCGCGACCGATGCGTGCAAGATCATCTTCTGCCGATCCAAAGCGGAAGGCGGAGAAAGTTGAAATTACTTTCAAGTTCGGCGAGCTGGCCAGCCGTTCCTGGATACTCTCAGCGATTCCACGGCAGAAATACTCCTGATCCGTATCGGCACTCAGGTTCAAAAATGGCAGAACAGCGACGGCGTGATGGCGGATACGAATCGGAACCGGTTTGGGGCCGCTATTCTTTTCTGCTGTGTTAAAACGATCGCGGCGTCGAAGAACAGGCGCGTAACTGCCCGGCTGAAACAAGATCAGGACGGGATCGGAGGCACCTTCGCTTTCGTAGTATGCGGAAAGCTTACGGCGAAGCCGCTGGGCCTCGGTACGCACGATCGAATCGATACGAGGATCGAAATTGGTTCCGCGATCGAAGACCTCGCGGCCGAGAGCATACTGTTTGATGTGTTCCGCTCTGCCCTGCAGACTCTGTTCCACAGTCCAGGTCAGAAATCGGCACAGGCGCTTAGAACCCGCGAAGGTTCGACCATTTACGATACGCTCGATCTGCGCACGAATCTCCGAGCTAGGCAGATGAGCCTGGCCCTCTGCATCATCAGACACGCGATTCTGCAACTGGTCGCTGCCCATTACCGGCCTTCATTCCAGTGAAAACAGCTTAACATCCGGCCAGCCTTGGTACGCCGGCTGAGTTTGCACCTAACGGTCAGCTAACCCCGCCTGACCTCTGTATTGTCGGCAAAACCGGTATTCTGGGGATAGAGGCCCCGGATCGGCACGCTGCCGCACGCAAACGCGCCTGAGCGCGAATCGCCCGCGACCTCAACTCTTAACATCTGAGGAACACGAAATTGAACAGTAAGCTAGGGCCCAGTGCGGCGGCCCATTTAGACGTTGCAGTGGACTCGGAGTCTATCTTGCTAGTGTCGCGAGACATTGACACTCGGATTTTTATTCGAAACGTATTTGTTCCCCGAGGCTATCTCGTTCTGGAAGCTGCCGACGAACAGCAGGCCGCTCTCGTGTGGCATCAGATGCGAGGCGACATCGATCTGATCATCGTGGATGCCTCACCGTCTCAAATCTTCAGCTGGGGGCGATGGCATCAAGGCACACCCAAGCTTTTTTTATTGGTCGACCCAGCAGACGCACGATTTAATACTGATGCCGCGACCGATGCCGAACTGGGATACCTGACGAAACCGCTCACAGCCGGGGTAATCGCTCTCAAAGTACGGCTCGTCCTTATCTCCCGCAAGCAGCAGAAAAAGGTCTTAATTGTTGACGATGATGAATCGCTGCGACGCAGGCTCGCCGCGCTGCTTGAGGCTGCCGGTTATGAGATCACGCAGGCATCAAATGGCAGAGAAGCGCTCGATCGCGCCGGCACCCTCGAAGCGGACATCATTTTGACGGAGATAGTAATGCCCGAGGTGGAAGGCTTACAGCTGATCCAAGAGCTACTGCGGCTGAATCCTAGCCAGAGGATTATCGCCATGTCTGGCGCCCATCGTGCGGAAAGCTATTTGGCTACCGCCAAATCGCTGGGAGCGAAAGCCACACTCACAAAACCTCTGCCTGCGGAAAAGCTGCTGCGAACCCTCCATCAGATCTCGCATCGGCAATGACCGCTTGGCTGCACCCCACCTCCAGATATGCGGGCACTGAACTCCCAATGACAAGAATCAGCTTCTTATATCCCAACCGCAAAGACGCCCGTTTCGACATGGACTACTACGTTGAGAGGCATATGCCATGGTCGATTGCACTTCTCAGCGCGCATCCAGGCTTCAAAGGGGTCTCGGTCGAGCGTGGAGTGAGCGGTGTAGCTCCCGGCGTGGGCCCACCATACGCGGCAGTGTGCCACTTTCTCTTTGAATCTCTCGATGATTTCATGGCTGCTGTTACGCCCAATCTAGCTGCGCTTCAGGCAGACATGAAGAACTACACAGACCTGGAGCCAATCATTCAGGCCAGCGAGGTGCTCATCTGCCGCTTAGCGACCTGATTCGATCTCAATGTGCGCCTCGACCAATCTGCTCGTTGGTTGTCGGCTACTCGGTAGCTGAGAACGGAAAACACGTTACCGCCTAGTGGCTGCCAGGAAGGGCAAACGCTGTGTCGGAAAGCGCCTCTGCCGGACCAAGCGGGATCCACTCAGGTTCTCAAGGGCCGAGAACGCGACT
>Ga0157369_10004375_pt1 | contig 16679 bp, 19 predicted proteins | sample C25metaG_FD_113461 | JGI IMG/M metagenome (GOLD analysis project Ga0157369, IMG submission 113461) | Corn rhizosphere microbial communities from Kellogg Biological Station, Michigan, USA - C2-5 metaG | ecosystem: Host-associated > Plants > Roots > Rhizosphere > Soil | place: USA: Michigan... | reverse complement strand
GTCGAGATCGCGCTGGCCAGCGGCAAGGTGATACGCGCGACCATCGCCAATGCCGAACGCCAGACGCGCAACAACCTCGCGCCGGGCCAGAAGATCTTTCTCGGCTGGCGGCGCGACGCCGGCGTGGTGCTCGAGCGATGAGGCGTTTCGCGACGGTGCTGCCGCCTTATGCGTGGCTGGCGCTGTTCTTCCTCGTGCCGTTCCTGATCGTGTTGAAGATCAGCCTCGCCGAACAGGCGATGGGCATTCCGCCCTATACGCCGCTCATCGCCGACGGCCAGGTTCAGGTCAGCGGCGCGAATTACCAATTCCTTTTCAGCGACAGCCTCTATGTGCGCGCCTATCTCAACGCGCTCTGGTTCGCGGCGTGGTCGACGGTCGGCTGCCTGTTGATCGGCTATCCGCTCGCCTATGGCATCGTGCGCGCGCCATTGCGCTGGCGCAACACGCTGCTGCTCCTCGTGATCCTGCCGTTCTGGACCAGCTTCTTGATCCGCGTTTATGCCTGGATCGGGCTGCTCAAGGCCAATGGCCTCATCAACGATGTGCTGATGCAGATCGGCCTCATTCATGCGCCGCTACCGCTGATCAACAATTCTTTCGCCGTCTTCGTCGGCCTCATCTATTCCTATCTGCCTTACATGGTGCTGCCGCTTTACGCGGCGCTGGAGAAGCTCGATCCGACCTTGCTCGAAGCGGCCGCCGATCTCGGCTGCCGTCCGCGCCAGGCGTTCTGGCATGTGACTTTGCCGCTGTCGCTGCCGGGCATCATCGCCGGATCGCTGCTCGTCTTCATCCCGATGTGCGGCGAGTTCATCATCCCCGATCTCCTCGGCGGCCCCGACACGCTGATGATCGGCCATGTGCTGTGGGATGAGTTCTTCACCAATCGCGACTGGCCGCTCGCCTCGGCGGTCGCCGTCGCGATGCTGGTGCTGCTGGTGCTGCCGATGGGCCTGCTGCGCCGCTATCTGACGGGCGAGCGCGCATGAGTCGGCGTCTTTCGCCTTTCCTTGCGATCATGATGACGCTCGGCTTCGTCTTTCTCTATGGGCCGATCGCCTCGGTGATCGCTTATTCGTTCAACGCCTCGCGCCTGGTCACCGTCTGGGCCGGCTTCTCGACGCGCTGGTATGGCGAGCTGCTGCAGAACGATCAGATCAAGAACGCGGCGCTCGTCAGTTTCGAGATCGCGATCCTCGCCGCGACCGGCGCGCTGATCCTCGGCACGCTCGCCGGCTTCGTGCTGTCGCGCTATCGCCGCTTCATCGGCCGCACCCTGTTCGGCGCGATGGTGACCGGGCCGCTGGTGATGCCCGAAGTCATCACCGGCCTCTCGCTGCTGCTGCTCTTCGTCGCGATGGAGCAGGCGATCGGCTGGCCGCGCGGCCGCGGCATTCCGACCATCGTCATCGCCCATATCACGCTCGGCATGGCCTATGTCTCGGTCGTGGTCGAGGCGCGGCTCGCGTCTTTCGATCGCTCGCTCGAGGAAGCGGCGCTCGACCTCGGTGCGCGGCCGGCGAAGGTGTTTTTCGTCATCACCCTGCCGCTGATCGCGCCGGCGCTGGTCGCGGGCTGGCTGCTCGCTTTCACCCTCTCGCTCGACGATCTGGTGATCGCGAGCTTCACCACCGGCCCGGCGGCAACGACCTTGCCGATGGTGATCTTCTCCAGCGTGCGCTTGGGCGTCAGCCCGCAGATCAACGCCCTCGCCACCATCCTGCTAGTGGTGGTTGCGGTGGTGGTCGTGATCGCCGGAAGGCTAGTGTCCCGATCCCGACGTTCGTAAACGTTGCAGCGACTCAGTACGAACGTCGGGATCGAAAGGACACTAGCTACTCTATTGAGTCGAGGGTGGCTCTTTGGATTTGACGTTCCAAACCGCGTCGCAGCGAAGGGATAGGAACGTCAAATCCGCCACCCTCGTCGCTAGAACTCGTAATCCAGCAGCGAGGTGACCGGCACATCGAGCCGGTTGCGGCCTTTCAAGCCCGTCAGCTCCATAATGAACGCGCTGCCGACGACATTGGCGCCGACCATGCGGCAGAGCCGCACTGCGGCGGCGGCGGTGCCGCCGGTCGCGAGCAGGTCGTCGACGACCACGACGCGTTGCCCGGCCTCGATCGCATCCGACTGGATCTCGACCGTGTCGCTGCCATATTCGAGGTCGTAGGTGTGCGGGATGGTCTTGCCCGGCAGCTTGCCCTTCTTGCGAATCATGACAAAACCGCAACCCAGCAGCACCGCGACCGGCGCGGCGACCAGGAAGCCGCGCGACTCGATCCCCGCCAGCAGATCGGGCTTCAGGGGCCGTAACGCCTCCGTCATCTCGGCGACGGTCTCTTTCCAGGCGCCGGGATGTTTCAGCAGGGTCGAGATGTCGTAGAATAGGATTCCGGGCTTAGGAAAATCTGGAATGCCGCGGATATGCTGCTTCAAATCCATTGGAAGTCTCTCACTGAGTTCCCCCGACAACTGACCTAATCTAGCCGAAGGGGCGGGCCGCGGAAGCATCGAAAGTCACAATATCGCCGTTATTGGCCTGGAGAAGCTGAGCAATGGCCGAGGAAGGCTGGATCGAGGCAAAGCCTCGTGATGACCGGTTGGGCGGCGGCGAGCTGGCCTATATCGCCGGCGGCCAGTGGCTTATCTCCGCCGCGCCCGAGCTCGATCGCCAGCTCCATGCGCTCGAGCACGCGCCGGCCGCGGCCGGGCGCCAGCGCGTGCGCATCGACTGCGGCCCGCTGGAGGCGCTCGATACCGTCGGCGCCTGGCTGATCCTGCGGCTGAAAGCCGCGCTCGCCCGGCGCGGCGCCGAAGTCTCGCTCGACAACCTCGCGGCGCGTTTCGCGCCGCTTCTCGACCAGGTCGAGAAATATCATCCCGACCCGGCGAAGCAACGCCGTCATCTGCCCGGCCTGATCGATCTCCTGGCGACACTCGGCGCCTGGGCCGTCGCGCATGTGCGCGATGCCGGCGCGGGTTTCGGCTTTCTCGGCGAAGTGACGCTCGCCGCGTGCCGCGTGATCGCGCATCCGCGCCGCCTGCGCCCGATCGCGTTCCTCAGTCAGATGCAGCATACCGGTCCCGCAGCGCTGCCGATCGTCGGGTTGCTGTCCTTTCTGGTGGGTGTGGTCTTCGCCTATCAGGGCGCGGTGCAGTTGCGGCAGTTCGGCGCCGAGATCTTCACCGTCAATTTGCTCGGCATCGCCTTCGTGCGCGAGCTCGGCGTGTTGCTATCGGCGATCATCATCGCCGGCCGCTCGGGCAGCGCCTTCACCGCCGAGATCGGCACGATGCAGGTCAACGAAGAGATCGATGCCATGATCACGATCGGCCTCGACCCGGTCGAGGTGCTGGTGCTGCCGCGCGTCGGCGCGCTGATCGTCACGCTGCCGCTGATGACCTTCTTCGCAAATTTCATGGGGCTGCTCGGCGGCGCCGCGATCTGCGATCTGGCGCTGCATATTCCGCTGCCGCTCTTCCTGTCGCAGTTGAATTCCGCGATTACCGCCCGGATGTTCTGGCTCGGCATACTGAAGGCCCCATTCTTTGCCGCGGTGATCGCGCTCGTCGGCTGCCGCGAAGGCCTACGCGTCTCGCGCAGCGCCGAAAGCGTCGGCCGGCAAACCACTTTGTCCGTCGTCGAATCCATTTTTTTGGTAATCGTCCTCGATGCCGCCTTCTCTATCATCTTTGCGCAATTCAACCTCTGATACCCCGATACTGCGGGTCCGCGGCCTGACCACGCGCATCGGCGGCCAGGTGCTGCATCGCGAGCTCGCGCTCGATCTTTACCGCGGCGAGGTGCTGGCGCTGGTCGGCGCGTCGGGCTCGGGCAAATCGGTATTGCTGCGCACGCTGCTCGGCTTGCGGCGGCCGGCCGCCGGCTCGATCGAAGCCTTCGGCCAGGACATCACGCGGCTCAGCCCGGAGAAGATGCATCCGCTCGATCGCCGCTGGGGCGTGCTGTTCCAGGACGGCGCGCTCTTCAGCTCGCTGACCGTCGCCGAAAATATCGAAGTGCCGCTCAAGGAAGTGCTGCGTCTCGAATCGCCGCTGCGCGACGCGATCGCGGCGCTGAAGATCGCGCTGGTCGGCTTGCCGCCCGATGCCGGCAGCAAATTTCCCTCCGAGCTCTCCGGCGGCATGCGCAAGCGCGCCGGGCTGGCTCGCGCCCTGGCGCTCGATCCGGAGCTGCTTTTCCTCGACGAGCCGACCTCGGGCCTCGATCCGATCGCGGCAGCGGATTTCGACCGGCTGCTCGCCGATTTGCGCAGCAGCCTCGGCCTCACCGTGCTCATGGTGACGCATGATCTCGATAGCATCTACACGATCGCCGATCGTGTCGCCGTGCTGGTGGATCAGGAGCTGCGGATCGGCACGATCGACGAGATGCGCCGGGACGAAAATCCATGGATTGCGCGCTATTTCGGCGGCGCGCGCGGCCGCGCGGCGGAAGCCCGCAACGAAGCGGAAGCCGATACCAGGGACTGAAAGATGGAAACACGCGCCAGCTATATCGCCGTCGGCCTGTTCGTGGTGGCACTGCTCACCGGTCTGATCGTCGCCGTGCTGTGGTTCGCGGGTCGCCAACTCGCCGAGAGCAACACGCGATACGAAACCTACTTCGCCAGCGTCGGCTCGGGCCTCAGCGCTGGCTCGCCGGTTCGCGTCAACGGCGTGCAGCTCGGCCGCGTCGCTGAAGTAGCGCTCGATCCCGACAACCCGACGCGGGTTCGCGTCACGATGGATATCTCCAGCAACGCGCCGATACGCTCGGACTCGGTCGCGACGCTCGAGATCCAGAGCCTCGCCGGCACAACGGCGATCGAGATCAGCGCCGGTACCAAGAATGCGCCGCCGATCGAAATCCAGCCCGACCAGCGCTATCCGGTGATCTGGTCGCGCGAATCGAATCTCAGCCAGATCGTCGGCGCGGTGCCGAATCTGCTGCTGAAAATCACGGCACTGGCCGATCAGCTGCAGGAGGTGGTGAATGAGAAGAACCGGCAGGCGATTGCCGACACGCTCGATAATCTCTCGCAGCTCACGGCGGTGGCCTCGGAGCATCGTGAGGATCTCGCGCATCTGTTCCAAGACAGCGCGGCCGATGCGCGCGACCTGAATCAGGCGATTGCCAATCTCAATCAGATGACGAAGAAGCTCGACCAGGTCGCCGATCAGGCGAGTACCGCCATGCGCGACATTAACGGCGTCGTGCGAGAGAACCGCGCGTCGCTGAAGGATTTCACCCAGAATGGGTTGCAGCAATTCCAGCAGCTCGCCGTCGACGTGCGTTCCCTGGTGGCGGAATTGTCGCGCACCATCAACACGCTCGATCGCGATCCGTCGCGCCTGATTTACGGCGACCGCCGCGAGGGATACCGTCCGCAATGAACCTTGGTTATCACGAGATTTTTGGCGCCATGAGAACCTTGCCGCTCGCCCTGCTCGCCGCCGCTCTCATGCTCACCGGCTGTAGCGATATCCTGCCGAAGCCGGCGCCGCCGCCGGCGCTTTATCGCCTGACAGCGGCCGGCGATTTCCCGTCCGGTACCGCGCTCGCGCCGATCCAGCTTCAGATCGAGGTCCCGAACGCGGAGGCGGCGCTCGACACGGCGCGCATCGCCTTGAGCCGCAGCGCGACGACGCTCGATTATTTCGCCGATGCGGCATGGACGGACCGGTTGCCGCTGGTGCTGCAGGCGCAGCTGCTGGCGAGCTTCCAAAACGCGCATCGCCTGGTCGCGATCGCGGGGGCGAGCAGCGCTGCGCGCAGCGACGCGGTCCTGATTATCGAACTCAGGCATTTCGAGGCGCAATATGGCGGATCCGGCCCGCCGCAATGGCGTATCGAGCTCAATGCCGATCTCATCTCCGCGAATGATCGCAAGGTGATTGCGACTCGTCTCTTCACCGGCAGTGCCGCGGTGCCGCAAAACAACATGACCGCGATCGTCGATGGCGCCGATCAGGCTTGGCGCGGCGTGGCGACGCAGATCGTCAATTGGGCGGCGGATACGCTGGGACGACGACCGCGCTGAGCTCACACGACGCTTGACCAGCGGAATCGCGGCGGGAGATAACCTTGTGGGGGTCTCACCATCGATTCGCTTTCGCCCATAAACGATTTCACGCGCTTGAGCCGTGCCGCGCTCGACGCGATGGCGGCTGCCGGCCAGGCGCTGATCGAATGCCGGCGTGCCATGGCGGCATCCGGCACCTCGCCATTGGCCGAAGCGCTGCAGGGCGCCGCGCCGATCTATGAGTGGCGGCATTATCCCGGCGGCGATATCTACGATCCCGCCAGCCACGCGCAGTATTTCTATCACGCGCATCCGCCGGGCGAGCGGCGCGGGCTCGCAGGCGGCGAAGAGCATGGCCACTTCCATACCTTCCTGCGCGCGCGCGGCATGCCGGCGGGCGTGCGCCCGCTGGTGATGCCGGAATTCGCCGTCGCCAATAATCCCGCCGCGCCGAAAGCGCCGCCGATCCCCTCGGCGCCGGAGACCGCGGCGGGCGAGGAAGCCGATCCCTGGAGCCATCTCGTCGCCATTGCGATGGATGCGACCGGCGCGCCGCTGCGCTTCTTCACCACCAATCGCTGGGTGACCGGCGAGACCTGGTATCCCGCCGCCGATGTCGTGCAGATGCTCGACCGTTTCGCGCTTGGCGAGGGCGGGCTGTCGCCGCTGCTCAATCGCTGGATCGCCGCGCTGCTCGGCCTCTACAAGCCGCAGCTCGCCGACCTCATCGTCCGGCGCGACGCCGCGGTGATGGATTGGCGCCGCCGCCGCCGCGCCAAGGTGCATGTCTTCGAGGATCCGCGGCTCGAGGTCACCTCGGTGCTGCCGATCGACATCGACACGCAAATCGCGCAGATCGACGCGGCGTTACGGCGCGTGGCGTAGCGAGAGCGGCGTGCGAGCCCAGCGCGGCGTCCCGTAAAGAAGACCCGTAACGAGCTTGTAAAAAGGGCTATTGCCCTGCGCCGGCCGATGGCGAGGCGGGGATCACCGGCAGATGACGCTGGCGCAAGCAGTTCTGGCGTGCGGCCTCGCGCTTGGCGTTGCCCTCGGGCGTGTGGTCGGGATATTGCTTCGCCGCCAACCGCGCGCAATCCGCCATCGAGCGCCAGGCAGCGAAGCTCTGCTGCTGTTGCGCATCGGCCCGCGCGAGGCGCGGTGTCGCCGCCACCATCAGAGAGGCTACAGCGATTGCGGTCACGCAGGCTTGCGCGCGCAGCTTCATGCATTCGACTCCAGCGCGGGATTTTGCTGCCGGCGCCGCCGCAACAACATCGGCACATAAACGATCAGATAGGCGAAGAGCGGCGCCTCGATCAGCAGCACCGATTTGCCTTGCTCGCGGCGCAACAGCCGCTGCGCCGTTTCATGCGCCTCGGCCAGGCAGGTCTCGGCCGCAGGGCCCACCCGCTCGCCGCAGGTTTCGTCGATATAATCGCTCACCGTTGTCAGCCGGCCGTCGACCCGCACCGCGTCCTTGAATTGCGGATAGAGGCGCCAAGTCATCACCGCCATCCAGGCGACGACGAGCACGAACAAATAAGACGACAGCTTCGATGTCGCGGGCAAGGGCGCGGTTTCTCCTATCGGTGCCGCATTATAACGGCCGACGCCCGCCGGGCATCCGCGCCGTGCCTAAAAAATAATTCAGGCTGGCAGCATTTAGAGCCGGGACTCCCCCTTCGCCTTGCCCTGAGCGGAGGCCCGCTTTGACCGCTTCTTATTCGATACTGGCGGCGTGCCGCACGCTCCAGATCATCGAGCTGCGAACGACATATTCTTTGTGCCGCACCGGGTCGGCGGCGATGGCGCGCAGCTCGTCGAGATTGTGCTGGCGCACCGCGGGGTCCTTTTCCTCGAGCACCTGCTTGTTGCGGATCGACTGCGCCTGGACGAAAGCGACATTTGCCGCGCGCCGCTGACGCACGTATTTGTCGAGCAAATTGTCGTGCGCCTCGCCGCGCGCGACCTTGGCGAGCTTCTCGCCGAGATTGAAGGCGGCATGCACCGAGCCGTTCAGGCCGAAAGCGCCGAGCGGATTGTTTACATGTGCCGCATCGCCGACGATGAGATAGCGGCCCTGGCGGAAATCCGCCGCGACACGCTGATGCACGCGGTAGATGTTGGTGTGCTCGACATCGAAGGGGCCGGGTAGGGTGAGGAAATGCTTGAGGGCCTGCGCCGAGAAGCCGTGGTCCAGCACTTCCTCGTCCGGCAAAGCGGCATCGGGCGGGAAGAGCACGCGCCAGAGGCCGGGTGGCCCATCATGCGGCATCTTGAAGATCGCGCCCCAATCGACCGGATCGGCGACATAGGCGTTGAGCGTATAGCCATGGGGCGCGAGGTCTTGCTTTATGCCGATGACGAGAAAGCGCTCCGGCCAGGTGAAGCCCTCGAAGGCGACATTCATCAGATGCCGCACCGCGCTGCGCGCGCCGTCGGCGCCGACGAGATAGGAGCCGCGCGCCGTCTCGATGCCGCCGGGGGTCTCGAACCGCGCGGTGACGCCGTCTGCGTCTTGCGTCGCGTCGATGAAGCGATGCGAGAATTCGACCTTGCCGCCCAGCGCCTCGAAGCGCTTTTGCAACAGCGGCGTCAGCTTGAATTGCTCGCAATGGAAGCGGAACGGGTAGGGCGTCTCGTCTTTGAGCAGCGAGAGATCCCATTCGACGATCACGCCTTCCGCGCGGCCACGGATCTGCCAGCGCGGCACCTCGATGCCGATGGCGAGGAAATCCTTGGCAACGCCGATCGTCTCGAGCATCTCGAGGGTCGGCGGATGGATCGAGCCGGCGCGCAGATCGCGCGGCAGCTTCTCTTCGGCTTCGAAGACGCGGCAGGCAACGCCTGCCTGCGCCAGGATGGCGGCAACGGCGAGACCGGCGGGGCCGGCGCCGACGATGATGACTGGATCGCGACTGGGCAAAATACTCCTCGCGGCCGCCGATTCAGCGTCGAGAGCGACCGGCGCGCGAGCCTAAGGACGGAGCGAGGGGTGTCAACCGCCGCGATGTCGCGGCGGCTTGTCCATATCCTGGTCGGGGCTCTTCTTGCCGAGGCCTTCGGGCGGCAGCTCCTCCGTGGGCTCGGTGGTCTCGTCGTCGCGTTTCGGCTCGCCCTGCGGGTCGATCAGCCCGCCGCCGGGCTTTTTGTAGAAATCCTTCTCCTCGTAGCGATCGTCATCCTTCCGATTGCCCCCACTTTGGGGATTGCCCATGCCTTGCCTCCTGACGCTGCCAAGAAGATAGTGCGCCGGCGGCGGCAAGGTTCCCTTCGCCGCGCAAAGGGGTAGCGGCATGGGCAAGGGTCGGCTCGAAGCCTTCACTGACGGCGTCATCGCCATCATCATCACGATCATGGTGCTCGAGTTGAAGCTGCCGGAGGGCCACGATGTGTCCGGGCTGCTCGCGGCGGCGCCGAGCTTCCTCGTCTATGCGCTCAGCTTCGTCAATGTCGGCATCTACTGGAACAACCATCACCACATGCTGCACGCGACGCGCCAGGTCAACGGCACGGTATTATGGGCCAATCTTTTCCTGTTGTTCTGGCTCTCCTTGGTACCCTTCGTGATCCGCTGGATCGGCGAGGCCGGGATTTCGCCACTGCCGATCGCAGCCTACGGCATCGTCCTGTTGTTGAGCGCTCTCGGCTATACCTGGCTCGAGCGCGCGATCATCATCGTCAATCGCGACAATGGTGTCCTGGCCGCGGCGCTGAGGAGAGGCTGGAAAGAAAGGCTGTCCCTGATCGCCTATATCGCCGGGATATTGCTTGCCTTCATGAGCCCGTGGGTCGGGCTCGCGCTCTATATCAGCGTCGCCATCATGTGGCTCATTCCCGATCGCCGCATCGAGCGGCGCATCAGGATCGATGCGGATTCCGCCGACTGAGCGTGATGCGCCTCACATCGGCGGTTTGACGCCGTTCTTCTCGACCGTAATGTTGGCGGCGCTGTAATTGCCGTTGGCGTCCTTGCTCGCGAACACATAGACCGCGCGGCCGGGCTTGAGGTCGGCGGCGCTCGCCGGCTGGGGCGATGGCGCGACGATCTGGGTCTTCTTGTCGACGATGACCTGCGCGACGCTGCCCTTGTAATTGATCGACAGCAGCGAGCCTTGCGCCGCTTTGGCGACGCCGGCGACATGCGCGTTGGTCATGGTGGCGTTGGGCGTGCTGTCCCAGGGCGATTGCGTCTCGGGAAGATGGAGATTGGCGGGGAAGAAATGCACCTCGACCGCGTGCAGTTTGCCGTCGTCGCCGGGCACCGAGGTCGTGCCGACGAAATCGCCGGGGTGGATATCGCTGAGTGTCTTCCGGACCAGCGCGCGCACCATGTAATTGGGCGCGAGCGCCACCGTCACGTTGCCTTTATCCGGCGTCTTCACCGTGAGCGCTTGGCCGTCGAGCTTGGCAATCGTGCCGCGGACATTGATGCGCTGGACTTGCGCCGCTTGGCCAAAAGCGAAAGGTGCGAGAGCGGATGCCGTCAAAGCCGCGACTAGGGCCGTGGCGATAAAGAGCTTCGAGCGCATCTCATCCTCCTTTTGCTCGCGTAAAGAAAACCGCGAGGCGCTTGCGGCGCCTCGCGGTCATCCTAATCCAACTCTCGCACGGTGTGGCGTGCGATCACATCGGCGGCTTGACGCCGTTTTTCTCGATGGTGATGTTGTTCGCGGTGTAGCTGCCATCCGGCGCCTTGTTCGCGCGCAGGAAGATCGCCTTGCCGGGCTTCACATCGGCCATGGTCGCATCGGCCGGGCCGACGATCACCGTCTTGCTGTCGATGATGACGTCGGTCGGCTGGCCCTTGAGGCTGACGGTCAGCACGTTGCCGCTCTTCGCCTTGGCGACGCCGCTGACTTTGGCGTTGGTCATGACGCTGCCGGGCTTGAAGTCATAGGGCGACTGGCTCTCCGGCACTTGCGGCGGCAGGAAATGCACCTCGACCGCGTGCAGCTTGCCGTCCTTGCCCGGCAGCGAGGTCGAGGCGACATTGTCGCCCGCCTTGATGTCGCTGAGCTTCTTCTTCGCCAGCGCGCGCACGGAGGTGTTGGGCGCCAGCGCGATCTTGACTGTTTGACCCTCGCGCGTCTTCACGGTGAGATTCTGGCCGTCGAGCTTCACGACCTTGCCGCGGACGTTGCTCGGCGGGCCGCTCGGCGCGCCGCCTGCTGGGGCCTGGGCGTAGGCTGGCAGCGCCAGTGCCGTCAGCAGCAGAGCAACCAGAAATGGCTTCGTTCGCATGATGAGACCTCCCGAGTTGTTTTGCGCCGGAAACCTGTGTTTGCGGCGGAATTCCGCGATTCTCTTACCAGATGAGCATGGCCCGTCCGCTCACGTTTCTGTTACCCTCGTGGTCTGATTCCAACATTCGCGAAACGCTTGCTGCGACGGGATGCGAATGTTGGAATCGGACCACGAACTATCCTTAAGTTTCTAGTGGAGCTTTGGATTTGACGTTCGCTTCGGAGCCGGCGGCCAGGTTGGAGCGAATGTCAAATCCGCTCCACCAGCGCGTTGCTTTTGGTCTTTTCCGCCATTAATTACCCGTCATGACCCAGCTCGCCGCCGAAATCGCAAGACGGCGCACTTTCGCGATCATTTCCCACCCCGACGCCGGCAAGACCACCCTGACCGAGAAGCTCCTGCTCTTCGGCGGCGCGATCCAGCTTGCCGGCGAGGTGAAGGCGCGCGGCGATCGCCGCCGAGCGCGTTCCGACTGGATGGATATCGAGAAAGAGCGCGGCATCTCCGTCAGCTCCGCCGTGATGAGCTTCGAGCATGCCGGCTTTGCCTTCAACCTGCTCGACACGCCGGGCCACCAGGATTTCAGCGAGGACACCTATCGCACCCTGACCGCGGTCGACAGCGCGGTGATGGTGTTGGACGCGGCGCGCGGTATCGAGACGCAGACCTTGAAGCTCTTCGAGGTGTGCCGGCTGCGCGACGTGCCGATCATCACCTTCGTCAACAAGATGGATCGCGAAGCGCGCGATCCCTTCGATCTGCTCGACGAGGTCGAGCGGAAGCTTGCCTTGGACGTTGTGCCGGCGAGCTGGCCGATCGGCATGGGCCGCGACTTCCTCGGCACGTACGATCTCTTCCACGACGCGCTGCTGCTCTTCGATCGCAGCGAGCACAACCAGGTGACAGAGCCCGTGCGCTGCTCCGGTCTCGATGATCCGAAGCTCGCCGAGCTGTTGCCCGCGGCGGCGCTCGCGACGTTGCGCGACCAGGTCGATATGGCGCGCGGCCTCACCAAGCCTTTCGATCAAGAAGCTTACCGCCAAGGCCACATGACGCCGGTCTTCTTCGGCTCGGCGCTCAACAATTTCGGTGTGCGCGAATTACTGGGCGGCATCGGCGATCTCGCGCCGAGCCCGCGGCCGCAGCCGGCGCTGCCGCATGCGATCGAGCCGGCGAGCACCAAAGTCACCGGCTTCGTCTTCAAGGTGCAGGCGAATATCGATCCGCAGCATCGCGATCGCGTCGCCTTCCTGCGGCTCTGCTCCGGCAAATTCTCACGCGGCATGAAGCTGAAGCACACGCGCTCGGGCAAGATGATGAGCGTGCAGAACCCGGTGCTCTTCCTCGCGCGCGAGCGGAATTTGGCAGAAGAGGCCTGGCCGGGCGACATTCTCGGCATTCCCAATCACGGCACGCTCAGGATCGGCGACACGCTGACCGAGGGCGAGGAGCTGCGCATCACCGGCATCCCGAGCTTCGCGCCCGAGATCCTGCGCCGGGTGCGGCTCGACGATCCGATGAAATCGAAGCATCTGAAGCGCGCCCTCGAGCAGCTCGCCGAGGAAGGCGTGACTCGCGTCTTCAAGCCGCTCGTCGGCGGCGATTGGATCGTCGGCGTGGTTGGCGCGCTGCAGCTCGACGTGCTCGCCGCCCGCATCAAGACCGAATACGATCTCGGTGTGCGTTTCGAGCAAGGGCAATTCGAGACGGCGCGCTGGTTAAGCGGGTCTGCTGACGAAATAAAGCGCTTCGAGGATTCGCATCGATCGCTGATGGCCGAGGATCATGACGGCGTCAAAGTCTTCATGGCGCGCAACGCCTGGGACCTCGACCGCATGACGAAGGATTGGCCGGCGCTGCGCTTCAACGCGACGCGCGAACAGACCGCCGAAGAAACGGTTTAAGTGATTATGGAAAGTCACTCCTTCGTCATCGCGGGGCCGCCCCTTCGTCAAGCTCAGGAGCGGCCGTGGCGATCCAGAAAAGTAGCAGAAGTGCGTGGGCTCCTGGATTGCCACGTCGGCCTTCGGCCTCCTCGCAATGACGCGTTTTCAACAGCCAGTTAGAGCGAGCAGTTTAGGGGGAGGGGATATGACGATGAAGCGGCTGGCCGCAGGGTTGCTGGGCTTGGCGATGTTGACAGCCGGATCGGCTCAGGCCGAAGAGACGAATCTCATCTTCGCCACCGGCAACCAGACCAACAACGCGGTCGATAACGGATTCCTCCTGCCCTGGGCGGCGCGCATCAACGAGGCGGGCAAGGGCATCGTCCATCTCGATGTCCGCGAAGGGATGAGCATCGTCAACATCTTCAACGCCTATGATCGCGTCCAGGCGAATGTGGTGCAGATCTCCTGGACCCTCTTCAACTACGTCAACGGCAAGATCAAGCTTGCGCCGGTCGCGGCGCTGCCGTTCGTCGACAATGCGACCGACGGCTCGGTGGCGCTGTGGCGGCTCTACAAGACCGGCATGCTCGATACGGATTTCGATCAGATCGTTCCGCTGGTGCTGCATTCCGTATCGCAATCGCAGCTCCACACGGTGAAGCCGCTCAAGGACATCTTCAACTGGGGCGGCACCAAGATCGTGACCCCGACCAAGATCATGGTCGATGCGGCGCAGCTCTTTAATGGCTCGCCGCTCTCGCTGGGCTCGCCGCAGATTTATGAGGCGGTGCAGCGCGGCACGGCGGCGGGCGCGATCCTCGGCTGGACCGGCTTCCCGACCTTCAAGCTCGCCGAGGTGATGTTCTGGCATGTCGACGAGCCGCTCGGCACCTCCGCCGGCATGGTCTTCATGTCGCGCGCCAAATTCAACGCCCTGCCGGAGCCGGTAAAGAAGGTGCTGCTCGACAATTCCGGCGAGGAGCAGAGCCGCCTCTTTGGTGCCTATTGGGATCACCAGAACGATACCGCGCTCGCCGAGGTCAAAGCCTCGCCGAAGCAGACCGTGATCTCCCTCTCGCCCGAGCAGCGCGCGCAATGGCTGAAGAAGCTCGAGCCCGCGACCGAGGCCTGGACCAAGGAGACGCCCAACGGCACCGCCATCGTCGCGCAATACAAAAAGCTTCTCGCCGAAGTCGAGGCGGCGCATAAGCATTGAACCCCGACGGGACGGTCTGATCGTGCTATCGCGGCAAGGAGGGTAAATGCTGCGTCGCTGGCTGCCGCTCTGGACATGGCTCGCACCACTGATCGGCGGGGCGCTGCTCGCGGCGGTCATGGCGGGTGTGCATCACGTGACCCTCACCGTCGGGCTTGGCCTCGCGCTGATCGCTTGCGTGCTCGCCGCGGTCCATCACGCCGAGATCATCGCGCATCGCGTCGGCCAGCCGCTTGGCTCCTTCCTGCTGGCAATCGCGGTTACCGTCATCGAGGTCGCCCTGATCGTCTCACTGATGCTGGCGAAGCCGGAGACCACCACCGCTCTGGCGCGCGACACGGCCTTTGCCGAGATCATGATCATCGTCAACGGCATGGTCGGACTCTGTCTTATCGTCGGCGCGTCCCGCCATCGCGAGCAGGAATTCGGCCTTTATGGCGTCAGCGCCGCGCTCGCGACGCTCGCGACCTTGTCGGTGCTGACCTTGGTGCTGCCCAATGTGACCGGCAAGCCAGGTCCCTATTATTCGCCGGCCCATCTGGCTTTCGTCGGTGTCGTCGCGCTGGTGCTCTATCTCGTGTTCGCTTTCGTGCAGACGGTGCGTCATCCCGAATATTTCATGCCGGTGCTGCCCGATCCGCGCGACGATCGCGAGCATGTCGCGGCGCCGGGCAATCTGGCGACGGCGATCAGCGCCATTCTGCTCCTCGCCTGTCTCGCCATTGTCGTGCTCGGCTCCCATGATCTGGCGCCGGAGATCGAGGCCGGCATCGCCGCGGCCGGCGCCCCACAGGCGGTGTTGGGTGTGATCATCGGCGTGCTCGTCCTATTGCCCGAAAGCCTCGCCGCGCTCAGGGCCGCGCTTGCCGACCGGCTGCAGATCAGCCTCAATCTGACGATCGGCTCTGCGCTCGCATGCATCGGTCTCACCATCCCGACCGTCGCGGCGCTATCGCTGGCCAATGGCTGGCCGTTGGCGCTCGGTCTCGATAATCGCGAGATGATCCTGCTTTTCCTCTCGCTCATCGTTGCCACGCTCTCGCTTGGCACCGGCCGGACGACGGTGCTGCAGGGCGCCGTGCATCTGGTGATCTTCGCGGTCTATCTCTTCACCACCATGGTGCCATGATCCGCCTTTCTGTCCTCGATCAATCGCCGATCCGCCGCGGCGGTACGCCGGCGCAGGCGATCGCGGAGACGATCGAACTGGCGCAGCTTTGCGACCGGCTCGGCTATCACCGCTATTGGGTCGCGGAGCACCATTCCTCGGAAGGTCTCGCCGGCGCGGCGCCGGAAATCCTCATCACGCGGCTCGGCAGCGTCACCAAGGGCCTGCGCATCGGCAGCGGCGGCGTGATGCTGTCGCATTACAGCGCGCTCAAAGTCGCCGAACAGTTTCGCATGCTGGAGGCGCTCTATCCCGGCCGCATCGATCTCGGCATCGGCCGCGCGCCGGGCAGCGACTACGTCACGGCGCGGGCGCTGGCGCCCCCCCTTGCAGACAAGCGGCCGGGTGCGCTCGGCATCGAGGAATTCCCGCGCCAGATCCAGGATCTGCTCGCCTATCTGCGCGATCAAATTCCCGACGGCCACGCTTTCGCCGGCGTCTCGGCGCAGCCGCGCGGCACGACCATGCCCGAGGCGTGGCTCTTGGGCTCGAGCGATCAGAGCGCGCTGTATGCCGCCTATTTCGGCTGCGCTTTCTCCTTCGCGCATTTCATCACCGACCGGATGGGGCCGGAGATCATGGCCGCCTATCGCCAGAATTTCCGGCCGTCGATCTGGGGCACCAAGCCCGAAGGCAGCATCGGCGTTTCGGTGATCTGCGCCGAGACGAACGAGGAAGCCGATCGCCTCGCGAAATCGCGCGACCTGTCGCGGCTGCGGCTGGAGCAGGGCGCGCAAGGCCCGGTGCCGAGCGTCGAAGAAGCCGAGGCGCATCAATACACGCGCGAGGAACAGCTCCGCGTTGCCCATAACCGCCAGCGCCAAGTGATCGGCGATCCGAAGCAATGCAAGGAACAACTTCTTGCATTAGGCACGCGCTACGGCATCGAGGAATTCGTCGCCGTGACGATCACCTACGATTTCGCCGCGCGCAAACGGTCGTACGAGTTGCTGGCGCAGGAATTCGGGCTGACGCCACGCGCGTAAGAATTTTGAACCGCCAAGGCGCAAAGACGCCAAGAAGACTCACTAGAGCGTGATCGTCCTTTTCTGAATCGGAAGAGGCTTCCCTTGGGACGCGATGTGTGATTCAAGATGCTGGCTGGGGGTTGGGGGCCAGCATCGATG
>Ga0157369_10004374_pt1 | contig 16682 bp, 12 predicted proteins | sample C25metaG_FD_113461 | JGI IMG/M metagenome (GOLD analysis project Ga0157369, IMG submission 113461) | Corn rhizosphere microbial communities from Kellogg Biological Station, Michigan, USA - C2-5 metaG | ecosystem: Host-associated > Plants > Roots > Rhizosphere > Soil | place: USA: Michigan... | reverse complement strand
TGCTGGTTCATCGCGGCGCGCGTATGCCCAACCGCCCATTCCCGTCGAGCATCAACGGCTCGGCGAGCCCTGCGCCGTCGAATTCCACTGCGCTGCTGCCGAGCATGATGCGTCGTGTTGCGATGAGTCCTACAGTGGCGACAAGCAGCTGGTGTTCGAGTTGCAGCAGGCGCGCCGCGATTGATTCCGGGGTGTCGCCGGCGACGATCGGCAATTCCACCTGCGAAATCACCGGTCCGCCATCGAGTTCGGCCGTGACATAGTGCACGCTCGCGCCGTGCACGGCGTCGCCTGCTTCGAGCGCGCGTGCGTGTGTGTGCAAGCCGGGATACTTGGGCAGCAGCGACGGATGAATATTGATCACCTTGCCGCGCCATGCTTCGACGACGGCGCTGTCGATCACGCGCATGTAGCCGGCCAGCACGATCAGGTCCGGCGCAAATTCCGCCGCGCGTGCGAACAGTGCACTGTCGAAAGCGGCGCGATCGGAAAATTCGCGCTGCGCCAACGCGATCGCTTGCACGCCCGCGTTTTCGGCCAGCAGCAACGCCGGTGCGGTACGCTTGTCCGAAAGCAACGCACGAATGTCAATCGGCAGTTCGCCGCGATTCTGCGCCGCGATCAATGCGGCGAAATTGCTGCCGCGTCCTGAAGCGAGAACGACGACGCGTAAAGGCCGGGATTCGGGATTCGGGATTTGGGATTCGGACAAGCGGATCAGCCGATATGCACGCGCTCGTCGCCGCGCGCCGGTACGATCTCGCCGATCGTGCGCGCGGCCAAGCCGAGTTTGGTCAGCGCGTCAATCGTCGATTCCGCTGCAGCGCGGGCGACGATCACGGTATAGCCGATGCCGCAATTGAACGTGCGCCACATTTCCTGTTGCGGCACGTTGCCTTCGCGTTGCAGCCAGTCGAACACCGCGGGCAACTTCCAGGTCGAGGAATCGAGCGTGAGACCCAGTCCGTCTGGCACCACGCGGATGATGTTCTCGATCAGGCCACCGCCGGTGATATGTGCCATGCCATGCAGCGGTTGCTGCGCTAGCAGCTGCAGGATCGGTTTGACGTAGATCGTAGTCGGCGCAAGCAGCGCATCGGCGAGCTTGACGCCGCCGAGGTCCAGATCGAACGGATTGCCGGCGCGAGCGACAATCTTGCGGACCAGCGAATAACCGTTCGAGTGCGGGCCGCTGGAATCGATGCCGACGATGACATCGCCGGGCTTGATCGCGGTGCCGTCGATGAGTTTCGATTTCTCCACGGCACCGACGCAAAACCCGGCCAGGTCGTATTCGCCAGGCGGGTACATGTCGGGCATTTCGGCGGTCTCGCCGCCGATCAATGCGCAGCCGGCCAGTTCACAGCCTTTGGCGATGCCGCCGATCACGCTCACCGTGGTGTCGACATCGAGCTTGCCGGTCGCGAAGTAATCGAGGAAGAACAGCGATTCGGCGCCTTGCACGAGCACGTCGTTGACGCACATGGCGACGAGATCGATGCCGATCGTGTCGTGACGGTTCAACATCTGCGCGAGCTTGAGCTTGGTGCCGACGCCGTCGGTGCCGGATACGAGCACGGGCTCCTTGTAACGTCCGGCCAATTCGAACAGCGCGCCGAAGCCGCCGAGCCCCGCCATGACCTCCTTGCGGAACGTGCGTGCGACCAGCGGCTTGATGCGCTCGACGACTTCCTCGCCGGCATCGATATCCACGCCGGCGGCGCGATAAGTCAGGGCTTCCTTCTCGGCGGACATGATGCGGCAATGGAATCAGGGCCGTACATGATAGACGTTTGCGGTTCGATTCGGCAGACTGGCGTCTGCTCGCCCGGTCAAAATGGACGTTTCCGATGGCTTTCCGGTTCGCTTGGGTACTCGCGTTTTTCCTGCTGACACCTCTCGCGGCCGCGGATGGCTTGTATACCGGCCAGGTTCCGGTCGCCTCTCAATCCGAGGCGGACACCGCAGCAGGTTTGTCGACGGCGCTGGCCCAGGTGCTGGCCACGTTGAGTGGCGACAAGGCAGCGCTCAATCGTCCCGGCGTGGCCAAAGCGGTTGCGCAGCCGAATCGCTACGTGCAGCAATACCACTTCGCACAGAGCGCTGACAACGGCCAGCGCCTGATGCTGGTCGCACAATTCGATCACGCCGCGATCGACCGCCTGATGGCGGATTTGGGTCTGACGCGCACCGACACGCCTGCGGACACGCTGGCCGGCGGCGCGCCGGCAGCGGACACGCGACCACAAACGTTTCGCGTATGGGTCAGTGGCGTGAATTCGCCGCTGGACTATGCGCGCGCGGTCGGCACACTCGCGCGCAACGACCTCGTGCGCAGCGTGCAGGCGGAAGCTGCGCGCAACGACGGAGTGCAACTGCGCGTGGAGGTCAACGGACCGCTGCAACATCTGCTGGATTCGCTCGCTTCCGGTCCGGTCCGCGTGCTCAATGCAGCGCCGCCGGTGGAAGGAGTGGATGCATTGCTGGGCATTGCTCAATAACCCGTGAATTCGATCTGGCGCCACCTGCCCAACGCTTTGACCGGCCTGCGCATGCTGCTCGTCGCACCCCTGGCCTGGCTGATTCTCGCCGCCCGCTACGACGTGGCGTTGGTCATCGCCGCAATAGCGGGTCTGACTGATGCGCTCGACGGATTTTTCGCCAAGCATTTCGGCTGGCAGAGCTGGCTCGGCGGCATTCTCGATCCGATTGCCGACAAGCTCATGCTCATTGCCTGCTTCGTGTCGCTCGGCTTGATCGGCGCGCATCCGGAATGGCTGACATGGGTTGTGGTCGGGCGTGACGTGGTCATCGTCGCCGGCGCGGTCGCCTATCACATTCTGATCGGACGCATCGATGCGCAGCCCACGCTGTTTTCCAAATTGACCACTTGTATACAAATTACCTACGTGCTGGCGCAGCTCGTCAATTTGACCACCTGGTTCAGCCTGCCGCGCGTGAGTGTGCGGGCGCTGATGTGGGCGACGGCCGTATGCACGATCGCCAGTGGCGCCCAGTACGTGGCTATTTGGTCGGCCAAGGCGCTGCAGGCGCGCCGTCAGGGAGTGCACTCGTGAACAACACGTTGCGCTGGCAACTGCTTGCCCTCGCCGTATTGGTCGGCGTGGTGTTGTGGCTGCTCGCGCCGGTGCTGACGCCGTTCGCGGTTGCGGCGATGTTCGCCTATCTGTTCGATCCGCTGGTCGGCCGCCTGCAGCGCTGGCGCCTGAGCCGCGCTGCGGCGGTGGCCCTCGTGTTCTTCGCGCTGATCGTGCTGCTGATTCTCATATTGTTGTGGCTCGTTCCGTACCTGGAGCGCCAGTTCGCCACGCTGCTGCGTCGCTTGCCGGACTGGATCGCCTGGCTGCAGAACGACGCGGTCGGCTGGATCAACGCGCGCTTCGGCCTGGAACTGGAAATGCCGGATGCGCAGCAGCTCAGCGCGATTTTCCAGGAACACTGGAAGGAAGCCGGCGGCACCGCGGCGACCGTGATCGCACAAGTCGGCAAGTCCGGCTTTGCGCTTGTCTCGCGCGTGGTGCATCTGATTGTCGTGCCGGTCGCGTTCTTCTACCTGTTACGCGATTGGGATGCGATGATCGCGCGCATTCATGAGTTGCTGCCGCGCTCGGTCGAGCCGACTGTCGTGCGCCTGGCGCATGAGTCTGACGAGACGCTGAGCGGCTTCGTGCGCGGACAGCTGTCGGTGATGATCGTGCTCGGGATCTTCTATGCGATCGCGCTGCTGGTCATCGGTCTCGATGTCGGCCCGTTGATCGGCATCATCGCCGGCCTGATCAGCTTCGTGCCGTACCTCGGTGGAATCCTCGGCGTGCTGATGGCGGTGATAGCCGCTCTCGTTCAGTACCACGACTGGTTGCGCGTGATTCTCGTGCTCGTCGTGTTCGGCGTCGGCCACGTGCTTGAGGCTTACGTGCTGGTGCCGCGGCTGGTCGGCGAAAAGATCGGTTTGCATCCGCTGGCGGTGATCTTCGCGATACTCGCTGGCGGCGAATTGTTCGGCTTTCTCGGCGTGCTGCTGGCGCTGCCGATCGCCTCGGTCGTCAATGTGCTGTTGCGCTACGCGCACGAGCGCTATCGCGCCAGCGACCTGTACGTGACCAGCCACGCGTCGACGCTGATGATGCCGGAAGTGCGGCCGCCGGAATCGCAATGAGCGGCGCGCAGTTGCCGCTGGCGCTGCGCTGGCCGGCGCAACAGCGGTTCGAAACGTTCGTGAGCGGTGATAACGGCGCCACGCTCGCGCTGGTGCGCGCGGCCGCGCACGGCGATCCGGCATGGGTCTTTCTGGTCGGTCCGGCCGGCAGCGGCAAATCGCATCTGCTGCTCGCCGCATGCGCGCAGGCCAGCACGCAGCGGCGTCACGCGCAATACCTGTCGCTGGCAAAATTGGTCGGTGATCGCGCTGCGGACATTCGCGCGCTCGGCGGCAGCGATCTGTTGGCGTTGGACGATGTCGGTGTGATCGCGGGCGACGCAGCCGCCGAACACGCGTTGTTCGATCTGTACAATCGCTGCAAAATGGAAAAATCCACTTTGCTGTTTTCGGCCGCCGCGCCGCCGGCGCAACTCGGCATCGGTCTGCCGGACCTCGTGTCGCGCCTGGCCAGCTGTACTCAGGCGCTGCTCAAACCGCTCGACGATGCCGCGCGGCGCGACGCCGTGCGCATGCACGCGCAGGCGCGCGGACTCGTTCTCGACGACGTGGTCCTCGACTGGCTGTTCGTGCATGCGCCGCGCGACCTCGGCAGTTTGAGCGCGCTCATCGAGCGCATCGATCACGCCGCACTGGCCGCGCAGCGGCGCGTGACGGTGCCGTTTTTGCGCGATCTGTTGACGCCGCGGTCCGACCGCTTCTGACGACCTCGATCCGTCCCTGGCAGGATCGATGTCCAGCGCAGCTACCCGCCCGGCAGGCACAATGCAAAGAAGATGAACCACGCGCCGATGGCCACATAGAGCAGGAAGAAAAACCAGAAGCCGATCGGCTGCTTGGCACGATGGAAGGCGACGATGCCCGCGCGCCATCCCACGCGACGAGCCGGCAGCCAGCCGGTCGACAACCCCCGCAGCGCGACGAGGACAAGGCCGACGCCGAGGACGAGCAGGAACACGGCCTTCATCGTCAAGACGGAATCGGTACTCATCGGAGTTCTCGCCAGCGAAGATCTGAGTGCGCATCGCGTTCGTGATTCGACAGGCCCGCCTCGAACGCAATGAACGTCTGGCCGTTCGTCGCGGGCGGGCAAGACCGACGCTTGCCACGCCTACTCAAAGTCGTTCGCGAAGATGTAGTCGTGCACGATCGTACCGGTGGCCGGGTTGCCGAGCATCAGGGTCTGATATTGCGTGTTGAGCAGCACCGAGACATTGTTGTCGTAGGAGTGGGTGACGATCAGATCTGGTCGGCCGTCCCCGTTGACATCGGCGTTAGCGACCGCGCTGGAACTTGATCCGGCGGTTGCTAAATCCCAACGGTCCAGACTCAATGTGGTGGACCCTGGCACGGTCGAGTTGAACAGCAGCGAGACCGAGTTGTAACCGTAATTAGCCACGATCACGTCGGGCTTGCCGTCGCCCCAGAGATCCGCAGTGGTGATCGAAATCGGAAAGTTTCCGGCAGAGAACGTCTGCTGCGCGGCAAAGTTCGGCGTGCCAAGGGAGGTAGTGTTGCGCAGCACGGAGAGGGTATTGTCCAGCTTATTGGCGACAATGAGGTCGCTCTTGCCGTCGCCGTTGATGTCTGCGACGGCGACAGCGGTCGGAAATTGTCCGACGGCATAGGTCCGCTGGGCGGCAAAGCTGGGTGCCCCGCCCGGCGCCGTGGTATTGGACAACACCGAAACATTGTCACTGAAGGCATTCGCCACGATGAGATCGGGCTTGCCATCGCCATTGATATCAGAGGTGGCGATCGAGCACGGCCTCGATCCGACGGCGAAGGTCTGCTGCGCGGCAAAGTCCGGCGTAGCCGCCCCCGGCGTGGTGGTATTGCGCAGCACGGAGACGCTGTCGCCGAACACGTTCGATACGACGAGATCAGGTTTGCCGTCGCCGTCGATGTCCGTGGCGGCAACGGAAGCGGGTGACGCTCCCGTGGCAAAGGTCTTCTGCACGGCAAACGTCGGGGTATTGGCGCCCGGCGCGGTGGTGTCGAGCAGCACCGAGACATTGTCGTTGTCGTAGTTCGCAACGATCAGATCCGGTTTGCCATCGCCGTTGATGTCGGCGGCGGCGACGAACTGCGGTAGCCCCCCCGCGGCGAAAACCTCCTGGCTGGCGAAGCTCGGCGTTGCGGCGCCCGGCACGCTGATGTTGAGCATCACCGAGACGCCACCGCGATTCGCTGCGACAAGGTCGGGCTTGCCGTCGCCGTTGATGTCGGCGGTGGTGACCGAGTTGGGCACCGAGCCCGTGGCGAAGACCTGCTGTGTGCCAAAGTCGGGGGCTGCGCCGGGCGCCGATGTGGAATTGAGCAATACCGAGACACTGTTGTCGACGAGATTGGTCACGAACAAATCGATCTTGCCATCGCCGCTGACATCGGCGGCGGCGATCGAATAGGGTTGTGCTCCCGTGGCAAATGTCTGCTGCGCGGCAAAGCTCGGCGTCGCCGCGCCCGGCGCCGTGGTATTGCGCAGCATCGAAATCGTGGTGCTGGTGAAGTTCACCACGGCCACATCGGGCTTGCCGTCGCCGTTGAAATCGGCGGCGACTATCGAGGTGGGATTTATTCCGGTGGCGAACTCCTGCTGCGGTGCGAAGCTCGGCACGGTGTCGCCGGGCGCGATGGCGTTGAGCAGTACCGAAATGGTGCCGTCGTCGTTGACCACCAGCAGGTCACGCTTGCCGTCGCCGTTGACATCGGCGGTCGCGTCGGCAACGGGGCTCGCTCCTGTGGCGAAGGATTCTTGGGCCGCAAAGGTCGGGGTCGCGGCACCGGCCGCGGTCGTGTTGAGCAACACGGAAACGCTGTTGCTGTCGAAGTTCGCCACCGCCAGGTCAGGCCTGCCGTCGCCGTCGAGGTCAGTTGCGGCAATCCAGTGAGGGCTGGGGCCGGTGGCGAAGGTCTGCTGGCCAGTGAAGCTCGCCGTGGTGGCGCCTGGCGCGGTGGTATCGAGCAGCACCGATACGGTACCGTCCCCGCCATTCGTCACGATCAAGTCGGGCTTGCCGTCTGCGTTGACATCGGCAGTGGCGATGAAGTTGGGGTACGGTCCGACAGCGAACGTCTGCGCGGCGGCAAAGCTCATCGTGAAGAATGCCGACGTGTTGAGCAGCACCGACACCGTGTTGTCAGCGGGGTTCGCCATGGCCAGATCGAGTTTGCCGTCGCCGTTGAGATCGGCGACCGTCACGGACTGCGGCGCCGCGCCTGCGGCGAAGGTCTTTGGGCCGATGAAACTGGGTGTCGTGGCGCCCGGTGTGGTGTTGTCGGTGAGCACTGAAATGCTGGAGCTGGAATAATTCGCCACGATCAGATCAGGCTTGCCGTCGCCGCTCAGATCGGCGACGGCGACGGACATAGGATACGTGCCCGTAGCGAACGATCGTTGCGCCGCAAAGGCGGGCGCCGGGCCGACGCCTGCGGCATCGACCAGCAACTGGAAAGATTGATCGGCGCCGCTGCCGGGATGGGCGAGCAAGGTGACGGGAATGCCGGCCGCCGCCGTCCCCGCAGGAATGACGACGCTGCCGCTGGCCGCGGCGTAGTCCGTACCGGCCATGGCCGTGCCATCCACCGTGCGATAGCTCAGCACGGCGTCGTACCCCAGGTCGCCGCTGCGCGTTACCGGAAACAGCATCGTGACCGGACTGCTGCTGCTACCCCGGGTCGTGTCGGCCAGCGTCAGCGTGGTCGTGTCGGCGAGTGCCGAAAAACTCGCGCCAATACCGAGTGCAAACGTCAGCAACGCCTGGCGATGCGGCTTCGGGAAGGACCGGCAAGCGAGGATGATGGATACACGGTGCATGGCAATTTCCCTTCAGTTCCTCTATCCAGCGCAGGTCGGCGAGAAACAGGATCATTTTTGTTCCGTCACCGCTGCCGCTTGCCGCTCACCAGTGCCCGCTACGGGATGCCGGCGTCGAAGCCATCGAAGAAAATCGTGTCGGCAGGATGCGTGGTTTCCACCGCGCCGATGTCGCAGTGCGCGCCTTGCGGACGTGCAATGCCGCGCTGATCGACCGCATTGACGGGCGCACCGCTGCACACGCTGTCATCGCCGGCATCGAGGGCGGCGCTGCCCACACCCGGCAGGAAGGTCCATGTCGGTCCGCCGTTGTTGGCGAAACTGCCGAGTTTTGGATCGGCAGTCACGGCATTGGTGTTGGTTGTGCAACCGTTGCAGTTGGTGCCTTGCGTGCCGTTCAAGTCGGCATTGTTCCAGTAAAGGTTGTGATCGGCCTGCATACCGCCGCCAGTGTCGATGCTGCCTCCCCAACCCTGGAGGGCCGTATTTCCCAAAAACAGCGTATTCGTCACCGTGCCAGCGCCACCATTTTGAAAAATTCCGCCTCCAAGGGCTTGATTTGAGATGTTGCCGACGAAGGTGCTGTTGCGTACCGTCAAGGAACCGTAGGATAGGATGGCCCCCCCGGACCCCCCACCTGCGCCGGTTGCGATATTGCCCGAGAACGTACTGTTGACTACATTCAAGGTCCCATAGGAAAGAATGGCGCCACCGTAGAACGCGGCGTTGTCGCGCAAGGCACAGGAGTCGAGCGTCACGGTGCCCGAGTCGTAGCCGATTATCAGGCCACCGCCACCGCCGGAAATTATTCCGTTCGCGATCGTCAGATGCGCAAAGGTCACGTTGGCGACAGTGACGCCGAACACTTGCACGGCATGGCCGCCGCTGATGACAAGACCGGGACTGTCAGCGCCGTCGATAATGACATTCGTGGCGACCCTCAACGTGCTGGCAAGCGTGATCGTCTGATCGGGCCCGACGGCGAAGTAAATCATGTCGCCGTTCACAGCCGCAGCCAACGCATCGCGCAGCGTGCATGTGGATCCAAGGCAATTCGCCGGATTTCCGTTCGCGGGGTCGGCGGTGCTCGTGACGAGCCAGAACCGTGCTTCCACCGCGCCGATGTCGCAGTGCGCACCGTGCGGACGCTGGATGCCGCGTTGATCGACAGCATTGACGGGCGCGGCGCCGCACACGCTGTCATCGCCGGCATCGACGGCGGCGCTGCCCACACCCGGCAGGAAGGTCCATGTCGGTCCGCCGTTGTCGGCGAAACTGCCGAGCACCGGATCAGCAGTCACGGCATTGGTGTTGGTTACGCAGCCGTTGCAGTTGGTGCCTTGCGTGCCGTTCAAGTCGGCATTGTTCCAGTAGAGGTTGTGATCGGCTTGCATACTGCCGAAGGTGTCGATGCTGCCTCCCCAACCTTGGGGGGCCGTATTGCCCAAAAACAGCGTATTCGTCACCGTGCCAGTGCCGCCGTTTTGAAAGATTCCGCCTCCAGAGTATTGAGTTGAGTTGCCGACGAAGGTGCTGTTGCGTGCCGTCAAGGAACCCGCGAACAAGATGGCCCCACCTGCGCCGATTGCGGTATTGCCCGAGAACGTACTATTGACTACATTCAAGGTACCAACGGAATGAATGGCGCCACCGCCGTTTGCGGTGTTGTTGCGCAAGGTGCAGGAGTCGAGCGTCACGGTGGCCGAGATGTCGTCGATTATCGCGCCGCCGGCGTTGGAATTTCCGTTCGCGATCGTCAGATGCACGAAGGTCGCGTTGGCGCCAGTGACATTGAACACGCGCACGGCATTGCCGCCGCTGATGGTGAGGCCCGGGCTTCTGGCGCCGTCGATGGTGAGGTTCGTGGCGATCGTCAGCGTGCTGGCTAGCGTGATCGTCTGATTATTGTCGACGAAGTTGAATGCGATGATGTCGCCGGAACCCGCGCTCGCCAGCGCATCGCGCAGCGTGCATGTGAGTCCAGATCCAAGGCAATTCGCCGGATTTCCGATCGTCGGGTCGGTGGTGCTGGTGACGACCCAGGTTGCTGCCGTCGCCGGAGTGGCGATCAGCAAAAAAAGAAGGCTGCACGAAATACCGGCGAATCGTTGGTGGCGCATGACTTTCCCCCTCAGGTGGTCGATGGTTCTGAAGGGAGCACAGCCCCCATTCCTTGTATCCAGCGCAGATCGGCGAAAAACAGGATCATTTTTGTTCCGTCACCGCTGCCGCTTGCCGCTCACCGGTGCCCGCTACGGGACGCCGGCGTCGAAGCCATCGAAGAAAATCGTGTCGGCAGGATGCGTGGCTTCCACCGCGCCGATGTCGCAGTGCGCGCCTTGCGGACGTGCAATGCCGCGCTGATCGACCGCATTGACGGGCGCGGCGCTGCACACGCTGTCATCGCCGGCATCGAGGGCAGCGCTGCCCAAACCCGGCAGGAAGGTCCATGTCGGTCCGCCGTTGTCGGCAAAACTGCCGAGCGCCGGATCGGCGGTCACGGCATTGGTGTCGTCTGTGCAGCTGTTGCAGTTGTTGCCTTGCGCACCATTCGTGTCGGTGTTGTTCCAGTAGAGGTTGTGATCGGCCTGCATACTGCCGCTGATGTAGATGCTGCCTCCCTGACCCTGGGCCGTATTTCTCAAAAACAGCGTATTCGTCACTGTGCCAGTGCCAGTGACACTGTATTGATAGATTCCGCCTCCTGCGCCAGTGGCGACGTTGTCGACGAAGGTGCTGTTGCGTACCGTCAAGGAACCATTGGTCCAGATGCCCGCACCCCCACCTGAGTAGATTGTGGTGTTGCCCGAGAACGTACTGTTGACTACATCCAAGGTGCCATCGGAATAGATGGCGCTACCGCCGGCCGAGAGGTTGCCCGAGAACGTGCTGTTGACTACTTTCAAGGTGCCAGCGGAAAAAATGGCGCCACCGCCTTCCGCGGAGTTGTTGCTCAAGGTGCAGGCGTCGACCGTCACGGTAGCCGAGCTGTCGGCGTTTATTCCGCCGCCGGCGCTGCCACCGAATCCATTCGCGATCGTCAGATGCGCGAAGGTCGCGTTGGCGCCGCCATTGACCGAAAACACTTGGTGCTGCTGGTTGTCGCCGCTGATGGTGAGGCCCGGGCTTCCGGCGCCGTCGATAATGAGGCTCGTGTCGACCGTCAACGTGCTGCCCAGCGTGATCGTCTGATCTTGCCCGACGGCGAAGTGGATCAAGTCGCCGTTCGCAGCCGCAGCCAACGCGTCGCGCAGCCTGCATGCGGGTCCAGGGCAATTCGACGGAGTTCCGCTCGCGGGGTCGTTGGTGCTCGTGACGAGCCAGTGCGGTTTTTCCACCGCGCCGATGTCGCAGTGCGCGCCTTGCGGACGTGCAGCGACGCGCTGATCGCGATAGTTGACTGGGTCGGCATTGCACACGTTGTCATCGCCGGCATCGATGGCGGCGCTGCCCGCGCCGGGCATGAAGGTCGGTGTGGGTCCGCCGTTGTCGACGAGACTGCCGAGTTTCGGATCGGCCGTCACCGCATTGGTGTCGGCTGTACAGCCGTTGCAGTTGGTGCCTTGCGTGCCGTTCAAGTCGGCATTGTTCCAGTAGAGGTTGTGATCGCCCTGCATAATGCCGAAGGCGTCGATGCTGCCTCCCCAACCCTGGAGGGCCGTATTTCCCAAAAACAGCGTATTCGTCACCGTGCCAGTGCCACCGGAATACTGAAATATTCCGCCTCCAAAGTCTTGAGTAGAGATATTGCCGACGAAGGTGCTGTTGCGTGCCGTCAAGGAACCGTTGCTATAGATGGCCCCACCTGCGAAGGCTGCTTTATTGCCCGAGAACGTACTGTTGACGACATTCAAGGTACCAACGGAATAAATGGCGCCACCGTAGTACGTGGTGTTGTTGTTGCTCAAGGTGCAGGAGTCGACCGTCACGGTGCCCGGGTAGTCGGCGTTTATCGCGCCGCCGCTGCTGAAACTGTTTCCGCTCGCGATCGTCAGATGCACGAAGGTCGGGTTGCCGCCAGTGACTGAGAACACCCCGACCGCGTTGTTGCCGCTGATGGCGAGGCCCGGGCTTCCGGTGCCGTCGATGGTGAGGCTCTTGTCGACCGTCAACGTGCCGGTCAGCGTGATCGTCTTGTAGTAGCCGACGCTGAACACGATGGTGTCGCCGGAACTCGCGATTGCCAGCGCCTCGCGCAATGAACCAGCGCCCGAGTCGGCGGTGCTGGTGACGGTGCGGGTTGCCGCCATCGCCGGGGTGGCGATCAGCAAAAAAAGAAGGCTGCACAAAATACCGGCGAATCGTTGGTGGCGCATGGCTTTCCCCCTCAGGTGGTCGATGGTTCTGAAGGCAGCACAGCCCCCATTCCTTGTATCCAGCGCAGATCGGCGAAAAAGAGGATCATTTTTCCCCTGCGCCCGGTTTGATCGCGACGCCCGGCGCGTTACCATCGACGCATGTCCGGAACAGGCGATACCGTCGATCTCGATCGCCTGCTGGCCGGCTGGGGCGGCAAAGCGGACGCGGCCGCGCTCGACGCGGCGATGCCGCTGGTCTATCTCGAACTCAAATCGATCGCGACGCAGGCGTTGCGCGCGCATTCGGGCAACGCTGCCCTGCAGACCACGGGGCTGGTCCACGAAGCCTATCTGCGCCTGCGCGAACGCGACGCGGTGTGGCGCGTCGGCAAGCAGGCGCTGCTGGCAATGGCGACGCAGGCGATGCGGCGCATCCTCGTCGACGATGCGCGCCGGCGCGACGCGAAGAAGCGCCAACCGGCGCCGATCCTGGAGTTCGCCGAACTGCCGGCGACGACGCCGAACCATTCCGACGTGCTGCAGTTCGACGCCGTTCTCAACGAACTCGAGCTGCGCAGTGCGCGTCAGGCGCGCATCACCGAGCTCAAATGCTTCGCCGGCATGGGCGTGGAGGACATCGCCGGGGTTCTGGGCATCTCGCGCGTGACCGTGGTGCGCGACTGGCGCATCGCACGCGCGTGGCTGGCGCAGCGCCTGGCGGCCGCTTGAGCGACGCCGCCGCGAACGAGCGCTATGCGCGCGCCGCCGCGATCACGCACGCCGTGCTCGACCTGCCCGCGGATGCGCGCGCCGCGCAGGTCGATCGCGAGTGTCTGGACGACGCGGCCTTGCGCGCCGAAGTGGCATGGATGCTGCGCGCCGCATGCAGCGACGAAGACAACGGCGATGACGATGTCGCATTCGTGGTCGATACATCCGGCCTGCTCGACGGCGCCGCGCTCGCTGCCATTGCGCCGCGCGAATACCGCGTGCTGCGCCCGCTCGGCGAAGGCGGCATGGGCATGGTGTACCTGGCCGAGCGCAGTGAAGACGATCTGCCCCAGCGGGTCGCGCTGAAGCTGCTGCGTTTCGCCGAGGGCACGTCCAGCCAGCGCCGCTTCCGCGAAGAGCAGCGTATCCTCGCCGGGCTGCGTCACCCCAACATTGCGCACTTCATCGACGCCGGCACGCTGGCGAACGGCCAGCCGTTCCTTGCGATCGAATACGTCGACGGCACAAGCATCGAGCGCTGGTGTGTGTCGCAGCCGCTGGCGACGCGCCTGGACGTGTTCCTCAAGGTGTGCGCAGCGGTAAGCCACGCGCATGCGCAGCTGGTGATCCATCGCGACATCAAGCCGGGCAACATCCTCGTCACCGCGGCAGGCGAGCCGAAGTTGCTCGACTTCGGCATCGCCCGCCTCGTCGACGGCGGTGACGCGCGCACGCTCACGGCCACCCGCTCGCTCACGCTCGCCTATGCCAGCCCCGAGCAGATCGAGGGCGCTGCGTTGGGCACCGCGACGGACGTCTATTCGCTGGGCGCGGTGCTCTACGAAATCATGGCCGGTGCGCGGCCGTTCGCCGAGGCGATGACCGATCTGGCGTTGTCGCAGGCGATCGTCGGCGGCAACCTGGCCCCGCCGCATCGCATCGCGCGCGTGCCGGTCGACGTCGAGGCCATCGTGCTCAAGGCGATGCGTCGCGAACCGGCGCAGCGTTACGCGAGCGTCGCGGAACTGGCCGACGACGTGCAGCGCTATCTCGCCAGCGAGCCGGTGCGGGCGCGACGTGGCGGCCTGGCCTATCGCACGCGACGCTTCGTGCGCCGCAACCGTTACGCGCTCGCCGCGGTGGCGCTCGCGGCGCTGCTGCTGTCTGCGTTCGTCGTGGTGACCGTGGCGCAATTGCGGCGCACGCAAGTGCAGCGCGAGCGCGCCGACCGCATCAACGCGTTCTTCGACTCGGTGCTCGCCGCCGCCGATCCGGCCGACATGGGTAGCGGCGCGACCCTGGCGCAGGTGCTCGAACGCACACAACGCGAAGCCGAGCAGCAACCCGACACCGATCCGGCGAACGCGATGCTGACCGAACTGACCCTCGCCCGGACCTGGTTCCAGATCGGTCGCGCCGACCGTGCGCAACACAGCGCGGAGCTTGCGATCGTCGCGGCGCAAAAGGCGCGCGACCCGACTACCGAAATCGACGCGCGCAACATGCTCGGCGCGGCGCTGTGGAGCCAGGGCCAGTATGCCGCGGCGGAAACCGAGCTGAAGCAGGCGCGCGCGATGGCGCTGCGTTCCGGCACGGGGCTCGAGAGCGGGGAAGCCGCCGTGCGCCTGTCGACGCTCGACATGAATCGCGATCGTTACGACCAGTCGCTGGAGTGGGCGCGCCTCGCCCTGTCCGAACTTCCCGCCGACGCGGTCACATTGCGCGCGGTGGCGCTCGGCAACATGGCTGGCGACGAATACATGGCGGGGCGGATCGACAGCGCGCTCGAACTCAATGCACAGGTCGTCGCGATGAAGCGCGGCCTGTATCCGGACGGACACCGGGAACTGGCGACGACGCTGCGGAATCGCGGCGCGATGCTGACCCGCGCGCACCGCTACGCCGAGGCGGACGCCGCACTGCGGGAATCACTGTCGATGATGATCGCGCTCTACGGCGAGTCGCATATCAGCGTCAACGACACTCTGGTCAAGCTGGCGCAACTGCACATCCAGCAGGACGACGCCGACGGCGCGATCCGCTACGCTGCGCGTGCGCATGCGCTAGCCGCACCGCTCGACAACTACGTCAGCGCGCGCGCAGCGAAGAAATACGCACTCGCGTTGTCGCTCGGACACCGCGACGCCGAAGCGCTGGCGGCGGCGCGCGAGAGCGTCGCGATCTACAGGAAGCATTACGCCGATGGCTATGGCGAGCTGCTCGACGCGCAAAGCGTGCTCGGGCTGGTGCAGGCGCGCGGCGGCGACGTCGGCGCCGGTCGCGCACTGGCGCAGGATGCGTACAAGCAGCTGTTGGCGAGCGACGGGGACCAACACAATTTCACCGTCGACGCGAAAACGCGTCTCGATGAAATCGATGCCCTGATGTCCACGCCGCACTGACTCTCCCGGCGCGGGGAACCGTCCTCAATGCACGATGCACGCCGGCGCGTCGCTGCTTCCTCACCTACGAATCCGGGGGGCGCATTGCGCCAGATGGAAACGAAGACGGCGCCTCGCGGCGCCGTCTTGTTTTTTGCGCGAGCCGCAGCCGCGGCCATCCGGACTTATTGGACAGTGAAGGTCACATCATCGAGTACGAATGAAGTCTGGTTCACGCTGCCCTCGACGCCGTTGAACTTGATCGTGACATTCGATCCAGCCGTCACCGGCACGTTGTACGAATGCAGCTGGTAACCTGTTGCGGCATTGACGTTGGAGAACGTCGCCACCGTGGTCGAGCCGACCGTCACCGTGAGTGTGTCGTAGGCGGTCGAGCCGGTCTCGGCCGTGTCGATGTGCAGATAAAACGCAAGCGCACCCGTCGTTTTGCCCGATGGGATCGTTACAGTCTGCGACACGGTGTCGGTGTGCGCCGAACCGTAGCCATCGATCCACGCAAAGCCGGCGCCGCCGTGCGCACTTTCACCCGAGCAGCCCGTCGCGCAGATCACGCCGGAGGTCGCGGTCCACGAAGCAGTGCTCTCGAAACCGGTGTTGCCGAGCAATTGCGTGGAGGTCGGCGCACTCACGGTGACGGAGGTCGTCTTCGAGCTTGTCGAGTTGTTGACGCTGTCTTTGACGGTCTCGGTCACGCTATAGGTGCCGGCTGCGGTGTAAGTGTGGCTCGGGCTCTTCGTCGTCGACGTGGCGCTGTCACCAAAATTCCACGCGTACGACCCGATCGTCCCGCCTGCGTCCGTTGAGGAATCGGTGAACGTCGCAGTCAGTCCGCTCGTCGTGAACGTGAAGTTCGCCGTCGGCGTGCCGCCAGCGCCAGGAGCCGTGTAGCTGCCTTTGAGCGTGACGCCCGAGTACGCGGCGTACGCATTGACCATCACGTAGTAGGTGCCGGCCTGCGCCGTTGCAATCGGACACGATTCGCTGTTGCCCGACACGTACGGACGGCAGTCATAGCTCGATGTCGTCGGCGCCGACCCGAATTTCACGTACAGGTCCGCATCGCCTGTGCCGCCGGACATCGCGAACGTGAGGTTCGTCGCGCCGGACGGAACCGACATCGTCCAGTTCTGCTGGTGGTTGACGGTCGCGTCGGCGATCGTGATGCCGACGCCGTTCTGCAGCACGTTGCTCGGCGCCGTTACCGTGACCGCGTGCGTGGCGGTGCTGGTCGCGGACGTGTTGACGCTGTCCGCAACCGTTTCGGTCACGGTATAGGT
>Ga0157369_10004373_pt1 | contig 16684 bp, 18 predicted proteins | sample C25metaG_FD_113461 | JGI IMG/M metagenome (GOLD analysis project Ga0157369, IMG submission 113461) | Corn rhizosphere microbial communities from Kellogg Biological Station, Michigan, USA - C2-5 metaG | ecosystem: Host-associated > Plants > Roots > Rhizosphere > Soil | place: USA: Michigan... | reverse complement strand
CCGCGGCCGAGATCGTCTGCCACCTGCGCGACGCCGAGGAGCTCTTCCTGGTGCGCTTCCAGACCATCCTCGCGGTCGACGATCCGCAGATCCTGACGCTCGGGGCGACCCCGGAGGCCCTCGGGCACCCGCTCGACCCGGACCGCTGGGCCGAGGAGCGGCAGTACGCGCGCCAGGACGCGGGCGAGGCCCTCGCGGCCTTCGGGAGGCGACGGCGCGAGGTGATCGTGCTGCTCGATGGGTTGACCGCGGAGCAGTGGCAGCGGCGCGGCATCCACCAGGCGCGCGGACGGATGCGGCTCGACGAATGGGTGGCGAGCCTCGCCGGTCACGACGACAATCACCTGGAGCAGCTGCGGCGGACGATCCAGTAGCCTTGATCCCTGAGAGTCGGAGGCGAATGATGGCTGACGCGACGTACGACTGGGAGGCGATCGTCAACGGGCTCAACCAGTACCTGCGGCTGCGGTCGATCCCCATCGGCATGAAGCTGTTCGAGACGGTCGCGGAGATGGAGGCGATCCCCAAGATCCGCCGGCCCAAGGCCAAGCACACCACCGACCAGATCGTGGCCCAGGCCCGCCAGCTCGGCTGGACGGTGGGCATCACGATGGCGGACCTGGTCGGCGCGCAGTGCGGCGCGGTGATCGGGCTCTCGCCCCAGGACGACGAGTGGCTCTCGGGCAAGCGCATGGCCGGGGTGTGGTTCAAGACCCAGGAGGACGCGAGCCTGCACCAGCACGCGATGGACTGCGTGCCCTACGGCCGCTACAAGGCGATGGCGGTGGCCCCGCTCACCGCGGGCCGGCTGAACCCGCCCGACATCTGCCTCATCTACGGCACGCCCGGCCAGATGATCTTCTTCATCAACGGGCTGCAGTGGATCGGCTACAAGAAGATGTCGTTCACCTCGGTGGGCGAGTCCGCCTGCGCCGACTCGTGGGGCAAGGCGCTCAAGACCGGCGAGCCCGCGCTGACCATCCCCTGCTACGCGGAGCGCCGCTACGGGGGCGTGGCCGACGACGAGATGCTGATGGCGATCCCGCCGAGCTTCCTGCCCAAGGTGATCGAGGGCCTGGCCGCGCTGAGCAAGAACGGCCTGCGCTACCCGATCCCGCCGTTCGGCATCCAGTCCGACGCGGCGGCCGGCCTCGCGGTGAGCTATCCGAGCCCGGCGGCGGGCCCGGCGGCGGGGACGGCGGGCCGCTGACGGCTCAGAGCCCGATCGCCTCCACCACGAGCCGGGCGAGCTCCCGCTGCAGATCGGCCCGCTCGCGGGCGCGGGCCGGATCGGAGTGGAGGTTCGCGAGCTCGTAGGGATCCGCGACGAGGTCGTAGAGCTCGTCCACCCCGTCGCGGTTGACCCAGTGGATCAGCTTGGCCCGCTCGGTCCGCACCGCCTTGTAGGTCATCCCCACCAGCCACGGCATCGCGTTCTCGCTCCAGTACTCGACGAGGAACGAGGTGCGCCAGTCGGGCGGGCGCCGGCCGCCCAGCAGCGGCACGAGCGACCGGCCCTGGACGTGCGGACCCGGCGTGCCGCCGGCCAGCTCGATCATGGTGGGCGCGATGTCGAGCGCGAGCACCAGCCCGTCCGGCCGGCTCCCCGCCGGCACCCGCGGCGGGTAGCGCACGAGGAACGGCGAGCGGATGCCTTCCTCGTAGGCGAACCGCCGCTCCGGTCCGAGCGCGTGCTCGCCGAAGAAGTAGCCGTTGTCGCCGAGGAAGACGATGCAGGTGCGATCGAGCTGCCCGGTGCGCTCGAGCGCCTCGAGCAGCATCCCCACCCCCTCGTCCACGGAGGCCATCATCGCGGCGCGCAGGCGGATCTCCTCCTGCGTCCCGGCGTGGATCGCGGCGAGCACCGCCTGCGCGCGGTCGGTCGCCTTGAGCCGGAAGGCCTCCGCCCAGGCCGGCTTCGCCCGCACCACCTCCTCGGGCGGCAGCACGTTGGGCCGCGGCGGGAACACGCAGCCCCGGTAGAGATCCCGGTGGCGCTCGGCGGGCCTGTAGCCGCCGCGACTCAGGTCGAGCGTGCCGTCGGCGGCCTGGTGGGCGTCCGGGTGCACCGCCTTGTGGGCGAAGAAGAGGCTCCACGGCTTCGCGCGCCGCTGCTCCACGAAGGCGACCGCCTCCGCATTGAGCACGTCGGTCACGTACCCGGGAACGGCCCGGCGCTGGCCGTCGACGTTCAGCTCCGGATCGAAGAGCCGGCCGTGGCCGTCGAAGCTCACCCAGCGGTCGTAGCCCGGGCGCGGCGAGCCGTCGTTGCCCATGTGCCACTTGCCCACGTGGGCGGTCTCGTAGCCCAGCCGCTGCAGCTCCAGGTGATAGTTCGGCAGGCGGTGGCTCGCCGCGTCGCGCGCCACGTTGTCGATGATGCCGTGACGGCTCGCGTACTGACCGGTCACGATCGACGCCCGGTTGGGCGAGCAGAGCGGCGTGGTGTGAAAGGCGTTGAGGCCCAGCGCGCCCTCGCGGGCGAGCCGGTCCACGTGGGGCGTCAGCATGTACGGGTGTCCGCCCGCCCCGAACTCGTCGAAGCGCAGGTCGTCGATCAGGATGACGAGGAGGTTCGGACGCTCGAGGCCGGGCACGGGGTCACCTCCGCAGGTAGATGACCAGCGACACGAGGCTCATCACCACCTCGCCGCGCTGGTTCTCGATCCGGCTCTCGATCTTCACGGTTCCGCGATCCGGCCGGCGCCCCTCGACCTTCTCCTTGATCTCCGACTCGACCGAGAGCACGTCGCCGGGCCGCACCGGCTTGATCCACTTGAGGTCGTCGAAGCCCATGGCCCCGGTGGTGGCGTGCACGGGTGTCATGTGCTCGACCACCATGCGGATGAACATCGCCCCCGTGTGCCAGCCGCTCGCGATGAGGCCGCCGAACAGGCTCGCCTTCGCCGCCTCCTCGTCCAGGTGGAAGGGCTGCGGATCGAACTGGCGCGCGTACTCGACGATCTCCTCCTTCGTGACCTCGTAGCGCCCGAAGCGCATGATGTCGCCCACCGCGACGTCCTCGAAGTACTTCATGCCCGCGCTCCCGGCCCGTCGGGCCGGCGGCGGTACATGGTGATGCCGACGATGGCCAGCACGACCTCGCCGTGCTGGTTGAGCGCCTCGACCCGGCGCCGGACGAAGCCGATGGGCTTGCTCCGCGAGGGCCAGGTCTCGAGCACCTCGGTGCGCCCGCTCAGGGTGTCCCCCGGCCGCACCGGCTTGAGCCAGCGGCAGGAGTCGAGGCCGGGCGAGCCGGTGGCGGCGGCCTCCTCGCGCTGGTTGGCCTCCACGCCCAGGCGCATCAGGATCGCGCAGGTGTGCCAGCCGCTCGCGATGAGCCCGCCGAAGATGGACCGGCGGGCCGCCTCGGGGTCGGTGTGGAACGGCTGCGGATCGTACTTGCGGGCGAAGGCGAGGATCTCCGCCTCGGTGATCGTGTGCGAGCCGAGCGCGATGCTCTCGCCCGCCTTGAAGTCGTCCCAGTACTTCACACGTGACCTCCGGGGAGCCTCCGGGATCGGGCCCGGCGCACCCCGAACAGCATAAGGCCCAGCGCAAGGGCGGGCGGCCAGATCCACACCAGCTCCGACGCAAGTGCGGCCGCCCCCCGGGCGGAGACGAAGCGAAGGCCGAGGGGCGACACCGCGATCACCCGCAGGGCGCGCGGCGCGAAGAAGCGCCGATCGGACCAGGGCCAGAGGAACGCGACCCCGAGGCCCCCGGTGGTGAGGGCGTCGAGCGCCCCGTGCGAGGCGCTCGCCACCAGGAGGAACGCGAAGGCGCGGGCCGGCGGAGACCGGAGCGCGCGGGCGACCGCCGCGCCCACCAGCGCCACCGCCAGCGCGAACAGGAGCGAGTGGCTGAAGCCCCGGTGGCCGAAGGACGAGGTGTAGGGCACGCCCCAGGAGAAGGTCACCACGTCCAGGTCGGGCAGCGCCGAGACGAGCACGCCCGCCACCAGCAGACGCGGCGGCACCGCCTCTCGCCCGAGACCCAGGCCGAGCGCGAGCGGCACCGCGGCGTGGGAGAAGACGGTGGGCACGAGACGGAGGCTAGTGGAGCTCGAACTCGAAGGTGCTGACCACCCGGATCCTCTTCACCGGCGTGCTGGTCGGGCTGAACGGGGCCGACTCGTCCCCGCCGTCCAGGCCGAAGATCTGGATCGACCCCTGGTTGGCGGAGCGGATGTCGCCCACCCGGGCGCCGGAGTCGGCTGCGAACTGCTGGGCGGTGGCGCGCGCGTTCTTGGTGGCCTCGGCCAGCAGCTGCGGGCGCAGGTCGTTGAACTTGGAGACGACGTAGCGCGGGTTCGCCGCCCCCTCCCGCTCCCCGTCGAGCACGACGCCCGCCTTGAGGAGGTCCTCGGTCATGCCGAGCGCGGTGCGCACCAGGTCGACGCGGGCGGTCCGCACCACCACCGCGGTGGTCACCACGTAGCGGAAGCGGTCCGAGGGCTGGGGCTGGCCGTACTCGCGGGCCAGCTTGTCGACGGTCCGGGTCGGCTGGCGCTCGATCTCCGCGTCCGGGAAGCCCTGCTTCTCGAGGAACGCCACCGCCGCGGCCCGGTCCGTGCTGATGCGGGCGTGGGCGTCCTGGAGGGTCTCGCTCGCCCGCCGCAGCCCGAGGGTCCACACCGCCTGGTCCGACTTCACCTCGCGCTCGACCAGCCCCTTCACCGTGACGACTCGAGTGTCCGATCTGAACCGCGTGGCGCCCCGGCCCACGAAGTAGCCGGCCACCGACAGGCCGACCAGGAGGCAGAGGCCCACGATCGCCGCTCCCAGCACGCCCGACCGCCCTTCCACGTACGCCGCCATGTCCGCTCCTCCGCTGGTCTATCTCGATGGGCGGGGCCGGTGCCCCGCGCGCAGGATCCCCAGGGTCGCGACCCCGGCCACCAGTCCCCAGAACGCCGATCCGATGCCGGCCAGCGCGACGCCGGACGCGGTCACCAGAAAGGTGACGAGCGCGGCCTCCCGTTGATTCTCCTGCCCGGTGGCCCGCGCGAGCCCGTTGCCGATGGTGGCCAGCAGGGCCAGGCCCGCGATGGCGGCCACCAGCTCGGGCGGGAAGGCCACGAAGAGGGCCACCACGGTGGCGCCGAAGACGCCGACGATCAGGTAGAACAGCCCGGCGAAGACCGCGGCCACGTATCGCCGGCGCGGGTCCTCGTGGGCCTCGCGCCCCATGCAGATGGCCGCGGTGATCGCAGCCAGGTTGATGGTGAACCCGCCGAAGGGCGCCACCAGGAGATTCGCCACGCCGGTCCAGCCGATCAGGGGCGAGAGCGGGACCGCGTACCCGGAGGCCCGCAGGACCGCGACGCCGGGCACGTTCTGGGAGGCCATCGTGACCACGAAGAGCGGCAGCCCCACCCCGATGATCGACCGGGCGGTGAAATGTGGCGTCACCCAGATCGGGTGGGCCAGCCCGACGCGCAGGGCGTCCAGGTGCAGGAGCCCCTGGACGAGCGCGACGAGGACCCCCACGAGCAGCGCCGCGATCACCGCGTAGCGCGAGACCAGCCGCCGCGCGATCAGGTAGCCCAGGAACATGCCGAGGGCCAGGGCCAGCTCGGTGCTCATCGCGATGAAGAGGCCGAGCCCGAAGCGGAGCAGCACCCCGGCCAGCATGCCGGAGGCGATCGGCACCGGGATGCGGTCCATCGCGCGCTCGAACCAGCCGGAGAAGCCGACCAGGGTGATGAGGGCCGCGGAGAGCAGGAAGGCGCCGGTCGCCTCCTCGATCGAGAGGCCGGCCGCGCTGGTGACGAGCAGCGCGGCGCCGGGCGTGGACCACGCGATCACCACCGGCACGCGGTACCGGAGCGACAGGACGATGCCGGTGAGCCCCATCCCGAGGCCCAGCGCGAGCATCCACGAGCCGACCTGGGCCGCGCTCGCGCCCACCGCGGACGCGGCCTGGAAGACGATGGCCGCCGCGCTGGCGAATCCCACCAGCACGGTCACGAACCCGGCGACGACGGCCGACAGGGACAGATCCCGGACGAAGGACATGAGCGGGCCCCGCACACTATAGCAACCGGATAGCAAGTGGGGGATCGGGTACACTCGCCGGGATGCGGGCGTACCTCCTGTCCCGGCTCGGACAGACCTTGCTGGTGGTGTTCCTCTCCCTGACCGCGGTCTTCTTCCTGGTCCGGCTCGGCGGCGACCCGGTGCTGCTGTTCCTGCCCATGGACATCCAGGCCAAGGACCTGACCGAGTTCCGCCAGCGCCTGGGCTTCAACGATCCGCTCGCGGTGCAGTACGGCCGCTTCATCGGCCACGCGGTGCGGGGCGACTTCGGCGAGTCGCTGCGCTACAAGAACGACGCCCTCCAGCTGGTGCTGGACCGCCTGCCCGCCACGCTGGCCCTGGCCGCCGCCGCCCTCGGCCTCACCTTCTGCGTGGCGGTGCCGGTGGGCGTGCTCTCCGCGGTCCGGCGCGGCTCGCTGCTCGACCTGCTGGGCATGGGCGGCGCGGTGCTGGGCCAGGCGGTGCCCGGCTTCTGGCTCGGGCTGATGATGATCTACCTGTTCTCGGTGCGGCTCGGCTGGCTGCCCACCGGGGGCATGGGCGGCCCGCTCCACTTCATCATGCCGTGCGTGGTGCTGGCGTCCTTCTATGCCGCGCGCATGGCCCGGCTCACGCGCTCCTCGGTGCTCGATACCCTCAACGAGGAGTTCGTGCTGACCGCGCGCTCCAAGGGCCTCGCGGAGCGGGTGGTGATCGGCAAGCACACGCTGAAGAACTCGGCGATCCCGATCGTCACCCTCGCCGGCCTGGACACCGGTCAGCTCCTGGGCGGCGCGGTCATCACCGAGACGATCTTCGCGTGGCCGGGGCTCGGCCGCCTCACGGTGCAGGCGTTGCTCAACCGCGACTTCCCGGTGGTGCTGGCCGCGGTGTTCGTGTTCTCGGTGACCTACACCCTGATCAACCTCGCGGTCGACCTGCTCTACGGCTGGCTCGACCCGCGGACGCGGCGGCAGGCGACGTGAGCCGCTTCGCCCGCCGCCACGGCCGCGGGGTGCTGGGCCTGACCCTCGCGGCGCTGGTCCTGACCGCCGCGGTGGCCGCCCCGCTGCTGGCCGCCCACGATCCGGTCCAGACCGACTTCGCGGCGGGCCTCAAGCCGCCGGGCACCACCGGGCACCCGCTCGGCACCGACCAGCTCGGCCGCGACCTGCTGTCGCGCGTCCTCTACGGAGCCCGCGTCGCGCTCTTCATCGGGCTCTGCTGCGTGCTGCTCACCGCGCTGGTGGGCGGCCTGCTCGGGCTGCTGGCCGGCTTCTTCGAGGGCTGGCCCGGCGCGGTGCTCATGCGGGTGGCCGACGTGCAGCTCTCCTTCCCGTTCATCCTGCTCGCGCTCACCATCAATGCGATCGTGGGGCTGGGGCTGCGCAACATCATCGTCAGTTTGTCAGTCGCGGGCTGGGTCGTGTATGCTCGCGTGGTCCGTGGGGAGGTGCTGTCGGTGAAGCAGCGCGAGTTCGTGCACGCCGCCCAGGCGCTGGGTGTCGGGCGCGCCCGCGTGCTGTTCCGCCACGTGCTCCCCAACGTGGCGCCCTCGATCGTGATCGTGGCCAGCCTGCAGTTCGCCCAGTTCATCGTGGCCGAGGCCGCGATCTCGTTCCTCGGGTTCGGGGTGCAGCCCCCGACCCCGGCGTGGGGCAGCATGCTCTCGGAGAGCCGCGACTACCTCTACGTGGCCTGGTGGCTGGCCGCGTTCCCGGGCGCGGCGCTGGCGCTCACCGCGCTCGGCATCAACCTGGTGGGCGACTGGCTGCGCGACGTGCTGGACCCGCGCTTCCGGGTCTGATGCCGATCCCGAACGACTCGACAAGGAGACCCTCATGACGCGAATGATCCGGATGCTGGCCGTGCTCGCGGCGCTGGCCGGCCTGACCCTCACCGCGGCGCCGGCCGCGGCCCAGGACCGCGCCAAGACGAAGGAGATCGTGGTGGCCTTCGCGGCCGAGCCGCGGACGCTCCTGCCCGACACCATCGTGGACTGGACCACCAACAACATGGTCGAGCACATGTACGACCGGCTGGTGGACCGCGATCCCAAGACCTACAAGCCGTCCCCGATGCTGGCCACCTCCTGGAAGATCGTCAACGACACCACCTGGGAGTTCACCCTCCGCCAGGGGGTGAAGTTCCACAACGGCGAGCCCTTCACCGCCCAGAGCGTGAAGGCCACCATGGACTACATCAAGGATCCGGCCAACAAGACCCACTACCTGCCCCGATGGTCGCAGGTGAAGGAGGTCCAGATCGTCAACGACCACACGGTGCGCTTCATCACCGAGAAGCCGTGGCCGGGCCTGATCGACCGCATCGCGGGCAGCGACTTCCTGCCCATGCCGCCCAAGGCCCTCAAGGAGCAGGGCGTGCAGGCCCTCGCGGCCAAGCCCATCGGCACCGGGGCGTTCCGCTTCGTGCAGTGGGTGCGCGACGAGAAGCTGGTGGTCGAGCGCAACCCCGACTACTGGCAGACCCCCGCGGAGGCGAGCCGGGTCACCTTCCGGTTCATCCCCGAGTTCAGCGCCCGGCTGGCCGCCCTGCTCGCGGGCGAGATCGACGTGATGAAGGACGTGCCGCCCCAGAACGTGGAGATGCTCCAGTCGAGCGGCAAGGCCCGCCTGCGCGCCACCGTCTCCTCCCGCATCAACTACCTGGCCCTCGTGAACCTCAAGCCGGGCCCGATGCAGGACCTCCGGGTGCGCAAGGCCATCCACCACGCGATCAACGTGGACGAGCTGATCCAGCAGGTGCTGAAGGGCCGGGCCACCAAGATGTGCGGACCGCTGTCGCCCATCAACGTGGACTACTCCCCGAAGCCCCAGTGCATCAAGTACGACCCGGCCGCGGCCCAGGCCCTCTTCAAGGAGGCGGGCATCGACCCCACCAAGCTCACCCTGACCCTCGACACTCCCTCCGGGCGCTACCCGCTCGACAAGGACATCTCGCTCGCCATCGCGGCCCAGCTCCAGCGGCTCGGGATCAAGACCAACGTGGTGGTGAACGAGTGGGGCACGCACCTCGACAAGATCAAGAACCGCACCACCGGGGACATGTTCTTCCTGGGCTGGGGCCCCGCGCTGGACGCCCAGAACACCATCGACCAGCTCTTCTCCGCGAACCAGACCTACTCCTCGTACGGCAACAACAAGGCGCTCGACGCCAAGATCGCCCAGGCGGTCACGGTGGTGGATCCGCGCAAGCGCCTCGAGGCGTGGGCCGAGCTGCAGCAGATGGTGCACGACGAGGTGCCGTGGGTCTTCCTGTGGCAGCAGCACGACCTCTACGGCGTGGCCAACTGGATCGAGTGGACGCCGCGGGCCGACGAGCGGATCTGGATGTACGAGGCGAAGCTGGCCCGGTAGCGCTCCGACCGTGGGGCGAGCGTCGGGGCCTCCGGCGCTCGCCCTCGAGGCGGCGGGCTACTTCTTGTCCGTCTTCTCCATCTTGTCGTCCTTCATCTTGTCCATGCCCTTGTCCTTCATGCCCTTGTCCATCTTGTCGCCCTTCTTGTCCATCATCGTGCCGCCCTTCTTGTCCTTCTTGTCCATCTCCATCTTGTCGCCCTTCATCTTGTCCCCGCTCGGCGTCTGCGCCCAGACGCTCGCGGGTCCCATCGCCAGCAACGCCACCATCGCCGTCAGCACGAGTCGACGCATGCGACACCTCCCTGGATGGATGTGATTGGACCGGCTGGGCAACAGGGTAGGTGTGCCGCGCCGGGCGCGTGTCACGCCCGGGTCAAATCTTTGTCAGCCGCGGGCGGGCGTGTGCGGATGGGCCGGGGTCTTCGCCGCCCCGGCCGCCTTCGCATCGGCGGGCGTGGGCTCCTCGTCGTTTGCGACCGGCACCGGGAGGTTCTCCGCCGCGGCCTCCACCAGCTTCTCGGTCGCAGGATCGCTCAGATCCGATAGCTCTCGAATCGCCAGGTCGTACCAGATGTCCGTGTGCATGGCCTCACCTCTCCGGGGCGCCGCGGGGCTGCCCGTCCTTGGTGATGTTCTCCCTCCAGGAGAGGGGCATCGGCCATGCCACGTAAAACGTTCATATGATCAACACGTTGTAGCGCTCGATCCGGAGGGGCGACCGGGCAATGCGCCCGGCCGCGGGCGGCCCTCCTGACCCCTCGCGTCAGGTAGAGCGGGCGAGCCGGCCCGCGGCCCACTCCGCCACCGTCGCGCCGAGCGTCCACTCGAACCAGCGGGCGACGAACACCGCCCACGCGGGCCCGGCCACCTCCGGGGGTCAGCGGCGGCAACAGGACCAGGGTGAGGCGATAGGCCATCGTGATCGCGAGCACCGCGCCGAGCGCACGCAGGGCGCCGACGCGCGATTCTGCGACGGTGGATCCTTCGCCGCGGGCGGGCGGGCCGCGTCGCGCGGGTAATTCTTACACGCGCTGGCCGCGCCGGCGCCGGGCGGGCTCGCGCGCGGGATTCCTGCTAGAATTCCGCCGCCGATCATTTCGAAGGCCCGGAGGGCTCCATGGCGATCACCGTGTTCACGAGCGCGTTCCTCATCGACTGCACCGGCGGCGATCCGATCGACGGCGCCGCGGTCGTCATCGAGGGCGACCGCATCAAGGACGTCATCGCCTCCGGCAAGGTGGGGCCGCTCGCGGGCAAGGTCGACACCGTCGATCTCCACGGCCGCACCCTGATGCCGGGCCTCACCGACGCGCACGTGCACATCTGCGCGGTCGAGGGCAACATCCCGGAGCAGCACCGCTACAACCCGCCCAGCCTGATCGCGGCCAAGGCCCTCCGCCGCATGGAGCAGGCCCTCATGCAGGGCTTCACCACCGTGCGGGACGCGGGCGGGGCCGACTACGGCTTCCGCGAGGCCTCCGAGTCCGGTCTCTACCCGGGCCCGCGGATGCTGGTCTCGGGCCGTCCCCTGTCGCAGACCGGCGGCCACGCGGACAAGCGGCGCCGCTCGGAGTGGATCGAGCCCATCGAGTGCTGCGTGGGGATGGCGGGCGTGATCGCGGACGGCCCCGACGAGGTGCGCCGGGCCGCGCGGGAGAACCTGCGCCACGACGTGGACCAGATCAAGATCATGGCCTCGGGCGGAGCGATGTCGCCCGGCGACGAGCTCGACACCACCCAGTACACGGTGGAGGAGATGCGGGCCGCGGTGGAGGAGGCGCGCGCGGTCGGCAAGTACGTGCTGGCCCACGCCTACTCCGGCTCCGCGGTGCGCAACGCGATCCAGGCCGGCGTGCGCTGCATCGAGCACGGCAACCTGCTCGACGAGACCGGCGCGCAGACGATCAAGCAGGCCGGCGCGTACCTGGTGCCCACCATGGTGACCTACGAGGTGATCGCGCGCGAGGGCAAGAACTACGGCATCGGCGACCACCAGATCCAGAAGATCAACCTCGCGCTCGAGAAGAGCCTGGAGGGGCTGACCCACGCCTACCGGGCCGGCTGCAAGATCGGCCACGGCTCCGACCTCCTGGGTGACATGCAGGCCCAGCGCGCGATGGAGTTCGAGCTGAAGGGACAGGTCATGAAGCCGATGGAGGTGCTCCTCTCCGCCACCATGATGAACGCGGAGATCTTCCGGATGACCGACAAGATCGGCTCGGTCGAGCCCGGCAAGTACGCGGACCTGCTGGTGGTCGACGGCAACCCGCTCAAGAACCTGCGCGTGTTCCAGAACCAGGCCCACCTTCACGCCATCGTGAAGGGGGGCGTGTTCGTCAAGCGCGCGCTCTAGACGAGGCATCGGGAGACTTCCATGCCGAGCGCGGCCGACTTCGAGAAGCTGGGCGTCTTCTACCTGGGCCGCCCGTACGACTGGCAGCAGAAGAAGGGCCAGGACGGCGCGCTGCTCTACGACTCGAAGGACCTGGTCACCCACGCGGTGTGCGTGGGCATGACCGGCAGCGGCAAGACCGGACTCTGCCTGGCCCTCATCGAGGAGGCCGCGATCGACGGCATCCCCGCCATCCTCATCGACCCCAAGGGCGACCTGGCCAACCTGCTCCTCACGTTCCCCGGCCTCCGGCCCGAGGACTTCCGCCCCTGGATCAACGAGGACGACGCGCGGCGGAAGAACCTCTCCCCGGACGACTACGCGCGCCAGCAGGCCGAGCAGTGGCAGAAGGGCCTGGCGTCGTGGGGCGAGGACGGGGCGCGCATCCAGCGCCTGCGCGACTCGGCCGACTTCGCGATCTACACCCCGGGGAGTAACGCGGGGATTCCGCTGTCGATCCTGAAGTCGTTCGCGGCGCCGCCGCCGGCGATCCGCGAGGACGAGGAGCTCCTGCGGGAGCGCATCGGCACCACCGCCACCAGTCTCCTCGGCCTCCTCGGGATCGACGCGGATCCCATCAAGAGCCGCGAGCACATCCTGATCGCGACCATCCTCGACGGCGCCTGGCGTCAGGGCCGCGAGCTGGACATCGCCGGGCTCATCCAGCAGATCCAGACCCCGCCGATGAAGAAGGTGGGAGTGCTCGACCTCGACGCGTTCTTCCCGGCCAAGGACCGCTTCACGCTCGCGATGTCGCTCAACAACCTGCTCGCCGCGCCCGGCTTCGGGGCCTGGATGGAGGGCGACCCGCTCGACGTGGACGCGCTCCTGCACACCCCGGAGGGGAAGCCGCGGGTCGCCATCGTCTCGATCGCGCACCTGAACGACGCGGAGCGGATGTTCTTCGTCTCGCTCCTGCTGAACCAGGTGGTGGGGTGGATGCGCACGCAGTCCGGCACCACCAGCCTGCGCGCGCTCCTCTACATGGACGAGATCTTCGGGTACTTCCCGCCGGTGGCCAACCCGCCGTCGAAGACGCCGCTCCTGACCCTGCTCAAGCAGGCGCGGGCCTTCGGGGTGGGCGTGGTGCTGGCCACCCAGAACCCGGTCGACCTCGACTACAAGGGTCTCGCCAACACCGGCACCTGGCTCATCGGACGGCTGCAGACCGAGCGCGACAAGGCGCGCGTGCTCGACGGCCTGGAGAGCGCGGCGGGCGCGGGCAGCCAGGGCTTCGACCGAGCCGCGCTCGAGCGCATCCTCTCCGGCCTCTCCGCGCGCGTGTTCCTGATGAACAACGTGCACGAGGATCACCCGGTCGTCTTCGAGAGCCGCTGGGTGATGTCGTACCTGTGCGGCCCGCTGACCCGCGCGCAGATCAAGTCGCTGATGGACGCGCGGCGGGGGGCCGCGTCCGGCGCCGCCGCGAGCCCGCCACCGGCCGCGGCCGTCCCGGCGGCCGCCGCCGCGGCTGCGGCTCGCGCCGCCGACGGACCCGCGCCGACGACTCCGGCGGCCGCGCGCGGCAAGGCCGGACGCGCCGCCGCCGCTCCGATCGAGCCCGCGGCGGCCGCGCCATCCGCCGGGAGCGCGCGGCCGCTGCTGCCGCCCGACGTGCCGCAGCACTTCGTGCCCGCCCGGGGCGCGGCGCCGGCCGGATCGACGCTCTACTACCGGCCGATGGTGATCGGCTCCGCGCAGGTGCGCGTTGTCGACACCAAGAGCGGCGTCGACGTGAGCCGCGATCTTGTCTATCTCACGCCGATCACCGACGAGGCGGTGCCGGTGGCCTGGGACCAGGCCGCCGCGGTGAGCTTCACCACCTCGGACCTGACGCCGAGCCCCGAGACCGACGCCGCGTTCGGGGAGGTCCCCGCCCCCGCGAGCAAGAAGAAGAGCTACGACGGCTGGAGCAAGGACTTCGCGGGCTGGCTGCTCCAGTCGCAGAAGGTGGAGCTGCTGCGGAGCCCGTCCCTCAAGGCGGTGTCGCAGCCGGGCGAGTCCGAGCGCGACTTCCGCGTCCGTCTGCAGGAGTCGACACGACAGGAGCGCGACCAGGCCAGCGAGGCGCTGCGCCAGAAGTACGCTCCGAAGGTCGCCGCGCTGCAGGAGCGGCGGCGGCGGGCCGAGCAGTCGGTGGAGCGCGAGAGCGAGCAGGTCAAGCAGCAGGGGCTCCAGACCGCGATCTCGGTCGGGGCCACCATCCTGGGCGCGTTCCTGGGACGCAAGACGATCAACGCCTCCACCATCGGACGCGCCACCACCGCGGCCCGGAGCGCGGGCCGGGTCCTGAAGGAATCGCAGGACGTGGGGCGCGCGCAGGAGTCGGTCGCCGCGGTCGACGCGGCCATCGCCGCCCTCGACGCCCAGTTCAAGGCCGAGGCGGACGCGCTCGGCGCCAGCACCGATCCTCTGACCGAGCGGCTCGAGACGCTCGCGCTCAAGCCCACCCGGCAGAACATCGCGGTGCGGCTGGTGGCGCTGGCGTGGGCTCCGTGCTGGCGCGATCGGGCGGGGGCGGTGTCGCCCGCGTGGGAGTAGGCGGCCCGCGAGAAGTGGGCGGGCCCGACGCCGAAGCGCCGGGCCCGCCCGGTCCTACGCGTTACTGATTGCTGCTCCGCATCTTCGACGTATCGGCCGGCGCCACCTTGGTGGCGATCAGACCACCGTTCTTCCCCTTCTTGTAGCTCACCTTCACGCGCTCACCCGCGTTGACGGGGCCGACCTGGGAGCCGGAGGCCGACTCCGTGGACAGCACGTACTCCTTGCCCTTCGAGTCCTTCACGGTGAAGGTCTTGGCGTTCTCGTCCACGTTGACCACGCTTCCGGTCACGTGATGGGTCATCGCCATCCGGGCGGGCTTCTCCGCGGTCGTGGACGGCGACGTCGTATTCTGGGCCGCGAAAGCGGGACCGGCGATCAGGCCGGTCGCGATGAGACCCGCGATCAAGCTCGCATGTGTTCTCATGTGTGTGATCCTCCTTTCGAGATCAGAGATCGCATATCGTGTGCCAGACGACCCGGCCATCCCGGCAGGCGCAACCACGCAGAACAAGCGGGTTCCCCGCGCGCCGGATCCGCTCGCGCGGCCCACGAGAAGAGAATTCTGCGTAAGAACCTCCGGCACCCTACCCGGTAATTCGTCCCGGGTCGGGGCTTCCATTCGCGCGCGCACGACGGCGGCGATGCCGCCGTGCAAACCCCTGTTTTCCAGTCCGTCGTGTCCCGAGTCGACACCCGGCACACGGCTTGCGCATGGACCCCGGCAGGAGGTCTTGGCCATGCTCGAAGGCATCGCGCTGTTCCTCGTGGGAATTGGAGCGCTGCTGGTGTCGATCGTCTCGCTGTTGCACATGGCCTGGCTCGCCGTGCTCCTCCCGCTCGCGCTGGCCGGCGGAGCCGCCTACGCGATTGTCAAGCTCAGCAGCCAACGGTCGCGCCGCGTGTCTCCGGCAGGTCGAGCCGGGAAGGAAGCGGGATCAGGATCGCGCCGGATCGCCGCATAGCGGTCCGCATTCGGACGGGCCCTCGGGCTGGGGCACCTATGTCTACACCTCGGTAGCGTCGGCCGGCACCTTCGCCATCAGCAACGCCGGCGACAGCACCGGCGTCTCCGTTAACTCCTGCTGGGGAAATGACCGCGTCGTGTATCGTGGTTGATACACGATGCGTGCGCGCGCTGCCCTCCTGCTCCTCGCGCTGATCTCCCTGGTCGCCCTCGTCTCGCCGTCGCTGTCTTCGGATCCCGCCCCGTCCCCCTCACCCTCTGCCCCCTCACCCCACCCTCTCGCCAGGGGGGAGAGGGATGGGGAGGTGGTGCGGACCGTGGATGGAGACACCATCTACGTGCGGCTCGCGACCGGCGTGGAGAAGGTGCGGTACATCGGCGTCGACACGCCGGAGGTGCATCACCCGACGCGCGGCGAGGAGCCGGGGGGGCGGGAGGCCACCGTGGTGAACCGGCGGCTCCTGGGCGACCGGCCGGTGCGGCTCGAGACCGACGTGCAGCTGCGCGACCGCTACGGCCGCCTGCTCGCCTACGTATGGGCGCGCCGCCCCGACGGCGGCCTAGTGATGGTGAACGCGGAGCTGGTGCGCCTGGGCTACGCCGCGGTCATGACCGTGCCGCCCAACGTGCGCCACGCCGCGCTCTTCCGTCGTCTGGCCGCCGAGGCGCGGGAGCAGCACCGCGGCCTGTGGGCCGAGCCGCTCACCGAGCCGCGGGGTATACTGCCCAGGGATATACTGAAGATCCGATGAAGATCGGTCCGGTCGAGATCTCCACGCTGGCCCGCCTGGCCCCGATGGCCGGCATCTCCAACGCGCCCTTCCGCCTCATCGCGCGCGAGTGCGGCAGCGGGCTCACCACCTCCGAGGAGATGGATGCCTCCGCGCTCCTGACCGGCCATCCGCACGCCGACGCCATCGCGGCCTACTACCCGGAGGAGCGGCCGCTCGCGATGCAGCTGCTCGGCAAGGATCCCGACCTGCTCGCCCGGGCGGCGGAGCGCTGCCAGACCCTCGGCGCCGACATCGTGGACCTCAACATGGGCTGCCCGATGCCCAAGATCACCGGCAAGGGCAAGGGCTCCGCCCTCATGCGGGACGTCGCGGCCACCTCGCTGATCCTGCGGGCGCTCCGGAAGGCGGTGAGCGTGCCCCTGACCGTCAAGATCCGCGGCGGCTGGGACGACCAGCACCTCAACGCGGTAGAGGTCGCCCAGATGGCGGAATCAGAGGGCGTCGACGCCATCACCGTGCACCCCCGCACCCAGTCCCAGCGCTACACCGGCCGCGCGCCCTGGGCCATCATCCGGGACGTCGTGGAGGCGGTCTCGATCCCGGTCACCGGCAACGGCGACGTTCGCTCGATGGCGGAGGCGCGGCGGATG
>Ga0157369_10004372_pt1 | contig 16684 bp, 12 predicted proteins | sample C25metaG_FD_113461 | JGI IMG/M metagenome (GOLD analysis project Ga0157369, IMG submission 113461) | Corn rhizosphere microbial communities from Kellogg Biological Station, Michigan, USA - C2-5 metaG | ecosystem: Host-associated > Plants > Roots > Rhizosphere > Soil | place: USA: Michigan... | reverse complement strand
GTTTGGGTGCGGCGGTGTTGGACTGGGTGCGATTGCGGGTGCGGCGTTTCGAGGAGCGCGGGTGATCGGGGTTGATGTGGATGACGCGAAGCTCGAGACCGCGAAAAAAGCAGGAGCTGCGGAGGCGATTAACTCGAAGTTGGCAGATATTCACGAGCGGCTCGTGGAACTGACGAAGGGGCGCGGGGCGGATGTGGTGATCGAGGCGATCGGGTTGCCGGCTACGTATCGCGCGGCAGTCGACGAGGTGGCTTATACAGGGCGCGTGGTGTACATCGGGTGGGCCAAGGAGCAGGTGGCGTATGAGACGCGACCGTTTGTGCACAAGGAACTGGACATCATGGGATCGCGCAATGCGACGCCGGAGGATTTCAGAGAAGTGATCCGGATGCTGGAGGCGAAGCGGTTTCCAGTGGAGGCGGCAGTGACGCACATGGTGGGTCTCGAGGAGACGCCGGCGATTCTGGATGCGTGGAGTCGAGAGCCGGAGCGGTTCACGAAGATAATGGTGGATGTGGGCTGAGGCCGGCGGGGATAGGGGGGCGGGAACTGTTCAGCGATCAGGTGTGTGGGTGAGTAGCTGAATTGAGCAGCGGAGCATCCCTCAGGGGCTGAAGCCCGAGCCTTTTTGTACAGCGTTGTGCGGCACGACTGAAAGTCGTGCCCTGACGCTTGTGGCGATTGCAGAAGAGGCTTATTGAATCCGGGGCTTTAGGTTCATCTGTCTAGTTGCGTCTGTCTAAATGTGCGCGAAGTGGAGGAAGAGTCCTGCGAGTGCGCCACCGGTGAGCGGGCCTAAAACGGGGATGGGGGCGTAGCTCCAGTTGGAGCTGCCTTTGCCGGGGATGGGGAGGATAGCGTGGGCGATGCGGGGGCCAAGATCGCGAGCGGGGTTGATGGCGTAGCCGGTTGTTCCGCCGAGTGAGAGACCAATGCCCCAGACAAGGCTGGCAACGAGCCACTGGCCAACTCCTGCGGAGGGTGTAACGGCGTGGGAGAAGATGGAGTTCGCGACAAGGACCAGGACCATGGTGCCGATGACTTCACTCACAAAGTTGGCGGAGGGATGCTTGATTGCTCCGCTGGTGCAAAAGACGCCGAGCTTGGCGGCGGGGTCGGGCGTAATGGACCAGTGTGGGGCAAAATGCAGTGCCATGATGGCTGCGCCACAGAAGGCGCCGAGGAATTGCGCGGACCAGATATAGGCGAGCTGCGAGTAGTTGCCGCCGATGATGGCGGTGGAGAGGGTGATCGCGGGGTTGAGATTGGCGCCGGGGCTGCCGAATGCCTGGGCGACGAGGACTCCGCAAAGGACGGCGATAGCCCACCCGGTAGTGATGACCATCCAGCCGGCGTCGGCCGCGTAGGAGCGGCGGAGAGTCACGTTGGCGCAGACGCCATTACCGAGGAGAACGAGGACGAGAGTTCCCAGGAACTCGCCAAACCAGACGGAGTGCATGTTTTTTCTTTCCTGTGAATGCGGAATGAGTTTCGCAGATGGGGGAGGAGTTGGGCAATATGCCGTTGCCAGATCAGAACCAAGTCTTCTGGCTGTACTGACGGTACTCATCACCAAACTTAGCTTCGAGGACGCCTGACTCCTTACGACTGCGATAAATCTGCACAGGAATGAGGATGGCGAGGAAGAGCAGGAAAAGAAGTTTTCCGGACCAGATGATGATCCCGAGGATCATAAGCGAACCGAAGACGTAGATCGGGTTGCGAATGCGAGAGTAGAGGCCCGTGGTGACGAGATCCCTGGCCTTAGCGCGGATACTGAAGGCTCTGCCGAGCTGGATTCGGGCAGTGAGAAGCAGCAGAAGCGCGGGCAGGGCAATCGCGATGCCGAAGATGCGGTTCGGAGTCCAGGGAAGTTCTACAGCCTGCCGAAACAGGATGACTGCTCCTACTACGATGGCGATGAAGGTGAGGATGTTCGCTCTCATGAGGGGCCTCGAGCGTTCGAGGAGATCAGATGATTTTCGCTGTTCGTGCATTTCGGTGTTGGATGATTTGTGCACTAAGTGAATCGCGGCGCGAAAACTGTGCAGGATATGATTTCCGGAAACGACTAGCTCTAGTCATCCTATTTCATGGAGATTGGTGGGGGTTCCGAAGCAATCTGCTGAGCTGGAAATCATCGTCTATTCACATTCGTTGTAGGTTCGAGAGCTCTCTTACGTTAAACTTAGACCATCGCAGATAAAGTTGAAGCGGATCGACAGGCCTCCAGGTCTGCGGGCGCAAACTTCCAATTTCCTCGCATCAGATCGAACGCGAATATTGCTTTACCCATGCACGAGCTGTGCGTTCATCAACTTCAATTGCGCGGTAACGTCCTCATCTATTCAATCAATCAACAGACTCCCCTGGCACCACCAATTTTAAGGAGATCCAGACGCATGATGCCCAATTTTCCGATCGGCAGAAAGAGCCGCGGTTTTGCTATGAGTGTGCTTGTCTGTTTGTCGATGTTCGCAGTGATCGTGAACTCGCTGCATGCACAGACGGCAGGCGCCGGCACGATCAAAGGCACGGTGACAGATGTCAGCCAGGCAGTTGTGGCTGGAGCGACTGTTACGGTCACAGATGTTGATACCGGAATTTCCCATACGTATGCAACGAACGAGTCAGGCCTCTACGTCGCTCCGTTTTTGCAGCCGGGACATTACGTGGTCAAAGCTACCGCGACCAATTTCGGTACGGTGAGCGCGAACAACCTGACCTTGCTGGTAGGCCAGACGTTGACGATCGATCTGAGCCTGAAGGTGCAGTCGGGTTCAACGACGGTGCAGGTTTCGGGCGAGACCCCGATCCTGAATGTTGAGCAGACCGAAGTCTCCCAGGTCGTGGATCAGCAGATCATTCAGAACCTGCCAGTCAATGGGCGCAACTGGAGCGATTTCGTATTGCTCACGCCAAATGTGGTGCAGGACGGCGGCAGCGGCCTGGTGAGCTTCCACGGAATCAGCGGCTTGTACAACCAGAACTATGTAGACGGCGCGAATAACAATCAGATGCTGTTCAGCGAAGCGCGCGGGCGTTCGTCGGGCGCGCCGTTTGTGTACAGTCTGGACTCCATCAAGGAGTTCCAGGCCGAAGCTTCGAACTACTCAGCTGAATTTGGCCAGGCGGCCGGCGGCCAGGTAAATGCGATCACGAAGAACGGCACTAACGATATGCATGGCGACCTGTTCTATGCGCTGCGCTATCCAACTTTCAATGCACTTGATCCGGTCAGCAAATGGTCGGCACTCTACAACCATGGCAATCCGTTTCTGCTGACACAGCCGGTGCACCAGCAGCAAGGATTCGGCGGCAGCATCGGCGGGCCAATCAAGAAGGACAAGCTGTTCTACTTCCTTACTTCAGATAACTTCCGTCGCACCGGGCGCGCACTGTATTACGAAACGAACACCGTATCGCAAACGCCGAGTGGTACGTTTACGTCAACGAATGTAATCTCTCCGTCGCAGTGCCCCGCGACGATCACGGGAGTACAGTGTGCAGCAGGCATCGACTTTCTTCTTGGCCTGCAAGCGGCTCCGAGGCGGTTTGCCAAAGAGACGCTGGTGTTTCCAAGGATTGACTATCAGCTCAACTCGAAGAACCTGATCTACGCCAATTTCAACTTCGCCAACTTCGACCAGACGTTCGGCTACGCGCCGAACCCGACGTACTCGAATACATCGCCGAGCACGAACGCGCCGACAAGCTATCACGAACGGTTCCTGATCGCGCACTGGACGTCTACGATCACTAACACCGCTGTAAACGATCTGCGATTCCAATGGGGGCGCGATCTGGAGACAGCAGGCGCGAATGCATCCGGGCCGAGCATCAGCATGGGGGCGGAAATTTACGGCATGCCCAACGCACTGCCCCGTACCGCCGAACCGGACGAGCATCGCTATCAGTTTACGGACGTGTTCAACAAAGTATTCGGCCGGCACACCATCAAGTTTGGCGGCGACGTCAACCTGGTGCACGAGATCATGATCAATCTCTTCCAGGGCGGCGGCATCTATGGCTACTCCGGGAACGTAACGCAACAATTTCAGAACTGGATCGTGGATGCCTTCGCGGGGCAGCCAGGAGACACTGACCCGTTTGCGGGTTCGCGCTACAACACCTTTGTTCAGACGATCGATCAGGTCAATTCCGTTGAAAGCGGGAAGGCCGGCGCGGACGACTTCTGGATGAAGATGTACGACGGATTTGCGGAAGATACGTGGAAGGTGGGTGCAAAGCTCACGTTGAACCTTGGTGTTCGCTATGACGTGCAACTGACACCGAATCCGGCGCTCCCAAACACCTCGACGGCACTGGCGGCGAAGTACAACACGACAATCAAGAATGTGACGGACCGCGTTCAGCCGCGGCTTGGGTTCTCATGGAGCCCGCATCCTGACACGGTAGTGCGCGGAGGATATGGGATATTCACGGGCCTGAACCAGGGCAGCACGTATTATGCGATGCGGGTTGAGAATGGCGAATACCAGATCAACTACAACTACAACGGATGTAACGCGACCTGCACCAAACCTGCAGCGCTGCAATTTCCCAATGTTCCGTTCCTGCCACCGGGACCGCCATTGTCGTCCGCGCTTTACCCGTCCGGCGGTACAGCACCGACTGTGACGGGCGTGAACGCATTGGCATCAGCCAGCTTTCATGGTCTTTCTCCTGATTTCGTTCCGCCAATCACACACGAGATGGATCTTTCGCTGGAGCAGGCAATGCCGGGCAAGATGTCACTCTCCGTGGGCTGGGTAGGAACACGAGCACTTCGGTTGCCGGTGTTCCTTGACGCGAACCTGGTAGGGCAGACACCGCATGGGACCAGGTCGTTCAACATTACGTATCCCAACGGGACGACGAAACTCGTGACGGTACCGTATTACCTGGCTACGGATCGCATCGATCCGACGCTGACTTCGATCAACGCGGGATTCAGCGTTGCGAATTCCTGGTATCACGGAATGGCGGTTACGATCCGGCGGCCATTCGATGATGGACTGGAAGTACTTGTGAACTACACATGGGCAAAGGCGCTAGACGACGACCAGGTGCAGGGAGCATTCGGTACGTTCTATGGCGGCAACCCGGTACTTGATCCGAATAACCTCAAGGGCGAGTACGGCAGGTCGGATATCGACATGCGCGGCCGGTTCGTTGGCACGCTTCTGTACAAGCCGGCGATTCCGTTCAGCAGCAGGATCATGAAAGAGGCGGTGAACGGATTCACGTTCTCGGGTACGGCGACGGAGTCTACGGGATTCCCGATCGTTGCCTCGATGAACAGCCCGGCATCGGTGATCAAGAGCACGCCGGCGGCAGCGGACGGCAACATCTATGGCGGAACGATGAGTTCGGGATCGGGCGCGCCGACCACCGGACGTCCACCGGAGATTCAACGCAACAGCCAGCCCGGGCCGGGAGTGCGCAACATCGACTTCCGCGTGACCCGCGAGGTTCCAGTCCACGAGCGGATGCATTTTGAGTTCATCGCGGAGGCATTCAATTTGATGAACCACACGATCATCTCGAGCACGAATACTGCGTTCGCGACGCAGCTGGCTCCGACCGGTGGGACGGGCGCATGTCCGACCTCGGCCGTGCCAACCGGATCGCAGTTCGCGGGGTGCATCGTGCCGTTCGTCTCCACCACGCCATCGGGAGCGTTCGGCGTAAGGACAGGAACAAATACGGCCCTTTACGGACCGCGTCAGCTGCAGCTGTCGGGGAAATTCTTCTTCTAGCCTGAAGCAGCATCAGGGGCGTGGCGGCGTTCCCGTCGCGCCCCTTTTCTTTTTGAGTGGAAGGAGGCGGGAAGAATAGGATGACATTGCGAGGCAAGACAGTTTTTTCGAATAGATTGAGGTGAAGATGATGCGGAGGCCGTTGATCCTCTTTGGGGCAGCGTTGTTTGGAGCGGCGAGTGTTATGACCAATGCACAGCAGCCGGCGCATCACTGGGCGATCGTGGTGCATGGCGGAGCCGGAGTGATTGAAAAATCTCAACTGGGTCCGGAAGGGGACAAAGCATATCGTGCGGGCCTTGATCGGGCCATTCATGCAGGAGCGGCGGTTTTGGATAAGGGCGGGTCGGCGCTGGACGCTGTGGAGGCGACGCTTCATGTTTTCGAGGAAGATCCGCATTTCAATGCGGGTAAGGGCGCGGTGTTTACGCGGGAAGGCAAGAACGAGATGGATGCGTCCATCATGAACGGGTCGGATCTGAAGGCGGGCGCCGTGGCGGGTGTGCAGCGAGTGCACAGCCCGATCAGCGCGGCGCGGGCAGTGATGGACAAGTCGCCGCATGTGATGATCGCGGGACGCGGGGCGGATGAGTTTGCCGCCAGCGTGGGATTGAAGATGGAGGAGCCGAGTTACTTCTTCACCGAGAGCCGCTGGCAGGGGTTGGTGAAGGAGTTGAAGAGCAAGGGACTGCCCATTCCGCCAAGGCCTGCGGGTGTGCCGAAGGAAGGGGAGCAGATTCCCGTGGCGGTGCTCGACGAATCAGAAGCTGCAGGAGTGCATGGCACTACGGGCGTCGTGGTGCTCGACAGAAATGGAAATATCGCGGCTGGAACGTCGACAGGCGGCATGCAGGGCAAGATGCCGGGGCGGGTGGGCGACTCGCCGATCATTGGTGCGGGAACATACGCGTCGAACCAATCGTGCGCTGTGAGCGGCACGGGGACGGGTGAGTACTTCATACGGCTCGGTGTGGCGCGCGAGGTGTGCAATCTTGTGTACTTCAAAGGCATGAAACTGCAGGATGCGGTGGACCATGTGATTCACAAGGAGCTGGAGGATCTGCATGGCGACGGGGGCGTGATTGCGATTACACCGGATGGGCAACTGGCGTGGAGCTTCAATACGCCTGGGATGTTTCGGGCGAAGCTTGTGGAGGGCGGACAGGTGCAGATGGGGATTTATCGCGACGAGCCATAGCGGAATTTTTTAAGACATTTCGCTGACATGCAGCGGAAGGGGGCTGGCTAGACTAAAACCATGGCTCTGAAATTTACGACGTCTTACATCGAAGATGCACTTGCGGTTTTTCGCCAGTACAAGCAGCTGGGCGATAAGGCGATCGCACAGGTTACGGATGAGCAGATGTTTGCTTCGCTGGATGAGGAATCGAATTCAATTGCGATCATTGTGAAGCACCTCGCGGGGAACATGCGGTCGCGGTGGACCGACTTTCTAACGAGCGATGGGGAGAAGCCGACGCGAAACCGTGACAGCGAGTTTGTGGATCCTCCGAAGACGCGCGAGGCGGTGGTGCGGGAGTGGGAGCAGGGATGGGCTTGTGTGTTCTCAGCGATCGAGCCTCTGACGGATGCGGATCTCTCGCGGACGATCACGATTCGTGGAGAGGCGCATTCGGTGATGCAGGCGATCAACCGGCAGGTCGCGCATTATGCAATGCACGTGGGGCAGATCATTCTGCTGGCGAAGCACTATGCGGGCGCACAGTGGCAGACGCTCAGTGTGGCCCGCAACAGGTCGAGCGAGTTTAATCGCAAGGTGGCGGCTGGAGAGGCCAGCCAACGGTAGGTGGACGAGGATTCCCGGGCGTCCCTCCGGGACTGGGGGCTCTTGTTGTTCTGGTGACCCAGGGTTTCGCTGCGCTTCACCCTGGGCTATTCTCGTGCGTTCCCTACGGGAACTTCGCTGATGCGATGGATGATGAGCTCTGCGCTTCAACCCCGGGCTGTGTTCGTGCCGTCCGTCCGGGACTCGGAGTCATGTTTTCGGGCTAACCCAGAGTTTCGCTGCGCTTCACTCTGGGCTATTCTCGTGGTTCCCTACGGAAACTTGTGGCTGGAACTGGAACAGCGACGGATCAAGAACGAGTTGGTCGCCGGCGGCCTGCTCTCAACGAATGACTTCGAATTTTTCGATGGCCAGGTTGCACACGGGGCAGCGCTCCTGCTCTTCGGGAGTGCGGGTTGTGTATCCGCATGCTGCGCAGACATACAAGTCGCAGGATGAGGCCGGCCATGAATCCTTGAGCCCCTTCTCGACGAGTTCAATAGCCTCGGCGTAGAGGCGGGCGTGGGTCTTCTCCGCTTCCATGGCCCAGGTGAACGAGCGCTTGGCGACAGCGACGTCGCCGTCTGCGGCTTCGGCAATGAAGGCGGGATACATGGTGTCGATTTCGTATTGCTCGCCGGCTAGGGCAGCCTTGAGGTTTTCCAGGGTCGACTTCACTTCGACGGGGTGGATCTGGCACTTTGCTTCACCGCGGAGTTGCTTGATAACGCGGGCGTGATTGGTGGCGTGAATTTCTTCAGCGCGCGCGGCTGCGCGGAAAAGGCTTGCAGCGCCGTGCCAGCCTTCGGCGTCGGCTTTGGCGGCGAAGACGACGTACTTGGAGTGCGCGTTGGACTCGCCTTCATAAGCGGCGAGAAGATTTGCAATGGTGTCGGTCTTCTCTAAAAGCTGATCGGACATTCTTACCCTCCGGTGCTTCACGAAGGGTAAAACCAGCAAGGGAGAGCGGGATGTGACCGCCAGTACAAAGTGAAAGGCCATCCCGAGGGATGGCCTGTGTTTGAGTTGGAGATTTGGCTACTGGGCAATTGCAGCGTTGCGGGCTTCTGCCTTCTGAGCGAGGACCTTGTGTGCGGTGTCTTCGAGCGCCTGTGCTTCGGGGAGGAAGGTGAGAGCCTTCTGGATCATTGGATCCCAGTCGGCCATAACGCGCAGGCCTTGCTGCTGGCCGAACTGGCTGGTGATGACCTTCTCTCGGATGTTGGTCTTGATCCAGTCGAGGTTATCGTTGATCTGCTTGTCGCTTACCGGGATGTCCATAGCGGGAGTGGTGAGGAACTGCTTGAAGTCGCTCAGGACGGCTTCGTCGACCTGGAAGTTTCTTTCGACGGTGCGGTTGGCAAGGTAATGCGCGGCGAAGTGGAAGAACGCAGACTTGTAGAGCAGATCATCCTGGAAATGATTGTCTTTGGGGGACTCGATCTTCTCGTCGGGAGTGATGCCACCGCCGCCGTAAACGGTGCGGCCCGAGTCCGTCATCTTGACTTCGCGGTTGGCGGCGCCCGGGGCAGTGGCACCGGCGTGATTGTAGTAGTAGTCGTAGAGCGAGACGCCGGAGTAGTTGCGCTGGATGAGGCGGCCTGAGGGCGTGTAGTAGTGATACGTGGTCAGGGCGAGGCCGGTGTTTTCGCTCAGGTTGTAGACGGTCTGTACGAGGCCCTTGCCGAAGGTGGTTTCGCCGACGATGAGGGCGCGATCGTGATCCTGGAGTGCACCGGAGACGATTTCGGCTGCCGAAGCGGTGTTGCGATTAACGAGGACGACGATTGGGAACGTCTTTCCGCCATTTCCATGTGTTGCGGTGTAGTTCTGGTCAGGATACGCGCGGCCGCGTTGGGAGACGATGGTCTGTCCCTTTGAGAGCAAGTGATCGCAAACCTCAACTGCCTGGCTGAGGAGGCCGCCTGGGTTACCCCGAAGATCGAATACCAAGCCCTTCAGATTCGGGAAGCTGTCGATGGCTTGATTGACTTCCTGCGCAGTGGTTTCCTGGAACTGCGTGAGGTGGATGTATCCGACGCCGGGGCGAATCTCGTATTTGAGGTCGACGGAAGGATGCGGGATTTCGTCGCGGACGAGGTCGAAACTGAGGGGCTTGGATTGTCCATCGCGAACGATTGAGACCTGAACATGGGTGCCCTTCGGCCCCTTGAGATTTTTGGCGACCAGGTCGGAGGTCATGCCCTCGGTGGATTTGCCATCGATGGCGGCGATGATGTCTCCGGGACGAATGCCTGCGCGGAAGGACGGTGTGCCTTCGTACGGCGTAATGACATAGACCTTGTTGTTCTGCTGCTGGATGACCATGCCAACGCCGTAGTAGTGACCGCGCCGGTCTTCTCGCATTTTGGCGTAGGCTTTGGGGTCGTAGAAGTTTGAGTGCGGATCGAGTACGCGGAGCATTCCGGGTATGGCGCCGTCGTAGATCGCGGTGTCAGCCCGGTCGCCCTGGATGGGCTCGGCGTAGTTTTGCTCAACGATGGCGTAGACGTCAGTGAATGATTTGAGACTGTCGCGAATCTGGCTCTCGTCCTGTGAGGATTGAGCTCCCACTTTGCGCTGCAAGAAGGTTCCGACAACGCCGCACACGGCAAAGAAGACGATAAGACTGAAGATTGCCCGGCGGGCAGGGGGGGTCATGCGGAAGGAACCTCCGGAGTGCATCTGCTACAGGCGCCTCCGAGGCACCTCGCAGGTCAAACCTGGGCTAAAGTATAGCACCGGCTATTTTGACGCTGCTGCTGTTGGTTCGGGTAGCTTGTTACCCTCGGGGGGAGGGGGCTGGCTGTGTTTTCGCGGTGGGTGCGAGGCGAGAGTGAGGCGGAACCCCGTTCAGTTTGGGCGGATGCGCGGTTATTTGCTGCCCCGGGATTTACAATGACGTCTATGCCTATGGTGGTGCCCGCAGACCACCTGTTGTGTGCCAATTATGAATCTAAGAAATCTTCGAGTCCCCGGAGCGCTAGCGCTCTCTGCAGTCCTGTTCACCGGTGTGGTCCTGGCCCAAGCGAAGCCCAGTTCTACGCAGAGCCCATATGGAGGCACAACGGTTGAAGAGATTATTGCGCGCGTCAACAACCAGATCATCACGAAGTCGGACTACGAGCGCGCCCGGAACGAACTGGACCAGGAGATGCGGCAGCGGGGTTCGAGCATGCAGGAGATTTCCGACGCCCACCGGGATCTGCTGCGGAACCTGATCGACCAGCAACTCTGGCTTGCCAAAGGCAAGGAACTGGGGATCACGGGCGAAACCGAATTGGTTAATCGACTCAATGAGATCCGGAAACAGTACAACCTGTCGACGATGGAGGACCTGGAGAAGGCAGCCAAGGACCAGGGTGTGTCGTTTGAGGATTTCAAGGCCAATATCCGCAACCAGATCGTCACGCAGCAGGTGATGCGGGAACAGGTGGGCCGGAAGATTGCACCCACGCCGGGCGAACTGCAGCGGTATTTCGAGGCGCACAAGAAAGAATTTGCGCAGCCGGAAAGTGTGAAGCTGGGAGAGATCCTGGTTTCTACCGGCGCAAATCCCGACGATCCGCAAAAGCTGGCGGAGGCGAAGGCCAAGGCGGACGAGATTGAAGCGCAGCTCAAAGCGGGGGGCGATTTTGCGCAGATTGCGCGCACCTCGAGCCAGGGCACCACGGCAGCTACTGGCGGCGAACTGGGGACTTACAAGCGTGGTCAGCTCGGGCAACCGTTTGAAGACAAGACGTTTGGCCTGAAGCCGGGTGAAGTCACAGAGCCGATCCGGACCAAGCAGGGGTACATCATCCTGAAGGTGCTCGAGCACAATCCGGGTGGAAATCCGAAGTACAAAGACGTAGAAGGGGATGTCGAGCAGAGTTATTTTGAGGCGAAGGCCGGTCCGGCGATGCGGGAGTACCTGGCCCAGCTCCGGGATGAGGCCGCCATTTATATCAAGCCCGGATTTGAAGACAGCGCTGCCACGGTGGCAGAGAAGCATCCGAGCATCACGTTCAGCGCTTACCAGCCGCCCTCCGCAAAGAAGAAGCGGAAGGTGGAGCGAACGCGTTTCCGCGAGACGACGCACGGATTCCGGCAGAAAACGGCTGTAACGCCCTTGCCGAGTGAGACCGCGAGCGCGGGTTCGGGCAAACCGGAGAAGGCGGACAAGAAGAAGAAGAGCAAAACGGACGAAGCTTCCATGAAGCCCGGTAAGAAGGAGAAGATCCGGTTCGGGAAGGCTCCGCAGGAGACACTGCCGGCGGCTGCAGCCAGCCCGACCGAGGATGCGGGCGCGGTCGAGCCTCAGGTTGCCAACGCGGGAGGCGAGTCCGAAAACCCATTGGAAGCGGAGTCGAAGCCGGAGAAGAAGACGCGCTTCAGCGACCGTGCGCGGTTGCCGAAGCCGCCAAAACCCAAGGGGCCCCAGCTTGATCCGGAAACGCCATCTGCGCCGGATGCCGCTGAGGTGGCAGATCGCCAGGCGCAGGCAGGTCCGCTGGGATTGGGCGGGAATCAGACCAACAAAAAGAAAAAGAAGAACACGACTACGGCAGACAAAACCCGGTTGAGCGACAAGAAGAAGGCGGACGAGAAGGAAGATACGGGTGACCGGCCGCTCGGCTTCGCGCCGCAACAGCCGCCGAATGGCACAGCGCCCGCGCCGCCGGGAACACCGGGAGTTCCGCCGCAATAAGGCAGGAGTATGGGAAATGCATTCGGGCCTGAGAGTGAATCTCAGGCCCGAAGTGTTTTTGGCGCTCGATCAGTCGGGCCGGTGCTTTTCGTAAACGTGGGAGAGCTTGGTGAGGGCATAGCCGTTCCGTTCGTAGAATCGGTGGGCGTCCAGGCGAGTGCTGCGGGAGGTCACGCGCAGGGTGGGGAGACCATGTTCCCATGTCCAGCTTTCGGCTTGCTCGCAGAGGCGAAGGCCGATCTGGCGATTGCGATGACCATCTTTCACCACGAGACCGCCGATGAGGGCGTGGGGAGGGGATTGAAGGTGATGCTGGACAGATACTTCGATCCAGCCAACAACCTCATCTGCGATGCAGGCGACGAAGGCAGCCTGGTTTCCGGAGCGATGGGGAAGGGCGTCGATCCATGCCCGGATTTCGGGGGAGGAGCGCTGGTAGCCGAGTTGTTCGGTCAGCGTGGCGACCTGGTCCGCATCCTGAGGCTCGATGGGCCGGATGAGAAGTTGAGAAGTAGTTGGATCGTTCACGACGATGATCTTCTCATGCAGACTAGCTGGTGCAAATTGGCCAGGCCGAAGTGATGTGATGTGTGTTTTTGATGGGCACTGCTGATTCCTGTATGCTGTCCGGCAGAATGAAGGATATTTATGTAGCCGATCTGGCGGCATTTGAAGAGAGCCGGATATTCGACGCGTTTTTTCTGGTGCTGAGCAAGCAGCAGCGCATGACGAAGACAAATAAGCCGTATCTCAACCTGATCCTGGGCGATAAGACAGGGCAGGTGGAGGGACGCGTGTGGGATCCGGGGGATGCGCGCATTGCCAAGGAGTTTGAGCGCGGCGATGTGGTGAAGCTGCGCGGGTGTGTGTCACGATTCGACGATCGGCTGCAGATGAAAGTGGACAATCTGCGGAAGGCTCTTCCGGACGAGGTGGAGAAGCGGGATTTGCTGCCCTGCACGTCGTGCGATGTGGATGAGCTTTGGCAAAAGCTGCTCGGATTTGTGGAGAGCTTCACCGATCCAGATCTCAAATTGTTGTTGAACACGCTGCTGGCGGAATCAGGACTGGCGCAAGCTTATCGGGAGGCTCCCGCAGCGAAGCAACTGCATCATGCCTGGCTGGGCGGACTGCTGGAGCATGTGGTGAGTTTGTTGAAGCTGGCGGATCGAGTGGCGGGGCACTACAACGAATTGAAGCCGGAATCCTTGCACCGGGATCTGCTGCTGACTGGTGTGTTGCTGCACGATATCGGAAAAGTGCAGGAACTGACGTGGGAGGCCGGGTTCGAGTACAGCGTGGAGGGCGTGCTGCTGGGGCACATCCAGATGGGAATGGCGCTGGTGGAGAAGGCGATGGAGAAGCTGCCGGAGTTTCCTCCGAGGCTGAAGACGCTGGTGCTGCACCTGATTCTGTCGCATCATGGGAAACTGGAGTTCGGGTCCCCGAAGCTGCCGATGATTCCGGAGGCGCTGGTGCTGAACTTTGTCGATGATCTCGACGCAAAGATGCAGGCGATGGCGAGCGAGTTTGAGAGGTCGGCGCGGGAGGGGAAGGGCGCGGACGAGCTTACCGGCCGGATATGGGCGCTGGATCAGCGGCAGATGCTGAACACGCGCGAATGGCTGAAGGCCGATGCGAAGCCAATTACGGGAACGCTATTCTAGGAACCAGTTCCACTGGTCTTCGGTGAGCGGGACTACGGAGAGGCGGCCGATTTTGACCAGGGGAGAGTCGCGGAAGAGTGGCTCGGTCTTGATCTGGTCGAGGGTCTTCGGGTTCATGAGACGTTTGCCGACTTTGACACGGACAACGGGGACCTTGGGGTCGGCGGGGTCAACGCTGATGACGGAGCCGGTGCCTACGGCCGTGCGTTCGTCGCCGGTGTGGTAGAAGATCCACTTTGTGCCGGGCTTCATCTCGCGGAGGTTCTTGACGGCGGTAGGGTTGGTGACGCCATCCCAATTGGTTTCCTTGTCGCGCAGGAAATCGTCGAAGGAGTAGGCGTCGGGCTCGGTCTTGAAGAGGAAGTGGTCAGGCATGGGAATCATCGTATCCTGACGCGGAAAGCGGATGCTATCCAAAATTGCTCACCCGATGTTGTTCCGCCACGCCCGTCCGTCTCGCTCCAGAAGCCGGTTGCCACAGTCCGGACCCCATGAGCCCGCAAAGTAGTTTGGAAACACCTCGGGATTCTTCGCCGCCCAAGCCTCCAGGATCGGGGTGTAGAGCGACCAGGTTACCTCTACGCCGTCGCGGTGAGCGAACAGTGTTTGGTCGCCCAGCATTGCGTCGAGCAGCAGTCGCTCGTAGCCGTTTGCCGTAGACGTTCCGAATGCTGCGGAGTAGTCGAAGTCCATGTTGACGGGGCAGACCGACATGTTCGGCGTGTTCGGAACCTTCGCCCCAAACCGCAGAGCGATCCCTTCATTTGGCTGGATCCGGATGGTCAGCAGATTCGGCTGAATCTCCGAGCACGGCCCCGTAGATTGCATGCGATTAAAAATCAGCAGTGGAGGCTGCTTGAATTGAATGCTGATTTCGGTGGCGCGTTTCTTCAGCCGCTTGCCCGCCCGCAAGTAGAACGGCACCCCCGCCCACCGCCAGTTTTCGATCTCGAGCTTTACCGCCGCGTAGGTCTCTGTCCCCGACTCCGGATTGACGCGATCCTCGTCACGATACCCGACCACCTTCTTGCCGTCGATGACGCCGGGGCCATACTGCCCGCGCACTGCATCGAGAATGGGAATGTTCGGAATCGCGCGCCAGGCTTTCACTTTCTCCCGGCGCACGGCCTCCGCGTCAAAACTTGAAGGCGGCTCCATTGCCACAAAGCTGAGCAACTCCATGACGTGGTTCTGCACCACGTCGCGCAGCGCTCCGGCCTTTTCGTAAAACGGCCCGCGCCCTTCGACCACCAGCGTTTCAGATGCCGTGATCTGGACATGATCGATGAAGTTGCGATTCCAGATTGGCTCGAAGATGCCGTTGCCGAAGCGGAAAACCAAAATGTTTTGCACCGTCTCTTTGCCGAGATAGTGGTCGATGCGGAAAACCTGGTTTTCGTGAAACACCGCGTTGACCTGGTGATTGAGTTCGCGTGCTGAATCGAGATCGTGTCCGAAGGGCTTTTCGATCACCACGCCCACGCGACCGTGCTCCGGTTCGGCCATCCCCTGCGCACCAAGGTTCTCAATGATCGGCGCGAAGTATTCAGGCGCGGTGGCAAGATAGAACAGGCGATCAGGGCCAATGTTCTTCTCCTGGGCAATGCGATCGAGTTCCGCCTTCAGGCCCGCATAGTGCGAAGCATCATCAAAGCTCAGAGCGTAGTAGCTGATCTTGTTCACGAACTCCTCAAGCTTCGGATCGGACTTGTCGACATCGCCGAAATCCACAATGCCCTCACGCATGTCGTCGGCAAACTCTTTGCCCAGCGGACGGCGTGCGACTCCCACAATGGCAAAGTCCTTCGGCAGCAGCCCGCTCTGCTCGAGGTGATAGAGCGCGGGCAGCAGCTTGCGCTTGGTGAGATCGCCCGATGCCCCAAAGATCACCATGATGCCGGGGTTCGGAATGCGCTCGCCTGTCTTCGGAACCTGAGACAGATCCTCCGGACGAATCTTCATCTGCACAGTAGCACTTGCCATAAGCGACCTCCGCTCTTTGAACTACGAACCGTGAAGTACCGAATCAATCCTTCTTGACCGCATGTCCGCCAAAGGCATTGCGCATGATCGCCAGCATGCGGTCGGTGAAATTGTTCTCCTCGCGTGAACGGATGCGCCGAATCAGCGACTCCGTAATCACCGGCGCCGACACGTTCAGATCAATCGCCTCGAAGACCGTCCAGCGTCCTTCGCCGGAATCGGCCACATAGGCCTCAAGGCCATCCAGCTTCGGATTCTTGCTCAGCGCATCCGCTGTCAAATCCAGCAGCCAGCTCCGTACCACACTGCCATGTCGCCAGATCTGCGAGATCTGAGCCAGGTCGAGATGGAACTCTTCCTTCTTCTCCATGATCGTGAAGCCTTCAGCGTAGGCCTGCATCATGCCGTACTCGATGCCGTTGTGTACCATCTTCACGAAGTGCCCGGACCCCGCTGGCCCGACATGTCCCCAACCCTGATCCTTGCCCGGAGCGAGACATTCAAAGATAGGCCGAAGATACTCGACAGCCTCATCATCGCCGCCGATCATCATGCTGTAGCCCTCTTTCAGCCCCCACACGCCACCCGACGTTCCCACATCGACAAACTGGAAGCCCTTCGCGGTGACCTCGCGGTAATGCCGCTGGGAATCCTTGTAATTTGAGTTGCCGCCATCAATGAGGATGTCGCCTTTGTTGAGCAGCGGTTCGAGTTTTGCAATCGTGTCGTCTACCGGCTTACCCTGCGGAACCATGATCCAGATCGCCTTGCGGCCCTGCAGCTTCTTTGCCATATC
>Ga0157369_10004370_pt1 | contig 16688 bp, 8 predicted proteins | sample C25metaG_FD_113461 | JGI IMG/M metagenome (GOLD analysis project Ga0157369, IMG submission 113461) | Corn rhizosphere microbial communities from Kellogg Biological Station, Michigan, USA - C2-5 metaG | ecosystem: Host-associated > Plants > Roots > Rhizosphere > Soil | place: USA: Michigan... | reverse complement strand
TGACGCCGCGCTGCTGCAGCCGCGCCCGAACGAGCAACTGGTGGTCACCGCCGACACGCTCAACAGCGGCGTGCATTTCCCGGCCGAGACCCCGGCGTTCGACATCGGCTGGAAGACGCTGGCCGTCAACCTGTCCGACCTCGCCGCGATGGGCGCGCGCCCGGCCTGGTGCACGCTGGCGCTGTCGCTGCCCGAGGCCAGCGAAGACTGGATCGATGCCTTCGCCGATGGCTTTTTCGCCCTGGCCGACCAGCACGACATCGCCCTGATCGGCGGTGACACCACGCGTGGCCCGCTGTCGCTGTCGGTGACCGCGATGGGTCAGGTCTCCCGCGGCCAGGCCCTGCGTCGTGATCGCGCACAGATTGGCGATGACATCTGGGTCAGCGGCACCCTCGGCGATGCTGCCGGTGCGCTGCGCCTGTGGCAGCAGGGTGCATTGAACGTCACCGCCGCCACCCTGCTGGCTGACTACGAAACCCTGCGCCTGCGCCTGCTGCGTCCCACCCCGCGCGTCACCCTGGGCCTGCGCCTGCGTGCATTCGCGCATGCCGCTGTGGACATCTCCGATGGTCTGCTGGCCGACCTGGGCCACATCGCCGCACGCAGCGGTGTGCGCGCCGAAGTCGACGCCGATGCATTGCCGATGTCGTCGGCACTGCGCGAACTGCTCGGCCGCGATAGCGCCCGTGATTGCGCGCTGCACGGCGGCGACGACTACGAACTGTGCTTCACCGCCGCCGCCGACCAGCGCGACGCGCTGCACTACGTGGCCGAATCGCTGGACGTGCCGATCACCCGCATCGGCCGCATCATGGAAGGGCAGGGCGTGCACACCGAAGGCCACGACGGCCCGAGCGGATACGAGCATTTCGCCTGATACACGAGAACGCCGGGCATGGCCCGGCGCTACCGTGTTGCTCTGGTGGGTGCCAACCTTGGTTGGCACGGATGTAACCGCTCTGCGCGCCGCCTCTTTGGCGTAACCCTTATACGTGCGGAACAGGCGTGCCACTACGTCGCCGAATCGCTGGGCGTGCCGATCACCCGCATCGCCGCATCATGGAAGGGCAGGGCGTGCATACGAAAGTGCACGACGGCCCGAGCGGAGAAGAGCACTTCGCCTGAGTGCGGCAGGGATTTGTGTCCTGCCGGTACGCGGCTGCGGGCAGGGTGCCTTGATTGCCGGCCATGCTGGCAGCACGGGCGATGAGCATTTAGGAATCCTCCGAATTCGACGCTGCGCGCTTCGGCTTACAACTATTTTCATAGCGGGGCGTTTGACGCGACGACACACTTCACGCTCCTGAAAACGAGCGGTGCCATGTCACGTGTCGTCCATGTCCTGCTGCTGTGTGCGCTGGCGTTCCCCAGTCACGCCAGCGCACCGCAGATCAATGTCGGCGTCCTCTTCGACTACCTGCAGCCCGGCAGCAGCAACCTGCTCAAACGCATCCGCAATACCGGCGCCGGCACCGCCTACGTCCGGGTGGAAGTGGCAGAGATCGTTTTCGATGCCGATGACAAGCCCGTCGAAGTTCCGGTGGATGCGCCATCGCTGGTGCGCAACGCGCCTGGGGCGCATGGGGTCATTGCCAGTCCCAGTCGCCTGATCATCGCAGGCAACGGCCAGCAGGCCACACGTCTGGTATATCGGGGCCTGCGCGACGAGGAACGCTACTACCGCCTGCGTTTCGTGCCGGTGGCGCCCAGTGCCGAGGAATTCTCGCTCAGCGAGGAACAGGCACAGCAGGCCGCAGAGCTTTCCTCGGCCATCCGCGTGTTCACCGGCTTCGGCACCGTGCTGTTCATCGCGCCACAACACCCGCGCTATGACACCCGCATCGAGTCCGGCCAGATCCACAACCACGGCAACGCCACCATTGTTCTGGAAAACCTGCGCCAGTGCGAGCGGGCCAAGGTCGACGCCTGTACGCCCGGAATCATCGTGCACGTACGCCCCGGCCGCTCTCACGTGCTGGCGTCTGACGATACGCATTTCATCCGTTACGACCTGAAGGAGGGCGAACGCCAGCGCAGCATCGACAGTCGCCGCTGACCGTCCGTCCCCCACCAACGCCATTGTCCCGCCCGGGCCCGCCAGGAGTCCGATGGGACTGCTTTGCCCTTGTCCTGGCTTTTGTACCCACTCACCCTGGAGTATCTGAATGTCCTTCTTGAAACACGCGATGGCGGCTGCGGCAGTCCTGCTCATCACCCCGGCCGTCAGCTTTGCGGCTACCGAAACCAAATCAATCACCGTCAATGTGTCGGCTGATGTTCCCAACGTTGCCGGCCTGCAGCTGTCCACGCCGGACGGCTGGGAAGGCCTGCCGCAGAATCTGCCGTGGGATACCGCACGCCAGGTGCTCGGCGAACTGACCGGTCGCGTGATCAACGTGAAGTCGCCGGCTGCCATCACCGCCTATCTGTCCGCCCCGGCGCAGATGGCCTCGGCCGCGGACGTCGTGGATCTGGCGGTGAAACTGGACAACGTGGTCGTGCCGACAACGGCCGCCGCCAAGATCACCGTTGCCAACGCAGCCCAGGCCGCATCCGGCAAGTCTCTGGCCTTCGCCATCGCGCCTACCGAACCGGGCGGCGGCTACAAGCAGGGTACTTACGGCGGTCAGTTCCACATGATCTTCGAAAGCGACATCTGACGCCTGCCGAGCTATGTGCCTTCCTGCCCCACCGCGCGTGCGGCAGGAGGGCCAATGTCATCTATGCGCCTTTCACACCTACCTCCGCGACCGGTTCCGATGCGATTGGCTGTTGCCATTGCCGCCATGCTTGCTGCTGCCTCGGCGCAGGCGACCGCAGGCGCGCCAGACGCACAGGTCAGCCTGCTGGAGCAGCGCGACCGCATGCCTGCGGAGTTCCGCGAGCATCTGTTCGGCAATCCGCTGACCGTACGCGTGGAACTGGACGGGCAGTACCTGGGCGACGCCGAAGTACTGCTGCATGAAGACAACCGCGTACAGCTGATCGGCTTCGTCGAAAGCAACGACAGCCCGTGGCCGCAGAGCGAGCGCACGCGCTGGGCCGAGCAGCTGGCCGAACCGCTGCCGCTTGGCATATGCGCGCCGCAGTGCCGTGGCCTGGCCGCGCTGCACTACAGTCTGGCCAATTCGCTGCTGAGCCTGTTGACGCCAGCAACTGCCAGTGCGGAACAACGCAACATTGCCCTGCCGGCGTCCGGCAGCCACGGCTTGATCGTACGTAACAGCCTGGCTGTGCATGGCGGCCAGGACCAGCCGGCCAGCGCACGCTACAGCGCTGAACTGAGTGGCAGCATCGGTCTGTGGAGCACGGTTGGCAGCTACCAGTATTACGCCCAACCCGGCAGCACGGAGCACTATCTCAGTGCGTTGTATGCACAACGCGAGCTCGGCGATCATTTCGTCCGCGCGGGCTATTTCCTGCCCACGTTCGAGGGCATCATCCGCCAGCCACGCGCGCCGGGTACGCAGAATGACACCGCACTGGGAGTGATGTTCGGTTCGTCGGATGTACTGCTGGCCGACACGCGCAGCGCCAGCGTCTATCCGGTCTATGTCACCGCCAACCGCGAGGGTGTGGTGGAGATTCTGCGCGACGGCAACCTGCTGGCCACACAGGCCGTGAAGCCCGGCGTGCAGGAGATCGACACACGTCGCCTGCCAGGCGGCATCTACGACGTGGTACTGCGGGTCATTGAAGACGGCCAGGAGGCTTCGCGCGAAACCGCCTCGATCCACAAACCCAGCCGTTGGCGTGATCCCACCCGGCGCTGGCGCTACAGCGCGTTCGCCGGCCAGCAGCGCAGCCTGCTCGACAGCGATCGTTCAATGCAGGAGGGCGAGATCGCAGCCGGTGCGGTGGTCAACTACCTGTTGCACCCGCGCGCAGTGGCCGGTGCCACCGTGCAGCAGATCGGCACGCGCCGCGCCACGGGCCTGTCGATGGACTGGCAGGCCAGTGATCGCTTCAGCGCCTACACCAATTTCTACACCTCCAGCGATGCCGGGCGCGGCGTGGACCTGCAGGGACTGTATCGCTACCGTGCCGGTTCGGTGGTCGCCAACCACGCGCGCAGCTGGGCAGAGCAGCGTCATCGGCTGCCCGCCAGCGAGGGTGCGCCGCCACGTTGGGAAACCCGGGGAGGCTGGCAGGACACCACGGCCATATCGATCACCCATCGCTTCAGTCACCGCGACAATGCCAGCCTGCGCGTGGCCCGCAGTTCCGGCTTCACCCGTGGCACCGGCATCGACGTTTCCTACGGTCGCCGCGAGACCCTGTTCGGCAGGCACGACGTCAACTGGCGTGTCTCGGCCTACGACCGTCCGGGCAGCCGCTTCACCCACTATCGCCGCCAGCGCGGCATCGATCTGACCGTCAGTGTGTCACTCGGCAGCGAGCGCCGCAGCTACAGCGGCAGCCTGGGCAGCCGGACCGGCGAAGCCGGCCAGCGCGACGGCTACGTCACCGCGGTCGCCACCCAGCGTGTGGATGGGAAGATCCTGCGCAGCGTCAATGGCATGGTCACAGCTGAGCGCAGCGGCATTGGCGCCGGCGCCGGCGCCTATCTGCAGAGCCCACTACTGGAAGGCGATGTGCAGCTGTATCGCGGTGCCGGTTCCGGCCACGTTGGCGGCAGCGCCAACCTGGACAGCACCGTGGTGATCGGGGGAGGACATGCTGCCGTGCTGGGCCAGGGACGCAGCGGCAGCGTGGACACCGGCATCATCGTCGACGTGCGCAGTGACTTCCCCGATGTCACGTTGCGTGCCGACGACAGTCGTGGCGGTGGCGTGCAGCTGCGCCCGGGACGCAACTTCGTTCCGGTCACCGCCTATCGTGCGGGACAGGTGCAGTTCGACTTCCACGGCCGGCACGCACCTGCGGCGGCGCTGCAGCCGTCGACCATCAGCTACCACCTCAACAAGGGCGGCGTGGTGCATACCACGGTGGATGTACTGCGCACCTTCACCGTGATGGGGCAGGTACTGGATGCCGATGGCAATGGCATGCGCGGGGTGCAGGTGATCAACCACGCCGGCCGCAGCGTCAGCCAGGAAGAAGGCTTCTTCACCCTTGAACTCAGCGCACGCGCGCCGGTGGTGGAGCTGCGCTATCCGAATCGGATCAGCTGTGTGCTGACCATGGAGGAGGGCCGTCACCCCCGCGAAGGCGATGTACTGATGGTGGGCGGCATCGGTTGTCCGCCGTCGGTGGTCGCGCACTAGCCCATTGTTCCGACGAACCAGGCAGGTCTAAAGCATGACTATTGGCATCCGGCTGTTCCCGTTGCTGGCCGTAATGGCGGCGTTGCCTGCCACCGCACAGGTGGTGGACGTCAACGTTACCGGCGAATTCAGGCCCAACGCCCTGGATCCGGGCGATACCGCATTCCGCAACACGACACCCCGGGGCAGCTTCTGCAACTGGAGGCCGGCCGAATGCGATAGAAACGGGGCCTATATCTTCGATCTCGGCAACCGCGAGTACTGGCGCAAGGAAGGGCCGAGCGACGACACGTCAAGGCGTGATACCACCTACATCCGCTTCCCGCCGCCGCGTACGATCACCCTGCAGGAGGTGTCGAGCGGACGCACCTTCGAGGCGACCATCAGCTTTGCGGCGCTGTCCATGCGCATCAACTTCGGTGGTGGCGCCGATCCCTGGTACCACGGCGTCAGTGGAGGTTGCACGGCCATCCGCGGCGCCGGTGGGCTTGGATGGTCGCTGGGCGGTTGGGCGGCGCGGACGCCAGCCAGCCCCACCGAGTGCTACAGCACCAACACGCGGTATGCCCGCACCTACTCCTACAGGAACGTGTGGCTCGGCATCCACGTTACCCTGCCCAATGCAATGACGCTGCAGGACGGCCGCTACGTGGCCCAAGAAACCTGGACCACCGGCGGCGCCGGGGCCGACATCGATCTGGGCGACAACATCACCGGTGTCGAGGCCGTGCGCATGAACTTCGTGTTCGATGTGATCCACGATTTCCAGGTGCGCTTCGCCACCGAGGCGCCGCGCGTACAGTTGGCGCCCGAAGGGGGCTGGTCGCCCTGGATCGATCATGGCACTGCGCCGGCGAGGCTGCGCCAGGAGCTGCCGTTTCATCTGACCACGTCGATGGACTTCAGCATGAAGCTGCGCTGCCAGCACCACGTCGGCGACCAGTGCGGCATTCATGATCCGCAGGCGGACAAGCAGGTGCCGGTGGACGTAGACGTCACCCTTCCGGGTATGAACAACCTGCGCGATGGTCGTCCGGCGCAGAACACCGTACTGCTGGCCGATGACAGTCAGGCACCGCGCTTCACGCCCGATGGCTACCTGATGCAGCGCCGTTCGACCCTGCGCTTCACCGCCGGGCGTGACGCGGTGCTGGAGATGGTGAAGACGCCGGGCTCGCGCTGGGAAGGAGACATGACCGTGTTGTTCGACGCCAATCCCTGAGCCTGGGGCAGGGATTGGCGTGGCCGAGGTGCCGCGGAAGCTGCGCTACGCCACCCGCAACTGCACATCCACATACTCGGCCAGCCCACGGCAGGCCAGCAGCAGCCCTTCGCGCACGTCATCGCCCACCTGCTGGTCGGCATCGCCGTCCACGCGTACGCGCTCGATGGCGTGCAGCAGTTCCAGCAGCAAGGTCAGCCCGGCATTGGCGCGGTCGATGCGTGCCATCGCGAAGCCGAAGCACTTGCGTCCTTTGTCCGGCCACGGCTGGCCATCGGCGGCGTCCACGTGGCGGATGCGCTGCAGGCAGCCGAGCAGGGTGATGCCTTCGTCGGCGTGGGCGCGCATCGTGCTGCCCAATGTGGTTTCCAGTGCTTTGGCCAGATCATCCGGCAGGCGTTCGACGGCGTCGCCCAGTGTGGCGAACAGATAGGGATAGAGCGAAGAAGTCATGGCGGCGTCCTTGAGTGCGGAGCAAGGGGCCGCCCTCGCGCTGGGCGAGGGCGGCGGACGGTGCGTGGTTGCAATACCGGAGGTTGATGTAGAAACGCCGGCGGGTACGAGACCCCCACGCACCGCCCGCCATAGGGCACGGACGGATTGCCTGCCGACGCCGCCCAACAAGGAAAGAGCGACGCCGACAGGCAAGCGTAAACAACACATCAACCTAACGGGATTGCAAGCCCGTGCCACCCGTTGTCGGTGGCGCGCCATGATGTGCACGCAAGTGCTGCTGTACCAATCAGAAAAGTTTCAATTTCGAAAACGTTGCAGATGAATATCGAACGCGCTGCGCGAAGCCGAGCACGCCTGCGCGTGCCAGTTGCGACATTTGCTGTGGCGCCTAGCGCATGCTCGGCGCTACAGAAAGCAGAAACCAGAACGGCGCCGGATCTCTCCAGCGCCGTTCGTGTTTACATCACCACTTGTAGGCGACGCTCAGGTTCGCCGTCGCTTCGCGGTAGCCACTGTCACCGCGCATCACCCCGAACCCGCCCCAGGCACTGAAGCCGGAACGGAATTCCACGCGCGCACCCGCGCTCAGTTCATAGCGGTTGCGCGGGATGCCGGCCTTCAGCACTTCGTCGTCGAAGGCGATGCCATTGCCGGCACCATCGCGGTACCAGTTGGCCGCCAGATACGGGCTGACCGAGGCACCCGCCGCCGAGTGGCCTTCACCCTGCAGGCGCAGGCCAGCACGACCGGACAGGCCGCTGTTGCCCGCTGCGCGCACCACGGTGCCGTTGGTTTCGGTATGCACGTCAGTCTTTGCATCGGTGTAGACCAGTTGCAGCTCCGGCTGCAGGCTCAGCGCGGTGTTGCCGATCTGGCCGATGCCGAAGCGGTAACCCGCTTCAACGGATGACTGCCAGATATCCGAGTCGTAGCGCTCCTCGGCCAGGCCTTCGCCCTGCACGCGGTTGCGGAACTGGCCGCGCTGCACGCCGGCATCCACGTACATGGCGTCGTTGGCCCAGTTGCCGTACACGCCCAACGCGCCACCTTCCACCTTGCCGCGTGCGCTGAAGCCGGTCACGTCCGAACGCGAGGTGGCGCTGCTGCGTGCAGCGGTACCCATTACGCCGATGCGGCCACGGCCGTTGTCGAACACGCCCACGTCCGCCCCCAGCTGCAGGCGCGAGCGGTCCACGCGCAGGTCGAGCTGGTCATCCACCGCACCGAGCTTGCTCTGCGTAGCGTCAACACGCGCCCAGCCGCGGATGCCATCCACCGCAGCGGCGCCGCCCTGGCGGTCGCGCCAGGTGTGGCGCAGCAGCTGGTCCAGCGCGAACTGATTGGCCAGGTACGCGCCTGCTTCCGGGCGCAGTACCGGCGGCGGCGGATCCACCGGGTCAACCGGATCAACCGGATCAATCGGCGTGCACTCGGGCAGGGTGGGATCGACCACGCACGGATCCGGACCGGCACCGGTTTGTGAGCGCAGGTACCAGTTGCCGTTGGCATCCTTCACCAGGAAGTACTCGTACTGCCCACCCACGGCGCGGCCGACCAGATCGAACTGCGCGTTGGACGCACCACCGATATCGATCAGCTCGATGCCGCGGTCGGTCTGCGCGCCGGCACCGCCGGCATTGAGCACGCGCACGTTGGCCTGGCCGTTGGCATCGCCGGCGATCACCAGCTTGTCTGTCGCTGAGCTGTCATCGCCCAGGTGGGTGTTGAACAGCAGGGTGCCGCCCGCGCCGTCGAAGCTGTCGACGGCAAGGGTGTTGAACGTACTGGCATTACCCAGTGCCACGGTGCCGGTGCTGCCCAGCGCGAGGTGGCCGACATTGCTGTCGCCGGTCATCAGCCAGGTGCTGTCGCTGTCGATGCTGGCGCTGGTGACGTTGATGAAGCGGCCGTCGATCTGGGCTTTGTTGCGCAGGGTGACGTCCAGCGTGGCATGGGTTGCCGTGGTCGGATCGAGGTGCACATTGCCGGCCAGGCGCGAATCGTCAACGGTGAACTGGACATCGGTGCGGCTGGAAATCGGTCCGGCGAGACTGGATACGAGCAACAGGTTGCCGTCGCCGCCAAGCAGCGTGGAGTTGTTGGCCACAAGGATGTTGTAGTCACTGGCAGTCAGCGGCATGACATGGATGGCCGCGCCCTTTCCCGATTGGACGGTCGAGTTGTCGATACCCAGATCGGCGCTGCCGCCGACCGGATCGTAGGCCCATAGAAAGGCGCCTGCGTTCTCGCCGAAAATCCGCGAGCCGTTGACGAGGTCCATGCTGCCATACTGGACACGAACGCCATTGCCGGTGTTGTAGGCGGGAACGGTAGGATCATTCGATGCCTCGACGTACACCTGCACGGCATCCAGCAAAGCATATCCAGCGCGATCGCCAGAACGCGCGACGATATCGACGCCCGCGGTCGGCGTGGGACCACCTGCAGTCCCAGCCGGCACCGTGATCTTTCCGCCGGTCAAGTGGGCTTGGCTGTTGCCTCCTTGCAGCGAAACGCTGCCGCCGTAGAAGTCAGTGCCATTGCTGATGAGGCGTGCACCACCCGATAACGAGACCGTGTTTGCCCCTGTGCCTGTGCTGCTAACACGACCGCCCTCCAGGGTCACCGTCGAGTCGCTGCCGGCGGTGATCTGGTTCATCTGTGCGTTCTGCCCGATCAGGTTCGACCCATTGACCAGTGTCCATGCTTCTGCCGGGTCACCGGCAACGACGGTGGCGTTCTGATTGTCCAGGTCGCCCGCCTCGACAGAGCCTGCTGCGAATGCGGTGATGGCCAGCAGCACGGCCTGGGCGAGGGGAAGGCGCGGATTGTCGCGGGAGTTATTGGCGTAGCACATGCGGCTGTCCTGTCAGATGGAAAAGGCTGGTGCAACTGCGCGCTTCCGGATCTGCTTCTCGACATCGACGTTGGGTATAGGTCGAGAGCGTGTGAATGAAAGATGAAATTAGTGGGAATTGCGCTAGCGGATGTCTCTTATGGCCACATTTTCCTCATGCGCTTTGGCCCGCCCCATGCAATTTGTTGCAAAGCCACGGTCGGGGGTGATGCAGGTTCAGCCCCCGGACAGCAGCACGGCACGGGGCGACACAAGGCGCTGTGCCGGTGCTGCTTGCGGTGATGGGCGTCGGATCGAAGAGCGGCCGAGCATGGCGCGTCGCTACAGAAAGCAGATCACCACGTGTAGGCAACGCTCAGGTTCGCCGTCGCTTCGCGGTAGCCACTGTCACCGCGCATCGCCCCGAACCCGCCCCAGGCACTGAACCCGGAACGGAAGTCCACGCGCGCACCCGCGCTCAGTTCATAGCGATTGCGCGGGATGCCGGCCTTCAACACTTCGTCGTCGAAGGCGATGCCATTACCGGCACCATCGCGGTACCAGTTGGCCGCCAGATACGGTCTGACCGAGGCACCCACCGCCGAGCGCGATGCACCCTGCAGGCGCAGGCCGGCACGACCGGACAGGCCGCTGTTGCCCGCTGCACGCACCACGGTGCCGTTGGCTTCGGTATGCACGTCGGTCTTTGCATCGGTGTAGACCAGCTGCAGTTCCGGCTGCAGGCTCAGCGCCGTGCTGCCGATCTGGCCGATGTTGAAGCGATAACCCGCTTCCAGCGAGCTTTGCCAGATGTCCGAGTTGTAACGCTCCTCGGCCAGGCCTTCACCCTGCACGCGGTTGCGGAACTGACCACGCTGCACGCTGGCATCCACGTACATGGCGTCGTTGGCCCAGTTGCCGTACACGCCCAGTGCGCCGCCTTCCACCTTGCCGCGTGCGCTGTAGCCGGTCAGGTCCGAGCGCGAGGTGGCGCTGGACTGCGCAATGGTACCCATCACGCCGACGCGACCACGACCGTTGTCGAACACGCCCACGTCCGCACCCAGCTGCAGGCGCGAGCGGTCCACGCGCAGGTCCAGCTGGTCGTCCACCGCCGACAGCTTGCTCTGCGTAGCGTCCACCCGGGCCCAGCCGCGCACACCGTCGGTGGCGGCGGTGCTGCCGCCCTGGCGGTCGCGCCAGGTGTGGCGCAGCATCTGGTCCAACGCGAACTGGTTGGCCAGGTACGCGCCGGCTTCCGGGCGCAGTACCGGCGGCGGTGGATCCACCGGGTCCACCGGATCGATCGGCGTGCACTCTGGCAGGGTGGGATCGACCACGCACGGGTCCGGGCCGGCGCCGGTCTGCGAGCGCAGGTACCAGTTGCCGTTGGCGTCCTTCACCAGGAAGTACTCGTATTGCCCGCCCACGGCACGGCCGACCAGGTCGAACTGCGCGTTGGACGCACCACCGATGTCGATCAGCTCGATGCCGCGGTCGGTCTTCGCACCGGCACCGCCGGCGTTGAGCACGCGCACGTTGGCTTGGCCGTTGGCATCGCCGGTGATCACCAGCTTGTCTGTTGCTGAGCTGTCATCGCCCAGCTGGGTGTTGAACAGCAGGGTGCCGCCCGAGCCATCGAAGCTGTCGACGGTGAGGGTGTTGAACGTGCTGGTATTGCCCAGTGCCACGGTACCGGTGTTGCCCAGCGCGAGGTGGCTGAGGTTGCTGTCGCCGGTCATCAGCCAGGTGCTGTCGCTGTCGATGCTGGCGCTGGCGACATTGATGAAGCGGCCGTCGATCTGCGCCTTGTTACGCAGGGTGACGTCCAGGCTGCCATCGACCGTGGCGGCGTCGAAGCTGACAATGCCCGCAAGCCGCGCATCATCCACGTTGAACGTTACGTGGCTGGCGCCGGGTGTGGCGCTGCCGCTGCGGGAATCGACCTGCAGCAGATTGCCCTTGCCGCCCAGCAGCTGGGCGCCATTGCTGACGTTGATGACGAAGTCCGCAGGCTGGTCGGCCGCCACACGGATGGCGGCGCCGCGGCCAGATGAGATCGTAGAGCCATCAACCACCAACTGCAGGGTGTCTGGCGTGCGGAACGTGCCCATCATTAGTACGCCCACGTTGTCCGCGTCGATGCGCGATCCGTTGACGATGCTTACCTTTCCATTCTGCATGCGCACGCCCAGCCCACTGGCAATGTCGCTGCCGGCGGCGGTGTCTTCCACGCGCATATAGGTGGAGTCGATGATGGCCGATGCACCGGGCAGCGGCGGGCCGGCCGGCGTGCCACCCATCGAGAGGCCGATGCTGAGTGCTTCAGTGGGTGACAGACCATCTTCAGCGGTCACCAGCACACGATTTCCGATCATGTGCGCCATTGAGGCTCCGCTGACGAGGACGCCACCGCCGCGGAGCGTGCTTCCCTCCGACTGGAACAAGGCCGTGCCGTAAAGTGCCACGGCGTGCTGATGTATGCCGCTGCGGCTGATCGTGGCGCGGAAGGCGTCGATTCGGGAGGTATCGGCGCTGATGGTCTGCGTCTCAGCGTCCTGCACGATCAGAAATGCGTCGTTCTTCAACGTCCACTCCTCGACGGCATCGCCCGGTTGCACGGAGGCGAAAGCTCCGTCCAGGTCACCTGCAAACGCCGCCGTTGAAGGGGCCAGAGCCAGTGCGGCCAACAAGCCATGGACCAGTGGCAGCAGCTTGGGTTGGGAAATGCTGTAGCGATGACGCATGGGTAGGTCCTCATGGCAGAAGTGGATTGCAGGGCCCGATTGACGCGGGCAGCGGCCGAGGCGGCGATTGAGTCCCGCATCGTGCGCAAGTGCGCCTGCGCCGAATTCGCCCATCCATTCGTTCACGTAAGCGCTTTTTTTGGGCGTTCATGTGAAGCGGTTGGGATGAGCTGAATTCGCCGGTTCATGTCTTGATCGGCACGAATTCTGGGCGGGACGCTGGCCTCAGCCCATGCAATTTGTTGTAAAGGCCGGATCAGGCTGCTGACCGGGTTGGCCACTGTTCATCGCAGGCGACGCGGGCCCGAGCAGCTGCGGTGCAACAGATCTGCAAGCTATTCGATGGGCGCAGTTGCCGCCCGTCCCTAAGGTGGTGGCCCTTCCATTGGAGCCACCTGCATGCGTCCCACGCTTCCCCGCCGCCACCTGCTTGCCATGGCGCTCTCCACCACGCTGGTTCCGTCTGTCGCTATGGCGCAGCAGGTAATCGCTGATGGTGACGAACAGGTTCCGGCGGCAGGCGACTACGTGACTACCGAACCGGTGGAGCCCGGCAATCCGGCGGGTTATGTGTTCCATTCGATCAATGGCGGCACGATTGTTCCCACCGGCGAGGTCAATCTGCGTACCGAAGGCCTGCGCGCTGCCGCTGCACGGGCCGAAGGCGTGGGCAGCAGCATCCAGCTCAACGGTGGGCAGGTTTCGACGACCGGCTATGGTGCAGCAGGTCTGTCAGCATCCGCTGGGGGGCATGTGCAGGCGATCGGCACGCGCATCGAGACGGCTGGCAGTACCGCACACGGTGCCGAAGCGCTCGCTGGCCGCATCGAACTTGAGCGCGCGGAGATCGTGACCCGTGGCGGGCTGTCGCATGGCGTAGCCGTACGCGGCGGAGAAGCGCAGGCCCGCGACAGCACCATCGCCGTCCATGGCAGCGGATCCCACGGCGTGGAGATTGCTGGCGGGACCCTCCAGGCAGAGCGCGTCCACATCGAGGTAGGTGGTAGCGGGCACGGGCTCTGGGCCGAAGGCAGCAGCGACGTCAGGCTGAGCTCGGTGCGGATCGATGGCACTGGCGCGGGTGCATCGGGCGTGCTGGTGGGGCTGGGCAGCAACGTGGTGCTGGAGAACGTGGACATCCATCTCACCCACGAACGTTCGGGTGCGGGTCTTCTGGTGGTGGGAGAGCTTGAGATGCACGGTGGCAGCGTACATGCGCGCGGTGGCAATGCCAGTGCCGTCAGCTTCGCCACCGGTGGTGGCGGGGTGCTGCGGCTGGTGGGCGTGGAGCTGTCCGGTCACCACGGCATCCATATGACCGAAGGCGCTGACCTGACCCTGCAGGACAGTCACCTCGACAGCGTTTCGACCGGCATCAACATGAACCAGCGCGATGCCGTGGCGCGGGTGGTTGGTTCATCGGTCACCACCCGCAGCGGCGTGGGCATTCTGGTGCACGACGGTGATCTGACAGTCGAGGGTTCGACCATCACCTCTGACGGCACCTACTGGCAGGCGATTTCGGTGCTGGGCGGTTCCGCCCAGGTTACCGCCAGCCGACTGCGAACCCTCGGCCAGAATGGTCACGGTCTGTATGCTGAAGGCGCCACTGGGCTTGACCCGCTGGTTGCGGCCAACAGCACCGATATTTTTACCGAAGGACCCGGCGCCATCGGTGCCATCGCACGCCTGGGCGGCACCGTGCACCTGGCCGACAGCGTGGTGCGCACTACCGGCGTCAATTCGCACGGCGTGTTGTCCGGTGGAGTCGGCGAGATGACGCTGACCAACACCCACGTTCGCACCGAAGGCGAAGGCGCGTGGGCGGCGGTGATCAATGACAACGGCCGCATGCGCATCGATGGTGGCTCGCTGGTCAGCGCGCAGCACGGTGGTGTGTGGCTGCGCAGCAGCCGTGACCCGGGCCTGACCCTGTCCAACGGCGCGCTGGTATCCGCTGGCAACGGCATCGGCCTGGCACTGGATGCGGCGGTGGCCGGGCGCTTCGACGTGGTGCTGGAAGGGCATTCGCAGATGGTGGGCGACATCGTCACCACGCCCGAGGACGAGGACGCCGGGCTGGTGCCACAGTCCGATGTGCATGTGCGTTTGGCCGGCGGCTCGCTGTGGCAAGGTTCGTCGGATCTGGTGCAGACGATGGCGATCGAAAGCGGCAGCCAGTGGACGCTGGTCGGTGACGCCACGGTGGGTGAACTGCAGCTGCTCAACAGCGGGCTGGCGTTGTCCGACGGCAGCGGCCGCTTCAACACGCTCACCGTAGACGGCGACCTGCACAGCGAAGGTGCGTCCTTCCTGTTCCAGGGCACACTGGCGGGCGATGACAGCGCGATTGATCGCCTGCATGTGCGAGGGGATACCTCGGGTGATGCAAGCATCGTGGTCAACAACATCGGCGGAGTGGGCGCACCTACGGTGGACGGCATCCAGCTGATCGAAGTGGACGGAGCATCACTGGCGCGCTACGCGCTGGCCGGCCGTGCGGTGGGCGGCTCGTACGAGTACTTCCTGTTCCAGGGCGGCCTGGCCGATCCGTCGGATGGCAACTGGTACCTGCGTTCGCGGTGGTTCGATGTGTGCCAGGACGATCCGACGGCGCCGGGTTGTGCGGTTGATCCAGGCCCGGGCCCGGGTGAGGGCGGGGACGGTGGCGAGGGCGTGGGGCCGGTGGACCCGATCCGGCCGCCGCCGGTGCTGCGCCCGGAGGCCGGCGCCTACCTGGCCAATCAGTCGGCCACCATCAGCATGTTCGCCCACCGCATGCATGATCGCACCGGCGCCCTCGGCAGCGAGCGCACTGCGTGGGCGCGCACAGGTCGCAGCAACGCAGATTTCACCGCCGTCGGTGGCCAGCTGTCGGTGGACGGCAATACGTCGGTACTGCAGATCGGCAGTGATCTGCTGCGTCGGGGCAACGCCGCCTTCGGGGTGATGCTGGGTAGCGGCCGTGCCGACAACCGCGTCGTTTCGGATCTGACCGGCTACACCGCTACCGGCCGCGTGCGTGGCACTGCTCTGGGTGTTTATGGCACCTGGTTGCAGGATGCCGAGGGCACTCACGGCGCCTATGTGGATGCGAACGTGCAGTACGGCCGTTTCGACAACCGGGTGCGGGGCGTGGGCCTGGAGCCGGAGCAGTACGATTCGCGCACGACCAGCGCGTCGCTGGAGGCCGGCTACACCTTCAATGTGTGGCAGGGGGAATCGAGCCAGCTGTACCTGCAGCCGCAGCTGCAGTTGTCGTACGCGGATTTCCGCGCCGACCGTCATGTGGAGCACAACGGCACGGTGATCGATCGTGCCGATGCCGGCGGACTGAACGGACGCCTGGGCGTGCGCGTGTTCGGTGGCGGCACTGCGGCGGGTAGCGTGGTGCAGCCCTACCTGGGCGTGAACTGGCTGCGTGGCAGCGGCACCAGCGCGTTGCAGTTCAACGGTGACACGCTGGGTGCGGATGTTCCGCGCAACCGCTACGAAGTACAGGCCGGTGCCGAGCTGAAGCTGGGCCAGCGCTGGAACGCATGGGGCGGCCTGAGCGTGCAGCGCGGTGACCATGCTTACCGCAACGTGGGCGGCCAGCTGGGCCTGCGCATGGCCTGGTAAGCCACGACGCCGGGGTCGGATCCCATTGCATGGCAATGGGCTCTGACCCCAGGCGATCTGGCTGCAGAACCGCCGAGCATGGCTCGGCTCTATCATCGTGCTGAGTTGGGATCGGACATGAACGATGTCCGCGTCTGTCGCGATTGTCCATTGAATGACTGCGCCAGCGCTGTTCATGCTGCCCGATCGCTCGCTGACGGTCGCCCGCATGCTTCACCCCGAACGCTCCCACAACGCTGCCATCGATGGCCTGCGTGCACTGGCCGTGCTGGCCGTCATCGTCTTCCATGCGAATGCGGCGTGGCTGCCCGGTGGTTTCACCGGCGTGGACCTGTTCTTCGTGGTCTCCGGCTTCGTGATCAGCCAGTCGCTGGCATCGCGTGCAGGCGCGCCACTGGGCGCGCTGCTGCTCGATTTCTACCGGCGCCGCGTGCTGCGCCTGTTGCCGGCGTTGCTGGTGATGCTGATGGCCACCTTCGTGCTGTCGGCGCTGTTCATTCCCCGCGCCTGGCGCAACGAGCAGTTCGACCAGACCGGCTGGGCGGCGCTGGTGGGTTTCAGCAACGTGGTACTGG
>Ga0157369_10004369_pt1 | contig 16688 bp, 17 predicted proteins | sample C25metaG_FD_113461 | JGI IMG/M metagenome (GOLD analysis project Ga0157369, IMG submission 113461) | Corn rhizosphere microbial communities from Kellogg Biological Station, Michigan, USA - C2-5 metaG | ecosystem: Host-associated > Plants > Roots > Rhizosphere > Soil | place: USA: Michigan... | reverse complement strand
CGCTTTCGCGAGGTCGCCGATCCGGTCGAGAACGAAGCGACGCAGATCAAGCTCGAAGAAGCCAAGCATCTCAATCCTGAGGCCGAAGTCGGCGATTTCCTCACCGATCCTCTGCCGCCGATCGATTTCGGCCGCATCGCGGCGCAAACCGCGAAGCAGGTGATCGTGCAGCGCGTGCGCGATGCCGAGCGCCAGCGCCAATACAACGAGTTCAAGGATCGGGTCGGCGAGATCGTCAATGGCCTCGTCAAGCGTGTCGAATTCGGCAACGTCGTCGTCGACCTCGGCCGCGCCGAGGCCATCCTGCGCCGCGACGAACTGCTGCCGCGCGAGAGCTTCCGCCAGGGCGAGCGCGTGCGCGCCTATATCTACGATGTGCGCCAGGAAGTGCGCGGGCCGCAGATCTTCCTCTCGCGTACCCACCCGCAATTCATGGCGAAGCTCTTCGCTCAGGAAGTGCCGGAAATTTATGACGGCATCATCGAGATCAAGGCGGTGGCGCGCGATCCCGGCAGCCGCGCGAAGATCGCGGTCATCTCGAACGACAGCGGCATCGATCCGGTCGGCGCCTGCGTCGGTATGCGCGGCTCGCGCGTGCAGGCGGTCGTCGCCGAGTTGCAGGGCGAGAAGATCGACATCATTCCGTGGTCGCAGGATCCGGCGACCTTCGTCGTCAACGCGCTGGCGCCGGCCGAAGTCGCCAAGGTGGTGATGGACGAAGAGCAGCGCCGCATTGAAGTCGTGGTGCCGGATGACCAGCTATCGCTGGCGATCGGCCGCCGCGGCCAGAATGTGCGTCTCGCTTCGCAACTCACCGGCTGGGATATCGACATCCTGACCGAGGCCGAAGAGAGCGAGCGCCGCCAGGAAGAGTTCCGCACCCGCTCGAAGATGTTCATCGACGCGCTCGATGTCGACGACGTCATCGCGCATCTGCTGGTCACCGAGGGCTTCACCTCGGTCGAGGAAGTCGCTTTCGTGCCGGTCGAGGAGTTGGCGAGCGTCGAGGGCTTCGACGAGACCGTCGCCGGCGAGCTGCAGCAGCGCGCTCGCGTCTTCCTCGAAGAGCAGAACGAGCGCTACGAGAAGCGCCGTCAGGAACTCGGTGTCGGCGACGATGTCGCGGCGATCGATGGCATGACGCCGGCGCTGCTGGTGGCGGTCGGCGAGAAAGGCGTGAAAACGCTCGACGACCTCGCCGATCTCGCGGCCGACGAGCTGATCGAGATGGCTGGTGCGACCGCGAAGCTCGAAGAGGATCAGGCCAACGCGATCATCATGGCGGCGCGCAAGCACTGGTTCGATAATGAGCCGGCAGCGGCCGAAAAGCCGGCAGCGGGGGAGTGATGCCCCTTGGCCGCGCCCGCTTTGGCCGATGAAGGAGGCGATGAGGCGCTGACGGGCACGTCCCGCCGCTGCCTCGTCACCGGCGCGGTGCGGCCGAAAACGGAGCTTTTGCGCTTCGTGGTCGATCCGCAGAACCAGATCGTCCCTGACATCGCCGGCAAGCTGCCGGGGCGGGGTTTGTGGCTCACCGCGCAGCGGGCTATAGTGTCCGAGGCGTCGAGCAAGCGGGTTTTTGCCCGCGCTGCGAAGGCGCCAGTAGTCGTTGCGGAGGGGCTTGAGGATCGCGTCGCGGCATTGCTGGTGCAACGCTGCATCGACATTCTCGGGTTGGCGCGCCGCTCAGGTCTTGCCGTGGCTGGTTTTGTCCGGGTGAAGGAAGCTTTGACCGCGGGCAAAGCTGCGCTGCTGGTCGAGGCAACCGACGCGGCGGCGGATGGGCAAGAGAAGCTTGCGGCGCTCGCGCCGTCTCTGCCCCGGGTCGCCTGTCTCGACGCGCGGGAGTTGGGTGTGGCCTTCGGGCGTGAGCATGCGGTCCATGTCGCTCTCGGCAAAGGGCGGCTGACGGATTTATTCATTGCCGAGGCACGGCGGCTGCAGGGCTTCCGGGCCGGCGTAAAGGTGGAACTGAGTGAGCGATAGTACGGACCAGGATAAGCGGCCGCTGAGCCTCGGTCGCACCGGCGGGAAACTCGAACTGCGCAAGCCGATCGAGACCGGACAGGTGCGCCAAAGCTTTCCGCATGGCCGGACCAAGACCGTCCAGGTCGAGGTGCGCAAGAAGCGCGTCGTCGGACCGGGTGGCGACAAGCCAGCCGAGACGCCGGCCGCTGCTGCCACTGCGGCACCTGCCACCGCCAAGTCAGCGGCTGCCGCACCGGCCCGGCGTCCTGTCGTACTGCCGCAAGGCCTCACCGAGGAAGAACGGGCGCATCGCGTTCGCGCGCTGAAAGGTGCGATCGCCGATGCGGAAATCCGGCGCCAGGCCGACGCCGATCGCGAGCGTGAACGCGAGGAAGCCGCGCGTCTCGCCGCTGAAGAAGCGCACCGTCTCGATGAAGAGAACAAGCGCAAGGCGGCTGAGGACGACGCCAAGCGCAAGACCGAAGAGGCCGACAAGCGCAAGCAAGAAGACGACATGCGCAAACAGGAAAAGGCCGCCGAGGACTCGCGCCGCGAGGTCGCGGATCGCGCCGGCAAGGCCGCCGCGGCGAAAGTCGCGGCGCTGACCGCGGCCGGCAAGATCAAGGTCGTCGAGGAAGAGCCCGAGGAAGAGGCGCCCCGCCGCAACGCGCGTCCTGGTGCGCCGCCACCCCGTCGTCCCGCCGCCGCGCCGCGCCGCGACGACCACCGCCGCAACACCAAGCTGACCGTCACTCGCGCGATCAACACCGATGACGAAGAGCGCCAGCGCAGCCTTGCTTCGGTCAAGCGCCATCGCGAGCGCGAGAAGCAGCGTGCGCTGCAGATGCTGCAAGAGCAGACGAAGATCGTCCGCGACGTCGTCGTGCCCGAGACCATCACCGTTCAAGAGCTCGCCAACCGCATGGCCGAGCGCGGCGGCGATGTGATCAAGGCGCTGATGAAGATGGGCGTGATGGCGACCATCAATCAAAGCATCGACGCCGACACCGCCGAGCTCGTGGTCGGCGAATTCGGTCACCGCCTGAAGCGCGTTTCCGAAGCCGATGTCGAAGCCGGCTTGAAGCAGGACGACGATGCGGAAGCCTCGCTCGAGCCGCGGCCGCCGGTCGTTACGGTCATGGGCCATGTCGACCACGGCAAGACCTCACTGCTCGACGCGCTGCGTCAGACCGACGTCGCCGCCGGCGAGGCGGGCGGCATCACCCAGCATATCGGCGCTTATCAGGTCACGCTGCATAGCGGCCAGAAGATCACCTTCATCGACACGCCGGGCCATCAGGCCTTCACGGCAATGCGCGCCCGTGGCGCGCATGTCACCGATATCGTCGTGCTGGTGGTCGCGGCCGATGACGGCATCAAGGAGCAGACCGTCGAAGCCTTGCGCCACGCCAAGGCGGCGGGCGCGCCGATGATCATCGCGATCAACAAGGTCGACAAGCCGGGCGCCAATCCCGAGAAGGTGCGACAGGAATTGCTGCAGCACGAGATCGTGGTCGAAAAGCTCGGCGGCGACGTGCTCGATATCGAAGTCTCGGCGGTGAAGAAAACCAATCTCGACAAGCTCGAGGAAGCCATTCTTCTGCAGGCCGAAATCCTCGACCTCAAGGCCAATCCGCATCGTCCCGCCGAAGGCAGCGTGATCGAGGCACAGCTCGAGCGCGGTCGCGGCCCAGTTGCCACCGTGCTGATCAAGCGCGGCACGCTCAAGGTCGGCGATATCTTCGTCGCCGGCAGCGAATGGGGCCGGGTGCGCGCGTTGATCGACGATCGCGGCATGAACATCACCGAAGCCTTGCCGGCGATGCCGGTCGAGGTGCTGGGTCTCTCTGGCACGCCGATGGCCGGCGACGATTTCACCGTCGCGGCCGATGAAAGTCAGGCGCGTGACATCGCTACCTATCGCCAGCGACGCCGCCGTGAGCAGCAGGCCACGGCCGGCGCGCGCGGCACGCTCGAGCAGATGTTCGCTCAGGCGGCGGCCGGCGCGGCGAAAGAGCTTACGGTCGTCGTTAAATCCGACGTGCAGGGCTCGCTCGAAGCCATTACCGGCTCGCTTGAGAAGCTCGGCACCGATGAAGTCTCGGTGCGCGTGCTTCACGCGGCGGTCGGCGGCATCAATGAGAGCGACATCATCCTCGCCAAGGCGTCGCATGCGGTGATCGTCGGCTTCAATGTCCGCGCCAATCCGCAAGCCCGCGACATGGCACGGCGCGACCGCGTCGAGATCCGCTACTACTCGATCATCTACGAGGTGATCGACGACATCAAAGCGGCGCTCAGCGGCCTGTTGTCGCCGACCAGGCGCGAACGCTTCCTCGGCAACGCCGAAATTCGCGAGGTGTTCAACATCACGAAGGTCGGCAAGGTCGCCGGTTGCATGGTCACCGAAGGGACCGTCAAGCGCGGCGGCAAGGTGCGGTTGCTGCGTGACAACGTCGTGATCCACGAAGGCACGCTCAAGACGCTGAAGCGCTTCAAGGACGAAGTGCGCGAGGTCCGCGAGGGCTTCGAATGCGGCATGGCCTTCGAGAATTACGACAATGTCGAAAAGGGCGACGTCATCGAGTGCTTTGAAGTGGAAGAGGTCGCCCGCGCTCTCTAAGAGGCGGAGGAATCTTCATGTCGATGGCCAAAGCGGCAGTTTCCGCACTGTCGCTCTTTTCTTCCGTCGCTGCCTTCGCGCGACGCGCCGAGTGTTCGAGCGCGATCCGCAACAGCAACGGCGCCCCGCCGATGGCGGGGGCCAATAGGTGCCCGCTGCAGCAAGTGCCGGCGGGGCAATAGGCTAAATTCGGTGTCGCAAACGCAGGGTCCCAGCCAACGTCAGCTCCGTGTCGGCGAAGAGATGCGGCATGCTTTGGCGCGCATCTTCGAGCGCGGCGAGCTGCACGATCCCGCTTTGCATGAAGCGCCGCTGACCGTGACCGAGGTGCGCGTCTCGCCCGATTTGAAACGTGCGACGGCCTACGTCATGCCACTCGGCGGCCGCAATGCCGCGGAGATCATGGCGGGGCTCAAACGCGGCGCCAGCCATCTCCGCCGGCTCGTCGCGCAAGAGGTGAAGCTGCGCGTCGCGCCGCAAATCTTCTTCGCGCTCGATCAGAGCTTCGATGAGGCCAGCCGGATCGATGCGCTACTGCGCCGCGAGGACGTCGCACGCGATTTGGGCCCGGGCGAGAAATCGGCCGTGAAGGACGAAGACGATGACGCGTAAGCGTCGCGGCCAGCCGGTCCATGGCTGGCTCATTCTCGACAAGCCGCTCGGCATGAGCTCGAGCCGCGCCGTTGCGATCGTGCGCCGCCTGCTGGATGCGGCCAAGGCCGGCCATGGCGGCACGCTCGATCCCCTCGCCACCGGCGTGCTGCCGATCGCCTTGGGCGAGGCGACGAAGACCGTCGCCTATGCCATGGGCAGCCGAAAAACCTACCGCTTCACCCTGCGCTGGGGCGAGGCACGCAGCACCGACGACACCGAAGGCGAGGTCATCGCCACCAGCGCGGCCCGGCCGAGCCAGGAACAGATCCTCGCCGCCCTGCCGGCTTTCGAGGGCACGACCCTGCAGCGGCCCCCCGATTTCTCGGCCATCAAGGTCGAGGGTGAGCGCGCCTATGACTTGGCGCGCGGCGGATCCGCCCCCGACCTGGCGCCGCGGCCGGTCGAGGTCGCGCGCCTCATTCTCCTCGGCCTGCCCGATCCGGACCACGCCGACTTCGAGGCCGAAGTCGGAAAAGGCACGTATATCCGGGCACTTGGCCGCGATTTGGGCCTCGCGCTCGGCTGCTATGCCCATGTCAGCGCGCTGCGCCGCCTGTCTGTCGGGTGCTTCACACTGGACGCCGCGATTTCCCTGGATAAACTGGAGAGTCTGGGGCATAGTCCGGCCGCTTCCGGGCATTTGCTGCCGATCGAGACCGCGCTGGACGACATCCCGGCCCTGGCCTTGAGCGGTGAAGAGGCGGAGGCCTTGCGTTGCGGCCGTGTCGTGACGCCATTGCGCCCATCGGATCGGGCGCGCATCGATCTTCTCGGAGATGGCGCAACGATCCGCGCAACCAGCGACGGAAGGCTGGTGGCGTTGGCCGCAATCGATAAAGGCTTGATACGCCCCGTGCGTGTGATGAATCTTTGAGATAAGGAGAGACCGATGTCGATTACGCTCGTGCGCAAGCAAGAGCTGGTTCAGGAATACCAGCGCAAGAAGGACGACACCGGGTCGCCTGAAGTGCAAGTCGCTTTGCTGTCGGAACGGATTGCCAATCTGACGGAGCATCTGAGCCATCATCAAAAGGATTTCCATTCACGACGCGGCTTGCTCGTGATGGTCGGCCAGCGCCGCAGCCTGCTCGATTACCTGAAGCGCGCGGACGTCGCGCGCTACAACACACTGATCGAGCGTCTGGGGCTCCGCCGCTGAGCCGGCAACGACATTCTAACGTTTCAACGGGCGCCTGCGCCGCGACGACCGGAAAGGTCGCTCGCGCCGCGCCCTTATGCCTTTCACCAGAGAGCCAAGAGAGAAGAGAGAGAACCCGATCATGTTCGAGGTATATCGAAAAGAGTTGATGTGGGGCGGCCGACGCCTCGTCCTCGAGACAGGAAAAGTCGCACGGCAGGCCAATGGCGCCGTGATGGCGACCTACGGCGAAACCACGGTGCTCTGCACCGCTGTTGCCAATAAGCAGCAGAAGCCGGGGCAGGATTTCTTTCCGCTCACCGTCAACTACCAGGAAAAGACTTTTGCCGCGGGCAAGATTCCGGGCGGCTTCTTCAAGCGCGAAGGCCGCCCGTCCGAGAAAGAGGTGCTGACCTCGCGCCTCATCGATCGCCCGATCCGCCCGCTCTTCGCCTCGGGCTTCCTCAACGAGACGCAAGTCGTCTGCACCGTGCTGAGCCACGATCTCGAGAACGATCCCGACATGGTCGCGCTGGTCGGTGCGTCGGCGGCGCTCACCATCTCGGGTATTCCGTTCCTCGGCCCGATCGGCGGCGCGCGCGTCGGCTATATCGACGGCCAATACGTCCTCAACCCGAAGCTCGATGAGCTGCCGAATTCGGCGCTCGAGCTCGTCGTCGCCGGCACGACCGAAGGCGTGCTGATGGTCGAATCGGAAGCGAAAGAGCTGTCGGAAGACGTGATGCTCGGGGCCGTCATGTTCGGCCACAAATCCTTCCAGCCGGTGATCCAGGCGATCATCGAGCTCGCCGAGGTCGCGGCGAAAGAGCCGTGGGCGATGCCCGAGAAGCCGGAGAACGCCGCCACCATCGAGGAGAAGCTCAGCGCGGCCGTGAGCGCCGAGATCGCGGCCGCTTACGGCGAGCAGCAGAAGCAGGCGCGGCAGCAACGTCTTGAGGCGGCGAAGGCCAAGATCCCCGAGCTCTTCCCCGACGACGCCGAGAAGACTCTCGCGGGCAAATATTTCAAGCAACTTGAGAAGGACATCGTCCGCGGCGCCATCATCGACGGCAAGCCGCGCATCGACGGCCGCGACACCAAGACTGTACGGCCGATCTCGGTCGAGGTCGGCGTGCTGCCGCGGGCCCATGGCTCGGCGCTCTTCACCCGCGGCGAGACGCAGTCGCTTGGCGTGGCCACGCTCGGCACCGGCCAGGATGAGCAGATCATCGATGCGCTCGAAGGCGAATTCCGCGCGCATTTCCTGCTGCATTACAACTTCCCGCCCTATTCGACCGGCGAGGCCGGCCGCATGGGCTCGCCCGGACGACGCGAGATTGGCCATGGCAAGCTTGCCTGGCGCGCGGTGCACCCGCTTCTGCCGGAGAAGGAGAAGTTCCCTTACACGATCCGCGTCGTTTCCGAGATCACGGAATCGAATGGCTCATCCTCGATGGCGACGGTGTGCTCTTCCTCGCTGTCGCTGATGGATGCGGGCGTGCCGCTGGCGCGGCCGGTCGCGGGCATCGCCATGGGCCTCATCAAGGAAGGCGATAAATTCGCCGTTCTCTCCGACATCCTCGGCGACGAGGATCATCTCGGCGACATGGACTTCAAGGTCGCCGGCACGGAGAAAGGCATCACCGCGCTGCAGATGGACATCAAGATCACCTCGATCACCGAGGAGATCATGAAGGTTGCGCTGCATCAGGCACAAGGCGGCCGGATTCACATCCTCGGCGAGATGTCGAAGGCACTCGAAGCGGCGCGCGAAGCGGTCTCGAACAACGCGCCGCGCATCACCACCATCACTATCCCGAAGGACAAGATCCGCGAAGTCATCGGCTCGGGCGGCAAGGTCATCCGCGAGATCTGCGAGGTGACCGGCGCCAAGGTCGATATCGAGGACGACGGCACGATCAAGGTCGCGGCGGTCGATGGCGATGCGGCGAAAGCGGCGATCGACTGGATCCGCGGCATCGTCGCCGAGCCCGAGGTCAATGTGATCTATACCGGCAAGGTGGTGAAGACCGTCGATTTCGGCGCCTTCGTCAACTTCCTCGGCGCGCGCGACGGCCTCGTCCATATCAGCGAGCTGGCGCCGCAACGCGTCGGCAAGACCACCGATGTCGTGAAGGTCGGGGACCAGGTGAAGGTCAAGGTGCTGGGCTTCGACGATCGCGGCAAGGTCAAGCTGTCGATGAAGCAGGTCGATCAGACGACCGGCGAAGACATCAGCGCCAAGCTCGCCGAAGAAAAGCGCCAACGCGATGACGCGAAGGCTGCACAAACCCAGCCCGCCCAGTGATTGGCGGCTGAAGGGCAAAACCGAGGATTGGCGCGACAGCCGGTCCTCGGACTTGCTATGGTCGTGGGCGGAGGAAATGGTTGGTGAAGGCGCTTAACCCGTTGCTCATCTCCGGGCGCGAAGTGCTGCCCTTGGTCGAAGGCGGCAAGGGCATTTCTGTGTCCAATGGCGAAAGCTCCGGCGCCTGGGCGGCGAGCGGTGGCGTCGGCACCTTCTCGGGCGTCAATGCCGATAGCTTCGATCCGAACGGCAACAAGCTCGAGCAAATCTACAGAGGCCGCACGCGGCGCGAGCGGCATGAGGAACTGATCGCCTTCTCGATTGCCGGCGGCATTCATCAGGCGCGCGTCGCCTATGAGCGCTCCAACGGGCAGGGCCGCATCCACATGAACATCCTGTGGGAGATGGCCGCCGCCGAGCGCATCCTCCACGGCGTGCTGGAAGGCGCGCGTGGCCTCATCAACGGCGTCACGTGCGGCGCCGGCATGCCCTACAAGATCGCCGAAATCTGCCAGCGCTACGGCGTCTACTACTATCCAATCGTCTCGTCGGGACGCGCTTTCCGCGCGCTGTGGAAACGCGCCTATCACAAATTCCGCGATCTCATGGGCGCGGTCGTCTACGAGGATCCGTGGCTCGCCGGCGGGCATAACGGCATCACCAACAGCGAGAATCCGGAAGTGCCGGAGCCGCCCTTTGGGCGCGTGCTCGAGCTTCGCCAGTTGATGCGCGAATTCGGCCTCGACCATACGCCGATCGTGATGGCGGGCGGCGTGTGGCGTCTCGACGAATGGGAAGACTGGATCGACAATCCCGATCTCGGGCCGATCGCTTTCCAATTCGGCACGCGGCCGCTGCTCACCAGGGAAAGCCCGATCTCCGATGCGTGGAAGCGCAAGCTGCTGACGCTGAAAGAGGGCGACGTCTATCTCAACCGCTTCAGCCCGACCGGCTTCTATTCCTCGGCGGTGCGCAACAACTTCCTCAACGAGCTGCGCGACCGCAATGACCGCCAGATCCCCTATTCGATCGGGGCGGTGGGCGATCACCTCGCCGCGCTCGAAGTCGGCGCGCGGCATCGCGTTGTCTATGTCACGCCGCATGACCGCGAGCGCGCACTGGGTTGGATCGGCCAGGGCTTCACCGAAGCGCTGCGCACGCCGGATTCGACGCTGGTCTTCGTCGAGCCGAAGAAGGCGCTTGAGATCCGCAACGACCAGATCAATTGCATGGGCTGTCTCTCGGCCTGCCAATTCTCGAATTGGGCGCAGAACGAGCAGGGCACGACCGGCAAGAAGGCCGATCCGCGCAGCTTCTGCATCCAAAAGACCTTGCAGGCGATCAGCCACTCCGACGATTGCGAATACGAGCTGATGTTCTCCGGCCACAACGCGTACCGCTTCGGCAGCGATCCGTTTTACAGGAACGGCTTCATCCCGACCGTGCATGAGCTGGTCGAGCGGCTGAAAACCGGCGCCTGACCGTACGGCGCCATCGGGGGAATAGATGGCGAAGCTCAAACTCATCCTCGGCTGCTGGCATTACGACCGCACCCGCGCGCTCGCCGATGGCAGCGTGCAGCCCGACGGCATCGAGCTCGAATATCGCAGCGCGCCGCAGGTCGGTGCGATCATGGAACGGGCGATGAAAGGCGAGTTCGACGTCTCCGAGCTCGGCATCACCTATTACCTGCGCAGCCTCGAGCAGCCCGATCCGCCTTTCGTCGCGATCCCGGTCTTTCCCAATCGCCTCTTTCGCCACGGCGCGATCTTCATCAACAAGGACAGCGGCATCAAAGAGCCGCGCGATCTGATCGGCCGCAAGGTTGGCGAGCTGCATCGCTATGGCCATGACGCCGGCATCTGGGCAAAGGGCCCGCTTCATGAGGATTACGCCGTCGCCGCCGACAGCATGAGCTATTATGTCGGCGGGCTCGATGCGCCAAGCAATGAGGCGGACTGGGCGGCGCCCGCGACACCGCCGGGCGTCACGATCAACACGATCGGTGCCGGCCAGACGCTCGATAAGATGCTCTTGGACGGTACGATCGATGCGCTGTTCTCGGCGTGGATTCCACCTTCGATGCGTGCCGGCTCGCCGAAGATCGGTCGCCTGTTCGAGGATTTCGAGACGGTCGAGCGCGATTATTTCACGCGTACGCAGGTTTTTCCGATCATGCACACGGTGGTGATCAAGCGCTCGATCTATCGCGAAAATCCATGGGTGGCGCGCGCGATCATGGATGCGTTCGAAAAGGCTAAGCAGGCAGCGCAGAATATCTATCGCGCCGGCTCGACCTTCTTCTCGCCCGCGCTGATGATTCCCTGGGCCGCCGCGCTGCAGGAACGCAACCGACGGCTCATGGGCGACGATTTCTGGCCTTATGGCATCGAGCGAAACCGCAAGGCGCTCGAGACCTGTCTGCGCTACAACCGCCAGCAGCGGCTCTTGTCACGCGACTGGAAGCTCGAAGAGCTCTTCGTGCCCGAGACGCTCGGCTAGAGCGGTATCACAGCGCACTGCATCAGCCAGACTTATCGCGTCACCGCGGGCTTGTCCCGCGGGTACATGGATTGCCGGGACAAGCCCGGCAATGACGATAAGAGATGAGGCTGATCGGAATCTGTTCTAAGCCAAACCTGTTAGCTCTTCCGGCAGCTTCGCGAGATCGAAGCGGCCGCGCTTCAGATCGTGCCCAGCGCCATCGATCGCGATCAGCCGCGTCGGTGCCGTGATCGCTTTGATTGCGGATTCCAGCTCAGCGATTGAGGCGAAACCATCATTGGTTCCCGATACGAACAGTGCCGGCACGCGCAGTTGCGGGAAATGCTGCGTGCGAAGCTGCGCTGGCTTATTCGGCGGATGCAGCGGATAGGACAGCAGCAACAGCGTCGCAGCGATATCGGATGCTTCGGCCGCGAGCATGCTTGCCTGCCGCCCGCCATAGGAATGCCCGCCGAGATAGAGTTTGCCCGACACATGCTTGCGCAATTCTCCGGCCGCGTCGCGCAAGCCCGCGCGATCGGCGGCGGCGGTAGCGGGCGAGGGCGGACCTTTAGGACGCTTGCGGCGAAAGGCGAGATCGCAGCGCAGCACGGTGAAACCGCATTCGCAAAAAACGCTCGCGACGGCGACCAACAGCGGGGCTGTACAATCGCTGCCCGCGCCATGCGTTAGTACAAGCCCGGCACCCCTCGCTTCACTCGGCTCGTGCAGGAAGCCACGAACCGCGGCGGTGTCGAGTGCGGTGACGCGCGCCTCGTTCACGCCCAATCGATCACCGTTGGGGCGCTTAGGGCCGGCCGAAGAGCTCGTACCAATGGCTGCGCATCGCTTCCCAGGAGCGCACATCGGCATTGGCATTGTAAGCGAGCGCGGGCATGCGGCCGCCGGCGTCGGGATTGGTGAAGGCGTGTTTCGCGCCACCATAGGTGATGACCTGCCAATCGACATTGGCCTTGGTCATCTCGGCCTCGAAAGCCGCGACCTGCTCGGGCGGCACCAGCGGATCCTCGGCTCCGGTGCAGACAAGGATTTTCCCGGTGATGTTCTTCGCCTCGTCCGGATTCATGGTCGACAGGATGCCGTGGAAGCTGACCACGCCGGCGAGCGGCGTGCCCATGCGCGCGAGCTCGAGCACGCAGAGTCCGCCGAAGCAATAGCCCATCGCGCCGATGCGCTTTGCATCGACATTCGGCCGCGCGACGAGCGCGTCGTAACCGGCGCGCACATGCCGGCGCAGCTTGTCGTTGTCCTCGCGCAGCGCGCCCATGAGGTTCATCGAATCCTCGGGCTTCTGCGCGATGCGCCCGCCGCCATACATATCGACGGCGAGCGCGACATAGCCAAGCTCGGCGATCATGCGCGCGCGGCGTTTCGGATGGTCGTTGAGGCCCGGCGCTTCATGGACGATCAGTACGCCGGGGCGCCGGCCGCTGCCTTCGGGATCGGCGAGATAGCCGTTGAACGTCGTATCGCCGGCGGAATAGGTCAGGGTCTCGATCTTCATGGTGCGCCTCCCGTGGCTGGCCCCCAGGTCAATGGTGCGGCTTATAAGCGCGCTTGGCCCCGGGCGGCAATTCGGCTAAATTTAGATTACCTCTAAACTGGGGGCTTATGAGTTCCCATATTGGTGTCATGAGCAATCATCGTCCGTTTGCCAATGCCCTTGAATTGCTGCGCGCCGCCAAGCTGCGGCCGACGCGGCAGCGCTTGGCGCTGGCCAAGCTCCTGTTCGAGAAGGGCGATCGTCATGTCACCGCTGAGCAGCTGCATGATGAAGCTGTGGCGGCGTCGATCCCGGTGTCGCTGGCGACGGTCTACAACACGCTGCATCAATTCGTCGGCGCGCGGCTACTGCGCGAGGTCGTGGTCAATCCAGGCCGGTCCTATTTCGATACCAATATCGCCGATCACCATCATTTCTTCTTCGAAGAAACCGGCAAGCTGATGGATATCGCGAGCGACAGGATCGAGGTGACCAATCTGCCGCAACCGCCGCATGGCGCGATCCGCCGCGTCGATGTCGTGATCCGTGTCGGGCCGAAAGGCTCAGGCGCGGCCTAAGCGTTGACAGCCCCGAGCGCAGATGTTAATCTAGAATCATTCTAAACTAGTACATTTCTGACTGACTGAGGAAGAGGATCATATGGCCAAGCTACAAGGCAGTAAGACGGAAGCGAATCTGAAAGAGGCCTTCGCCGGCGAGAGCCAGGCGAACCGCCGCTATCTCTATTTCGCACAAAAGGCGGATGTCGAAGGCTACAACGACGTCGCGACCGTGTTCCGCTCGACCGCGGAAGGCGAGACCGGCCATGCGCACGGCCATCTCGAATACCTGCAGGAAGTCGGCGATCCGGCGACCGGCAAGCCGATCGGCTCGACCGATAAAAATCTCGCTGCGGCGGTTGCCGGCGAGACGCATGAATACACCGACATGTATCCCGGCATGGCGAAGACCGCCCGCCAGGAAGGCTTCGACGAGATCGCCGACTGGTTCGAGACGCTCGCGAAGGCCGAGAAATCGCATGCCGGCCGCTTCCAGAAGGCGCTCGACACGCTCGGCAAGTAAGCCGTCATCGTTCGTGGGGAGGGACGCCGCACGCGGTGTCCCTCCTCTTTTCCATTTTCGTACGGAGTAGCGGATGTCCGAGGGCGGTCTCGGCGCGCCGGTGCGCCATCCCATTGCCTGGCAGGATCCTGATTTTTACGACGCCGCCAAGATCGAGGCGGAGCTTCATCGCGTTTTCGACATCTGCCACGGCTGCCGCCGCTGCTTCAATCTTTGCGACAGCTTCCCGCGGCTCTTCGACATGATCGATGAGGGGCCGACCGGCGAGCTCGACGGCGTGCCGAAAGAGAAATACGCCGAAGTCGTCGAAGCCTGCACGCTCTGCGACATGTGCTTCATGACGAAATGCCCCTACGTGCCGCCGCATGAATTCAACATCGACTTCCCGCATCTGATGCTGCGCCACCGCGCGGCGCAGGAGAAAGCCGGCAAGGTCGCCTTCACCGATCGCGCGCTCGCCGAGACCGATCGCAACGGCAGGTTGGCGCGTCCGGTCGCGCCGCTGATCAATTGGGCGGGCAAGCTCGAGAACAAGCTGACGCGGCCGATCATGGAAGCGGTCGCGGGGATCGATCGTCACGCCGCGCTGCCGAAATTCCACACGCAAACTTTCGAGGCGCGGGCGCTGCGCCGCTCGGCGAAGCCCGACGAGACCGCCCCGGGTTTTGGCCGCAAGGCTGTGCTCTATGCGACCTGCTTCGTCAATTACAACAACCCGCAGATCGGCGAGGCAACGCGGGCCGTGCTCGCGAAGAACGGTGTCGCGACCGAAGTGGTTTATCCCGAATGCTGCGGCATGCCGCAGATGGAGCAGGGCGATCTGCCGCGCGTCGCGGGTAAGGCGAAGAACGTCGCGCTCGCGCTGAAGTCTTATATCGAGCAAGGCTATGACATCGTCGCACTCGTGCCGTCCTGCGCGCTGATGCTGAAATTCGAATGGCCGCTGCTTTTGCCGGGCGATGAGGATGTCAAACGCCTCTCCGACGCGACCTTCGATCTCACCGAATATGTCATCGATATCGCCAAGAAAGAGGGGCTCGCACCGGGCCTCAGCGCCATCCCCGGTGGCATCAGCCTCCATCTCGCCTGCCATGCGCGGGCGCAGAATATGGGCGCGAAAGCCGCCGAGATGCTGCGGCTGCTGCCTGAAGCGGATCTCGACGTGATCGAGCGCTGCTCCGGCCATGGCGGCAGCTGGGGCGTGAAGAAAGAGAATTTCGCGATCGCCATGAAGGTTGGCCGCCCGGCGGCGCGGCAAGCGGCGCGCGATAACAAAGCGGTGCTGTCGTCCGAATGCCCGCTGGCCGCGTTACATCTGCAGCAGGGCGTCGCTGCGGCGGAGCGCGACGAAGGCGCGAAGCTGCCCGAGACGCTTCATCCGATCGAACTCATGGCCCGCGCCTACGGCCTCCTTGAAGGAGATCACCGATGACCACTGCGACCAAAGCCAAGCGCGAGATCACCCGCGCCGACATCCTCGACCCCGCGGCCTATGCTAGAGATCGCCGCGACTATAAGAAGCGTGTCACCGAGCTGAAGCGCGACCGCCGCATCGAGGTCGGGCCGTTCGTCACCTTCTATTTCGAGAATTACGACACGATGTGGCATCAGATTCACGAGATGCTCTACATCGAGAAGGGCGGCGAGCAACAGATCGCCGACGAGCTCGAAGCCTATAATCCGCTCATCCCGCAAGGCGAGGAGCTGATCGCCACAGTGATGATCGAGATCGAGGATCCGATGCGCCGCGAGCGGGTGCTGGCAACGCTGGGCGGCATCGAGAACAAGATGTTCATCCAGGTCGGCGGCGAGCGTGTCGCCGGCGTGCCCGATCCGACGCGCGAGAACACCTCGCCCGACGGCAAGGCATCATCCGTGCAGTTCCTGCGCTTCCCCTTCACCGCGGCGCAGGTGAAGGCGTTCAAGACCGCCGGCGCGCAAGTGCTGGTCGGCATCGATCACGAGAATTACGGCCATATCGCCGTGATGCCGGAGCGCGTCCGCGCGGCGATGGAGCGCGATTTCGCGTAATGGATCTCGCCAAGAGCGGCTTCTGGGCGGACCGAATTTAGGCTATATTCGGTCCACCACCGATGAGACGCCCCATGAAGCTCAGTAATCAGGTTAAGCCAATCAGCTATTTCAAGGCGAACGCGCCAAAGGTGATCCGTGGTCTGGCGGAGAGCCAGGAGCCGGTTGTCATCACGTTGCGCGGTGAAGCGAAGGCGGTCCTTCAAGATGTCGTTAGTTACGAAGAGACACAGGAAACGCTGGCGCTGCTGCGGATCATCGCGCTCGGCAACCGGCAGGTGGACGAAGGAAAAATTCGTCCCGTGAAGCAGGCATTCAAACGCGTCCGGAGGCGCGTAAAGGCCTAAGACGACGATGGCGTTCGCCGTCTTACTGACCGAAGGCGCGGAGCGCGATCTCGAAGATATCTATCGCTATATCGCTGCTTCAGACTCGGTAGGGGACGCAGACCGAGTTCTCGACGCCCTCGAAACGGCGGCGCTGAGCCTTTCGGAATTACCGGAACGCGGAAATGTGCCCAAGGAACTGCGCTCGTTAGGGCTCAGGGAATATCGCGAGCTTCATTGGAAGCCGTATCGTTTGATCTATCGCATCGATGACCGACGCGTGATCATTCACTGTATCGCGGATGGACGGCGCGATATGCAGACTGTGCTTCAGCGGCGTTTACTCTTAGACTAGATCGCTGAGTTATTTCACCACTTCGCCCGGCAGCAGGCCCCAGATCTCGTTGCGGCTGAGCCAGCCTTTGACATCGCTGGCGCCGTTCTGCACCTCGATGCGGCACCAGCCAGGGTTGCACTCCAGAAGATGGGCGATGACGCCCGCATCGAGCTTCGCCACCGGTGCAGCGCCGTTTTCGGCCGATGCGCGCAGGACGCGCTGCCCGCCTTGG
>Ga0157369_10004368_pt1 | contig 16690 bp, 19 predicted proteins | sample C25metaG_FD_113461 | JGI IMG/M metagenome (GOLD analysis project Ga0157369, IMG submission 113461) | Corn rhizosphere microbial communities from Kellogg Biological Station, Michigan, USA - C2-5 metaG | ecosystem: Host-associated > Plants > Roots > Rhizosphere > Soil | place: USA: Michigan... | reverse complement strand
GCCGGATTAGCTCAGCGGTAGAGCAGCGGTTTTGTAAACCGAAGGTCGGGGGTTCAATCCCCTCATCCGGCACCAGCCGCCGCTTGGGACGGGAGGGGGCTGTGACAATCGGGATTTCGGGCGGGATTTCGAGACTATCGTGCTGGGCGATTGCGGCGCTGCTTGCGATAGCGCCCTTCGCGGCAAGCCATGCCGAAGATTGGAGTGCCGAGCGTGCCAAGCTCGTCACCGCCGCCGAGCAGGAAGGCGAGATACAACTCTTCTCGCAACCGAACCTCGCGGCGCGGAATTTCATCTCGGCCACCTGGGCCAAGGATTTCCCCAAGATCAAATTATCGATCACCGCGACGCCGGGCTCGCAGATCGTTGGCCGCGTGCGCCTCGAGCGGCAATCGGGGAAATATCTATGGGACGTCGTGATGACGGGCTCCAATATCGGCTTCGATATGGTGAAGGAGGGCTTCGTCGATCCGTTCGCGCCCGAACTGCGCGATCCCGCGGTCAACGACCCGAAGATTTGGGGCGGCTGGGACCAGGCTTATGTCGACAACGCCAACACCTATGTCTTCTCCACCAATTTCGCGCTGAAAAGCCCGGTCTATAACGCGCTGAAGCTCTCGCCCGACAAGGTCAAGAAAGAGGGCGTCCACATCCTTTTCGATCCCGGCCTCAAGGGCAAAATCTATTGGCACGATCCGAACGTGCCCGGCCCCGGCGCGCAATTCGCCTTCTACCTCGCACGGCGCCTCAGCCAAGACGAACTGCGCCGCTTTATCACCGAGCAGAAGCCGGTCTTCGTCACCGACCAGAATCAAGTGATCGATGCGCTCGCGCATGGCACGGCGTGGCTTGCGCTCGGCCCCGGCAATTCGCACGCGCTGATGGAGCCTTATATCAAGGCCGGCGTGCCGATCGATCTCAGGAAATTCGGCAACGCGCCGGAACTCAACGATATCACCCTCGGCGGCTCGACCATTTGGGTGATGAAGAACCGGCCGCATCCGAACGCCGCACGGCTCTTCATCAACTGGCTCTTGAGCAAGGATATCCAGGAAGGTTTCGCCAAAGCGACCGAGCAGAATTCCCGCCGTACCGACGTCCCTTCCGTCGCCGAAGCCGATGGCACGCCGGTGCCGGGCGCGCATTATGTCGCGCCGCAGGACGAAGCGAATTCGGCGGCGCTCGACAAGGCGATCGCAGAAGTCGGCGAGATGCGCAAAGCCGCGCAGCATTGAGGAGAAGCGTCAGTTGGGTCAGCTTCTGAAGATCGCGTGTTGGGATTACGATCGCGTCAATCCGCTGCGCGACGGCCGCGCCAAGATCGAAGGCTGCGACATCGAGTTCACGGTCAACGCGCCGCATAATTTCTTCTTCCGCGCCGGCGAATCGCCGCCCTACGACGTGATGGAGCAATCCTTCTCGTCCTATCTGACGCGGCGCTCGCGCGGCAGGGTGCCCTACACGGCGATCCCGATCTATCCCTCGCGCATGTTCCGCCATTCGGCGATTTATGTGCGCACCGACCGCATTCGCACGCCGGAGGAGATGAAGGACAAGCGCATCGGCGTGCCGTTCTACGGCATCACCGCGGTCACGACTGCGCGCGGCATCCTTGCCGACGAATACGGCGTGAAGCCGGAAGATTTGATCTGGGTGAATGGCGGCCTCTTCAATCCGAAAGAGCGGCTGACCCAGGATCTCGGCCTCCCAGCCTCGATCCGCATCGAGCAAGAGACCGAGAAAAGCCTGTCGCAGCTCCTCATCGAAGGCGGCATCGACGGGCTCATCACCGCCGCTTCGCCATCGCGTGAAGCGATGAACGCGCCGAATGTCGGGCGGCTCTTTCCTGACTATCGCACTGTCGAGCAGGCCTATTACAAGAAGACGCGTATCTTCCCGATCATGCATGTGCTCGGCATCAAGACCGAGGTGTTGGAGCGCGATCCGTCGCTGGCGCTGCGCGTCTATAAAGGCTTCTGCGATGCCAAGGATATCTGCATCGCCGATCTCGACGGCGATGGCGGCGCGGTCAAAGCGACCGTGCCCTGGCTTGGGCCCGAGCTCAACGCGACGCGCCACGCCATGGGCAAGGATTTCTGGCCTTACGGCATCGAGAAGAACCGGCCGACGCTCGAAGCGGTGACACGCTGGTCCTTCGAGCAGCATCTCTCGCCGCGCAAGCTCGCGGTCGAGGAGTTGTTCGCGCCGGAGACTTTGGGCGTCGGCTGAGGCGCTAGCGCCTCACGGCCAATGCCAATTCAGCCACGCCGACCAGGCTGGCGGCAGCGGCAGCATGTCGACGCTGATCGACAGCACCACGACGCCAAGGAAGGAAACCCCGGTGGCAATCATCACCTGCGGCCCGAAGACCTCGTGACGAGGGTTGAGCCAGCGCGAAGCGTGGATACGGAAGATATTGCTGAGCGCCATGATCGGCGAGACGATCGTCACCGGCGCTAACGCGAGCGCCAAGTAATAGAAAATCTGCGAGACGTAGACCATCACGCCGGAGAAAAGGAACCACTTCGTCGCCTCGGGGGTGACGCTGCGGACCTCGCGCCAGTGACCGGGGGCTGACAGCAGCAGCAGGATGACGACGGTCGCCATCGACGCGCTGATGACGCCGCCCGCGAGCGCAGCATCGAGGCCGCGCCCGCCGCCGGCGTAGCGCAACAGCACCGGGGTCAGTCCGTAGAAGAACGCAGAGAGTGCCGCGAAGATATAGCCTTCGACCATGCGCGGCTTGAACTCCGCGACCGCGGCCGCCGCACGCGCGCGCTTCGCCCCTTCACGCGACACGACCGCCGGCCCGACAAAGATGAGAAGAATGCCGATGAGCCGCGGAATGGTCAGCGTCTCGCCGAGGAACAGGATGGCGAAGACGAGCGATACGACGAGATTGAATTGCGTCACCGGGCCGGCGAGGTTCGTGCCGATCGCGCCGATGGCCCGGTAATTGGCGTAGCGGCCGATAACGAAATGCGTGACGCCGGTGACGGCAAAGGCGATCACCGAGGCATGCGGCAACTCTCCAAACGCGCCGAAACCGCCACCCACCGCGAGCGCCAGCAGGAACAACGGCACGCCGACCGGGATGGACAGCGTCGTCGCCTGCACCGCCGAGCCACTGATCACCCCGCGACGGACGGAGGCATTGGTGATCGCGAAGGTCACTGCCGAGGTCAAAGCCAACAAGGCGCCGAGCACGCGGTCCCCCTTTTACGATACCGGCGTCAAATCTTCGGCGCGGTCCAGCTCCGCGCTTCTTTGGGCCAAAGCTCATCGACAGTCATCAGCCGCGTCGACATGTGCTGCTGATGCACATATTTGCAGATCAGCTCGACATTCTTGCGGTTGGTAACCGAGGTGACGCCGTATTCCCACGGATCGGGGCCGAGGAAAGCGCGCTCTTCTTCCCAATACGACTGATACCAGGCGAGCGGCACAATGCGCGGATTGGTGAGGTGCTTGTAGGAGAGCTGCTTCGATTTCTCGAACGCGTCCATCAGGCTCTTCGTCACCCAGGGATTCTTCTCGACGATGTCGCGCTTGACGATCGTGCAATGCATGATTGGGAAGAGACCGGTGCGATTGTACCAATCGACCTCGAGTTCTTTGAAATTCGGCCAGAGGCGCGCGATGTTCGGCTTTTTCGCCAGCCAAGCCTTCGGGAAGTTCGGCGAGAAAATCGCATCGATCTCGCCGTCGGTGAGCATGTCGTCGACATTCTTCGCCGGGCGCATCTTCTCGATACGCAAGCCCGCCGGGCGCTCGAACTCGATGATCTCTGGATCGTTCGTCACCCAGGTGACCGATTCCGGCGGCACGCCGTAATCGTTCTGCAGCAAGCCGCGCAACCACACGCAAGCCGCCGGCTGATAGATCGGACAGCCGATCTTCTTGCCGGCAAGATCGGCCGGCTTGCTGATGCCCTTGTCCTTGTTGATGAAGATGAAGCCGTGGCGGAAGCGGCGATGGAGAAAGAGCGGCAGACCGGTGAAGAACCAGTCGCGGCTCGCTGCCGCGACATAGGCCGGGCAGTTGAACTCGCCGACATCGCAGATGTCGTCATGCGCCACCTGGCGATGGATATCCTCATAGCCGGGATAATTCGGGAAATCGAATTCGATGCCTTCGGCCTCGACGGAGCGCTCGCGCAGCGGACGCGTGCTCTCGTAATTGCCGATCACACAACGGAGCTTCAACTTCGCCACGATCGTTTCCTTTCAACGAACCGTCATTTCCAGGCGCTCGCCGAGAGGATAAGCCCGATTTGCGCATGAACGCCCGCGAGCGGCGCCAATTCGGCTGCCGCTGCGGCGATCACCATCACGATTTTGCGCATCTTCCCCCAGCAGCGTACTTCTTTCTTTGTAACGAAGTAGCACGCGCGGCGCGGCGGCGCCAGAGAGGGCCCTAGCTTGAGCGCCTAGCCTTCGAGCCGGTCGAAATAATGTTTCAGATTGGCGAAGGCGAAGACGATGCCGAAGATGCAGAGGCCATAGCCGACGCCGTTCGCCGTCGGGCTCGGGCCGTGCGCCGCGAGAATGAGCCCGCCCAACGCCAATATGCCAAGGAGCACCATCAGCACGACGAGGGACAGGTCATCGTCGACCAGCACCTGGAGCGAAAAATCTCCGATGCCGCCCGAGAGCGCGGCGAGGCCTTCCCAGATCACTGCGACAAGCGCGAGCAATGCGCCGATAAGACCGATCGCGTAGGTGAGATCGTCGCTGGCGCTGCTCGCGCACCAGAGGGCGCCGAAACAGACCAACACGAGGATCGCCGCGATAAACCACGGCGCGAACCAGCTGAGCACCTCATTGACCGGAACGCGGTGCGCCTCGACTTCCGCGATTCGAGCCCGCATCTCGTCATCTTCGACATGATCCAACATGCTGCACCTCCTCGGAAAATCCTCCCGAAGATGAAACAGCGACGCCGCCGCAGGCGTTCCCGCGGCGGCGCCGAGGCAAAAAGATGGCGGTGCGCGCTATTGCGATTTGACCGGCTTCAATGTGCGCAGGAAGGCAATGAGATCGCTGATATCCGCATTCGACATGTTCTTGTACCAATCGAACGCCATCAGCCGCACCAGGGGCCGGTCAGGCATGCCGGTGGTGGTCGCAGTCTTCACCTGATCGTTGGTCCAGCCGGCCATGCCTTGCGGATTGCCGGGCGTCAGATTGGCCGAGATGATCACGCCGCCATTGGGCGCGCCGAACGGATTGCCGCCCGCGCCCATCCGCGTGAAGTCGGGCCGGCCCCTCAACATCCGGCTTATGGCAATCCATGCAGTGGCGGGGACCGGTCGCGAGGTATTAGCCATAAGCGACGTGATTGGTGCGCGGCACATCGGCGACGTGCGTCACCGGCGGGCCGTAGGAAGGTGGCAGCGGAATCTTATAGGTCGATTTCTCGGACTTGTTGCTGATCGGCTTGATCGAGCGCAGAGTTCCCGTTCGGACCTTTCGGCGTGTGGCAATTGCCGCAAGCAACGATGCTTTTCATCAGATAGGTGCCGCGCTCAAGCGGTGTCTCGGCAAAGCTGGTCGCTGCCAACACCATCATCGCTGCCGCAGCTATGCAAAGCGCAGCAGCCTGTCTTGCGACGCGTATCGCCATTCCCCCCTCCCCGATAGATTGTCCGCCTCCTCCTAACATAAGCGGATTGCGCGAAATCTACCGCGATAAAGCGTCAGTGTTGGATAAACCGGTCGAGTTGCCCGTTATCTAAGGGAGGGTCGGGGCGGACTACACCGTCCCACCAGTGACCAAGCAGATGCGGCCGTCACAAAGCAGATGCGGCCGTCAGGAGGTTTGCCGATGCCGTCAGGATGGATGCGATTCTTGCTCGTCGCGGCAGTAGCGCTTGGCCTTAGCGGCTGCGTCGCCTATCCCGACCCTTATTACGGCTATGGCTACGGCTATCCGGCCTATTACGGCCCGCCAGTCTCGGGGAGTGTCTATATCGGCAGCGGTGGCGGCTGGCACGATGGCTGGCACCATCGCCACTGGCGCTGACGCTACTGTCAGCGCTTCTTCGCAACGACGTGAAAAAGGTGCCAGTGTTTGGTCTCGCCGCGCGGCGTGACTGAATCGGTTTCCTCGATCTCGAACAGCTCGATCGCATAATTCGCGAAGAGCGCGCGCGCCGCTGCCTCCTCATGGAAGGTGATGGGGCGATTGTCCATGCCGCGCTCCGCCCAGCTATCGCGCGGCCCGCAAAGCTGACCCGCAAAGCGCCCGCCCCTGACGATCGACGCATCGATCTTGCGCCACAGCGTCGGAAACGCCTCCGGCGGACAGAAGGGCAACGCGAAGCTCGAATTGACGAGCTCGACCTGGCCCCAATCCACTGCCTCGAACGTCTCGCCGCGCAGATCGAGTTGTGCCGCCGGCGGCAGATCGGGGCGGGTGCGCAGCCGCTCGAGCGCCACCGGCTCGGAATCGATCGCGATCACCCGCCAGCCGCGGCGCAGCAGCTCGATTGCATCACGCCCGTCTCCGCATCCGAGATCGGCGGCGGTGCCGCAAATGCTTTCCGCGGCAAAATGGTCGAGCGCGGCGAGCAAGGTCGGGCGCGGCGGCCGGCCTTCCGTCGCCGTGTAGTATTTGGCCCATCCCGAAGCGCGCGGCGTCGACGAATCTGACATTGCTTTGTGTTGCCAAAGGAAAATCGCGCGGCTTTCCGAGGCGCGTCGCGCTTGGCGCAATGCTTGCAACTCGCCCCTCGAAGCGCAAGCGGCGCTTCGCGTGGAGGGGCATTATGCGAGCCTTCGTTCTTATTCTGCTGTTTCTGGCGGCGCCGATCTATTTCGGCCAGGCGCTGTTCGGCAATGGATCGGGATTCAGCATCGGCGGCTTCTCGAACCTGCGCGACATCCGGCAGCAAATCGCGGCGAGCGATTTCGCGCACGACGCGATCAGCGAGGCGCGCGATTACGCCATCACCCACCCAGGCTTGGTCGAAGGGATCAAGGCGCATCGCGCCGAGCTCCAGAACCTGCGCTCGCAGATTTGCTCGGCAGTACAATGTTGATCTCGGAACGGGTCGCAGCCTGAGCGCAATCGTTAACGACCCGTTTACCAAACTCCCCGAGAATCGAGGATCGCAATCCCTTCGGGGCCTCAATGGGTCGTTTGCAACCTTACGAGCACATCCTGCCGCTGCTGCTGCGTCAGCCGCGCCTCGAAAATCGCGACCTGATTGGCCTTGGCATTGGGCACACCGAGCTGTGCCGCCTCGCCATAGAGGAAGAAAGCCTGCATCGGATCAGCCGGCCAGCCGATGCCGTTGAGCTTGCACCAGGCGAGCGCCTCGACGGCGCGCGGCTCTTTTTGCTCGGCATGGGCTTCGAGCAGCTGCATGTCGCCGGGGCTCAGCTTTTTCGCGCGGATCGCGGCGACCACGCTGTTCATCGTCGGCCCGGTATAGACCGGCCGAGGTGGCAGCGGTGGCGGGGGCAGCTTGGTCTCCGCCGTACAAGCCGGATCGGTCTCCGTCAAACAATGATAGGCGCCGTCGAGGTCGTAGAACTGCGCGCGCGCCGGCGTGCCGGTTGAGACGAGGAAACCGGCAAGGCCCAGCGAGAAAAGGAAAGCGCGCATATGCATCGCGGCAATCATAGCTCAAACCGGTTAACGCTCAGCGCGACCTTGGCGCTGGTGCTGGCGCTCGGCGCCTGTGCGCCCTCCACCCGGCTCGATCCGCCAGGGTTTCTCGGCGCTTTGATCGACCGGCCGCCGCCGACCACCGAGGTCATGGCGACCGGCCCCTATGGCAATCCGCTGGCCGAGCCGGTCACGCCGCTGCTCAGCACCGATATCGCCGATCAGATCGTCGGCGCGCCGTTGCGCTCATCCCTGAGCCCCGAGGCTCGGCTCAGCCTTGCCGCCGCGAGCCAGCGCGCCGCTTCGGCGGTGACTGGCGCCACGGTGCAATGGCAAAGCGCCGACGCGTCCGGCGCCGTGGTGCCGGCGCGCGACGCCTATCGCTCGCATCGCGGCGTGATCTGCCGGGATCTGCAGCAGCAGGCGAAGACCGCCGATGGCCCGGTCACGGCCGATCTGGTGACGCTCTGCCATTCCGATCTCGGCGATGGCCGCGTCTATTGGCTGCCGGGCTCACCTGACTGATACGTTACCGCGACGCCGAGAGGCGTTGCGCCTGAGCCAATGGCGGCATATCACCGCCGTCATGGGTGATCTTTCGGAGGAAAGCTTCTGGAGCTGGATTGTCGTGCCGCTCGCCGTTCTGGGCGCGAGCGTCTGGCTGACCGGCATCGTGCGCAACTGGCTGCAGCGCCGCGCCATTCTCGACCATCCCGGCGAGCGAACCTCGCATGAAGGCGCGACGCCGCGCGGCGGCGGCATCGCGCTCGTGCCGGTCGTGCTGTTTGCCTGGATCATGCTTGCGCTCGCCGGCCTCGCGCCGGGCGCCGCTTTCGGAATCACCGCCCTTGCCGCCGCCCTCGCGCTCGTTTCGTGGTATGACGATCTCGGCGGGGTCGCTTTCGGCTGGCGCCTCGCTGCGCATCTCATCGCCGCCGCGCTCGGCGCGGCCTATCTCCTCGGACCAGCACCTGTCTTCCAAGGACTGCTGCCGCCGCTTGCCGATCGCGTCATCGCGGTGCTGCTTTGGGCCTGGTTCATCAATCTCTACAATTTCATGGACGGCATCGACGGCATCACCTGCGTCGAGACCATCGCGATCGGCCTTGGCGTCGTACTCATAACGCAGATCACGGGCGACGACACGCATGTAGGAGTGCTGGCTCTCGCGCTGACCGCCGGTGCGCTCGGCTTCCTGCGCTGGAACTGGCCGCGCGGCAGCATCTTTCTCGGCGATGTCGGCAGCGTCCCGCTTGGTTTCCTCACCGGTTGGCTGCTGCTGCTGCTCGCCACGCAGGGCCACTGGGCGCCGGCGCTGATTCTGGCGCTTTATTACCTCGCCGATGCCACCGTCACACTGTTGCGCCGTATTTTTCGCGGCGAGCGCATCTGGCAAGCGCATCGCTCGCATTTCTATCAGCGCGCGCTCGCGCCCGATAACGGTCACGCCGCGGTGCTGAAGCTGATCATCGGCGGCGATGTCGCACTGCTGCTGCTTGCGCTGCTCGCGATCCGCTTTCCCTGGCCGGCGCTGATCGTCGCCGTGCTCGCCGTCACGAGTCTACTCGCACAACTTTCACGCCGTGCACGTCGCGTGACGACCCTGCCGCCTCTATAGTAGCGGCGCGATGCCTTTTCCCGATCTCAGCCTCAAAACGCGCCTGCACGCCATCCGCAAACTCGCGACGCGCTCCCGCTCCTATCTGCTGGTGACAATCCGCCCCGACGACATGTTGAAGCCGCGGCCGGCGGAACATACGCTCGCGCCGGTGGAGCGACGACTTGAGGCATCGCGGCCGGCAATCGAGACGCTGCTCACGCGGCTGACGCCGGCGATGGAGCAAGCGCGCCGCAGCCTCGGCCCGCTTGCCGCCAACCGCTTTTTCGCCGGCGGCGATGCGGAAGCCGCTTATGCAATGATCAAGGATCTGCGCCCGAAGCGCGTGATCGAGATCGGCAGCGGCAACAGTACGCATATCATGCGCCGCGCGGCGAGCGATGCGGGTCTCGGCCTGCATATCACCTGCATCGATCCCATGCCGCGGCGCGAGATCGAGAGCGTCGCCGATACCATCGATCGCCGTTCGGTGCTCGAGACCGAGCCGAGCGCGCTCGCCGACGCGCTTGCGCCCGGTGACGTGCTCTTCATCGACGGCTCGCATTACGCCTTCAACGGCACCGACGCGCCTTTCCTGCTGCTCGAAGTGCTGCCACTCTTGAAGCCTGGCGTCGTCGTGCATGTGCATGACATCATGCTGCCTTACGAATACGACGCGCTGTTCTCCGAACGGAACTACAACGAGCAATATCTGCTCGCTGGCCTGCTGCTCGGCGGTACCGATTGGGAGCCGCTGCTGCCGGTCTATTGGCTGTCGCGGGCCGGCCGCATGGCGCATGGCGCATCCTTCTGGCTGCGCCGCCGCGCAACGGAGGCAGACTGAGCACCACCGAGCCCGTTGTCATTCTCGGCGCCGGCGGCTTCATCGGCCGGGCGCTGAGCGCGCGCTTTGCGGCCCATAACGTGCTGGCCCGCACCGTCACGCGCGAGAATACCGGCACGCTGAGCGCCCAGACCGATTGGCCGGCGCTGCTCGATGGTGCGCGAATCGTCATCCATCTCGCGACAGCCGCCTCGCCGCGCCTCGATCGCGCGCGCTTCGGCGACGAGATCGCGACGGCAGAATCGCTTGGCCGCGCCGCGCAGCGTTGCGGCATCGCACGGCTCATCCTGATGAGCTCGATCCGCGCGATGGGCGAAAATAGCGGCGGCGAACCGTTTCATGCCGATGCGATGCCCGCACCGACCGATGACTACGGCCGCGCCAAGCTCGCCATCGAAGCGGCGCTCGCCGATGCGCCGGGCCTCGCAATTCTGCGTCCACCCTTGGTCTATGGCCCCGGCGTGATCGACAGCTTCAAGACGTTGATGACCGCGGTCGCGCGCGGCCTGCCGCTGCCGGTCGCAAACATTCACAACCGCCGCGCTTTTGTCTTCATCGAGAATCTGCTCGATGTGATCGAGGCGCTGCTCGCGATCGAAGCGCCCGGCGGCGTCTATCTGCTGCGCGACAACGATGAAGTCTCGACGCCCGAGCTGTTGCGCCGGATTGCACAGCATCTCGGCTGTGCGCCACGCATGTTCCCCTTCCCGCCCGGCCTGCTGCGGCAGGCGCTGAATATGATCGGACGAGGCGGCATGGCGGCGGCGCTGATCGGCTCGCTGTCGATCGACGACGGCGCGACACGTGCGCGTCTCAACTGGACACCGCGAATCAGCCTCGATGACGGGCTCGCGGCGACCTGCCGTGCATTTCGGGAAGCGCCGGAATGAACGGCGAGAAGCGTAACCTCATCTTCCTCGTCACCGAGGATTGGTATTTCTGGTCGCACCGCCTGCCGATGGCGCGCGCGGCGCAGGAAGCTGGTTTCGATGTCGCGGTTGCGACGCGTGTCGCCGCGCATGGTGCACGCATCGAAGCGGCCGGCTTTCGCGTGATCCCGTTGCGGTGGCGGCGCGAAGAGATCGGGCTGTGGGCAAGCCTCGCCGCGATCGCCGAGATTTATCGCCTCTATCGTCGCGAGCGGCCGTTCATGGTGCATCACGTCGCGCACAAGGCGGCGATCCTTGGCGGGATCGCCGCGCTGTTGGCGCGCGTACCGCGCATCGTCAGCTTCATCGCCGGCGTCGGCTATATGGGCACGAGCCGCAGCCGTCATGCCCGGCTCGTGGGCGCCGCCGCACGGCTGCTCTGGCCAATCTTGCTGCTGCGCCGTCATTGTCGCGTGATCGTGCAGAATGACGACGATCGCGCCGTGATCGAGGCGCTGCGTCCCAGTGCAGCCGACCGTATCGTGGTGATCCGCGGCTCGGGTGTCGATCTCGATCATTTCCGGCCACTGCCCGAGCCGCCGTCGCCGCCGGTGACCGCCGCTTATATCGGCCGCATGATCGCAATCAAAGGCGTCGCGACCTTGGTCCAGGCGCAACGCTTGTTGCGCGCGGACGGCGTCGAAGTACAGCTACTGCTCGTCGGCATACCCGATCTCGCCAATCCGAGCTCTTTCGACGAAGCAACCCTGCGCGCCTGGAGCACTGAGCCCGGAATTATCTGGTGCGGCCATCGCGAGGATGTGCGCGAGATCTGGGCGACGGCCCACATCGCGGCGCTCACTTCTGCGGGCGGCGAAGGCGTGCCCAAGACACTCCTCGAAGCGGCGGCGGTCGGCCGTGCGATCGTGGCAACAGATGTCCCGGGCAACCGCGATATCGCGCGCGACGGCACCAACGCGATCCTGGTGCCGCCCGGCGATGCGCCGGCGCTCGCCGCGGCCCTGAAGGCGCTCGCGAGCGATCCGGCACGGCGGCGCGCTTATGCGGCGGCCGGCCGGTCGTTGGTGGCGGAAGGGTTTTCCGAGCAAGCAGTGAGCGCGGCGACGATCGCGCTTTATCGCGCCCTCAGCACCGCGATCTAGTCGCGAGGCGGTCTAGGCCGCCTTGGCGTGATCCGTCGAGGTTGGCTCGAGAATCTTTTTCAGCAACTCCAGCATCGCTTCGAGCTGCTCGTAAGGCAGGCGGCGGCCAGGCGCGCCTTTTGTCCAGATGTCCCAGCAATTGATCGCGTGATCGATCTTGCTGAGCGAATCGCCGAGCTGCCAATAGATCGTCTTGGCGCCGCGCAGGAAGCTGATGAAACCGCCGGGATTGGCGCTGGCAACGAAGTCGCCATAGAGCTTGTCGTACTTCTTCAGTGTGTTGTCGGCATCGATCCAGTGGCCGCGCAGCCGCTCGATCGTGGCACGGCGGATCGGCTCCAGGACCTGGAGAACGTCACGCGGCACCAGATTCTTGGGCATCGCGTCTTCCTTGAGCCATTGCGCGAAGGCTTCACGCTTCTTGCGGCCTTGGTGATACTGGAAAGAGTAGAAATTGATACCTTTCCACGCACCGAAGATGGCGAGCGCTTCGTCCTTGGGGAAGCGGAAGGCAAGAATCAGCGGCTCGAGCGCGATGACATCCTTCGCTTCCCACATCGCGTCGATGAGCTGCGCGACCTTGTTGGTCGGCGGCTTCTTGCCGCCATAGGCCGCCGCGACAAGCGGCTCCATCTTGCCGCGGATGAATTCCTGAATCGCGGTGCGCTCTTCCGGCGAGACGTCGAAATACGCCTCGTTCGCCTCGACGCCTTCGAGCTCGAGCGCGTCGCGCATCAGGAAGCCGTCGAGCGAGGGCAGCTCGTCGAGGATGCGGAAGATCTTCATATCGTGATCGAGCGCCGCCGAGCTCGCCTCGGTGCGCTCGATGCCGAATTGCTCGTGGAAGACCTGTAGCAGGCTCGGGCTGTGGAAAAAGATCGAGCGGCCGCCCTCGTAGATCTCGTCGTGATTGTAGGGCACATAGAGCTTGCTGCCGATCGCGACGCCTTTCGGATGGCGCGGATCGTCGTAGCGCAGCGCCTCTTTCACCAGCACCAGATGGTGCATCGCGGGTGTTTTGAAGAGATAGGGGTTCTGCTCGCCATCGCGACGCTCGAGCTTGCGAGCAACGTCGTTGCAGTTGAAAACACGGGACGACCCCGCGTTCAACATCGGCTTGAGGTAACGGCTACCTGACAAGTTCCCCTCCAAAAACGACAAGGTACGGGCGGGCAAAGGCACACATCTCATATTTACGTCCAATTGGTTTTCCGGACGTTAATTCGTTGTACAGGCCACGTGGTATTGCTAGGAAGACGTGTATCCCAGTTTGCCGCAGCAGAAGTTTTGATGCTTGCTGCGCTGCAATGCCGCCCGTAACGTGCCGCGGGGGTTGAGGAGTTTAATGAAGGTTACCAGTCGCGCCTTTGCCACTTTCGCCCATGACGTCGTCATGGCGGCGCTGTCCTTCCTGCTCTCGTTCTACCTGCGCGTCGGCAACGACATCTTCAATTACTCGCCCTCGCTGCTCGCGACCTACGACCTCGCTTTCGCCGCGACAGCCGGCGTGATCTTCCTCTGGTCGGGCCTCTACCGCGGCATCTGGCGTTTTGCCTCTCTGCCCGATCTGTTGGCGCTGCTGCGGGCCGTGACGCTGATCATCCTGATCTACTTCCCGGTGATGTTCGTCGTCATGCGGCTGCAGGAAATGCCGCGCTCCCTTGTCGGCATCAATTGGCTGCTGCTGATGGCGATGCTGGGCGCGCCGCGCTTCGCCTATCGCATCCTCAAGGATCGCGGCCTCGACCATGTCTTCGAGACGGCGAGCTATGCGCCGGTGCCGATCCTCCTGATCGGAGCGCGCGAAGGCGCCGATCTCTTCATCCGCGCGATCGGCCGCGATCCGCGCCGGCCCTATCGCGTCGTCGGCATCCTCGCCGACGGCACCTCCCGCGTCGGCCGCGATATCGGCGGTGTCGCCGTGCTCGGCACCTTCGACGATATCGCCAAAGTCGTTGCCAGACTGACGAAAACCGGTAACCGGCCGCAACGGCTCATCGTTTGCCAGGAGCTCGACCGCGCGCAGGCGCGGCAGCTTTTCGATTTCTCGGCGGAAGCAGGCATCCCCTTGGCGCGCGTGCCGCGCCTCACGGATTTCCGCGAGACGCGCGACGACGATCTGCAGCGGATCGAGCCGGTGGCGATCGAGGATTTGCTCGGCCGGCCGCAAACCGTGCTCGATCATGACAGCATGCGCGCGCTGATCGCGGGACGGCGTGTCCTCGTCACAGGCGCAGGCGGCACGATCGGCGGCGAGTTGTCGCGCCAGATCGCCTCTTACGGCCCGACGCGGCTGGCGCTGCTCGATAATGGCGAATACGCGCTCTATTCGATCGATCAGGAGATCAAGGAACGCTTTCCGGAGATTACACGCCAGCCGGTCATCGGCGATGTGCGCGACCGGCGGCGGGTCGATGCGGTGATGGCGGCCGAGCGGCCGGAGCTCGTCTTCCACGCCGCGGCCCTGAAGCATGTGCCGATGGTCGAGGCCAATCCATTGGAAGGCCTTGTCACCAACGTCATCGGCACACGCAATGTCGCCGAAGCCTGTCGCACGCATGGCGTCACCGCGATGGTGATGATCTCGACCGACAAAGCGGTCAACCCGGTCAATGTGATGGGCGCGAGCAAGCGCCTCGCCGAAAGCATCTGCCAGGCGCTCGACATCGTCGAAGCACGCCGCGATCGCGGCACGCGCTACGTGACGGTCCGCTTCGGCAATGTGCTCGGCTCGACCGGCTCGGTCGTGCCGCTGTTCCAACGCCAGCTCGCCGCCGGCGGGCCGCTCACCGTGACGCATCCCGACATCCAGCGCTTCTTCATGACGGTGCGCGAATCGGTCGAGCTGGTCTTGCAGGCCTCCGCTCTCGCCGGCGACGACAGCACGGCGCGCGGCAAGATTTTCGTGCTCGATATGGGTGAGCCGGTGAAGATCGCCGACCTTGCCAGTCAGATGATCCGCCTCGCCGGCAAGCGGCCCGGTATCGACGTCAAGATCGAATATGTCGGCTTGCGTCCCGGCGAGAAGCTGTACGAAGAGCTGTTCTACGGCAACGAGACGCTGCTGCCGACGAAAGTCTCGGGCATCCGCCTCGCCGCGCCGCGCACCAGCGATTACGCGATGCTGGCGCGGGCACTCGATGAGCTGGCCGAGCAGCTTCGCGAAGGCCACGAGGATCGAGCCATCGCGTTGCTCGACACGCTGGTGCCGGAATTCGAGCACGCGAACCAAGCGCCGGAACACGGTGCGAAAGAGCGCGCTCAGGCGCGCGAGCCTTAAATCGCGACGCGGGCGAGGTGGTGATGCCGCCACAAAGCCGCGCCCTCATTATCGGCGGATCGATCGGCGGTCTCTTTGCCGCGCAATTCCTGCGCCAGGCCGGATGGGATGTCGCGGTCTTCGAGCGCAGCACCGGCGATCTCGCCGATCGGGGCGCCGGGCTCAACACCTCGGCGGAATTATTCGAAGGTCTCGCCCGTGCCGGCGCCGCGATCAATCCCGGCCTTGCCTTTCACGTGCGCAGCTCGGCCTGGCTGAAACAAGACGGCACGATCGGCATCGAGATACCACGCGGCTGGCACGGTAGCACCTGGGGCACGATCTACCGCCCGCTGCGCGCGGCCTTCCCGTCCGCGCTCTACCACGCAGGCAAAGCCATCGAGCGCATAGAGCAAGATACGACGAGCGTCACCGCCATCTTCGCCGACGGCACGCGCGAGCAAGGCGATTTGCTGATCGGCGCCGATGGCGTTTATTCGACGGTGCGCCGGCAATTCCTGCCTGAGATTGCGCCGCTCCAAGCCGGCTATATCGCCTGGCGCGGCATCCTCGGGGAGCGCGATCTACCGCCGGCCGCGCATGATCTGCTGCTCGAACGCGCGGCCTTCACCTTCCCTGACAACGAGCTCGTCGTCTCGCTGCCGGTGCCGGGGGCCGACAACGATCCCCGCCCTGGCCATCGCCGCTACTATTTCATCTGGTATCGTCCCGCCTCAGCCGGGGAGCAGCGCGCGCTTTTCACCGATGCGAGCGGGCGCGATCACGGCCTCGCAATCCCGCCGCCGCTCATCCGCGCCGAATTCATCGCCGCCATGAAAGCCGATGCGCGCCGTGTGTTACCGACGGTGATGGGCGAGATCGTCAGCCGCGTCGCCCAACCACTCCTCCAATCGATCACCGACCTGGAAGCGCCGCGCATGGTTTTCGGCCGCGTCGCACTGCTTGGCGATTCCGCTTTTGTCGCGCGGCCGCATGTCGCTGCCGGCACGAGCAAGGTGGCTCTCGACGCCGCCGGGCTTGTCGCTGCGCTCAACGCGCATGCGGGCGATATAGACGCGGCGCTTCAACAATATGAGGGCGAGCGGCTCGCTTTCGGCCGCGCCGTGATCAGCCACGCGCGCTATCTCGGCGCCTATCTCGAAGCTGCCCATCTCGAATCAGGGGGCGCGGCCACACCCCGCGATCCCGAGCAGGTGCTACGCGAATATGGCGCACCGCACCTCGTGCGCGAGGTGAATTTCGATTAGTCGACTGCGCCGGCATAGCGCGAGAGATCGATGATCTCGAGCACATTGCCGTCGGGATCCTCGAAATAGGCGCGCG
>Ga0157369_10004364_pt1 | contig 16692 bp, 15 predicted proteins | sample C25metaG_FD_113461 | JGI IMG/M metagenome (GOLD analysis project Ga0157369, IMG submission 113461) | Corn rhizosphere microbial communities from Kellogg Biological Station, Michigan, USA - C2-5 metaG | ecosystem: Host-associated > Plants > Roots > Rhizosphere > Soil | place: USA: Michigan... | reverse complement strand
GCCGACGGTCCCGACATGAACACGCATTCGGCATGTTGGGCTGCGAACTGCCGTCCGCGCGGCGAGGTGCCGGCCTGGTACAGCACGGGTGTCCGCTGCGGCGAGGGCTCGGCGAGATGGATCGCATTGAGCCGGTAGTTTGGGCCTTCATGGGTGACGCGATGCACTTTCGACGGATCGGTGAAGATGCCGCGCGCGCGGTCGCGGATCGCGGCGTCGTCCTCCCAGCTTCCTTCCCAGAGCTTGTAGACGACCTCCATGTATTCGTCCGCGATGTCGTAGCGGTCGTCATGCGCGGTCTGCTTGTCCTTGCCGGCGCCGCGCGCCGCGCTGTCGAGATAGCCGGTCACGACGTTCCAGCCGATGCGTCCTTCGGTCAGATGGTCGAGCGTCGACATCCGCCGCGCAAACGGATAGGGCGGCTCGAAGGAGAGATTAGAGGTGACGCCGAAGCCGAGATGCTTTGTCACCGCCGCCATCGCCGAGATCAGCAGCAGCGGCTCGTTCGCCGGCGTCTGCGTCGCATATTTCAGTGCCGCGTCGGGGCTGTTGCCATAGACGTCGTAGACGCCGAGCACGTCGGCAAGGAACAGCCCGTCGAAGCGGCCGCGCTCCAGCGCCTTCGCAAGATCAAGCCAATAAGGCAGGCGGTTATATTCCGCCGTGCGGTCGCGCGGATGGGTCCACAGCCCCGGCGATTGATGCGCCACACAATTCATGGCGAAGGCGTTGAGCCGGATTTTCTTGGTCATGTGCTCCTCGGGCGGTCGCCCGCCATTTTTTGCGGATTTGCTCCGATCCCGCGTGCCTTAGCAAGACAAATCGCGCGATTGGCTGCTTCCAGCCGCGCTCATATCTGGATACGCTGATGTGACAGGCAAAAAATTCTCGCGACGCAAAAGAAAAAGCAACAGATGACCCGGACCGACGCCATCGCCAATGCCCATCAACTCATCGCTTCCGGCGAGTTCCTGAAAACCCTGGAACGCCGGGTCGCGTTCCAGACCGAGAGCCAGAACGGTGGCCGGCGTGCGGAGCTGCGCGCCTATCTGGAACAGGAGATGCGGCAGAGCTTTGCCGACCTCGACTTCGAGAGCCGCATCGTCGAATCCCCGAGCGGCAAGTCGCCCTTTCTCGTCGCCCGGTATCAAGAGGACGCGAAGCTGCCGACCGTGCTGATCTATGGCCATGGTGATGTCGTCGACGGCATGGAGGGCGAGTGGCGCGACAATCTCGATCCCTGGAAGACCACGACGATCGGCAACCGCGTCTATGGCCGCGGCACGGCCGACAACAAGGGCCAGCACAGCATCAACCTCGCCGCGCTGGAAGTGGTGCGCAAGGCGCGCGGCGGCAAGCTGGGCTTCAATACGAAATTCCTGATCGAGATGGGCGAGGAGACCGGCTCGCCCGACCTGAATGCGGTCTGTGCCTCGCTGCGCGATGAGCTGAAGGCCGACTTGCTGCTCGCTTCCGACGGGCCGCGGCTGGCGGCGGATCAACCGACCATCTTCCTCGGCTGTCGCGGCGGCATCCGCATCCATCTCGACGTGAATTTGCGCGAGGGCGGGCATCACTCAGGCAATTGGGGCGGCGTGCTCGCCAACCCCGCCACCATCCTTGCCAACGCGATTGCGAGCCTGGTCGATGAGCATGGACGGATGAGGTTGGAGGCGCTGAAGCCGCCGCGGCTGACCAACCAGATCAGGGCGTATCTCGCCGACGTCGAGATCAAGCCGACGGCCGACGAGCCGGCGCTGTCGGAGAACTGGGGCGAGGAGGGGCTTTCCGCCGCCGAGCGGCTCTACGCCTGGAACACGCTCGAAGTGCTGGCGATGTCCTCAGGCAATATCGACAAGCCGGCCAATGCCATTCCCGGCCATGCCCGCGCCGTGCTCCAGCTCCGCTTCGTGGTCGGCACCAGGCATGAGCAGGCGGTCGATGCCGTACGCGCGCATCTGCACGGCAAGGGCTTCACCATGGTCGAGGTCAGCGCGACGCAGAGCTTCATCGCCTCGCGCACCGATTTCGACAGCCCGTGGATCAAATGGGCGGCGGATTCGATCCAGCAGACCACGGGCAAGCCGCCCGCGGTGCTTCCGAACTTCGGCGGCTCGCTGCCGAACGACGTGTTCTCGGAGACGCTCGGGCTGCCGACGATCTGGGTGCCGCATTCGTATCCCGGTTGCTCGCAGCACGCGCCGGACGAGCACATTTTGCTGTCGGTGACGGAACAGGCGCTCGGCATCATGGCGGGCCTGTTCTGGGATCTCGGCGAGCGGGCGAACAAGACGTAGCAGAACAAGGCAGGGGGACAGGATGGCGATATCGGCTCACGCGGATTCGAACGAACTCGATGTATCGCGACAGAAGAGCTTGACCAGGCTCGTGGTCGCGACTTCGCTTGGCAATGCGCTCGAATGGTTCGACATCTCGGTCTACGCCTATTTCGCCGCCTATCTGTCGAAGGCCTTTTTCCCGACAAAGGACCCGACCACCTCGCTGCTGCTCACTTTCGGAAGCTTTGCGCTGACCTTCCTGGCACGGCCGATCGGCGGCGTGCTGCTCGGCACCTATGCCGACCGCTATGGCCGCAAGGCCTCGCTGCTGCTGTCGATCACGATGATGACCTGCGGCACGCTCGCGGTGGCGCTGATGCCGAGCTTCGATCAGATCGGCGTGCTCGCCCCGCTGCTCGTTATCCTCGCCCGCCTCGTGCAGGGCTTCTCCGCCGGTGGCGAGTTCGGCAGCTCGACCGCGTTCCTGGTCGAGCACATGCCGGGCCGGCGCGGCTTTGTCGCCAGCTGGCAATTCGCGAGCCAAGGCATGAGCTCACTCCTTGGCGCGGGCTTCGGCGCGCTCTTGACCTCGATCTTGAGCACCGAGGCCCTGCAGAGCTGGGGCTGGCGCATTCCGTTCCTGTTCGGCGCGCTGATCGGTCCGGTCGGCCTTTATATCCGCAACCGCATCGACGATGCGACAGCGCCGCCGGCCGAGAAGCACGATACGCCGATCCGCAACGTTCTGGTGACGCAGAAATTCCGCGTCCTGCTCGGGGTAGGCGCGATCGCGACCGCCACCTCCGTCAATTACCTCATCATCTATATGCCGACCTATGTGGTGAAAGCGCTGCATCTGTCGCCAACCGTCGGCTATCTCGCGGCCTTCGCCGCCGGGATTGCGAGCATCACGCTCAATCCGGTCGCAGGCTGGCTCTCCGATCGCGTCGGACGCACGACCTACCTGATCATCATGTGCACGGTGCTGCTGTTTGCCATCTTCCCGGTGTTCCTGCTGCTCGCGAGCAAGCCGGGCGGAGTTGTCATCGTGCTCATCGTGCTGCTGCTCGGTTCGCTGAAGGCGCTCTATCTCGGCGCCGTGGCGGCGCTGATGTCGGAGCTGTTTCCCCCTTCGACGCGCGCGACCGGGCTTGGATTGAGCTATAATATCGGCGTCACGGCCTTTGGCGGCTCGGGACCGGCGATCGTGACCTGGCTTGGCACCTTCGCCGCCATCGGCGATCTCGCCCCCGGCTATTTTCTCACGGCCGTGTGCCTGTTCAGCCTCTGGGCGCTGATTACAACCCACCTGACAGCCGCGGACAAAACCTTCACCTTGGACCAGACTAAAGTGTAGCCCCAACCCTGCCTTGCGACTGCCTCTGGTTCGGGCCATCATGGTCCGTTGCCAGTGCCGGCATCCCAGGAAACTGCTCAAAGCGCATGACGCAAGCCCAAAACGCCGACGCCGTGACCAAAGCCTTTTCCGAGATTCCCGCGCTGCCTGAAGCTGCGCCCGCGCTTGTGACCCGCGGCCGCTTCCTCGATTGCGACTGCCGGCTCGGGCCGACGGAGCAACGTTTTTGTTTTTCGTTTCGATCCGCGCCGCCCGCATCGTGGATTTCACCGCGCAGCCCTCGCTCCTGCACGCCCGAAGACACCAAGCGCACGGCAGCTTCGATTGCGGGCGCCCGCGTCACGATCATGGAAGAGCTCGGCCATTTCCCGATGAGCGAAAACCCCGAACAGTTCCGCCGCCACGTCGCGCCGGTGCTCGCCGAGATTACGAAAGCAAAGACATCACCCAAGCAAGGAGTACACGCATGAACCGCAATATTCTGTTTGGCCTCGCGCTCGCCGCCGCGCTGGGCGCGAGCCAGGCCGGCGCCGAGGAGCTGACGGGCACGTTGAAGAACATCAAGGACACCGGCACGATCACGCTCGGCTACCGTGACTCGTCGATTCCCTTCTCCTATCTCGACGACAACCAGAAGCCGGTCGGCTTCGCCATGGACATCTGCTACAAGATCGTCGACGCCGTGAAGAAGGAGCTGAAGCTCGACAAGCTCGAGGTCAAGCTCAACCCGGTGACCTCGGCAACGCGCATTCCGCTGATGGCGAACGGCACGATCGATCTCGAATGCGGCTCGACCACCAATAATGCCGAGCGCGAGAAGCAGGTCTGGTTCACCAACACCCACTTCCTGACCGCCAGCCGCTATGTCTTCAAGAAATCGAGCAACCTCAAATCGATCGATGACCTGAAGGGCAAGACGGTGGTTTCGACCGCCGGCACCACCAACATCAAGCAGCTCACCGAGGCCAATGTCGCGCGCAAGCTCAACGCCACCATCGTGCCGGCCAAGGATCACGCCGAAGCCTTCCTGATGGTCGAGACCGACCGCGCGGCCGCCTTCGTGATGGACGACATTCTGCTCGCGAGCCTCGTCGCCGGATCGAAGAACCCGAGCGACTATGTCATCTCCAAGGATGCGTTCTCGACGCCCGAGCCCTATGGCATCATGCTGCGCAAGGACGACGTGCCGTTCAAGAAGGTGGTCGATGCGGCGACCGCCGCGCTCTACAAGTCCGGCGAAGGCCAGAAGCTCTATGACAAATGGTTCATGAGCAAGATACCGCCGAAGGGCCTGAACCTCAACACGCCGATCTCGCCGGAGTTGAAGGCTGAATTCGCCAAGCCCTCGGATTCGCCGGATCCGGCTTCGTACAAGCCGTAAGGTCAACCCGCCGCTCATGCGATGGCCCAGCCATTGCATGAGCGGTGGTGACACTCTGCCTGCGGAAGGGGACCCGTGAACTACCACTGGAACTGGGGCATTTTCTTCGAGCCGAACCCGATGGGCACCGGTAGCTATCTCGATTTGCTGTTGTCGGGATTGGTGCTGACCATCAAGACGGGGCTGCTCGCCTGGGTCATCGCCCTCATAACAGGCTCGATCGTCGGTGTGTTGCGCACGCTGCCGTCAAAGGCGGCGTCGTGGTTCGGATTCGCCTATGTCGAGCTCTTCCGCAACATGCCGCTGCTCGTGCAATTGTTCCTGTGGTTCTTCGTGCTGCCCGAGCTGCTACCGAGGAGCGCCGGCCTCTGGCTGAAGCAATTGCCCAACGCGCCGTTCTGGACGGCTGCGGTCGGCATCGGATTCTTCATGTCGGCGCGTATTGCCGTGCAATTGCAGGCCGGCATCGGCTCGCTGCCGCGCGGGCAGAAGCAGGCCGCCACCGCGCTAGGGCTCACCACGGTGCAAACCTATCGCTACGTGCTGCTGCCGATGGCGTTCCGCATCATCCTGCCGCCGCTGACGTCGGAGTTCATCAACACGCTCAAGAACACGTCGGTCGCGATCACCATCGGCCTGCTCGAGCTCACCGGGCAGGCGCGCTCCATGGAGGAGTTTTCCTTCCAGGTCTTCGAGGCCTTCACCGCGGCAACGGTGCTCTATCTCCTGATCAACCTCGTCATCGTGATCGTGATGCGCCTGCTCGAGCGGGCGGTGGCGATCCCCGGCTATATTTCGGGGAAATAGCGATGCTCGGCAATTTCGATTTCGACGTCATCTGGCGCTCGCTGCCCTATCTCTTCCGCGACGGCATGACGTTCACGCTGCTGCTCACTGGGCTCTCCGCCACCGGCGGCCTCATCTTCGGCACGCTGATTGCGCTGATGCGGCTATCCGGCTATCGGGTGCTCGGCCTCATTGCGGGTCTCTATGTCGACTTCATGCGCACGCTGCCATTGGTGCTCGTGATCTTCTGGTTCTACTTCCTGGTGCCCTATATCGGGCAATGGCTCACGGGTGCCTCGAGCCCGATCCGCGTCGGTGCGTTCCACTCCTCGCTGATCACCTTCATCATGTTCGAAGCGGCGTATTTCTCGGAGATCATGCGGGCCGGCATTCAGTCGATCTCGAAGGGCCAACCATCCGCGGCACAGGCGCTCGGTCTCACCTATGGCCAGACCATGCGCTATGTCGTGCTACCGCAGGCGTTCCGTAACATGCTGCCGGTGCTGCTCACCCAGACCATCGTGCTGTTTCAGGACACCTCGCTGGTCTATGTGCTGTCGATTACGGATTTCCTCGGCGCGGCCAGCAAGGTCGCACAGCGCGACGGCCGCCTCGTCGAGATGTATCTGTTCGCCGCACTCGTCTATTTCGTCATTTCCAGTGTCGCGTCGTTCTGCGTCCGCCTTCTGCAGGCGCGGATCGCCGTCGTTCGTTGAGGTGAGCTTCCCACATGATCGAAATCAGCCACGTCAACAAATGGTACGGCGCCAGTTTTCAGGCGCTGAAAGACTGCACCACCTCCGTCGCCAAGGGCGAGGTGGTCGTCGTGTGCGGTCCATCAGGCTCGGGCAAGTCGACGCTGATCAAATGCGTCAACGCGCTGGAGCCATTCCAGGATGGCTGGATCAGCATCGAAGGCGTCAAGGTCAACGATCCCAAGACCGACCTGCCGAAATTGCGCTCGCGCGTCGGCATGGTATTCCAGCACTTCGAGTTGTTTCCTCATTTGCGCATCATCGACAATCTCTGCCTTGCGCAGGAGAAGGTGCTGGGCCGCTCGCATGATGCCGCACAGGCCAAGGGCGCGAAGCTTCTGGATCGGGTCGGGCTCACGGAGCACGCCCAGAAATATCCGGCACAATTGTCCGGCGGCCAGCAGCAACGCGTGGCGATCGCGCGCGCGCTCGCCATGGACCCGATCGCCATGCTGTTCGATGAGCCGACCTCGGCGCTCGATCCCGAGATGATCAGCGAGGTGCTGGACGTGATGGTCGACCTCGCGCGCGAGGGCATGACCATGATGGTCGTCACCCACGAAATGGGCTTCGCCAGCAAGGTCGCCAACCGTGTGATCTTCATGGACAAGGGCGAGATCGTCGAGGACGCGCAAAAGACCGATTTTTTCGGCAAGCCGCGCAGCGACCGCGCGCAGAAGTTCTTGTCGAAGATATTGTCGCATTGACGCCACCGGCGTCATTCCGGGGCGCGACGAAGTCGCGAGCCCGGAATGACCAGAGCGAGGGTTTATCAGCGCCGGCTAATCGCCTATATGATGAGGCCTGACTGCGCTGCCGACAGGAGACATGACTTTGGACTCGATCGCTTACGTCAACGGTTCGTTTGTGCCCCTTTCGGAGGCCAAGGTCTCGATTCTCGACCGCGGCTTCCTGTTTGCCGACGGCATTTACGAGGTTTCGGCCGTGCTCGACGGCAAGCTGGTCGACAATGATTCGCATCTGGCTCGGCTCAAGCGTTCGGTCGGCGAGATTTCGCTGGCGCTGCCGGAGAGCCTCGAGCGTATCATCGAGATCCAGAAGGAGTTGATCGCGCGCAACAAGCTCGTCAACGGGCTCGTTTATATCGAGGTGACGCGCGGGGCCGACAAGGGGCGCGACTTCGCGTTTCCGAAGGGCGTGAAGCCGACCATGATCATGTTCACCTCGGTGAAGGACATCGTGAACGCGGAATCCGCCAGGAAGGGCATTGCCGTGATCACGCTGCCGGACATCCGCTGGACGCGGCGCGACATCAAGAGCGTGGCGCTGCTCGCGCAAGTGCTGGCCAAACAGGCTGCCGCGGAAGCCGGTGCTGGCGAAGCCTGGATGATCGAGGACGGCAAGGTGACCGAGGGCGGATCGTCCTCGGCCTTCATTCTGACCCAGGACGACGTGATCGTGACGCGTCAGAACGGCAGCGAGATTCTGCCGGGCTGCACCCGCAAGGCGGTGGTGAAGCTTGCAGAAGAACGGCAGCTCCGGGTCGAGGAGCGTGCCTTCACGGTGGATGAAGCGCTGAAAGCGAAGGAAGCCTTCATCACCAGCGCCTCGACCTTCGTGCAGCCGGTCGTGAGCATCGACGGCAAGACCGTGGCCAACGGCAAGCCGGGGCCGATGGCCACGCGCCTTCGCGAAATCTATGTCGAGTTCGCGAAGGCGACAGGGACGTGATCAGGCCGCGGTCGCGGCGCTGACCTTCACCGGCGGCACCGCGCGGAACGAGATCGCAAGCCGGTTCCAGGAATTGATGGTCGCGATCAGCATGGTGAGGTTGACGGTCTCGGCTTCCGAGAAATGCGCGCGGACCTCGTTGTAGACGTCGTCAGGCGCGTGCGTCTCGGAGATCAGCGTCACCGCCTCGGTCCAGGCCAGCGCGGCGCGCTCGCGATCGGTGTAGACGGGCGACTCGCGCCAGGCGTTGAGGAGGTAGAGCCGCTGCTCGGTCTCGCCGCGCTTGCGGGCGTCCTGGGTGTGCATGTTGATGCAGAAGGCGCAGCCATTGATCTGCGAAGCGCGGGTCTTGACCAGCTCGATCAGCGATTGCTCGAGGCCCGAGGCCTGGATCTGGTTTTCCAGCGCGGTGAGCGCTTTGATGGTGTCGGGTGCGGCCTGAAAGAAGTTCATGCGGGGCTTCATGGTCATTCTCCTCTGGGTTTGAGTGACAGGTGGTTAGTGGGCGCCGCCGGCGTCGAGATGATCGGGCTTTTGCAGCATCAGCGAGGCGAGAAGCGCGACAATCAGCGCCACGCCGAGCAGGTAGAAGGTGTCGCTGAAGGCGAGGATGAAGGCCTGCTTCTGCACGACATGGCCGATCGCGACATAGGCGCGATGCGCGGCGTCAACGCGGTCGATCACGCCATGGTTCATGAAATATTTCGTGAGCTGGTCGAGCCGGGTGCGGGTCGCCTGCTCGAACAGCGACACCGACTGCATCAGCACGTTGGAGTGATATTGCTCGCGCTTGGTCAGCAGGGTCTGCAGCGCGGCGATCCCCATCGCGCCGCCGAGGTTGCGCATCATGTTGAACAGGGCGGATGCGGACCCGGCGTTCTCCGCCTCGATTCCGGCGGTGGCGACCGCGGAGAGAGGCGCGAAGCAAAGCGCCTGGCCAATGGCACGGACGACGTTCGGCCAGAGCAGCTGATCGGCGGCATAGTCGCTGGTCATGAAGATGTTCATGAAGTTGGAGCCGGCGAACAGGGCAAAGCCGATGCCGATCACGATCCGCGGGTCGAAGCGTTTCATCAGCGGGGGCACCAGTGGGATCAGCACGAGTTGCGGCAGGCCGGTCCAGGCCAGCACCATGCCGATCTGCTCGGAATTGTAACCCTGGATGCGGGCGAGATAGACCGGCAGGATGTAGACCGAGCCGTACAGGGCAACGCCGAGCAGGAAGTTGGCGAGCACGCCGAAGCCGAAGTTGCGGCGGAACAGGATGCGCAGGTTCAGGAGCGGCTTGCTTGTGGTCAGCTCGATCGCGATGAACAGGGTCAGCGCAACGGTCGCGATGACGGCGAGGCGGACGATGAAGGGCGAGCCGAACCAGTCGTCCTTGTTGCCTTCCTCCAGCACGGTCTGCAGCGCAGACAGGCCGATCGCCATGGTGATGATGCCGGCCCAGTCGCCCTCGCGCAGCAGCGAAAGCTTCATGGGCTTCGCCTCCAGCGAGAAGTAGAGCATGGCGATCATGAGCGCGCCGGGGACGACGTTGACATAAAAGATGTATTCCCAACCCCAGTTCTCGGTGAGGTAGCCGCCGATGGTCGGGCCGATCGCCGGCGCAAAGGTCGCGGAGATCGCGAACAGCGCGAGCCCGATCGGCTGCTTGCTCTTCGGCAGCAGCGTGATGATCAGCGTGAACGCCATCGGGATCAGCACGCCGCCAGTGAAGCCCTGCACGGCGCGCAGCGCGATCATCTGCGGCAGGTCCTGGGCGAGGGCGCAGGCCGCCGAGAACACCAGGAACAGGAAGGCGTTGGTGAGCAGATAGATGCGAACCGAGAACACCTGGGCGAGCCAGCCGGAGAGCGGAATCACCACGATCTCGGCGATCAGGTAGGAGGTCGAAATCCACCCACCATCATCGATGCCGGCGCCGATCGCACCCTGGATGTTGGCGAGCGAGGCGTTGACGATCTGGATGTTCAGCACGGCCATGAAGGCGCCGAGCGTGGCGCCGATCACGGCGATCCAGGTCTTTATGGAGACGGTGGGTGCAGCCTGCGCGGCGGGGCGGCTCGCGGCGGGGGCGGAAGTGTTGTCGAGGGTTGCTTGAAGCGCGATCATATTCGTCTCCTCTCGCCTTGCCGGGAGAGCATGCATTGAACGGCGGATTTCGATAATCGGGGGAATTTTGGAAGCATTATCCAACAGGACTTGAAGATGTCCCGCTGGATGGCTGCTTAAAACCTTAATCGCCTGCTGGTCGGCCCTTGCTGGCGGCGGAGGCGATCCGCTCTTGCGCCTTGCGCTCGGCGACGACCGTCGCCTTGGTGTCAACGGTCGGCACCGCCGACATGCCGGGACGGAGCAGGCCCTTCAAGTTCTGGCCATCGAGCACGATCTTCACGGGCACGAGTTGAAAGATCTTGGTGAAGTTGCCGGTGGCGTTGTCGGGCGGCAGCAACGCGAACTCCAGGCCGCTCGCCGGCGAAAGGCTGTCGACATGGCCCTTCAGCGTGGTCGAGTGGAAGCTGTCGATCTTGAGTTCGACCGGCTGGCCGCTGCGGACATTCGTAAGCTGGGTCTCCTTGAAGTTGGCGACAACATAGACCGCATCGAGCGGCACCACCGCCATCAATTGCGTGCCGGCCTGCACGTACTGTCCGACCCGGAGCGAGCGGGCGCCGATCGTGCCTTCAACGGGCGCCGTGATCTGTGTGTAAGACAAGTTCAGCGCCGCCTGCTCCTCGACTGCGCGCGCATGATCGAGCTGCGCGACCGCCTGGGCGCGCTCCGTCGATAGCACCTCGATCTTCTTGTTGGCGGCGATCAGACCGGACTTGCTCTGCTGCAATTGTGCGGTCTGGGCGCGCAGCGCCGCGTCGGTCTGCTGGGCACGCTGCACCGTGCCGGAGCCCGACTTCATCAGATCGTCATAACGGCTGCGCTCTTCCTGCGCGAATTTGAGGTTGGCCTCGGCGGCGTCGACATCAGCGGATTGCTGCTGGATCAGCGGCCCCTGCAACTCGATCTGAGCATCGAGGTTGCGCACGGCGGCTTCCGACGCGGCGACGTCGGCCTTGGCCTGGTTCAAGGCGGTCCTGAAGTCGCGGTCGTCGATGCGGGCAAGCAGCTGGCCGGCCTTGACCGGCTCGTTGTCGGACACCAGCACCTGGGCGATGTAGCCCGAAACCTTCGGCGCGATGATGGTCGAGTCGGCCTTCACATAGGCGTCGTCGGTGCTTTCAAGATAGCGGCCGGTGGTGAGGTAGTAATGGCCGAAATCGCCGGCCGCGGCGACGCCGAGGACCAGCGCCAACGCCAGCGCCGCCCGCTTGATCGCCGCCCGCGACGGCTTCAGGCTGATTTTCTTATCGGTTTCAGAGACATAGGCCGCGTCCGACATGGCATCCTCTTCGAAGTTCGGTCGTCGCCCCATGAGGGGCTCCTGAGATGCCGAGAAGATGCAATGTCATCCGCCTTGTGATAATCCGGGAAAAATTGAAAGCATTATCCAGCAAAGATGGATAATCGGGGATGCCATGGACCGGCTGACCAGCCTGACCGCATTCGTCCGGGTCGTCGACACCGGCGGCTTCTCGGCGGCAGGTCGCAAGCTCAACATGTCCACGACCATGGTGAGCAACCATGTGCAAGCGCTGGAGGATCGCCTCGGCGTACGGCTGCTCAATCGCACCACGCGCAAGGTGAGCCTGACCGAAATCGGCAGGGCCTATTACGACCGCTGCATCCAGATCCTCGCCGACATCGAACAGGCCGACGACATCGCCGGCGCACTGCAATCGACCCCGCGCGGGACGCTTCGGATCTATGTCAACACCCATCTGGTGCAATTCCTGTCGCCGGTGGTCGCCGAATTCCTGGCGGCGTATCCCGACGTGAAGGTCGATCTCGTCATCGGCGAACGCAATGTCGACCTGATCGACGAGAACTTCGACCTCGCCGTCCGCATGGTCCCCTCGCCCGATTCCAGCCTGATCGTCCGCAGCCTTGCGACCTGGCGGCATGTGCTGTGCTGCTCGCATGCCTATGTCGACAAGCACGGCAAGCCCGAGCAACTCGCTGATCTTGCCGAGCGCAATTGCATCCGCCACGTGAATTATCCCTATGGCGACGAATGGCACTTCGTCGATCGCAAGGGCGCGCCGGCCACGGTGCGCGTATCCGGGAATCTGATCTCCAATAGCGGCGAGACGCTGCGGCGGGCCGCGCTTGCCGGCGTCGGCGTCTGGCTCGCCGCGGGGTTTCTGGTCCGCGACGATCTCGAGTCCGGCGAATTGGTCCGGCTGTTGCCCGAATACCGGCCGATCGAACTTTCGATGAATGCGATCTATCCGCATCGCCATCATCTTTCGGCGAAGGTCCGGACCTTCATCGATCTTCTGGCGCGTCATTCCGCCGAGCAGCAGAAGCAGATCAATCCTTATGCGTAGGAGACTGTCATTCCGGGGCGATGCGCTAGCATCGAACCCGGAATCTCGAGATTCCGGGTCTGGTGCTTGCGCACCATCCCGGAATGACGGCTTAGCCGTCGTCTGGATCGGCATGAGGCAATGCAATATGGTCCGAGCCACATGACTCGCATTGCCATCCCCCTGATCGCTTTATTTGCCCTGGCTCCGCTCGCGACCTCGGTTGCCGCGCCGTTCGGCCCGCCGCCTGGCGCGAAGATCGCCGTTGAAAAGCTCGCGCCGATCGAGCCCTTCGTCAAAGGCGAGATCGCCGCCGGCAAGATTCCCGGCGCGACCGTGCTGGTGCAGCAGCACGGCAAGCCGGTGTACCTGAAATGGTTCGGCACGCGCGACCCCGACAAGGGCACGCCGGTGACGGAGGATACCATCTTCCCGATCCATTCCGTCACCAAGACCATCACGAGCTTCGCCGCCTTGATGCTGATCGACCGCGGCAAGATCGCGCTCAATGATCCCGTCAGCAAATACATTCCGTCCTTTGCCGGAATGAAGGTCGGGTTCGAGCGCAAGGATGAAAGTGGCAAGACCGTGCTGGATCTGTTGCCGCTGCGCCGGCCGGTGACCGTCGAGGATTTGCTGCTGCATACCTCCGGCATCACCTATGGCTTTTATGGCGATGGCCTGGTCAAATCGGCTTATGACGGCATCTATCTCGGCGATTTCGATAATGCCGGCTTTGCCGAGCGAATCGCCAAGGTGCCGCTCGCCGAGCAGCCGCGCACGCTCTGGGACTACGGCCATTCCATCGACGTGCTCGGCCGGGTGATCGAGGTCGCCTCCGGCCAGTCGCTCTATCAGTTCGAGAAGCAGAACCTGCTCGATCCGCTCGGCATGACCGCCACGAAATTCTTCCTGACCGATCCGGCCGAGCGGGCGCGCTACGCCTATCCGCTGCCGAAGGACCGGCATGTCGAACGCAATTCGCTCAATGTCACGCGCTGGGAATCCGGCGGCGGCGGCATGGTCTCGACCATTGCCGACTTTGCCCGCTACGGCCAGATGCTGCTCAATGGTGGCAAGCTCGACGGCAAGACCTATCTCAATCCTGCCACCTTCGAGGCGATGACGACGGACCATATCGGACCGGGCGCCGGCGTTGCGCGCGATACCGATTATTATCCCGGCGACGGCTTTGGTTTCGGCTATGGTTTCGGCGTCCGCATCGATCCGGGCTTTGCGATCCCGCCGCCGCCCGGCTCGCTTGGCGAGATCAAATGGGACGGGGCGACCGGCTGCTATATCGTGGTCGATCGCGCCGAAGACATGTTCTTCGTGGTGATGCAGGACTCGCCGTCCGGGCGGATGCATGTCATTACCACGATCAAGAAGATCATTTACGACGCCCTCGAGAAGTGATCGCGAGAAATGATCGGAGGGGTGCGATGTTGCAAAAGCCCGTGACCAGCGACCAGGCCATCGCCACGCCGACACGCATCATAGCGCTCGATCGCGCGCGCACCTTCATCACGCTGTTGGTGCTGCTGCATCATTCCGTCGTCAACTATACGCATTTCGGCAGTGGCGACCAGGCGCGCTGGCTCGGCTTCGATCTGATCGTGCTGTTCAACGACAGCTTCTTCATGGCCTGCATGTTCCTGATCTCGGGCCTGTTTGTGCAGCAGAGTCTCGCCAGGCGGGGGCCTGCGAACTATCTCGGCAATCGCGCCTGGCGGCTTGGCGTGCCGTACCTGCTCTCGATCTTCGTCTTGATGCCGGTCGCCTACTACCCGACGTTCCTGCGCTACCATCTGCCGGGCACGACCGATTTCAACTTCTTTCATTTCTGGTGGCGCGTGTTCACCGTCGGCCCTTGGCCTTCGGGACCGGCCTGGTTCATCTGGGTGCTATTGGCGTTCGACACGATCGCGGTGCTGGTGTGGTCGGTCGCCCCGCACGCATTCGAAGCGCTCGGCAAGCCCATCTACGCGCTGCGCTACCGGCCGGGCTTTGCCTTTGTCGCGTTCCTGATCTTCTCGATCATCATCTATCTGCCGATGCGTCTCTACGTCGGCGACGCCGCCTGGCTCGAGCCGGGCGGCTATCCTCTGCCGATCCAGACCAGCCGCATCTTCCTCTATCTCGGCTATTTCCTGGTCGGTGTCGTCATCGGCGCCGCTGATCTTCGCTCGGGCGTCTTCGCGGAGAACGGCGAGCTCGCGGCGCGCTGGAAAATCTGGCTCGCGGTGGCGCTGGCCTTTTACGGGGTGATCCTGTTCCTGGTCTATGCGCACCACAACTGGGTCGCCAATTTCGACGCGCCGCCGCCGTCCTGGCGCGTGGCCTATGGGCTGGCGTTTGCGCTGTTCAGCGGCGCAATGGCCTTTGCGGAGCCCGGCTTCTTCCTGCGCACAGCCAAATCGCCGATGCGACTGCTCGATGCCATCCAGCCCTCAGCCTACGGCATCTTCCTGATCCACTACATCTTCATCATCTGGCTGCAATATGTGGTCTACGATCCCCACTGGTCACCATTCGTCAAATTCGCAATCGTGTTCACGGGCACGCTTGGGGGAAGCTGGGCGACGGTGGTCCTGCTGCGCAAGATTGCGTTTGTGCGACGGATGATTTGACGCGCTCGTCATTGCGAGCCAACGGGTCCGCGCGAAGCGCGGCCCGATGACAGGCTCCGCGAAGCAATCCAGAAACTTTCTGCGGAGACAGTCTGGATTGCTTCGTCGCTTTGCTCCTCGCAATGACGACGTGGCAGCATTAAGGCTTCAAGATCAGCTTCTTGTTGGGGCGCGGATGCTAGTCTGGCGCCTGTATCATCGTCCATTGCCGCAAGCGCGCTGCCGTCCATCGTTCGGCGCATGGCGAAAGACGCAGAGTCGTTCTATGAAGCCGCAGCTTTCCTTTGATGGCGGTCACATGTTTCTAAAAATCAAACCGATATTGTTCGCGCTTGCAGCATGCGCAGTGTTCACGGGCGGCACGGCACGCGCGGCCTATCCGGACCGAGTCATCAAGATCGTGGTGCCTTTTGCGCCGGGCGGCGGCACCGATGTGGTGGCCCGCACGCTGGCCCAGGAGATGTCCAAAGAGCTCGGCGTCTCGGTCATCATCGAGAACAAGCCGGGGGCCGGAACCATCATCGGCACCCAGGCCGTCGCGACCGCCGCGCCCGACGGCTACACGCTGCTGATGGGCACGTTTGCCAATGCGGTCAATCCCGGCCTTTACACCAAGCTGCCGTACGACCAGCATCGCGATCTCACACCGGTAGCGCTGGTGGCGCGCTCCTTCAGCATTGTCGTGGTCAATCCGAAATCACAGATCAAGTCGATCGCGGACCTGATCGCCGCCGCCAAGGCCGATCCCGATAAATTGTCCTACGGCACCTATGGCACCGGCACCTCGGCGCATCTCGCCGGCGAGCTGTTCAAGCATATGGCGAATGTCAACCTGACCACCGTGCCCTACAAGGGCTCGGCGCCGGCGATCACCGACCTGATCGGCGGCCAGATCCAGGTGATGTTCACGACGGTCGCCAGTGCTGCGGCGTTGGTCGAGGCCGGGCAGTTGCGCGCGCTGGCCGTGACGTCGGCCGAACGCTCGTCGGCCTTTCCGAACCTGCCTACGGTCTCCGAAGCCGGCGTGCCCGGCTATGATGCCGAGGCCTGGCACGGCCTGTTCGCGCCGGCCAAGACGCCGCCTGACATCATCGATCGCATCAACAAGGCGGCCGCGAATGCAGTCAAGGCGGAGCCTTTCAAGAAGCTCAGCGTGAACGAGGGGCTGATCCTGGTCGCGAGCCCGCCCTCCGAGCTCGACCGTTACTTCCGGGAGCAGGAAGACCGCTGGCGCAAGGTGATCCAGGACGCCGGCATCAAGGCGGATTAGGGCGGCAAGGGCGGGCAGCGGTTTCCACGCGAAGCAATCTTCGCTAGACTTGCCAGCCATGTATCTCGCTGCCGCAGAAAGCCGGGTGCTGGCGCGCATCTTCGGGCTATTGTCTGAG
>Ga0157369_10004357_pt1 | contig 16700 bp, 11 predicted proteins | sample C25metaG_FD_113461 | JGI IMG/M metagenome (GOLD analysis project Ga0157369, IMG submission 113461) | Corn rhizosphere microbial communities from Kellogg Biological Station, Michigan, USA - C2-5 metaG | ecosystem: Host-associated > Plants > Roots > Rhizosphere > Soil | place: USA: Michigan... | reverse complement strand
TGCTCGCCATCATCGGCGGCGATCCGAAGCGCTTCAAACCCTATGTCGACCTGCATCAGCGCGCCTATGAGCAGTTCGGCCGGCCGGCCAAACCGATCGGCGTGCATTCGCCGGGCTATGTCGCCGAGACCGACGAGAAGGCGCGCGAAGAGCTGTGGCCGGATTACAAGATCATGCGTGACCGCATCGGCAAGGAGCGCGGCTGGCCGCCAATGGGCCGCGACGAATTCGTCCAGGAGGCCAATCACGGCTCGCTCTATGTTGGTTCGCCCGAGACGGTGGCGCGCAAGATCGCCACAACCGTAAAGACGCTGGCGCTGGCGCGCTTCCAGCTCAAATATTCGGCCGGTCCCCTGCCGCATGAAAAGCTGATGAAGAGCATCGAGCTCTACGGCACCAAAGTGGTGCCGCTGGTGAAGGAGATGGTGGCGGAAGCGCCCGCGCTCGCGTAGGCGCCGCCGTCTGCTCGATAGCCGTTCAGATCACGAAGAAGCCGTGCGTGCCGTCACGGCGAAGTTGCTCGACCAGGCCGAACTCCCAATCGAGATAGGCCTGCATCGCCCTCTCGGCCGATTCGGTGCCTTCATAGGGACGCCGGTAACGGTGTGAAGGATCAGGCTTTGGCAAAAGCTGCGGTGGCCCTGCTTCGATCTGGCCGTCATAGCCGCCATCGAGCACATAGACTTCCCAGCCCATCTGCGCGAGCCAGGATGCCGTCATGTCGGCGCGGACCGATTTGTCGTCCGTAAGGAGGATGCGCGCGCCGCGCACGGGCGCAGCCATGTCGATCTCCTGCACGAGCTGGCCGCCCGGATAGTGGCGGAAGCCCGGCAGATGGCCGGCGGTGTATTCGTCGGCCTCACGTACGTCGAAGCGATAGAGCGTGCGGGCGCGCTCCGCCTCCAACGCAGCGCGTTCGCTTGGCCCGAGACGCCTGACGCCGGCCCGATAGGCGACGTCGCGCGCATTGTCGCTTGCGCCCTCGAACAAACCGATGCCGCCGCGCCTGTCGGCGCCATGTTCGAGATCATGCTTGGCCAGCGTCCAGCCCATGGTGCCGTTGCGCAGCGCCCGCACCTTGTTGGGCAGGCCGGCATTGATCAGCGATTGCGTGCCGATGATCGAGCGCGTGCGTCCGGCACAATTGACGATGATGGTCGTATCGGGATCGGGCGCCGCCTTCCCCGCGCGCAGCACCAGCTCCGCACCGGGCACGCTGAGGGAGCCCGGGATGTTCATGGTCGTGTATTCGTCGAAACGCCTGACATCGAGGATCGCGATGTTGGCCTTGTCAGCGATGAGCGAGGCAACCTCGTCGGCGCTGAGCGAAGGCGTGTGGCGGCGCGCCTCGACCAGCTCGCCAAATGCCTTGGCGTAGGAGTTAACGTCCTGGAAGACTTCGTAGCCCGCATCGCGCCAGGCCTGAAGGCCGCCGGCGAGCACACGAACATTGGTGTAGCCAAGCGCGGTGAGTTGCGCGGCAGCCTCTGCCGTCAGCCCCTCGCCATCGTCATAGAGCACGATCGGTGCATTTTTGCGCGGCAGCCGCAAGGCAGCCTCGATCGCGATCCGATCTGCCGCCATGTTGGCTGCAAATAGGGGATGGCCGGTGGCGAAGACAGCCTCGTGCCGCACGTCGAGCAGCGCGATCTCCTGCCGGAGCAGGAGCGCGCGGCGGATGTCCTGCGGGGTGACGATGGATGTGGTCATGAGGATAGCTCGCAAAAGAACGGCGCGGGGCTTCGTAGCCTCAAGCGGACCGATCGGCAATCATGCGAATGAGCCGAACGGACGGGTCAAATTTGTGCCGCTTGACGCGTCGCGCATTCTATGATGTTCTTATTTTGTTCTCTTCAAGTAATGGTTGCATGCAGGGGGTTCTATGCAGGATGCCGTCGATACGTCGGCCGAGGCCGTCCAGCTTATCTTTCTCAGTGACGATAAGACTCCGGTAGACTTCATCGCCTGGCTGCTCCAGACGGTGTTTGCGAAATCAGAGCGCGAGGCCGGACACGCCGTCGCGCAAATCTGCGAGCAGGGCAGTGCTGCATGCGGCCCTTATCCCCCTGTCGTCGCGAAGGCATTGTTCGATGAATGTGAGCGCCGCATTCGCGAGGCTGGACATCCCCTGAGTATCGTCAGCAAGGAGGCCGCAGACGCCCCCGACGACACGCCGGAGGTGACGTTCGCCTACGCCTGTGAAGCCCTTAATTGGCATTTCACCGGCACCCCGGAGAGCGCGCTTGTCACGCGGTTGCGGCAGTTTCCGTTCCACATGCAAGCCGATGTCCAGGTCGCGATCGACCGGCTGTTGTCTTCCTCGATCGGCTTCTTCGGCATTCATGAGGAGTACCGCGATGGTCTGGATTTCGCGCAGCTCTTGAGGGAGGGCCGGCGCGCGCAGGCGCTGGCACCGCCGCAATATCTCGACGTAGATGTCGGCGAGGAAACGCCGGTGAAGTGCCTGAAGAACGGTTTGTGGCTGTGCCTGCACGGCGAGTTGCCCTATGCCGTCGTCCTCGCTCGTTTCAGGGAATACAGTCCCGATCCGCTGCTTCGCATTGAAATAGCGGTGCCGGCCGGCGAAGCCGGTGAAAGCTTCGTGGAACGTTGCTTTGCCGAGTTAGAAACCGCGGTGCGTGAAGCGCGCTCCTATCGCGGCAAGATCTTGTCCTTTGATGCCGACGACGACTATCGCGGCAGGTCGGTCGGCATCATGGTGCACCGGCTTCCTCCTGTGCACCGCGAGCAGGTCATACTGAGCGAGCAAACGCTGAAGCTGCTCGATCGCAACGTCCTGCGCTTTGTCGAAAGCCGTGAAGCGCTGCGCCGGCTGGGTCTCTCGACCCGCAAAGGCATCCTGCTTTACGGACCGCCGGGCACCGGCAAGACGCACACCATCCGCTATCTCGCGGCCAGCCTGCCGGGCCACACGACGTTGATCATCACGGCCGCGCAAATGGGCCGGCTTGGCGCCTATATGAGCCTGGCGCGCCTGCTGCAGCCGGCCATGGTCGTGATCGAGGACGTCGATCTTATCGCCCGCGACCGCAACGACATGGACGGTTCCTGCGAGGAATCCCTGCTCAACAAGCTGCTCAACGAAATGGATGGATTGAAGGAGGATGCGGACATCCTGTTCGTCCTCACCACCAATCGGCCGGAGGAACTGGAGAGCGCGCTGGCGGGCCGGCCCGGCCGCATCGATCAGGCCATCGAAGTGGGATTGCCCGACGAGATCGGGCGCCGCAAGCTCGTCAGACTCTACGGCAGGGGCCTGACGCTTGACGCCGGGGTCGTCGATGAAGCCGTGCGGCGCACGGAAGGCGTCAGCGCGGCCTTCATCAAGGAACTGATGCGGCGGATCGCGCAAAGCGCGATCGCGCGTGACGACGGGCAATCCGTGATCTCGGCCGATATCGATGAAGCGCTTGATGACATGCTGTTTGCCGGCGGCCGGCTCAATGTGAAGCTGCTCGGCGGCGCGCAGCAAATGGCCGAGGCCTGACGCCTCGGTGCCAGTCGTTTGCCGCCTATTGGAGCTCGACGCCGCGCCGCTCCGGGATCAGCAGCCACATGGTGATGAGGTCGATCACATAGAGCAGCGCGAGCATGGTGATCGCGAACTCGAAACCTCTGGCGGAAGCGGCGAGCCCCACCAGCAGCGGGCCGAAGCCGCCGACCGCACGGCCGATATTGAACAACACGTTCTGCGCGGTGGCGCGCGCCGCGGTCGGGTAGAGTTCGCTCATCAGCGCGCCATAGCCACCGAGCATGCCATTGACGAAGAAGCCCATCACCATGCCGGCAAACAACAGCGTGGTCGGATCGGTGAGGCGCGAATAAACCAGCACCATGATGGCGGCACCGGTCATGTAGATGAAGAAGGCCGAGCGCCGGCCGACACGATCGGCAACCTGGCCGAACACGAAAATGCCGATCGCCATGCCGGCAATCGTCGCAGTGGTCCAGACCGCCGTCTGTGTCAACGCGAGGCCAAAGCGGGTCGACAGATAATTCGGCAGCCAGATCATGACGCCGTAATAGCCGAAATTCTGCACCGAGCAGAGGATCGCCATGCCGAACGACAATTTGATCGTCTCCTTGATCGTCTCCGCATCCTTCACGAGCAACTTGAACGAGGATTGCGCGCTGCGGACCTTGGCACCGCGCAGGAACAACTCGGGCTCAGGCAGCGAGCGGCGAATGACATAAGCGGCGAGTGCGGGGAGGATTCCGAGCAGGAACATGCCGCGCCACCCGATCACGGGCAGCAATATTGGCGTGACGATCGCCGCCGCCAGCACGCCGACCTGCCAGCCGAGCCCGACATAGGAAGAGACGCGCGCACGTTCGGCCGCCGGGCAGGCCTCCGCAACCAGCGCCATGCCGATGCCGAATTCGCCGCCAAGGCCGAGGCCGGCGATGGTGCGGTAGATCAACAGATCCCAATAACCGTGCGCCAATGCGCAGAGGCCGGTGAAGACCGCAAACAGCGCAATGGTCCAGACCAGGACACGCACGCGGCCGAGCCGGTCCGACAACCAGCCGAAGCCAAAGCCGCCGATCACCGCGCCGAACAAAGTAGCTGTGACCAGCGAGGCAGCCTGCGGCTGCGACAGGCCGAGATCGGCGGATATCGGCCGCAGCATGAAGCCAAGGATGAGCAGGTCAAAACCGTCGGTCGCATAACCGATCGCCGCCCCCCAGATCGACGAGAGGCGCATGCGCCGGGTGCTGTCATCGACTGCTACGTCATCGACGCCGGAAAGCGCCGCTTGTCTTGCGTCCACCAGAATGCCCCTGTTCGTCTGCGTCAGCGGAACGAAGCAAATTCGTCCGATCCGGCGCAAGAAATTTCTTGGCGAAATGGTGGCCTGTCCACTCCAAACCGGAGGCCGGAGCGGCGTTTCCGAACTGGCGATCGGTTGAATTCGCGGCGGCAGAGTCCTATGCGTGGACGCCATGAACACCGTCGCTCTCGCCGCGAAGCCACTGAGTTCCTGGTCCCGGCGCCAGGCACATCCCGACAGGCCGGCGCCGTTCCTCCCGATGAGCCGCGCCGAGATGGCCGCGCTCGGCTGGGAGGCCTGCGACATCGTGCTGGTGACGGGCGATGCCTATGTCGACCATCCGAGTTTTGGCATGGCGATCATCGGCCGGCTGCTCGAGGCCCAGGGCTTCCGGGTCGGCATCATCGCGCAGCCCGACTGGCAGTCGGCCGAGCCGTTCAAGGCGTTAGGCAAACCCAAGCTGTTTTTCGGCGTCACCGGCGGCAACATGGATTCGATGGTCAACCGCTACACCGCGGACCGCCGGCTGCGCCACGACGACGCCTATACGGCGGGCGGAGAAGGCGGGAAGCGGCCGGACCGCTGCACCATCGTCTATGCCCAACGCTGCCGCGAGGCCTTCAAGGACGTAGCGATCGTGCTTGGCGGCATCGAGGCGTCGCTGCGCCGGATCGCGCATTACGACTACTGGTCCGACAAGGTGCGCCGCTCGATCCTGGCCGACGCCAAGGCGGACATCCTGATCTACGGCAATGCCGAACGTGCCGTCGTCGAGGTGGCGCACCGGCTTGCCGCCGGCGAAGCGCCGCGCGATCTCATTTCGATCCGCGGCACCGCGCTATTCCGTCGCGTGCCCGAAAATTGCACAGAGCTGTCCGCCCACGATCTCGACTCCGCCGATGAGGGCGCGGCCCGCCGGCCAGGCGATACCGTGATCCGGCTGCCCTCTTGCGAGCAGGCCGAGCAGGACCGCGAGGCCTATGCGAGAGCCTCGCGCGTGCTGCACCGGGAAAGCAATCCCGGCAATGCGCGGCCGCTGGTCCAGCGCCACGGCGACCGCGACCTCTGGCTGAACCCGCCGCCGATCCCGCTGACGTCGGACGAGATGGACGCCGTCTACGACCTGCCCTACGCCCGCGCGCCGCATCCGTCTTACGGTGATGCGAAGATCCCGGCCTGGGAGATGATCAAGTTCTCGGTGACGATCATGCGCGGCTGCTTTGGCGGCTGTACGTTCTGCTCGATCACCGAGCACGAAGGCCGCATCATCCAGAGCCGCTCGGAAGGCTCGGTCCTGCGTGAGATCGAGCGGATCCGCGACAAGACACCCGGCTTCACCGGCGTGATCTCCGACATTGGCGGGCCGACCGCCAACATGTACCGGATGGCGTGCAAGGACCCGAAGGTCGAAGCATTGTGCCGGCGGCCGTCCTGCGTCTTCCCGGATATCTGCGAGAACCTGAATACCTCGCATGACGACCTGATCCGGCTTTATCGCAAGGTGCGCGAGGTGAAGGGGGTCAAGAAGGTGATGGTCGCCTCCGGCGTGCGCTACGACCTCGCGGTGAAGAGCCCCGAATACGTCAAGGAGCTCGTCACCCATCACGTCGGCGGATACCTCAAGATCGCGCCAGAGCACACCGAGCGCGGCCCGCTCGACAAGATGATGAAACCGGGGATCGGCGCTTACAATCGCTTCAAGCAAATGTTCGAAGCTGCCGCGGAGCAGGCCGGCAAGAAATATTACCTGATCCCCTATTTCATCGCAGCGCATCCGGGCACGACCGACGAGGACATGATGAACCTCGCGCTCTGGCTCAAGAAGAACCGCTACCGCGCCGACCAGGTGCAGACCTTCCTGCCCTCGCCGATGGCGACCGCAACCGCCATGTATCACACCGGCGTCAATCCGCTGCGTGGCGTACGGCATGGCGGCAGCGACAAGGTCGAGGCGATCAAGGGAATGAGGCAGCGCCGGTTGCACAAAGCCTTCCTGCGCTACCACGATCCCGACAATTGGCCGCTGCTCCGCGAGGCGCTGATCGAGATGGGCCGCCGCGATCTAATTGGCTCGCGCCCCGACCAGCTCGTGCCGGCACACCAGCCGCTCGGCACCGGCAAAGCCGCCGGCACGCGTCGGCCTGTACGCGACGGCGGTAGAACGCAGCGCTTCACCACCAAGGGCCTGCCGATGAGGCCGAGAAACAGGTGAATTGGTGCGCCAGCTGTTCGGTCGACGCATCGCAAATCACTCCGATCGTCTATAGATCAGTTTCATGAAGAAGATCGGATTTCTGTCGTTCGGGCACTGGACGCCGTCGCCGCAATCGCAGACGCGATCGGCCGCGGATACGCTCCTGCAATCGATTGAGCTCGCTGTCGCGGCGGAGGAATTGGGTGCGGACGGCGCCTATTTCCGCGTCCATCACTTCGCGCGCCAGCTCGCCTCGCCGTTTCCACTGCTCGCCGCGGTCGGCGCCAGGACCAGCCGCATCGAAATCGGCACGGCGGTCATCGACATGCGCTACGAGAATCCGCTTTATATGGCGGAAGACGCAGGCGCAGCCGATCTTATCGCCGGCGGGCGGCTTCAGCTCGGCATCAGCCGCGGCTCGCCCGAGCAGGTGATCGATGGTTGGCGATATTTCGGCTATCGACCGGCCGAAGGGCAGAGCGACGCCGACATGGGCCGGCGTCACGCGGAAGTCTTTTTGGACCTGCTGCGCGGCGAGGGTTTTGCGCAGCCCAATCCGAGCCCGATGTTTCCGAACCCTCCCGGGTTGCTGCGCCTCGAACCTTATTCCGAAGGCCTTCGGGAAAGGATTTGGTGGGGTGCCGGCTCGAACGCCACGGCAATATGGGCGGCAAAGCTCGGCCTGAACCTGCAAAGCTCGACGCTCAAGAACGATGAAACGGGCGAGGCCTTTCACGTGCAGCAGGCCGCGCAGATCCGCAGCTTTCGTGCCGCCTGGAAGGAGGCCGGCCATACCCGCGAGCCGCGGGTGTCCGTCAGCCGCAGCATCTTCGCACTCATCGATGATCGGGATCGCGCCTATTTCGGCGGCGAGGGCGAAGGCGAGGACCAGATCGGCTTCATCGATCCGAGGACGCGGGCAATCTTCGGCCGCAGCTATGCCGCCGAGCCGGATGTCCTGATCGAGCAGCTACGCCAGGACGAAGCGATTGCCGAAGCGGACACCTTGCTGCTCACGGTCCCGAACCAGCTCGGCGTGGCCTACAACGCTCATGCGATCGAAGCGATTCTAACCCACGTCGCTCCCGCCCTTGGCTGGCGTTGAGGCAAGCAAACCCGCCGAAGACCACGTGGAAAGAAGCTGCTGCAACGCCTCGCGCATGCGCGCGATCACCGGCTCATAGTCGCGCTGCTGATCCTGCCTGAACAGGCGCACGCTGGCGTACCACGGACTATCGTCGCGGCCGAGCAGCCAGCGCCAGTCAGGCGCGTAGGGCAAGAGGACCCAGGTCGGACGGTGCAGCGCGCCGGCAAGATGAGCAACGCTGGTATCGACGCTGATCACGAGATCGAGGCGGCTCATGAGAGCTGCGGTCTCCGCAAGGTCGGTGAGATGCGCGGTCAGGTCGATGATACCTGTCTTTTCGAGCTGCGCCCTGTCATCCGGCCTGGGGGTCTTCTGGAGGCTGACGAAAGTGGCGTCGAGATCGAGCAGGGGCGACAGCTTTTGCAGCGGTAGTGATCGGTTGTCATCGTTCCAATGGTTCGGATTGCCGGACCAGGCGAGACCTATACGCGGCTTGCTGCGCGGGCCAAGGCTGGCCAGCAGGCGATTCTCCCACAACTGCACCCGCGCCTGCGCGGGCCGCGGCAAATAGTCATCGGAGGGTATCGTCTCGAGCCGCGTCTGGAAGGCAAGCGGCAGGCTGCAGATCGGGCAATGCAGGTCGAAAGCCGGCAGGGGGGCCGATCTTGTGATGAGCCTGCAGACGCCGGACAGTCCGGACAAAAGCTGCGCGAGCGGGTCGTCCACCCACAGCATCACCCGCGCGCCGCGCGCGGCGAGCATCGGGATGTAGCGCGCGAACTGGATCGTATCGCCGAGCCCCTCATCGGCGAACACGAGGATGGTCTTGCCCTCGATCGGGCCGTCGCCGAGCCACATCGGTTGCGAGAGGTCTGGATAGCCCTTGGTCAGACGGGTCTTCCATCGTGCCTCCCGCCCAGCCCAGCCGGATTCGAAATCGCCGGTCAGCATTTGAAGCTCGGACACGAGAAAGGCGATGTCGGCATTACCAGGATCGATCGCTTCCGCCTGTGCGTAGACGGCAAAGGCCTCATCGAGCCGCAGCATCTTGGCGAGCGCGGCGGCCTTGCTGATCAGCACGGTGATCGAGCCCGGCAGCAGCGCCAGCGCCCTGTCGAACCATGGCAACGCTTCCTCGCACCGGCGCAGCTTCAATAGCGCCGCGCCGATATTGTTGCAGAGCTCCGCACTTGCAGGCTTGTGCGGATAGGCCCGCAAATTGGCGTCCAGGGCTTCCTCGAACCTCTTCAGGTCGTGGAGCAAGAGACCACGTTGCTCAAGCACCGCGCCGTTATCGGGGTGCAACTGATCGCAGAGATCGAGATGGGCAAGGGCTTCGTCGATCCGCTTCAGGTTGCGCAGGAGAAGGCCGCAGCGAAAGGCGGCATCCGCATAGCGCGGGTCGAGCTTGAGCACCTGTTGGTAGCTCGCCACGGCGTCCGCCGGCCGCTGCAAGTTCGCGAGCGCGTCGCCATGGTACAACCATGTCTCGGCATCACCGGGTGTGATCCTCACCGCCGCATCGAATGCCTTGAAGGCTTCGCCATGCAATCCTTGCTGCGTGAGCGCGATGCCAAGGCTGATGAGATGTTGAGCCTTTGGATCCTGCCTGTTGGCGCGTGCTATCCATTCGATGGCGTGGTCGTATTGCCCGGCCTGCAGCGACAACAGGCCCATCAAGTGCAGGCTGTCGACGTGATCAGGGTCTATCGCAAGCGCCTGCTCGCAGCAGAGTTGTGCGTCGAGATGCCGACCGGACTGCATGTGCCGGAGGCCAAGCTCATGGAGAACAGCCGGCGTTGGACCGTCGTGATTCCGGACGGCCTGAGTGGACCCGCTCGCGGCGGCGCCGCCTTCACCACTGTTCATATCGGCGCATTTCGAACCACGTGAGCCGTGGCGCAAATAGCTGATTCTCGACTCTCGGTCGAGCGTCACCAATTGCGGTGAGGGTCGGACGGATGGCAGTCTGTTCAAAGGCTGACCACATCCATATGGCCGGCCGAAGTTTGGAAGAGCGATGCGTTCTCTGGTCTGGATCGTCCTGCTGCTATCGGCACTCTCGGCTTCCGCGGCCAGCGCCGATGAATGCAAAGCGATGGCCGGTGAGATCGCAGTCCGGATCGGCCTCGACGCGGGCGGCCGGACGGCCAACGACGACATTCCCTTGAGTGCCCGGACCGAAGAGGAGGACGATTACGGCGCCTTTCTCCACTGCAACGGACCACTCGGCTTGACCCTGCGCTATCTGAGCCCACCCTCACCCGGGCTGAAATGGTACGACTTCGTCGCTCGCACGGGATCGATTCTGACGGGAGTCAAACCTGCGTCGATTGCGCTCGAAACCAGGAATTGCGTGGAGAACGCCCGCCTGCGCGACAGCGCTTTCCGTTCGCTCGGCCCGGCGCTTCGGATCGTATGCAGCGTCAGCAAGTCCGATTCCCGCGCCGACGTCTCGCTCGCCAGGCGACCACCACCCTGATCGCTGCTGTTTCGGCCGGATGAGGAGCCGACCCGAATGCCGTGCGCCCTTCGCTTACATAATTGAAATAATTATATGATTTAAGCCATCACATTCTCCGCGCCGGGCGGGAGCCAGCTTCGGGTCGTATAGAGTTCGTTAACGCGGCAACCCTACTCCTTGGACACATGGGCAAAATCCCGAAATGCTGCCGGATCATCGATGAGAGATGAAGCAGACCATGCTGCCACGACTCTGTCGGACCAGGTTCGCGCACGCCTCTACGATCAGGCCTTGAATCTCGCTCGCATCGGCGCCTGGGAATGTGAACTCGAGACGGAGCGCCTGACTTGGACTCAAGGCGTCTACGACATCTTCGGTTATCCGATGGACAACCCGCTGCGGCGCGCGAGCATCGTCGATCTCTATATCGACGAGTCGCGGCGCAACATGGAACTCGCTCGTGCCGAGGTGATCCGGACCGGCCGCCCGGTAACGCTCGATGCCGAGATCAGGACCTGGCGCGGCGAAAGGCGCTGGATGCGCCTCTTGATCAACACGGACGGCGGGAGCGGACCACGGGCGCGGATCTTCGGCTCCAAACAGGACATCACCTCCGACCGCCAGGCAATGGAGAATCTGCGGCGGCAAGCCGAAACCGATCCGCTCACTGGGCTCGTCAATCGCTACGTTTTTCAGGCGCGATATCGCGAGGTCGTCGGCGACAGCCTGAATCATGGCTTCGCATCGGCACTTGTCCTGATCGACCTCGATCGGTTCAAAGTGCTCAATGATACGTTCGGCCATCCGGCCGGAGACGCGTGCCTGTGCGAGGTCGCGCAGCGTCTGCGGTGGGCCTTCCACAATGCCGGCCTGGTCGCCCGTCTCGGCGGCGACGAATTCGCAATCATCCTGCGTACTCCGACAAGCCCTGCCCGAATCGCACAGGTGCTGCAGCAGACCGTCGTCATGTTGAGCCGGCCGCTTTTCTGGAACGGTCTTCGCCTTGAGGTCGGTGCTTCGATCGGAGCGGCGCTCGTCGGCCGTCCGCATCGCCGACGGATCGTCAAATTGTTCGCAGAAGCCGACGCCGCGCTCTATGATGCGAAGGCCGCCGGCCGCAACAAGGTCCATCTGTTCGGCGACGAGGGGCATAGCCGGGCGGCTTAGGGCGTCGTCGTGGGCCGCTCGGATTGACGCTCCGTTATCTGAGTCCGCCGTCACCTGGACCGAAATGGTACGATTTGTAGCTCGCGCGGGAACGATCCTCACGGGAGTCAAACCGGCGTCCATTGCGCCGGAAGCCAGGGATGCGTCGAGAATGCGCGCCTGCACGACGGATTTTTCCGATCGCACGGCCCGGCGCTTCGAATCGTATACAGCATGAGCAAGTTCCGATTCGCGCGCAGACGTTTCACTGGCGAGGTGACTGCCCCCCTTGATCGCTACTGTCTGGTCTTTGTTCAACGAAACAATGGAGTGGCACCATGCGAAAAGTGTGGATCGAGGCGGCATTAAACGGGCCCTGGAGCCGCGCGCTTCAACCCGGCATCCCCGATACGGTCGAGGCGATCATTGCCGAGGGCATCACCTGTGCAAGAGCCGGCGCGGCCATCATCCATACGCATGCTTATGATGGAGGTGGTCCGCAGACCTTCGACTGGCAGGTTTATGCACGCATCATTGAAGGAATCCGTGCGAAGGTCGACGTCCCCATCTATCCGTCCTTCCCTACATCCATGATCGGCAGCGGCACTGCCGGCATTCCCGACGCTGAAACCCGGTTCAGCCATGTCGACGCGCTCGCTTCGCGCGGCCTGGTCGAATTTGCTCCGGTCGATCCCGGCAGCGTCAACTTCACGCAAACAGCAACAACCTTACAAGCGAATCCGGCAGGCACCTATGTCAATCCGGAATCCCACGTCCGACACGCCCTGGGCATCGCCGAGCGTCACGGCCTTCATCCGGCCTTCGCGATTTACGAGCCCGGCTTCATCCGCGCCGGCGCCGCGCTCGCAGGCGCGACCGGCGTGAAAATGCCAATCTATCGCTTCATGCTCTCACAGCAATTCGCGTTCTGCTTCCCGCCAAAGCCCTATGCATTGGCAGCGCTCGCCACGCTGGTGGAAGAGGAAGCAGGCGCGGCGCCATGGATGATCTCCGGCCTCGGCGTCGACGTCCGCCCGCTGATCGGCGCGGCCGTCGCGCGCGGCGGCCATATCCGCGTGGGCCTCGAGGACGCGCTGCTGGGCACTCCAATAAGCACGACAAATCGAGGATTGGTCGAGGACGCCGTGCGGATCCTGCGTAACCACGGCGCCGAACCGGCTACGCCAGACGATGTCCGGCAGGCGCTCGGCGCGATCTCGGGCGGCGGCTGACCGGTTGGTCCTGCCTGGCGGAAGTGGCGCGCTACGGCCGATGAAGATGGGCACTACTCTTTCGCTGTCGCGCTATGATGCTGTGGCCTTACAGCCGCTCCCATCCACTAGTCTACGACCGCACGCGATCTAGCGCTACACCGCATGGCCCGGCTTTGTTACCGATTTCGCGGTTAAGTCCGGTTACCCCTCAATTGCGGCCATTTCGATCGATCCCGGGAACGGCGTCATGGGTCAGGCGACCTTAAGCGCGCGACGCGATCGTCGGCCGGAACCGAGTCAATGAAATCCAAACATCTCCTTTCAAAATCGTCCTCTGTCCCAACCGATCGATAAGCTTACATTGCTACACGGGAAACAACTGCGGTGCGCGAGGACAGAGTTGATATTGCCACGAAAGCTTGTCGGCCTGGTTCTAGTTGTGACTGCGCTATTTGTCGCCGTGGCCGCTGGGACATCACTCCTTGTAGCCTATGTGGCTGACGAGGTCGCTGGACCCCAGCCGTATTGTATCCAAGTCGCTGACGGGACTTCCGACTACCGGCCCGCCCGATCCTGGCTCGACCTGTCGGTCTTCACAATGTGGGCCAAGCGTGATGGTCCGCTGTACATGCAGCACCATGCCGTGCTCGTTGTCGGCGAGCCTGCTAATCCGCGCCTTTATCACTGGTCGTATCGCCGCCGCGCCTTCGAGCTGGGCGTGCTCAACGGGCAGATCGACGGCCGTGGCCCGGCGGTTACCTGCGTGCCGGTGCGTGACTTCGCAGATAAACGGCTGGCGCTCTTCCCCAAGTCGTCAGACAGCAACTACATCAGGTATTCTGCGCGCGATGCCTATCGCATTCCAAATGCCTGGCAGGCGAAGTGGAGCGGCGGGATGAGCCCTACGTTGAGGCTTGCGACGACCGCTCCTGACTTTCAGCCGCTCAATCGGCGCTGGAGCGATCTGACGCCAGAGGAACGTGACAGCAACTGGGTCATGATCGAATGGAATCCAGAATGGGTATTAAGCCTGATGAAGGCAGCACCAGGTGGTAACGTTGTGGAACAGAGCACGGAATTTGGCCTTGCGAAAAGCAAGACCATCACGCTCGGCAGAGATGGCAAGGAATATGTCGGATATCGATATCTTGCTTATGACGACGGTCACGGCATCAACGCCACGGTGATCGGCTGCGGCACGCCATCTGAGGCCGTTCCGAAATCTTGTCAGCACCGCTTCATAAATAGGGGGCGGCATTTCTATTTCCGCCATCGGCCGGAGGACGTGCAAGATTGGCGGATCATGCAGCGGCGTATTCTCGAATTGATGGACTCATTCGAAGTTCACGACGGCGCTTCGCAGCGCGGATAGCGGCGGCACCGAAAACGCTTGAACGGGTCATGGCTCAACTCTGCCCGATTGCGCCGAGGAAGAAATCCGCGCGGAACCTGGTCGCGTCCTGCTTGTTCTGGTTTTGGTCCGCCAGCACGCGTTGGCGTCGATCTTGATAAGCCCTCATCCCAAGCCCCTCGAAATGCAGTGAGGGCAAGATAGAGGCGGTTGCGCCAACGCAGGACTTTCCGAGACGTTTCAACCGGATCGCAGTATCCGATCAAGAGCTCGAAAATTTCTCTTCCGTTTTCCCGAAAAATGTGCTTTCATCCGCCCGTCCTGATTCCACCAGGAGGGGCGTTTCGGCCAATCGTCACGAGCGTGGGAAGCAGGATGCGGTGGACGCGTTGCCTTGCAAGACGAGCGAAGGCGCGCGGACGAGCGAAATCGTGTGGTCCTGATCCCCCGACGCTGAGATCAAGTCTTGCGAACTAACGTTCGCGAGGCGACGGTGGCAAAAAAGCCCGGCGCACCGAGGAGAGCACGTATAAGCCGTAAACCACCGCGCAGGGAATGCCGGATGTTCTGGCTGAACCTGTGGTGACTGCCGCCTGCTTTTTTGTTGCAGGCGGGCCATGGGCGCGGCCTGCACCCGGCATTCCCTGCGCCCTCCTCTTGAGGAGGGCGATGCGAGCAAGAGCAACTCGGGCGGATTCCCGTCGCGAGAACGCGACGTGCTGCGCCTCCATGGGCTCTTTGACATTTGAATAGGACTATCAAGCGGAAACGTTGTTGTCGCCGCGGTGGAATGGCGCGCCCGGAACGATTCGAACGTCCGACCCTCAGATTCGTAGTCTGATGCTCTATCCAGCTGAGCTACGGGCGCGTGTTTCGCATGCTGTCCGCGGGCTTAGCACCCGCATTTCGGCAGATATCCGAAGGACCGCGAAAGAGGGCTCTAGCTACCCGCTCCGGCCCCAATTGGCAAGCGCCGGGACGGTCAAATCGCCATTGTCATTCCGGGATGGTCCGAAGGACCAGACCCGGAATCTCGAGATTGCGGGTTCGCCTCTGCGAGGCGCCCCGGAATGACGGTGGAAGACTACGCCCTCGCCCGCTCGTTGCGCACCGAGAGCAGTTCCACCGGGCGGTCAGGGATCACGATCCGGAAGGTCGCGCCCAGCGTCCCCTCGACCAGATGGATCTCGCCGTCATGGGCGCGGACCAGCTCGGCGGCGATGGCAAGGCCGAGCCCGCTGCCGCCGGGGCGACTCGAACTCTGGAACGCTTCGAACAGATGGTCGCGCGCCTTTTGCGGCACGCCCGGACCGGTGTCGGACACTTCCAGGATCGCAACCGCGCCCTCGCGGCGGCCGGTGACGCGAATCTGCATGCTCGCCGGATCGTTCTTCGGGTGGGTTTCCAGCGCCTGCGCCGCGTTGCGCACGAGATTGAGCAGCACGCGGAAAAGCTGGTCGGGATCGGCATCAACCGCTAGCCCGCGCTCGATGGCCGTGATCCAGGCAATGGAGGCATCACTCGCCAGTCCCGCCGTCTCGCGGACCTCGGCCACCACGGGCTCGATCAGGATCATGCGGCGATCGGGCGCGGCCTCCTGGGCGCGACCATAGGACAGCGTCGACTGGCAGAAGGCGATGGCGCGCTCGAGCGAGCGCATCAATTTCGGCGCGAAGCGCTGCACCCGCGGATCTGGCACACTGGCAAGCTGATCCGACAGGAGCTGCGAGGATGCGAGCAGATTGCGCAAATCGTGGTTGATCTTGGAGACGGCGAGGCCAAGCGCGGCAAGCCGGCTCTTCTGATGCAGCATCGAGACGAGGTCGCGCTGCATGGCGGAAAGCTCGCGCTCTGCCACGCCGATCTCATCGCCACGATCGCTCGGCACGATGATCTTGGCGGCGCTTTCAGGGTTTTCGTGGAAACCGACCATGCTCGCGGTCAGCCGACGCATCGGCCGCACGAACAGGAAATGCAGCGCGATATAGACGAGGAAAGCAGTGAGGACGCCGATTCCGAGCCCGACCAGCAACAGGTTGCGGGAGAAGCGATACATCGATTGCCGCAGCGGCTTCTCGTCGACCACGGTTTCGATGAACTGCGCGCCGCCAGGCGCAGGTCCGATCACGCGGATGGTCTGGTTGCCGCTCTCGAGCAACATCTGAAAGGAGCCGGCGATCGCCTCCCACACCGTCATGGTGCGCATGTCGATGTCATGGTCGATCGAGGCCGGCAGGTTGGCGCTCGCGAGCAGACGGCGCTGCTGCCCCATTTTGATCGCGACCGCGCGAGCGCCGATGCTGGTCAGGATCTGCTGCGCCAGCGAATCCGGCACCGAGCCGGACGGCGCGGCATCCAGCACCAGCGCGGCGGTGTTGGCGGCGGCGAGCCGGTCATTGAGCCGGTTCATGCGGAAGTTCGCAATGGCGGGCACATAGATCAGCATGCACG
>Ga0157369_10004350_pt1 | contig 16718 bp, 16 predicted proteins | sample C25metaG_FD_113461 | JGI IMG/M metagenome (GOLD analysis project Ga0157369, IMG submission 113461) | Corn rhizosphere microbial communities from Kellogg Biological Station, Michigan, USA - C2-5 metaG | ecosystem: Host-associated > Plants > Roots > Rhizosphere > Soil | place: USA: Michigan... | reverse complement strand
TTGCGTGTCGCTGATGAGCGAGATCTGCAGCCCTTCCTCCGACGCGGAATCGAGCCACGCGGACACACGCGGGTCGGGCAGCGTGAAGTTGTCCGGCAGCAGCAACAGCAACTGGTTCGACAGCGCGTTTGCCCGTCCGGGCGCGAACGTCATCACGCAAACGGTGAAGACGATCAGAAAGGCTCGTAGGGTGCGAATTGACTTGGCCAACATTATGCTCTCCCGGCGGAGGTGTGATGACTGCCGATGTCCAGCACGCTGCTGCCGGCGCGTTCCGCACATCGCGTGCGTGCGGCCGGCGTGGCCGTGTGGCGCCATCGGCTGGCGGCGAGCGAATGTGCCGCGTTTCGAACGCGTCACCGGCGGCGCATGCGCATCGATTCGTCGGACGATCACGAATGCGCGGCGACCCTCGTTCCCACCGCAACCGGTGAAGCTAGCAACGTGCCAGTCTCGCCATCGCTCTGCCGGGACAGCGGGCGGCCGTGCGAAGCACCGCGCACGGGAAAAATCGCGCAAAAAACGTTACAGCGTCGATACGGCGTACCGGATCGCGCAATGGAACGAAGCCGGCGGGAAGCGTCGCTATGGACGATGCGATCCGTTGGTGCGGCGTCGCACGGACGCGCGTCGCGCGCCGCGGCCCCGCGCGATTGCTATCGGCATGGGCCGGACATTGGCGAGGGGGCCAGGACATCGACGGAAAATGATTCTGACGTGTAACGCGGGCGCCGCACGCGTGTGGAAGTCACCGTCTTCGGAATCAAGCCGTATGACGTGAATCGAGGCTGCGGTGGGTATGTGATGGGGGTTTCGACAATCCGGCGCAGGCATTCCGGACGCACGATCCGCCTGCCGTGGCGCGTTGCGCGAGCGCACGCGGACGCAGGGTCCGACGGGACCCCGCGCTGTCAAGCTTGCCGCCCCTGCTTCGACCGGGCGATGCCCCGCGCCGATCAAACCGCCATGCACAGATACTTGATGACCAGATAATCATCGATGCCGTAGTGCGACCCCTCGCGGCCGAGCCCCGACTGCTTCACGCCGCCGAACGGCGCGACCTCGTTCGAAATGAGGCCCGTATTGATGCCGACCATCCCGTACTCGAGCTGCTCGGCCACCCGCCAGACACGCCCGATGTCGCGGCTGTAGAAGTACGCGGCGAGCCCGAACTCGGTGTCGTTGGCGAGCTTCACCACCTCTTCGTCGCTCGAGAAGCGGAACAGCGGCGCGAGCGGTCCGAAGGTTTCCTCGGTCGCGACGTCCATCTGCGCGGTGACATTCAGGAGCACCGTGGGCTCGAAGAAGCCATGCCCGAGCGCGTGCCGCTTGCCGCCGGTCGCGAGCGTCGCGCCTTTGCCGAGGGCGTCCGCGAGATGCGCTTCGACCTTGCCGACCGCCGCGTCGTTGATCAGCGGCCCGAGCGTCACGCCGCTTTCGGTGCCGTGTCCAACCTTCAGGCCCCGCACCGCCGCCACCAGCTTCGCGGCAAACGCGTCGTACACGCGGTCATGCACGTAAAAGCGATTGGTGCACACGCAAGTCTGTCCGTTGTTGCGGTACTTCGATGCGATCGCACCTTCAACGGCGGCGTCGAGGTCGGCATCGTCGAACACGATGAACGGCGCGTTCCCGCCGAGTTCAAGCGTCACCTTCTTCACGGTGGGCGCGCTTTGCGCCATCAGCAACCGCCCCACGCCGGTCGATCCGGTAAACGACAGCTTGCGCACGACCGGGCTGCTCGTCATCGCGCCGCCGATCGCCTTCGGCTCGCCCGTGACGATGTTGAACACGCCGTTCGGCACCCCGGCGCGCTCGGCGAGAACCGCGAGCGCGAGCGCGGAGAACGGCGTCGCTTCGGCCGGCTTCACGACGATCGGGCAGCCGGCCGCGAGCGCCGGGCCGACCTTGCGCGTGATCATCGCGTTCGGGAAATTCCACGGCGTGATCGCCGCGCATACGCCCACCGGTTCCTTGACGACCACGAGCCGTTTGTCCGACGCGGGCGTCGCGAGCGTGTCGCCGGCCACGCGCTTGCCCTCTTCGGCGAACCATTCGATGAACGAAGCCCCGTAGACGATTTCGCCCTTCGCCTCGGCAAGCGGCTTGCCCTGCTCGGCCGTGAGGATCAGCGCGAGATCGTCGGCGTGCTCGATCATGAGCTCGTACCAGCGGCGCAGGATGCGCGCGCGCTCCTTCGCCGTCCTTGCGCGCCACGCCGGCCATGCCGCATTCGCGGCGTCGATCGCGCGGGTCGTCTCTGCCGCGCCCATCAGCGGCACGCTGCCAAGCGTCTCGCCCGTCGCCGGGTCGAGCACGTCGAAGCGCTCGCTCGTGTCGGCCTCACACCATTGACCGTCGATATAAGCCTGATGACGCAAGAGCGCCGGATCCTTCAACAGCGTTGTCAATTCCACAATCGTTCCTTCCGGGATAAAAATGCATCAGGCGGCCCGCAGGCAACCGGGGCCGCGAATATGGAAAATTTCCAGTGACGGTCGGCAGCGGCGCGAGGATGAGAACGCAACGTTCGTCATCCTTCTAAATTCCGTCCATGGATTCGCAGTGCAAAATAGTTCGGACGATAAACGCACTACCCAGCATGCCGCCACGACGCATTCTCGTGACCGTGGGCCAGCAGCTTGCGCGCGATTTCGGCCACTCGATGCACGTGCGCGATGGCAGCGTCGCGCGCCGCCACGCCATTGCCCGTCGCGATACCCGCGAGAATCTCGCGCATCTCCGCGACGGCCTGGTTCCCGCGATCGTCGGACGCGATCGTCAGCGCGCGCAGCCGATTGATCCGTGCAATCAGCGTCTGCACGATCTCCCATGCGACATGCTTTTTCCCTGCGATGAACATGCGCTCGTAGAAAGCCGACGTGAGCGCCTTCACCGCCTGGTGATCCTGTGCGTCGAACGCTTGCCGGATCTGGTCGATACAGGCCGAGAGATCCGCGACGAGCGGTTCGTCGGCATGCTGCGCGCAGGCCATCGCCGCCTCGCCTTCCAGCAGCGCGCGTATTTCGTAGATCTCGGCCGCCGTGTCGAAGTCGAGGATCGCGACGATCGGCCCCTGGTTCGGGATCGAGTCGACCAGTCCTTCCGTTTCCAGATGCCGCAGCACCTCGCGCACGACGGTTCGGCTCACGCCGAGGATTTCGCACAGCGAGCGTTCGACCAGCCGCTCGCCCGGCTGGAAATGCGCGTCGAGGATCGCGGCCCGCATCTTCTCGAGCGCGAGCTCGCGCAGCGTGGCGGTGGGCCGCTGGACTTTCAGGGACGGCATTGCGGGACTCATGGCTGCCGCCGTCAGGCTTGCGCGAACAGGCGCGCGTCGCGCGCGTCCCAGTCGACGAGCGCCTGCGCACCGATCACGATGCCGTTGTCGTGCCGCTGCGCGGCCGGCATGCGGATCGAGATTTCCTGCTGCCACGGTGTCGCCACCGCGTAGTGCATCGCATCGCCGAGATAGGTGACGTCGCGCACGGTCACGGGCAGGCCGGCATTGCCGGTCGCATCATTCGCACCGCCGGCGCGCTGCATCGAACTGATGCGCATCTGTTCAGGGCGGATCATCAGCGCGCCTTCGTCGCCGGCGGCGAGCGTCGGATGGAACAGGTCGGATGCCATCTCGAGGCCGTTGGGCAACACGCCGCCGATGCGGCCGTCGCCGTGCTTCGTCACCTTGACCGGCAGGAAATTCGAGTTGCCGATGAAGCTGGCGACGAAGCGCGACGCCGGGTTCGCATAGAGCTCCTCGCCGGTGCCGATCTGCTCGATACGCCCCTGGTTGAACACGGCGATGCGATCGGACAGGCGCAGCGCCTCCTCCTGATCGTGCGTGACATACAGGATCGTCACGCCCGTTTCCTGGTGAATGCGGCGCAATTCCAGCTGGATTTCCTCGCGCAGCTTCTTGTCGAGCGCGGACAGCGGCTCGTCCATCAGCAGCACCGGCGGATCGTACGCGAGCGCACGCGCGATCGCGACGCGCTGCTGCTGCCCGCCGGACAGCTGCGCGGGCATCCGGTCGCGGCATTCGGACAGATGCACGAGTTTCAGCATCTGCTCCACTTTCGCGCGGATTTCCGCATCGGGACGGCGGCGCACGCGCAGCGGAAAGGCGACGTTCTCGCCCACGGTCAGATGCGGGAACAGCGTATAGCGCTGAAACACCATCCCGATGTTGCGCTGGTTCGGCGCGACCGACAGCAGCGACTTGCCGTCGAGCAGCACGCGACCGTCGGTCGGCTCCTGAAAGCCCGCGACGATGTAGAGCGTGGTGCTCTTGCCCGAACCCGACGGTCCGAGGAAGGTCATGAATTCGCCCTTGCGCACATCGAGCGATACCTGGTCGATCGCGACGACATCGCCGTAGGTCTTGCGCAGGCGCTGGATTTGCAGGAATGCGGTCATGGCGTGTTACCTCAGTTAGCGCGTGCGCGGCGCACGACGGCGCCGGCCAGCATCAATACGGTCGTCAGTCCGACGAGCAGCGACGACGCGGCCGCGACGACGGGCGTCAGGTCTTGCCGCAGCGTCGCCCAGATCCGCACGGGCAGCGTTTGCAGCGTCGGGCTCGACATGAAGATCGACACCACGACTTCGTCCCACGACGCGAGGAACGCGAAGATCGCGGCGGCAAAGAGGCCGAGCCGGATCGCCGGAAGCGTGACCCGCAGCTTCACCGTGAGCGGCGACGCCCCGCAGATCAGCGCGGCGTCTTCGAGCGCCGTGTCGAAGCTCACGAGCGAGTTGCTGATCGAAATGATCGAGAACGGCAGCGCGATGATCAGGTGGCCGATCACGAAACCGGTCATCGTGCCGTTCAGGCCGATGCGCAGGAAGAACGCATAGAGCGCGACGGCAAGCACGACGACGGGCAGCACCATCGGCGTGAGGAAGAAGCCCCGCACGGCCTCGCGGCCGCGAAACCTGCCGCGCACGAGCGCCAGCGACGCGAGAAACCCGATCCCCACCGAAAGCGCGGTGACGATCACCGCCAGCTTCGCGCTGGTCAGCAGCGAGTCGATCCAGCCGGCATCGGTGAACAGCTGCCGGTACCATTCGAGCGTCCAGCCCGGCGGCGGAAAGATGAGCCACTGCGAATCGCCGAACGACAGCGCGACGATGAAGAAGATCGGCAACAGCAGGAACAGTGCAACGGCCGCGCCCACGGCCACGAGAATCCAGCGCAGCGCGCCCAGGCGATCGAAATCGAGCAACATGTCAGTCCTCCCGCCGGGCCGCCCCAAGGGAGACTGACGCCCCCTCGGGGGGACCTTTGCATGGGACCGGAGTAAGCGCTGAAGCGCAAACTCCGGTCGACAGCGAACGTAGTGAGCGTGGGGGTTGTTTCATCTCAGCGACCTCCTGTGGTGGCGTGCGCACTGTTCGTGAAGCGCAGCTGCAACGCATAGAGCGCGAGCGTCACCGCGAGCAGCACGAATGCCGCGGCGCCGGCGAGGCCCCAGTTCAACAGTTCCTGCACGAGCTGCGCGATCAGTTCCGCGAGCATCATGTAGGACGGGCCGCCCAGCAGCGTGGGCGTGACGAAGTAGCCGAGCGCCATCACGAACACCATCAGCGCGCCCGACGCGACGCCCGGCATCGCGAGCGGCACAAGGATGCGCCAGAACGCCTGCCAGCGGCTCGCGCCACACACGGCGGCCGCGCGCAGCGTCGACGGATCGATGCCGCGCAGCGTGGCGTGCAGCGGCATCACGAGGAACGGCAGCATGATGTAGGTCATGCCGATCGTCACGCCGGTCAGGTTGTTCACGAGCGACAGCGGCTCGTGAATCACGCCCATCGCCATCAGCGCGCGGTTGATCGGCCCGGTCCCCTGCAGCAGCACCATCCACGCGAACGTCCGCGCGAGCAGGTTGGTCCACATCGACAGCAGCAGGATCGCGAACAGCACCGCACTGAGCCTGCGCGGCGCGATGGCGAGCAGCCACGCCATCGGAAAGCCAACCAGCAACGTGACGAGCGTCACGACCGTCGCGACGAGAAACGTATTGCCGAACACGCGCACGTACGTCGTCGAGCCGAGCAGTTGCTCGTAGTTGTGCAACCCGGGCGTCGGCTCGAGCACGCTGCGCAACAGCAGCGACAGAACGGGCAGCAGGAAGAAAATCACGAGCAGCAGCATCGCGGGCGTCAACAGCCGCATGCTGCGCCAGTCGCGCCGCTTGCGTGCGGCCGCCGCGGGCGGATGCGCGACGGTACTCAATACGTTTGGCATGGTGTCTCCTTGGTCGGCCAGCACCGGCACTTCAGTGCCTGTTACCGCTGGCCCCATGCAGGTTCGTTGCTCGGCCGGCCGGTTCGATCCGGTTCGGCCTCCCGGACCGCGTTCGGGTCCGTCCATCGTTGCGCGCGGGCTTATTTCGACTGCCACGCGTACCAGCGCTTCGCGATCGCGTCGCGGTTCTCGGCCCAGTACTTCATGTCGAGATTGATCTGCGAGGTCTTGTACTGGTCGGGCAGCGTCTTGGCGATCGCCGGCGGCATCAGCGCGGCCGACTTCACGTTGATCGGCGCATAGCCCGTATCAGCCGCGAATTTCGCCTGGGACTGCGCGCTCGTCGCGGCGGCCAGGAACTTCATCGCCGCGTCGCGATGCTTCGCGCCCTTCGGGATCACGAGCATGTCGGCGGCGGTCAGGTTCTGGTTCCACGACATGCCGACCGGCACGCCGGTCTGCGCGAGCGCATGCAGGCGGCCGTTCCAGAACATGCCGATCGGCGCCTCGCCCGACGCCAGTAACTGCTGCGACTGCGCGCCGCCGCTCCACCAGACGATGTCGCCCTTGATCGAGTCGAGCTTCCTGAACGCGCGGTCGAGGTCGAGCGGATACAGCTTGTTCGGCGCGACGCCGTCGGCGAGCAGCGCGATTTCGAGCACGCCCGGCGCCGCCCACTTGTAGAACGTGCGCTTGCCCGGGAAGCGCTTGGTATCGAAGAGGTCAACCCAGTTCTGCGGCTGCGCGGCCGTGTACTTCGCCTTGTTGTAGCCGAGCACGAACGAGTAATAGAAGCTGCCCACCGCGGACGGCGTCGCGAAGCGCGGATCCAGTTCGGCCTTCTTCACCACCGCATAGTCGATCGGCTCGATCAGGCCGGCCTTCTCGGCCGCATACGCGAAGTCACCTTCAACGTCGACCACGTCCCAACTGACGTTGCCGCTGTCGACCATCGCCTTGAGCTTGCCGTAGTCGGTCGGCCCGTCCATCAGCACGTTGATGCCGCTCGCCTGCGTGAACGGCTGCGCCCAATCCTTCTGCTGCGACGACTGGGTCGTGCCGCCCCAGCTCGTGAACACGATCGGGTCCGCGGCCAGCGCGGGCGCGGCGCACAGCGCGACCAGCGGGGCGATACAGGCGAGGCGCAATGCTGCGAAACGCGGGGTGCTTCTGCTGCTCATGGTCTCTCTCCAAGGGAAAACGGTTGCGGCTCGCGGCCACCGGGACGGCAGCCATTCGAATACGCGGATTCGGGCCGGCGGCGTCAGCCGCGCCGGCTGCTTGATCTTGTTGTTCATCGCCGTGCCGCGCTCGCGGTGGGACGGGGGCCGTCCGCGCGCCGCACGCCGGTTCCGGCCGGTGCCGTCAGTGCGCGAGCGCGAGCGGCTGCACCGTGCCGGCTTCCGTGTCGCCGACATAGATGCCGTATGCGTCCTGCCGGCGCTCGTGCACGTAGCGTTCGAGCATCGAGCGCACGGCGGTATCGGCGATCTCGTCCCACGGAACCTGCCAGAGCGACACGATGCGGATGCTGCTGTCGAACCACGGCGAAGCGGTCGGAATCACGCGGCCGCGGTAATAGATATGGACGCCCGGCTCGCGCTCGCCGGCCGATTCGAATACGGCGAACAGGAAGTCGAGATGCGCGTTCAGGCCGAGCTTCGCGAGCACGCCGCGCAGGCTCGCCGCGTCGCTCGCCGGTTCGAGCCGGATGCCGGTCGGCAAGCGCAGACCTTGCGGCGTATCGACGAGCACGAGCCCGTCGCGATGTTCGAGAATCGCGCCCACCTGCGCGCACGCGCCAGCCGCGGACAACGCCAACGCGCCGAGCGCGCGGCGGAATCCCGGCGTGTCGAATGCCTGCTGCGCGGTTGGTGCGGTCGTCGGTTCGGTCATGGCGGGCTCCCGTGCTCACTGCGTGACTTGATGAGATTATGGTATGCCATCTTATGGGCTACAACAATGAACATCGTATTATGGAATACCATGAGTTTCAGCGAAGGAATCGGCAGACAAAACAAAAGGCCGCCGGCGTGATGCCGGCGGCCTTTGCTGTTCAAGCGCGCGGGTCGATCCCGCGCCGGGAATTCGTCAGCTGTCGCTGACTGCTTCGTCCTGCTGCCGCGCGAGCGCCGACAGCGCCAGTTCGGAAGCCCGCTTGATGTGCGCGGCGGACGCAGCCGACGCCGCCTCGCCGTCGCGCCGCTCGATCGCGTCGAGCAGGCGGTTCATCTCGGTGTTCGAGTCGCCGCCGCGCCCCGGCATCGCGATGGTCAGCGCGCGCAACCGGTTGATACGCGCATTGAGCGTCTTGACGACCGTGAGCGACACCTGCTTTCCGGCCGCTTCGAACAGCGTTTCGTAAAAGCGCTCGGTGTACTCGAGCACTCGCGGCAGTTCCTGCTTCTCGAACGCATCCTCGATCACCGCGCGGATCTCGCGCAGTTGCCGCACGACCTCGGGTGTCGCGCCCTCGGCGCATGCGCGCGCGGCGTTGGCTTCGAGCAGGCCGCGCAACTCGTAGATCTCGCCGACTTGCGCCGGATCGAGCCGCGCGACCACCGGCCCTTGCCGCGACACCGTCTCGACCAGCCCTTCGGTCTCCAGATGCCGCAGCACCTCGCGCACCACCGTGCGGCTCACGCCGAGTTCATCGCACAGCGTGCGTTCGACGAGCCGTGCACCAGGCCGGAAATAGCCCTGCACGATCGCACCGCGCAGTTTGTCGAGCGTCAGTTCGCGCAACGTCTTGGCATTGCGGTCGATTTTGAGGTCTTGCATGGGCGGCACTCTGGAAAACGGGTATTGGCCTGCAGCCGGCCATGAGCCGGGCGCAGGCATGGAATGCCATATTATGACCTAACTGTCAGAGCTTTCCATCCCGCGCCGCGAGCACGCCCTCCGCCGCGCGATCACCCTTCCAGCCCCTCGACGATCGCGATCTGCGCGCGGCAATGCCCGTCCCGCTTCGCCTTCGCCGCCTGATATTCGGGCGAGTGATAACACGCGAGCGCCGTTTGCATGTCGGCAAACCGGATCACGACGTGGCGCTCGAACGCCTCTCCTTCCAGCACCTGCGAGGCGCCGCCGCGCACCAGGAACACGGCGCCGAACTTCCTGAACGCCTGCGGCGCGATGTCCGTGTAGTCCTTGTACTTCGCGGGGTCCAGCACCTGCACGTGGGCAATCCAGTACGCCGTCATTTTCCACCTCCATTTTTTCGGGAATGTTCCCGCCACGGGTTAACACTCATGGCATGCCGTAACATGGTATACCACAATGAATCCCACAATCAACGCACGAAAGGAAGGTGCCATGAGCCTGATTCGGAAATCCGTCCTCCATGTCGAGACCATCTACGTCGATGGCGACAAGGTCGCGGCAAAGCCGCTGAAGATGATCGGCGCGGTCGCCGTGATCAAGAACCCGTGGGCGGGCCGCGGGTATGTCGAGGATCTGTCGCCGGAGATCCGCGCGCTGGCGCCGCAGCTCAGCGAACACCTGACCAGGATGATCCTCGACGAAGCCGGTTCGGGCGACGCGGTCGAGGCGTTCGGCAAGAGCGCGATCGTCGGCCTCGACGGTGAAATCGAGCATGCGTCCGCGCTGATCCACACGCTGCACTTCGGCAACACCTATCGCACGGCCGTCGGCGCCAAGTCGTACCTCGCGTTCAACAACACGCGCGGCCCGGCGAATGCGCCGCTCCTGATCCCGATGATGGACAAGAACGACGAAGGCCGCCGCTCGCACTACCTGACGCTCCAGTTCGCGATTCCGGACGCACCGGCCGCCGACGAACTCGTCATCGCCATCGGCGCCGCCACCGCCGGCCGTCCGCATCACCGCATCGGCGACCGCTACAAAGATCTCGCAGAGCTCGGAAATGACGTCAAGAACCCTGCCGCTGTCAAATAAGCGCATCGCCCACTATCTCGACCAGGGTGCCGGCGAGCCGCTGGTGCTGATCCACGGCGTCGGCATGCAGGCGAGCGCGTGGGATCCGCAGATCGACGACCTGTCGCGCGAGTTCCGCGTGATCGCGGTCGACATGCCAGGCCACGGCGCGAGCGATCCACTCGACACCGACGCCGACCTGCAGCAGTTCGTGCAGTGGGCGAGCGAATTCATCGAGGCGCTGCAGGCGGGCCCCGTCAATCTGGCCGGCCACTCGATGGGCTCGCTGATCGCCGCCGGCGTCGCGGTGACGCGGCCCGATCTGGTCAAACGCGTGGCAGTCCTGAACGGTGTGTACCGCCGCACGCAGCAGGCGCGCGATGCCGTGCTGCAACGCGCGGCCGAGCTGCGCTCCGGCACCATCGACGTCGATACGCCGCTGCGGCGCTGGTTCAATGCGGAGGAAGCGCAGCAGGCCGCCGCGCGCAAGGTCGAATCGTGGCTGCAGTCCGTCGATCTGGCCGGCTACGCCACCGCGTACACCGCGTTCGCGAAGGGCGACGACGTGTATGCGGACGGCTGGCACCGGATCGCCTGCCCTGCCCTCGTGCTCACCGGATCGGACGACCCGAACTCGACGCCCGAGATGGCCCGGCAGATGGCGCAGGCCGCGCATGACGGCAAGGCCGTCGTGATCGAGAACGAGCGCCACATGGTGAATCTGACCGCGCCCGAGGAAGTCAATCGCGCGCTGCGTGCCTGGTTGCATACCGTGCCGCAGGCGGAAACCCTGAAATCGGAAGTGTGACATGAGCCAAGCAACCAGCCAGGAAGCCCCGACGATCAATACCCGGGAGCTGCGCGATGCGTTCGGCGCGTTCATGACCGGCGTGACGATCGTCACCACCGCGCGCGACGACGGGCAGCCGCTCGGCTTCACAGCGAACTCGTTTTCGTCCGTGTCGCTGGACCCCGCGCTGCTGCTCGTCAGCATCGCGAAGACGTCGAGCAATTTCCAGACGTTTTCCACCACGGGCCACTTCGCGATCAACATCCTCGCGGAAGGGCAAAAGGACCTGTCGAACACCTTCGCGCGGCCGAGCGACGATCGCTTCGCGAAGGTCGACTGGCACCTGAGCGCGCATCGCAACCCGCTGATCGACGACGTCAGCGCGTGGTTCGACTGCACGACGCACGCGGTGATCGATGCGGGTGATCACGCGCTCATCGTCGGCAAGGTCGAGGCGTTCCATTCCGCCGGCTACGCGGGGCTCGGCTATTACCGCGGCGGCTACTTCACGCCGGCGAAGCTGTCGGCCGAAGTGATCGCCGGCCCGAAGGTGATCGTGAGCGCGATCATCACGCGCGACGACAAGGTGCTGATGGTGAAAACGGCCGACGGCAAGTGGGCGCTGCCCACGAAGGAAATCGGCAACGCAGGCGCCGACAAGGCGCTCGCCGAACTGTTCCGGCAATACCAGCCGGACGCATCGGCCAGCTTCATTTATTCGGTCTACAACAATACCGACACGCACTACCAGTACATCTCGTTCCTCTGCAGCGCGCCGGACGAAGTGGCGCTCGCCGGTGAATTCGTGAGCCTCGACGACATCGAGACCGGCGCGTTCCAGGACAGCGCCGTCGCGAGCATGCTCGAACGCTATCGCAAGGAGAGCCAGTTGAAGAGCTACGGCCTCTACTTCGGCGACCACAGCACCGGCACCGTCCGCCCGCTTCTTTCCTGAAAGGTCACATCATGCGTTTTTCGCTTTTCGTTCATATGGAGCGCGTCTCCGACCAGACCAGCCAAAAGCAGCTGTACGACGAGATGGTCGAGCTGTGCCAGATCGCCGATCGCGGCGGCATGCACGCCGTCTGGACCGGCGAGCACCACGGCATGGATTTCACGATCGCGCCGAACCCGTTCATCAACCTCGCCGACCTCGCGAACAAGACGAAGCGCGTGCGGCTGGGCACGGGCACGGTCGTCGCGCCGTTCTGGCATCCGATCAAGCTCGCCGGCGAAGCCGCGATGACCGACATCATCTCGGGTGGCCGCCTGGAACTCGGCATCGCGCGAGGCGCATACTCGTTCGAATACGAGCGCCTGATGCCGGGGCTCGATGCATGGGGCGCGGGGCAGCGGATGCGCGAACTCATTCCGGCGGTGAAGAAGCTGTGGGAAGGCGATTACGCGCACGACGGCGAGTTCTGGCAATTCCCGAAGACGACGTCGTCGCCGCTGCCGCTGCAGCAGCCGCATCCGCCGATCTGGGTGGCCGCGCGTGATCCGAACAGCCACGAGTTCGCGGTGGCGAACGGCTGCAACGTGCAGGTCACGCCGCTGCACCTCGGCGACGAGGAAGTGGAGAAGCTGGTCGGTCACTTCAACGCCGCGTGCGAGAAGTTCAGCGACCTGCCGCGCCCGAAGATCATGCTGCTGCGTCACACCTATGTGGCGAGCAGCGAGGACGACGCGCAAGTGGCCGCCGACGAAGTCAACGTGTTCTACAACTACTTCGGCGCGTGGTTCAAGAACGAGCGGCCGATCAGCCGCGGGATGATCAAGCCGCTGAGCAACGAGGAAATCGCCGCGCACCCGTTCTATACGCCGGAGGCCATGCGCAGGAACAACGTGATCGGCACGCCCGCAGAAGTCATTGCGCGCCTGAAGGCGTACGAAGCGCTCGGCTTCGACGAGTACTCGTTCTGGATCGATACCGGCATGAGCTTCGAGCGCAAGAAGGCTTCGCTCGAGCGGATGATCCGGGACGTGATGCCTGCGTTCCAATGAGGTGCTGATGCCATGAATGCGCACTTTCAGCTGTATATCGACGGGAAGTTCGAGCCCGGTGCCGCGACCTTCGGCAGCATCAATCCCGCGACCGGCGCCGTCTGGGCGCAGATGCCGGAGGCCCGGACCGACGAGGTCAACCGCGCGGTGACGGCGGCCGGCCGCGCGTTGACCGATCCGGCGTGGGCGGGACTGTCCGCATCGGCGCGCGGCAAGCTGCTGTACCGGCTCGCCGATCTCGTCGAACGGGCCGCGCCGCGACTCGCCGAAATCGAAACGAACGATACCGGCAAGATCATCCGGGAAACGTCGAGCCAGATCGCGTATGTCGCCGAGTATTACCGGTATTACGCCGGCATCGCCGACAAGCTCGAAGGCAGCAGCATCCCCGTCGACAAGCCCGACATGCAGGTGTGGCTCGAGCGCCAGCCCGTCGGCGTGGTCGCCGCGATCGTGCCGTGGAACAGCCAGCTGTTCCTGTCCGCGGTCAAGGTCGGGCCGGCCCTTGCGGCCGGCTGCACGGTGGTGCTCAAGGCATCCGAGGAAGCGCCCGGGCCGTTGCTGGAATTCGCGCGGCTCGTGCACGAGGCCGGCTTCCCGCCGGGCGTCGTCAACGTCATCACCGGCTTCGGCCCGGAATGCGGCGCGGTGCTGAGCAGCCATCCCGGCGTGGACAAGGTCGCCTTCACCGGCGGCCCCGAGACCGCGCGTCACATCGTGCGGAACACGGCCAACAATCTCGCGAAGGTGTCGCTGGAGCTCGGCGGCAAGTCGCCGTTCATCGTGTTCGCCGATACCGACATCCAGAGCGCGGTGAATGCGCAGGTCGCCGCGATTTTCGCGGCGAGCGGCCAGAGCTGCGTCGCCGGCTCGCGCCTGCTGATCGAGGCTTCCGTCAAGGAGCGGTTTCTTTCGTTGCTGGTCGAGCGCGTGTCGCGCATTCGCGTGGGCTCGCCCAACGACCGGGAAACGGAATACGGGCCGCTGTGTACCGAGCGGCAGCTTCGCAACATCGAGGCAGTCGTCGCGAGCTCGGTGCAACAGGGTGCGAAAGTACTCGCCGGCGGCAACCGGCTGGCGCGCGACGGCTATTACTACGCGCCGACGATTCTCGACTGCACCGGCGTCGAGCATGCCGACAGCATCACGACGGAACTGTTCGGCCCGGTGCTGTCGGTCGACACCTTCGAATCCGAGCAGGAAGCGATCGACAAGGCCAACAGCACGGCCTACGGTCTCGCCGCCGGCATCTTCACGACCAACCTCACGCGTGCGCATCGCGTGTCGAAGCACGTGCGCTCGGGCATCGTGTGGATCAACACCTATCGGGCGGTGTCGCCGCTCGTGCCGTTCGGCGGCTTCGGCCTGTCCGGGCACGGCCGTGAAGGCGGCTTGAGCGCCGCGCTCGAATACACGACGACGAAGTCGGTGTGGCTCCGTACGTCCGACGATCCGATCAGCGATCCGTTCGTGATGCGTTGAGCGAAAACGCATTCGCCTGCAAGACTCGAAGCCGTACAAGACCCTGCCGTGCCATGCCGCGTCGAACCGCACGCGCGGCGCGGCGCGGCGGGCCATAAAGATGGAGACAGAATGAAGCAAACGGAAAACGACAACGGTGTTCTCGCGATCGAGAGCAACTCGATCGAGTATGTTGCCCCGGAGGCGCGGCACGGCAAACCGGCCGACCTCTTCACCCTGTGGTTCTGCACGAACGTCGCGCCGCTGGCGGTGATTTCGGGCGCCACGTCGGTGCTGGTGTTCCACCTCGACCTGGTGACCGCGATTCTCGCGATCGCGGCCGGGCAATTCTTCGGCGCGATCTTCCATGCGCTCACTTCCGCGCAGGGGCCGCTCGTCGGCGTGCCGCAGATGATCCAGAGTCGCGCGCAGTTCGGCCGGTACGGATCGCTGCTGGTGGTGGGATTCACCACGCTGATCTACCTCGGCTTCTTCGTGTCGAACATCATTCTCGCGGGCAAGACGCTCCACACGGCGGCGCCCGCGGTGCCCGTGCCGGTCGCGACTGTCATCGGCGCGGTGCTCGCGACGCTCGTCGGCGTGATCGGCTGCCACTTCATCCATCGCTTCAACAAGATCGGCGCGTGGTTCATGGGCGGCGCACTCGTAATCGGCATCGCGCTGATGGCGCCGGGCCTCGACGCGCGGATCTTCGCGCACGGTCATTTCGATTTCGCCAACTGGTTTGCGATGTTCGGGCTGTGCGCGGTGTGGCAGATCAGCTTCGCGCCCTATACGTCCGACTATTCGCGCTATCTGCCGGTGTCGACCGGATTCGGGAAGACCTTCGCGTACACGTATTTCGGCACGTCGCTGGGCACTATCTTCGCGTTCCTGTTCGGCGTGCTCGCCGTCAGCACCGGGCATTCGACCGACGCGATGCAGGCGATCCGCGAGCAGACCGGCGCGTTCGGCTACGTGCTGATCTTCCTGTTCCTGGTCAACATCATCGGCCACAACGGGATGAACCTGTATGGCGCGGTGCTGTCGTTCATCACCGCCGCGCAGACGTTCCGCCCGCACTGGGTGCCCGGCCGCAACGTGCGCGTCGCCGTGTCGGCGGTGCTGCTGGTGGCGTCGACCGCGACCGCGCTGTGGGCATCGAGCAACTTCATCGCGATCTTTCTCGATGCGATCTTCGCGATGCGCATCGTGCTGGCGCCATGGATCGCGATCAACCTGATCGACTTCTATCTCGTGAACAACCGGCATTACCGCGTCGCAGAAATCGTCAGCAGCAACGGCGGCGTGTACGGCTCGTTCAACGTCAAGGCCATCGCGATCTACGTGTTCGGCATCGCGGTCCAGGTGCCGTTCATGGAGGAGCGCTTCTTCCACGGCCCGTGGGCGTCGATTCTCGGCGGGGCGGACGTGTCGTGGATGGTGGGCCTCGTCGTCACCGCGCTGGCTTGCTACCTGTTCGCGTCGAAGGATGCGTCGCGTTCGCGCGGCCGCTGTCCGGCGGGCATCGGGGCTTTGGATTAACGAAGGAGATCAACCATGAATGATGACGACGCGCTGTTTCAGAAAGGTTTGCCGATCCGCCGGGAAGTGCTCGGCCCCGAATACGTCGATGCGTCGATGGAAAAGGCCGACGCCTTCATGATGGCGTTCCAGCGCGCCACCACCACGTGGGCGTGGGGCTGGGCATGGGGCGACGACACGCTCGACCGCAGGACGCGCAGCCTGCTCAACCTCGCGATGCTGACTGCCGCCGGCCATACCAACGAACTCAAGCTGCATGTGAAGGGTGCGCTCAACAACGGCGTGAGCGTCGACGAGATCAAGGCCACGCTGCTGCACGCAACCGCTTATTCGGGCATCCCGCACGGGCTCAGTGCGTTCAAGGCCGCGCATGAAGTTCTGCTGGCCGAAGGCGCGTTGAAGTAAGCAACGTGCGACACGTCGGGGCCTCCGGTCATTGGAAGCCCCGACGCTGCGTCACGCCATCGGCGCGGATGCTCGTCGCGGGCGAGCGCCCGGCTGCCGCGCGCCGCCGACATCGGATTCGCCGCGCCCCGCGAGCTTCACCCACCTCCTCACGTTCCCCGTCAAACCGCGTTCGGCGCCGCCCTTCCATCCAGCACCGCGGCGACGTTATCGAGCGCGGTAAAACCCATCTGGTCACGCGTTTCGATCGTCGCGCTGGCCATGTGCGGCGACAGAAACACATTGTCGAGCGCGGCGAAACGCGGATCGATATCGGGCTCGTTCCGATAGACGTCCAGCCCCGCGCCGAACAACCGCTGCGACTTC
>Ga0157369_10004349_pt1 | contig 16718 bp, 15 predicted proteins | sample C25metaG_FD_113461 | JGI IMG/M metagenome (GOLD analysis project Ga0157369, IMG submission 113461) | Corn rhizosphere microbial communities from Kellogg Biological Station, Michigan, USA - C2-5 metaG | ecosystem: Host-associated > Plants > Roots > Rhizosphere > Soil | place: USA: Michigan... | reverse complement strand
GGCCAAGCGTCTCGCTTCGTGGCTGTCGCTGGAAAAAGCGCTCGACAACAACGAACTCGTGACCGGCACGATCACGGGCAAGGTCAAGGGCGGCATGACCGTCATGGTCAACGGCATCCGCGCATTCCTGCCCGGTTCGCTCGTCGATACGCGTCCCGTCAAGGATACGACGCCGTACGAAGGCAAGACGCTCGAATTCCGCGTCATCAAGCTCGACCGCAAGCGTAACAACGTCGTGTTGTCGCGCCGCGCCGTCATCGAGGCGACGCAGGGCGAAGAGCGCGCGAAGCTGCTCGAGACGCTCAAGGAAGGCGCGATCGTCAACGGCGTGGTGAAGAACATCACCGATTACGGCGCGTTCGTGGATCTGGGCGGCATCGACGGTCTGCTGCACATCACCGACATCGCATGGCGTCGTGTGCGTCATCCGAGCGAAGTGCTGTCGGTCGGCCAAGAAGTCACGGCCAAGATTCTCAAGTTCGATCAAGAGAAGAACCGCGTTTCGCTGGGCATCAAGCAACTCGGCGACGATCCGTGGGAAGGCATTTCGCGCCGCTACCCGTCGGGCACGCGTCTGTTCGGCAAGGTCACGAACATCACCGATTACGGCGCGTTCGTCGAAGTGGAATCGGGCATCGAAGGCCTCGTTCACGTTTCGGAAATGGACTGGACGAACAAGAACGTCGCTCCGTCGAAGGTCGTTCAGCTCGGCGACGAAGTCGAAGTCATGGTGCTCGAGATCGACGAAGACCGTCGTCGTATCAGCCTCGGCATGAAGCAGTGCAAGCCGAATCCGTGGGATGACTTCAGCCGCAACTTCAAGAAGGGCGACAAGATCAGCGGCGCCATCAAGTCGATCACCGACTTCGGCGTGTTCATCGGTCTGCCCGGCGGCATCGACGGTCTCGTCCACCTGTCGGATCTGTCGTGGAGCGAAGCCGGCGAAGAAGCCGTGCGCAAGTACAAGAAGGGCGACGAAGTGGAAGCGGTCGTGCTCGGCATCGACGTCGAGAAGGAACGTATTTCGCTCGGCATCAAGCAGCTCGAAGGCGATCCGTTCAGCAACTTCGTTGCCATGAACGACAAGGGTTCGATCGTCGACGGCACGGTGAAGTCGGTGGATGCCAAGGGCGCGGTCGTGGCGCTGACGGCGGACGTCGAAGGCTACCTGCGTGCGTCGGAAATCGCGCAAGACCGCGTGGAAGATGCTCGCAACGTGCTGAAGGAAGGCGACAAGGTCAACGCGATGATCATCAACATCGATCGCAAGTCGCGCGGCATCAACCTGTCGATCAAGGCCAAGGATTCGGCCGAGCAGCAAGAAGCGATTCGCGGCCTGGCGGCCGACACGAGTTCGGCGGCAACGGGCACGACCAATCTTGGCGCGTTGCTCAAGGCCAAGCTCGACGGCCAGAATCAGTAAGCCTTTGAGAGGTCTGCCGCAGTATGACCAAATCGGAATTGGTCGCCCAGTTGGCAGCGCGATTTCCGCAGCTTGTTCTCAAGGATGCGGATTTCGCGGTCAAGACGATGCTCGATGCGATGTCGGAGGCCTTGGCCAAAGGACATCGCATTGAAATTCGCGGCTTCGGCAGCTTCGGTCTGAACCGTCGCCCGTCCCGCGTCGGGCGTAACCCGAAATCGGGCGAGAAGGTGCACGTGCCCGAAAAGCATGTGCCGCACTTCAAGCCCGGCAAGGAACTGCGCGAGCGGGTGGACGGCCGGGCTGGGGAGCCACTGAAGCTCGATTCGGCTGACGACGATCTTTGAGCACGGCGCCGCCTCGCGGTGGCGTTCGCTGCGCAAAGAGCGAGATCGCTGATGGCGTCGTCGACGCCAAGGCCGACAGTGAGAACCGGCAATACCGTACGAGAAGCGCCTTCGGGCGCTTTTTTATTTTCAGCCCCGCATGCCTGCGCGTGACTGCCGCGTCAGTTCGGTGGTTGGGCGCGGCGCACTCGCGCGGTGCGGCCCCGCCCGCATCGTTTCCATTACAATACGGGCACTTTTGTCCAGGCGTCGGGCGCCTTGGCGCCAGGCGCAGCGCCGGCAGCGGACGTATCGACGCCGGCACGACCATCGCAGTCGCCGCCAAGAGAACGCTTATGAAACTTATCGTCTGGTTGATCCGTGTGCTCGTGTTCGTCGTTCTGCTCGTTCTCGCGATGGGCAATACGCAGAGCACGTCGATCTCGTTTGCCGGATATGCGTGGCAGGCGCCGCTCATCCTGATCGGCCTCGCGTTTTTCCTCGTGGGGCTGCTGGCTGGCCTCGTTTCGGCGCTGCCTGCGCTCGTGCGGCTTCGCCTCGAAAACGGCCGGCTGCGGCGAGAAGTACGCGCTGCCCGCGAGAATACGCCGCCCGCTGTCGTCGAGCCGCCGATGCCTCCCGTTATCTAAGCGCACGGCACGCACGCGCGCTCTCATCCCCGCTTCCTCGACCTTCGCATGGATCTCGATTTCTGGTGGCTGCTGGTGGTCCCCGTCGCTTTTGCGCTCGGATGGATGGCTTCGCGCTACGACTTGAAGACGCTGTTGTCCGAAAGCGCCAATTTGCCGCGCTCGTACTTTCGCGGCCTGAACTTTCTTCTGAACGAACAACCGGACCAGGCGATCGACGCCTTCATCGAAGTCGTGAAGCTCGATCCGGAGACCATCGAACTGCATTTTGCACTTGGCAACCTGTTTCGTCGTCGCGGCGAAACCGACCGCGCCATCCGCATTCATCAGAACCTATTGAGCCGGGCCGATTTGCCGGTTGCCGAGCGCGATCACGCCCTGTTCGAGTTGGGGCAGGATTTCCTGAAGGCCGGGCTGCTCGATCGAGCCGAGGAGGCGTTGAGCCGGCTCGAAGCCGGGGAATACGCGCGCGACGCGCAACGCGCACTGCTGACGATCTACGAAATCGAGAAAGATTGGATCAAGGCGATCGACGCCGCACGGCGGCTCGAGACGATGGGCGCGGATTCGCTTGCCAAGGAGATCGCGCAATTTCATTGCGAGCTGGCTCAGGAAGCCTTGCAGCGCAAGGATGCCGCGCTGGCGTCGAGTCAACTCGATCTAGCCCTCGTGGCAAATCCAAGCAATGTTCGGGCGACGATTCTGCGCGGCGATGTCGCGCAGGCGCGCGGCGATTACGATGCGGCGATCGACGCCTGGCGCCGCGTCGAATCGCAAAATCCGTCGTACTTGCCGCTCGTGGCCGAAAAGCTGATGAAGGCGTATGCGGCGCTTTCCCGCCCGCAGGAAGGCGCGGCGTTGCTCGAAGGCTATGTGAAGCAATACGGTTCCAGCGATCTGCTCGATGTCGCCTATCCGCACGTCGCCCAGCTGTGCGGGACCGACGTGGCGCATGCGCTGGCGCGCACGCAAATGCAGACGGCGCCGAACCTGTCGGGCATGACGCGGTTGCTCGATGCGCAAATCGAATCGGCCGAAGAACCGCGCCGCGGAGAACTTGAATTGATGCGCACGCTGATCAAGCAGCGCACCAAAAATCTGCCACGTTATACATGCCAAAATTGCGGTTTCCGGGCGCGTCTATTCTATTGGCAGTGCCCCGGCTGCAGCGGCTGGGAAACCTATGCGCCGCGTCGCATAGAGCCCATTGCAGCGCAAGCTTGAAGCATCCACTACCGGAACGCGTATGAAAATCACCATCATCGGTACGGGCTACGTCGGTCTCGTCACGGGCGCTTGCTTGGCCGAAATCGGCAACGACGTTTTCTGCCTCGACGTCGATCAGCGCAAGATCGATATCCTGAACAACGGCGGCGTGCCGATCCACGAGCCGGGCTTGCAAGAAATCATCGCGCGCACGCGCGCCCAAGGTCGCATCACGTTCTCGACGGACGTGAAGGCGAGCGTCGAACACGGCGACGTGCAATTCATCGCGGTCGGCACGCCGCCCGACGAGGACGGTTCCGCCGATTTGCAATACGTGCTCGAAGCGGCGCGCAATATCGGCCGTTATTCGAACGGGTTCAAGGTGGTCGTCGACAAATCGACGGTGCCCGTGGGTACGGCCGAGCGCGTGCGGGCCGCGATCGCGGCTGAACTCGATGCGCGCGGCTTGGGTGCGAGCGCGGCCCATCGTTTCTCGGTCGTATCGAACCCCGAGTTTCTGAAAGAAGGCGCCGCCGTCGACGATTTCATGCGGCCCGACCGCATCGTCATCGGCATCGACGACGACGATGCGGGCCTCGTCGCGCGCGACAAGATGAAGCGGCTGTACGTGCCGTTCAACCGCAATCATGAGCGTACGCTGTATATGGACGTGCGCTCGGCCGAGTTCACGAAGTACGCCGCCAACGCCATGCTCGCGACGCGCATCTCCTTCATGAACGAGATGTCGAATTTGGCCGATCGCGTCGGCGCCGACATCGAGGCCGTGCGCCGCGGCATCGGTTCCGATCCGCGTATCGGTTACCACTTTCTCTACGCGGGCGCCGGTTACGGCGGGTCCTGCTTTCCCAAGGATGTGCAGGCGCTCGTGCGCACGGCGAGCGAGAACGGCCAACGGCTGCGCATTCTCGAGGCCGTGGAAGAGGTCAATCACGATCAAAAGCAAGTGCTCGTCGAGAAGATCGTCAAGCGCCTCGGGGAGGACCTGAGCGGCCGCACGTTCGCCGTCTGGGGACTGGCGTTCAAGCCCAATACCGACGATATGCGCGAAGCGCCGAGCCGGCGCGTGATTGCGGCGTTGCTCGCGCGCGGCGCGAAGGTGCAGGCCTACGATCCTGTCGCGATCGAGGAGGCGCGTCGCGTCTTCCCGCTCGATTTGGCCGACGCGCCCGATTCGCTCGCGCGCTTGACGTTCGCGAAATCGCAAGACGAAACGCTCTCGGGCGCCGATGCGCTGGTCATCGTCACCGAGTGGAAGGAGTTCAAGAGCCCCGATTTCATGCATTTGAAATCCGTGCTGAAAGCGCCCGTGATTTTCGACGGCCGCAATCTCTACGAACCGTTGACGATGGCCGAGCTCGGCATCGACTACTACGCAATCGGGCGTCCCTATGTCCAAGTCAATACCGCAAGCGATGCACGCCTCTGAGCCGTCGAAAGAGGCGGCTTCTCGCGCAGCCGGCGTCGCGCGTGTGCCGCGCGAGAGGCTCGGCGAGGCTCGAGTGCTCATCGTCGGCGACGTCATGCTCGATCGCTACTGGTTCGGCGACGTCAATCGCATTTCGCCCGAAGCGCCGGTACCGGTCGTGCACGTCCAGCGGCAGGAAGACCGCTTGGGCGGCGCGGCGAACGTCGCCCGCAACGTGGCGGCGCTCGGCGCGCGCGCGGGACTGCTTTGTGTCGTCGGCCACGACGAGCCGGGAGAGCGCATCGTCGAGTTGCTCAAAGCGACGGGTGTAGCGACGCATTTGGAGCGCGATCCCGAGTTGCCGACGACGATCAAGCTGCGCGTCCTGTCGCGCCAGCAACAGCTATTGCGCGTCGATTTCGAGAAGACCCCGGCACACGAAGCACTGCTGGCGGGGCTCGCACGCTTTGACGCCCTGCTTGCCTCGCACGACGTCATCTTGTTGTCCGACTATGCCAAGGGCGGCCTGACCCATGTCACGCAGATGATCGCCAAGGCGCGCGCAGCCGGCAAGCCGGTGCTCGTCGATCCGAAGGGCGACGACTGGGAGCGCTACCGCGGCGCTACGCTCATCACGCCGAATCGCGCCGAATTGCGGGAGGTGGTGGGTCACTGGAAATCGGAAGACGATTTGCGCTCGCGCGTCGACGCATTGCGTGCATCGCTCGACATCGAATCGTTGTTGCTGACGCGTTCGGAGGAAGGCATGACGCTGTTTACGGCCGACGGCGCCGTGTTGACCGCGCCCGCCGTCGCGCGCGAAGTGTATGACGTTTCGGGGGCCGGCGATACCGTCATCGCCACGTTGGCCGTCATGCTCGCGGCGAAGCTTCCGCTCGTGGCGACCGTCACGCTGGCGAACCGGGCGGCGGGCATCGTCGTCGGCAAGCTCGGCACGGCCACCGTCGATTACGACGAGCTGTTCGGAGCCGACGCGCGCTAGCTGCCGGCTAGCCCACGCCGCCGAAAGAGGCCTCTCGCCCATCACCGTTATCGAATAACCGCTACCACGATCATGACTCTCATCGTCACCGGAGCCGCCGGGTTCATCGGCGCCAATCTCGTCAAGGCACTGAACGAGCGCGGCGAAACTCGCATCATCGCCGTCGACAACCTCTCTCGCGCCGACAAGTTCAAGAACCTCGTCGATTGCGAAATCGACGATTACCTCGACAAGACCGAATTCGTCGAGCGCTTCGCGCGCGGCGACTTCGGCAAAGTGCGGGCGGTGTTTCACGAGGGCGCCTGCTCGGACACGATGGAGACCGACGGCCGCTACATGATGGAGAACAACTTCCGCTACAGCCGCGCCGTGCTCGACGCGTGCTTGGCGCAGGGCGCCCAGTTTCTCTATGCGTCGTCGGCGGCGATTTACGGCGGCTCGAGCCGCTTCGTCGAAGAACGTGCGGTCGAAGCGCCGCTCAATGTCTACGGCTATTCGAAGTTTCTTTTCGATCAAATCGTGCGCCGCGTCATGCCGGCTGCGCACAGCCAAATCGTTGGCTTTCGCTATTTCAACGTGTACGGCCCGCGCGAAGCGCACAAGGGACGCATGGCGTCCGTCGCGTTTCACAACTTCAATCAGTTTCGTGCCGAGGGCAAGGTCAAGCTGTTCGGCGACTACAACGGTTACGCCGCGGGCGAGCAGACGCGCGATTTCGTCTCCGTCGAGGACGTCGCGAAGGTCAATTTGTTCTTCTTCGACCATCCCGAAAAATCGGGCATTTTCAACCTCGGCACTGGCCGTGCTCAACCGTTCAACGATATCGCTTCCTCCGTCGTGAACACGCTGCGCGCACTCGAGGGACAACCGGCGCTTTCGTTGGCCGAGATGGTCCAGCGCGGGCTCGTCGAATACGTGCCGTTCCCCGATGCGCTGCGCGGCAAGTACCAATGCTTCACGCAAGCCGACCTCGGACGCTTGCGCGCGGCCGGATACGACGCGCCTTTCCTCACCGTGCAAGAGGGCGTCGACCACTACGTGCGTTGGCTATCCGGCCAACTGTAATCGGCGACGCTCACTGCTTAGACTGGGGCCTCTCGGTCGGCGCTCGCCGGCTGGCTTTTTTGCACGGAGGTCCCATGTTCAAGCGCATTCTTTTTCTCGTGGCGCCGCTCGTCGCCGCATTCGTTTCCTTTTTTGCTCATGCTGTCGACGTCAATACCGCCGATGAGGCGGCGTTGCGCGCGGTCAAGGGCATCGGTCCGGCCAAGGCGCGAGCCATCGTCGAAGAACGTGCCACGGGCGGCCCGTTCATGGACGCGGGCGATCTGAGCCGCCGCGTCAAAGGCATGGGCGGCCAAACCGTCGAGCGCTTGCGCGCCGAAGGGCTCACGGTCGGCTCGGAAACGCATTGGGAACGGGCCACGGAGTCGTTCGCGTCCACCGGCAGGACTAAAGGCGCCGACATGACCCACGGTGCGCGGCGCGCTCGCATCGAGGCCGATCCGGTGTCAATCAAGCGCTGAGCGTCCGTCATCGCGCGCCGCAGGCGTTTTACCGGCTCCTTCAGCCGTCATGCGGTTTCGACGGTTTCCCGCGCTCGTACGCGGGTTTTTTTCTGATTGGCCGGTTGCCGGGCGTGCGCCAAAAAGACCCTACGCGGCGGTCGCGGGCTGCGTGCTTTACAATCGGTTCATTCCCATTGCCAGAGATGAGCGCGCGCTGCGCGTCACGCCTATGCCTTACAAAACTATCGAAGACACGATCGGCAATACGCCGCTGGTCCAACTCGTCCGCGTGTCCGACGACGAGATCCGCAGCCGCAACAACGTCGTGCTCGCGAAGCTCGAAGGGAACAATCCCGCAGGCTCCGTGAAAGATCGTCCGGCCTTGTCGATGATCAAGAAAGCGGAGGCGCGCGGCCGCATCAAGCCGGGCGACACGCTGATCGAAGCGACGAGCGGTAACACCGGTATCGCGCTCGCCATGGCGGCGGCGATCCGCGGCTACAAGATGGTCTTGCTGATGCCCGAGGACCTCTCGGCCGAGCGGCGTCAGAGCATGGCGGCTTACGGTGCTGAAATCGTGCTGACGCCGGTGAAAGGCGGGATGGAATATGCGCGCGATCTCGCCGAGCAAATGCAGCGCGACGGGCGCGGCATCATCCTCGATCAGTTCGCGAACCCCGACAATCCCGCCGCGCATTACGAAACGACGGGGCCTGAAATTTGGCGCGATACCGAAGGCCGCGTCACTCACTTCGTCTCGTCGATGGGTACGACCGGCACGATCATGGGCGTCTCGCGCTATTTGAAAGAGCAGAACGCGGCGATCGAGATCATCGGGGCACAGCCCGAGGAAGGCTCGCGCATTCCGGGCATCCGCAAGTGGCCCGAGGCGTACATGCCGAAAATCTTCGATCGCACTCAGATCGATCGCACGGAGAACGTCTCCCAAGCGGCGGCCGAAACCATGGCGCGGCGCCTGGCCGCCGTCGAAGGCATCTTCTGCGGAATCTCCTCGGGCGGCGCCTGCGAGGTTGCACTGCGTGTGGCGCGGCAAGTCGAAAATGCAACGATCGTGTTCATCGTGTGCGATCGCGGCGATCGGTATCTATCGACGGGCGTGTTTCCGGCTTGACGGGCTTACGCCCCTGAGATCCCGTTTTCTATCGAATACGCACCCTAATCATCTGAATAGCTACGTCTTGCTGAAGTTGCGTCCTATATTGCCAGTCGACAAGCGCCACGGCGTTGTGCCCCACGAGGGCGCGACGATCTCGACGATCTCGACCGCTCGACAGGAGCCGATATGGGACATCGCAACACCACAACGCCGATCGCTCGAATCGGCACGCTCGCTGTTCTCTTCTTAGCCACCGTCCTGTGTTGCGCGGCGCCGACCGCGGGCTGGGCCGACGACACACCGGCCGCCACGGAGCCCGCGCCCACGCTGGCGCGGCATGCGCCGTCCAACGTCCCTTACGGCTATGTCATTACGCCGTTCGGCTACTTTCATCCTTCCTGTGTGCGCACGGTCGGCCGCTCCGACATCGTGCTCGCCGACGGGCGGGTGCAGCATGCGGACGGCACTCGTTCGCCCGCTCACGCCTGCGGCTATGCGCGCTATACCAAAAACGGTAGCCGCATCGTGCCTCAAATGTCGTCGACGCCTGCGGCAACGCCTCCCGCGGCCGATGCAAATCGACCGCCCCGCGCCGACGGTTGGCTCGAAGCGAGTTGGTACCGCGACAAAGCGCCGTTCGGAGCCATTAGCGCGCATTGGCTCGTGCCGTCCGCGCCGGCATCGGATGTCGGCCAGGTGCTGTACTACTTTCCCGGGCTCGAGGATTACAAAAACATCGTCAGCATCTTGCAGCCGGTGCTCGGTTGGAATGGCTTCAACGACCACACATGGACCATAGCAAGTTGGAATTGCTGTCAAGGCGGCAATGTCGACCACAGCGTGCCGGAGCCGGTCGCAACGGGCGATTTGATCGTCGGTAAAATCGCTGGCGACTGCCCGGCGGGGCAAGTGTGCTCGACGTGGGATATCGCGACGATCGATAAGACGAGCGGCCGCGCGTCCACCTTGAAGAAAACGAGCGGTTATGGGCAAACGTTCGATTGGGCGTTTGCCGGCGTCGTCGAAGTCTACGGGGTTGGCGCATGCGACCACTATTCGAGCAACGGCTTCGTCGATTTCTCTCAGGTCTCGTTGCTCAACGTCGAAAAGAAGCGCATCCGCAATATACGGTGGGCAGCGAGCGGGCTGCTGCAGGCCGGTGCTCCCGTTTGCAACTACGGCGTCACGGTGACGCCGACGAGTGCGAGCCTAACGTTTTGACGTCCAGCGTCGAAGCGCGATGACCGGCGCCGGGATGCACGTCCACCGGCGAACTGCTCGCGCAGTCGCTATTGCGGCGGCGTCTGTCATTGCAGCGCCGGCGGCAGGTGCGCCGCCGCTATCAGCCCGCCGGTCAGACCGATGCTATTGCTGCGAAGTCGAACCGGAACCCGGAACGCTCCCCTCTTCTTGCTCGATACGCGCCTTGACCCGCTGACCGAGCTCGTAGACGGCGAGCGCGTAGAAGAAGCTGCGGTTATAGCGAGTGAGCGCGTAGAAATTTTGCAGTCCGAGCATGTACTCGGTCGGTTGGCCGGGTGTCGGCAAATCGATGACGGTGATGGGCGTGCTGGCTTCCGAGGTCAAATCGAGCCCCGGCTGATCGAGCAGCATGCCCGCACGCAGCAGTTGCGCGAGTGGCCAATGCGGCTGCGGCTGCCCATCGGCGGCGGCCTGCGCGACGCCGATGCTGCCGGCGTCGTGCGCGATTTGCCAAACGACCGGTCGTCCGCTTTCCCAGCCGTTTTCCTTCAGATAGTTGGCTACGCTGCCGATTGCGTCGGCTTTGCTCGTGCGCAGATCGATCCGCTTGTTGCCTTCGTAATCGACCGCGTACTTGACGATGCTGCTCGGCAAGAATTGGGGAATCCCGATCGCGCCCGTATACGATCCGAGCACCGTCGTCGGATCGATCTGGGCGTCGCGCGTCCAGACGAGATAGTCCACGAGGTTCTTGCGAAACGTCATTTCACGTCCGGCGCGGTTCGGCGTGTTCGGATAGTCGAACGCGAGCGTCGTCAGCGCATCGAGCACGCGGAAGTTGCCCATGTAGCGGCCGTATATCGTCTCGACGCCGATGATCCCGACGACGATTTCGGGCGGCACGCCGAATTGCTCGTAGGCGCGTTGCAGCGTCGCGCGGTTCTCGCGCCAGAATTTGACGCCCGCGTTGATGCGCACCGGGTCGAGGAAGCGCGCCTGATAGACATGCCAATTCTTGACGAACGGCGTCGGCGCCGGTGTGACGAGCTTGACGGCGGTAGCCGAGTAGCTCACGCCGGCGAACAACGTGTGCAGCGCGGCGGCGTCGAAGTCGTAGCGCGCCACCATGTCGTCGATGAATGCGTTGACGTCCGCGTTGTCTGCGTAACGCTGCGGAATGATTTCTTCTTCGAAGGTCGCGCCAGGCGAGGCCGATTGCGATTGTTGACCTTGCGCGCCTTGCGCAAGATGGCTCGGATGCTTGGCGGGGGCAGCGTTCTGGGCGTAGCCGTTTTGCGACGAAACGGCGGCGCCGAGCATCAGCGCGAGGAGAACGGTGAGGCGCCGGCGTGGGACGGCGGGCGATGCGAGTTGACCGGTCATAAAAGAGAGCGAAAGAGGGCGTCGGACCGCTCGGGTTCGCGTGCGCATCGAAGGCGCGGCTGCGAACTCGTCTTGGCGTTCGGCGCAGTATAGCGAACGGTCGGCGCGGGCGGAACCGCGGGCGAGCGCGCCGCGCGGTGATGGGCACGTTCGACGCCGGTTGCCGCACCTTCGACAGGCGGCGGCGGAAACGGGCGTCGCCGCCTGTGGTAACGTAGTTCGGTCCGCGGCCGCACCGGCGACGCACGGCCGACGAAGCAACCCAGGAGACATGCCGCGACTGCGGCAAACGAACGATCATGGCCACCGCCGTCTACTCACACCCCGACTGCCTGCTGCACGAGATGGGGCGCGGGCATCCGGAATGTCCCGAGCGTCTCGTCGCGATCGAGGATCAGTTGATCGCGAGCCGGATTGCCGAATTCATCGAGCGCGAAAGTGCGCCGCTCGCGCAAGTGGCCGATCTCGCCCGTGTGCATACGCGCGCGCACATCGATTTCATCGAGCGCAGCTCGCCGCGGGAAGGCCATGCGTGGATCGACCCCGATACCGCCATGAACCCCCATACGTGGCAAGCCGCGCTGCGAGCGGCCGGCGCGGCCGTCGCCGCGACCGACGCCGTGATCGACGGGCGGTACGACAACGCGTTCTGCGCCGTGCGTCCCCCGGGACATCATGCGGAGCCCGCTCGCGCGATGGGTTTTTGCTTCTTCAACAACGTGGCGATCGCCGCGCGTCACGCCCTCGAAGTGCGTGGCTTGGCGCGCGTGGCCATCGTCGACTTCGACGTGCATCACGGCAACGGCACCGAGGCGGCACTGGCCGGCGACGAGCGCGCGCTGATGTGCAGCTTCTTTCAGCACCCGTTCTATCCATTCAGCGGCGCCGACAACCAAGCGCCCAACATGGCCAATGTCCCGTTGCCGGCGCGCACGTCGGGCGCCGCGGTGCGCGAGGCGATCGACCTTGTTTGGCTGCCGCGGCTCGAAGCGTTCAAGCCCGAGATGATCTTCGTCTCGGCGGGTTTCGACGCCCATCGAGAAGACGATCTCGGCAACATGGGACTCGTGGAGGACGACTACACGTGGATCACGGATCAAATTCGCCGCATCGCTGAGCGCTACGCGCGCGGCCGTATCGTTAGCTGCCTTGAAGGGGGCTACAACTTGTCGGCGCTCGGACGCAGCGTCGTTGCGCACTTGCGCGCGTTGGCTGGAATCTGAAGCACACCCGAGTGCCCGGCGGCACGCCGCAGTACGCAGCGGTACGCACCAGCACGCCGAAGCACGAAATCACGACCGATCGCATTTGCATTTGTTGCCAGGAGCGAGCGCATCATGAATCACCCCACTTCCTCTTCTTCGCGTTCCACTTCCGAAGCGCTCTTGATCGAGCGCGACGCATACGGGCTTGCGGGCGTCGTGCGGGTCACGTTAAATCGCCCCGACGCCTTCAATGCACTGTCGGAAGATCTGATCGAGCAGTTGCACGCAGCGCTTGCGGCGATTGCGCAATCGGACGCGCGCGTTGTCGTGCTCGCGGCCGAAGGCCGCGCGTATTGCGCCGGGCACGACTTGAAGGAGTTGCGAGCGACGCCTTCGCTCGAGTTCTATCAGCGGCTCTTCGGGCGTTGTTCCGCGCTGATGATGATGATTCAGCGGATGCCGCAGCCCGTGATTGCGCGCGTGCAAGGCATCGCGACGGCGGCGGGCTGCCAGCTCGTGGCGATGTGCGATCTTGCGGTGGCGGCCGATACGGCACGTTTCGCGACCTCGGGCATCCACTACGGCTTGTTCTGTTCGACGCCGGCCGTGCCGCTCTCGCGCAATATTCCACGCAAAGCGGCATTCGAAATGCTCATGACCGGCGATTTCATCGATGCGGCCAAAGCGCGCGAACTCGGGCTGATCAACCATATGACGCCGCTCGATGCGCTCGACACCGATGTCGCCGCGCTGGCCAAACGCATCTGCGACAAACCGGCCGCCGCCGTGAGCATGGGCAAGTCGCTCTTCTATCGGCAACTCGAGACGGGTATCGAAGCGGCCTATCAGATGGCCGGTCAGACGATCGCCTGCAATGCGAACGACCCGGTCGCGCAGGAGGGCATGCAGGCGTTCATCGAAAAGCGCACGCCCAACTGGCGCGTCTGACGACGACGGAACCTGCCGCGCGCGGCATCGCTTTTAGACGTGTGCGAGGATCCACTGCGTCAGCGCATCGATGACTCGGTCTCGATCGAGGTCGTTCATGGTTTCGTGATACGCGCCTTCATAGAGCGAGAGCGTTCGGTCGGCAGCGCCGACGTGCTCGATGAACGCGCGACTGCCGTCGGGCTCGGTCAGTTTGTCGGCCGTGCCGTGATAGACGAGCACCGGCAAGTGCAGCGACGCGCGTCCTTGCTCGATGCGCGCCATGGCTTCGAGGATCTGCGCGCCCGTGCGCGCTGGGACCGCGGCGTGATGCACGAGGGGGTCGAGGCGGTTCGCTTCGACGACGCTCGCGTCCCGCGAAAGTAGCGCGGGCTCGATCTTCATCGCCTTGTAGCGCGGCCATAGGCGGCTCACGATCCGGCTCGCCGCCAGCATCCAGCGGGGCACGTCCTTCCCCGGCGCAAGCGCCGGGCTCGACAGGATCAGCCCTGCCACCTGCCTGCCCGCGCGCTCGAGCACTTCCATCCGCTCGATCGCGAACAATGCGGCGATCGTGCCGCCCATGCTGTGGCCCATCAGAAACAGCGGGACGTCGGGGCGCGCCGCGGCGTCCAGCAATGCGCGGGCATCGTGCAGATAGCCGTCGAAGGTCGTGACCCAGGCTCGTTCGCCCGGGGAGCGTCCGTGGCCCCGCAAATCGACGGCAACGAGTTCGATGCCCAATGCGCCGAGCCGCTCGGCCAGTGCGGCATAACGGCCCGCGTGCTCGGCCAAGCCATGCAGCAGCGCGACGGTGGCGCGAACCGGCAGGGCGTATGGCCAGCGGTACAGCGCAAGGTCGACGCCGTCGGCGGTTCGAACCGTGCCGGTAGCGGGCGGCTCGGCTGGACTTGGAACGCCGCTACCCGGGGAAAGGGGGGCAGTGCCATCGGGTAGTGCGGTTGTCGTCGACATCGTGGGCGCCTCCTCGTCGGTTGGGCGCGATCATAAGCCGCACCCCGCAAACCGGCGAGAACACTTACACGGTGACCTCCTCTAATTTCAAAAACTCATTAAGACCTGGCAATTAATTATTAAACCCTATTTGTGCGGTGCGATAAAATCGCACGTCGTCACCTTTTCTCGCAACAGCGGCGGCGGTCGATTGTCCACGGGGCGCATGCGCCGGCGGGCGGTCGCCGCCGTTTCGGCATTCATGATCGAACTTCGTCATCTCTCGCAGCGTTTCGCCAGTCCGAGCGGCTGGGTCGAGGCCCTGCACGACATCAATTTGAGCATTGCGGCGGGCCAGATCTTCGGCATCATCGGCCGCAGCGGCGCGGGCAAGAGCACGCTCGTGCGCACCATCAATCTGCTCACTCGCCCGAGTGCGGGCGAAGTCGTGGTCGACGGCAAGGTGCTGACCGCATTGGCGCCGGCGGCGTTGCGCGAGGCGCGCCGCGACATCGGGATGGTGTTTCAACACTTCAACTTGCTCAGTTCACGCACGGTGTTCGATAACGTCGCCCTGCCGCTCGAGCTTGCCGGCATGAAGCGCCCGGAAATCGAACGAACGGTGTTGCCGCTGCTCGAGCTCGTGGGTCTCACCGCGCTTAAGGACCGGTATCCGGCGCGCATCAGCGGCGGACAGAAACAGCGCGTCGGAATCGCGCGAGCGCTGGCGAGCCGGCCGAAGGTCTTGCTGTCCGACGAGGCGACTTCTGCGCTCGACCCGGAAACGACGCGTTCGATCCTCGAGCTGCTCAAGCGCATCAATCGCGAATTGGGCCTCACGATCGTGCTCATCACGCACCAGATGGAGGTGATCAAGGACGTATGCGACCGTGTCGCCGTGCTCGATGCCGGCCGTATCGTGGAAGAGGGCAATGTCGTCGATGTGTTCCTCAAGCCGCGTCACGATGTCACGCGCGCGTTGCTGGGCGATGTCATCGCACACGAACTGCCGAGCGCCGTGAAGGCGCGCGTCGCCGCGCAAATCGAGGCGGGCGAAGGCCAGCTATTGCGGCTCGCGTTCGCCGGCGGCGGTGTCGATCGGCCGATTCTGTCGGAGACGATTCGTCGCTACTCGCTCGACTTCAACATCCTGCACGGTCAGGTGGACGAGATTCAAGGACGGGCGTTCGGCTCGCTCGCCGTGCTCGCGGACGGCGAGCCGCAGCAACTTAACGCCGCTCTGGCGTTCTTGCGCGAGCAAGGCGTCGTCGTGGAGGCGCTCTCGCATGTTCAGTGAAATGTCGTCGATGTTCGTTCAGTCGTTCTGGGAGACGCTCGTCATGGTCGGCATCTCCGGCCTTCTCGGCGCGCTCGTCGGCTTGCCGCTCGGCGTGCTGCTGTTTCTGACCGATCGGGGCGGGGTGCTGCAAAGCGTCGCAGCGAACCGTGCCATGGGATTGACCGTCAATGCGGTGCGATCGACGCCGTTCATCATCCTGCTCGTGGCCGTGATTCCGTTCACGCGCGCGATCGTCGGCACGTCGATCGGCACGGCCGCCGCGGTCGTGCCACTGACGATCGCCGCCGCGCCGTTTATCGCGCGATTGGTCGAGACGGCTTTGCGCGAGGTCGACCGCGGTCTCATCGAAACCGCCGAAGCGCTCGGCGCGACGACGCGCCAGATCGTCTTCAAGGTCTTGCTGCCCGAGGCGTTGCCGGGCATCGTCGCGGGACTCACGATCACGTTCGTCTCGCTCGTCGGCTATTCGGCAATGGCGGGCGCGATCGGAGGCGGCGGCCTGGGCGATCTCGGGATCCGCTACGGCTATCAACGGTTTCTGCCCGAAGTCATGGTGACGGTCGTCGTGATACTGATCGTCTTCGTGCAGTTGGTGCAGTCGTTCGGCGACTGGCTCGTGCGCCGGCTGAGCCATCGGTGAGTTGCCGGGCGTTAGAGGCGTTGATCGAAAGCCGGGCTTGGCGCTCAGGCTGCTTGCCCATAAAATAAAACGATCGTTCGTTAATGGGAAGCATTGCGGCGCCGCGCGCGGGCTGCCGTGTGGCCGCGTCTTTGAACCGGCCGCCTGCGCAGGCCGCGGGGTGGTCCACCAGCGGCTGTGCGTCACTGCGGCGCGGCCGTTTTTGCCCATCGGCGGGTTGCCGAGCTTCGGTCGGGGCGGCCGCGGGACCGGCTGTCGCTATAATGGCCGCTGGGTTGACGTATTCGTAACTTTGGAGCGAGTGCATGAAAATTTTGGTGCCAGTCAAGCGCGTGGTCGACTACAACGTCAAGGTCCGGGTGAAGTCGGACGGCACGGGCGTCGACATTGCAAACGTGAAGATGTCGATGAACCCCTTCGACGAAATCGCCGTGGAAGAGGCGGTGC
>Ga0157369_10004344_pt1 | contig 16727 bp, 13 predicted proteins | sample C25metaG_FD_113461 | JGI IMG/M metagenome (GOLD analysis project Ga0157369, IMG submission 113461) | Corn rhizosphere microbial communities from Kellogg Biological Station, Michigan, USA - C2-5 metaG | ecosystem: Host-associated > Plants > Roots > Rhizosphere > Soil | place: USA: Michigan... | reverse complement strand
TCGACCTTTCCTTGCGGCGCAATGTCCAGCGCGCCGTGACCACCCCATACCGATAGTACCATGATGATCCGTCCCTCATGGTTGAATACGGGCGCGCTGACGGCATCGACGCCGGAAAGCAGATCGCCCCGGACCCGAGCCAAACCGGCGCGCTTCGTCTTTTCGATCAGATTCCAGAACCCGTCGATGTCCAGAGGGCGCCCGAGATAGGTGGGCTTGATGCCCTTTGCAAATTCCGCAGCGACAAGCGGCTCAACGATGTCGCGCGGAAGGAACGCCGCAAAAACACGGCCGGACGCGGAACTGACCGTCGAAAGAACTGAGCCGATCCGCGTATTGACTGTCGTTGGTCGCATCGACTCCTTGCGCAACACGATTGTCGCACCGTATGTGCCCCAGACCAGTGCGGCTGCCGTCTGCCCCGTGACCTCGTGAAGGTCGGACAGGGCATCCGATGCGAACCGCTGCTCGTCGAGCCGTCCCATCGCAGCGAGTCCAAGAACGAGCGCGCCTTGTCCAAGGTCGTATCGGCCATTGCGCTCGTTTTGATCGACGACGCCTGCTCTGACGAGGCTAACGAGATATCGGTGCGTCTTGCTCGCCGGTAATCCGCATTTCTCGGCCAATTCCCGCAAGGCAATAGGTCCCTCGGAGCGGGCAAGCTCAAACGCAATGCGCAGACCGATCTCTACGCTTTGCACTCCGTGTTGCTTCTTGCCGGTGCCTGTCCCCCGTTCCTTGAACTCCGGCGAACGCGAATGGGGATCGCCTGCGGCGGCTCGGGTTTTCTTCAAATGGAAGTGACCTTGCGACAGAAATCAGTCTCGGGCGAGACGCCTCGCAGCGTCTGCCCAAGTGCGCCCTTGCGAACGGGCCAAGTCAAGTTCGATCTCGCTCGGGCGCGGCGGCTTTCCACGAGAAACAACGCTGATCCCGTAAGGATTGCCCCCGTGAACCTCTTCGGTCTGCCGCATGTTCGGATTGCCGTAGCCCGTAGGCACGATGATCATGCCGTGGTGAGCCAGAGTGAACCAGGTGGAGATGATCGTGGTTTCACGGCCACCACCGGTGCCGGTCGCGGCGAAGACTGTCGCGGCCTTTCCAAACAGGGCTCCTTCATTCCAGAGCTTGCCGGTCTGGTCGAGGAACGATCGCATGCTCGACGACATGTTGCCGAAGCGCGTTCCCGTACCGATCGCGATTCCGTCATAGGTTGGGAGTTCGTCTATCGTGGCGGTCGGGACATGTTCAAAAGTCTTCTTGGCCGCCAGCGCACCCGATGCAGACAGCACTGCTTCGGGCACGGTCTCCGGGACCTGCTTGATGACGACCTCGCCTCCCGATGATCGGGCACCTTCCGTAACGGCCTCCGCAAGGCGGTAGACGTTACCGTAGAAACTGTGAAACAGCACCAGCAGCCTGGTCTGGGCCATGAAACTCTCTCCTGTGCGTTGAGTTGAAATCTAGGTAACTTGCGACGCAAAGGCGCGTTGCAATACGGCAGCCCGCGGTCCAGCGCCGCGAATCCGATCGAGCAGAACATTCGGCGCGGCCGGAATGGTATCGCCGCGCCAAGCGACATGACCGTCCGGACGCACCAGCACGAACCTGCGCTCATACAGTGTAGCGATGTTGCGGTCGGAGATATGATGAACCTTGATCGGGAAGTCGCGCCTCTTCGCGGCCATCATCAGCGGAGTGACATCCGCCGGAAGCTTGCCGAAACAAAGCAGGACATAGCTCTCGCCGAACAGATCGAGCGTCGAGCGGGTCTCGTCCAGCCAGGCGTGCGGTGCACGCGAGCCAGGACGGCTCACCGGAAAGTAATCGATCGTATCGTCATTAGGCTTGGGAGAGCCGTCGCCCATCACAATGGGTGATGGATCATAGCTGTAGCCGAGATGGATTCCGAACGGTTGCCACGATTTCGATTTCTCGTTCGCAGCCTGGACCTTCGCTCCGAATTCCCGCCGCTGCGTGTCCCCCTGACGGGAGGCCGCATCGACGTCGCTGCGTTTGGTATCGCCGGTCAACCGAAAATATTCCTTCACCGACTCGTTCACGGCGCGATGGCAGACCGGCCGCCGCTCGATGTCGTAGCTGTCGAGAATGCGCGGATCGGCCCAGCCCTCGCTGACGGCTCCGAACTTCCAGCCGAGGTCGATCGCATCCGCGATCCCGGTGTTCATGCCGTATCCGCCGTTCGGTGGATGCGTGTGCGCTGAGTCACCGGCGAGGAACACGCGGCCGTCCTGAAAACGATCGGCGACCACGCCTCGCCGCACCCATTCGCCGACCGATTTGATAGTGAATTCGAAATCCTGCCCGACGGCGCGGCGAATGGCCTTTGGCACGTCGATCGACTTCACGTCGATGTCGTTGGCTCCATAAAGCGTAAGCCGCCACGTTTGTCGACCATCGATTGCGACCAGCGTCCCCCAGGTACCTTCCGGCCCGATGCAGACATATCTGATCGCATTGCCCTTGTTGTGCAACGACGCGAGATTATCCGTCAGAAATTCGATGTTGATCGAGTTGTCGAGCGCGCCGACGCCCCGCATCTCGATTCCCAACAGTCGCCGAACGGTGCTCGAATATCCGTCGCAGCCGACCAAATAGTCGGCCGTGATCTCGCGAACCGTCCCGCTTTCCAGATCCTGCACCTCGGCAACGACCCTCTCCTCGTCCTGGTGGAATCCGGCGAACCGGGTCCGGTGATTGATGTCGACCGACGGAAAGGAACGCGCAAGCTCCGCCATGATCGGGTCGAAGATCGTCTGCGGGCAATGACATTGGCGTTCCGGACTGAACCGCGACGCGGTGGCGGAGCCCCCCGCGAGCGGACGAATCCTCGCCAACTCATATCCGTTGAGACTGGTGACGAAGACGTTGTCCATGGGAAAGCCGGACGGAAAACCCCAGTTCTTCACCCGGTCTGCGATGCCCAAACGACGACAGAATTCGACCGTGCGGACGCTCACCTGAAGCATCTTGGCCGCACCGATCGTGCCGTCTCCCTGCTCGATGACCGTACAGGCCACACCCCTGCTGCCGAGATCCGCGGCAAGCGTCAGCCCAATGGGTCCAGCACCTATCACAATGACCGAACTCGGCTTTTTCGAACCGGGCATATTCAATGCACCATTCTATATTACAGAACTAATTCTACGAACTATATCCAAAGTCGTAATCTGTAAAGCTCTAAGTTGCTTTACATGCCGATCTGTACGGAGATATTATTCTAAATAATAGAACATATTCCTTGGGAGTCTCGATGAACCGCTCGTTTGCCAGAATGGTGGCCGCCGCAATCCTGGGGTTGCTAGCCGCGCCCCCCGCCAATGCCCAGTCCAACCCGATCCGCATCGGAGTACTCGGCGACCAATCGGGGCCGTATTCGGCAATCGGGGGACCGGGGGCGGTATTGGCGGCGAAGATGGCCGTCAGCGATTTCGGCGGAAGCGTGCTTGGCCGAAGGATTGAAATCGTGTCTGCCGACATGCAGAACAAGCCGGACCTTGCGGCCGTGATCGCCCGCAAATGGTTCGAGACCGAAGGCGTCGAAGCCGTTGTCGACCTTCCTACGAGTTCGGTGGCGCTGGCCGTAAACGAAATAGGGCGGGTGAAGAACAAATTTGTCTTCGTTACTGCCGCGTCGAGCGAAGATCTCACGGGAAGCGCGTGCGCTCCCTACACTATACAGATGCTGGAGGATACGCGGGCGCTCGCGGTTGGAACAGCCAAGGCCGTCGTGGCGGCTGGCGGCAAGACTTGGTTCTTCCTGACACCAGACTTTGCATTTGGCCACGCCATGGAGAAGGCGGGACGAACGGCGATCGAGGCTGCCGGCGGGCAGGTCCTCGGAAGCGTTCAGTATCCGATCACGACGACGGATTTCGCGTCCTTCCTTGTCACGGCATCGTCGTCACCGGCGCAAGTGATCGGCATCTCGGGCGTCGGCGGAGCCGCCATCTCGGTGGTCAAGCAGGCCGTCGAGTTCGGCGTCACCAACGACCGGCGCAAGCTCGCGATCTTCCTTCAGTTCATCACCGACATCGACGGCTTAGGCCTGGCGAGCTCGCACGGCCTCTACACCACCGACGGCTTCTATTGGGATGAGAACGACAAGGCCCGCGACTGGTCAAAGAGATTCATGGCGCAACACGGCAAAATGCCGACCAAGGTCCAAGCATACACCTATGCGATCGTGCTCCACTATTTGAAGTCGATCGCCGCAGCCGACTCGATCGAGCCTGAGAAAGTGCGGGCAAAGATGGGCGAAACCAGTCTCGATCTGTTCGGAAACGCCGCCACGATCAGACCAAACGGTCGCGCGGTCTACGATTTGACTCTGTACGAGGTGAAGAAGCCCGCGGAGTCGAAGTATCCGTGGGACTACTACAAGCCTGTGCGACAGATTTCGGCAATGGAGGCATTTGGCCCACTTTCTGACAGCAAGTGTGCTTCTCGGTAGACGAATGCTCAGCAAGCGCTGTATGCGTTCATCGTGGTGATCCAACTCGAAGCTGCGCTGGAAGGCAACAAGACACGAAAATCACCTGCGGCCCCTGCCATCCAGACACTTCAGGACCGGCCGGGCTCGGCATGGGGCGATGCTGAGGCAATCGCCCTAGCTCGCGTGCCTGTGTAACGGCCGATCAAAATATACCTCGCGATATGTCTCAGGGGCCGGCGGGAGGCGCGTCCGCAGGTCGCTAAGCTTGTTCAGCCGCTTGAGCAAAAATTTCTCGAATTGCGCCTAAATCGGATCCGGCCCTCAGGAGAAGCGACATCAGAAGGCGTGCCTTGAGCCCGTTTAGCGAACCGGACGGGATTAGACCTCGCTTAAGCAAGTCGATTTCTGATCCAGGAAAAGCATAGGTATTTCTGAAGGACGGTCCGGCATCGACGCGCGACGCCAGCACGACGGGCATCTGCTCGGCGAGCGAAGCCAGAAGGGGCGCCACATCGGCCGGGACGTGGCCTGCGCCCATGCCCTCAATCACGGCACCGGAAAATCCCAATGAAGCCAGCGCGGTGATAATGCGGCCGTCATCACCAAGGCCCAGCTTGACCAGCGCAACGGCCCGGTCGGTGTCGGACAGCGTTGCTGGCAGCGGCCTCGAACGTTTGACGTCGAGATGGAAGCATGCGCGGCCCTCGATAACGAGACCGACAGGTCCACACACGGGCGATTTGAACGCTGACGGGAGTGCCGTGTGGCTCTTTTGCACGTAACGGGCGGCATGTATTTCGTCGTTGAGCACAACAAGTACCCCGCGGCCGATAGCCTTGGGGCTGGCGGCAACGATTGTCGAGGCGAGGAGGTTCGCGGGACCATCGGCCCCCGCAGCCTCCGGCCCGCGCATGGCGCCGGTAACGATGACGGGTCGATCGCCAGCGACGAGGCGATCGAGCACGAACGCTGTTTCCTCGATCGTGTCGGTGCCCTGAATGACGACAGCGCCAGCCGTGTTGCCGGCGAGCTTGTCGTTGAGCAAACTGGCGACGGAGATCAAGTCGTCGATGGTCAGCGACGCGCCCGGCTTGCGAAATGGCGAGAATGTCTCGATCCGCGCGACCGTCTTGAGGCCAGCAACCGAGCGCACCAGGTCGTCGGCGTCGAGCGTCGGCACAATGCCGCCGCTCGCGTCCCGAGTCATGGTGATTGTGCCACCGAGCGAGACCATCAGCACTGTCGGAAGCGCTTGTGTCATGGGTGAATCTATGCCGGAACCTGCGAGCGGTACCAGTCGAGGATCTCGGCACCAGTCCACATGATGACGCCTTCCTGACCGAGGATATAGTCGTACAGCATCTCGAGATATTTGATCCGGTGAGGCACGCCCGTCAGATACGGGTGAATCGAGATCGCCATTACGCGCGGCGTCTTCGCGCCGTCGAGGTGCAGCCGGTCGAACTGGTCCTTGCCGCGACGGTAGAATTCTTCTGATGGCTGTTGTTGAACAGCGGTGACGACAACGTCGTTGACCTCGACCGTGTAGGGGACAGAAACCATCTTGCCAACGCGTGTCTTGAGTTCGACCGGTTGGTCATCGAGAACCCAATCGGCAACATACTCGATGCCGGCTTCCGCCAGCAGATCGAGTGTCTCGTCAGTCTCGGTCAGGCCTGGACTTTCCCACCCGCGCGGCGCCTTGCCGGTGCATTTCTTGATCGTGGCAATGGTCTCGGCGATGGCCGCTTTCTGATCGTCGACCTTGTGCATTGGCCTCTGTATGAAGCCGTGCCCCATGAAATCCCAACCGGCATCGCGCGCGGCCTCGCAGACCTCGGGATAAACTTCGCAAACCGAGCCGTTGAGGGCGAACGTCGCCTTCAGCTTGCGGTCGGTGAGGGTTTCGAGGAAGCGCCAGAAACCCACGCGCATGCCGTATTCATGCCAGGCCCAGTTCGGCAGATCGGGAAGGAGCGGTTGCCCCATCGGCGGCGGGAGCACGGCGCGCGGCATCGCGCCCGACGGACTCCAATTCTCGACGTTGACGATGGTCCACACGGCCACGCGGGCATTGTTCGGCAGCTTGAGCGCCGGCCGCCGGTGGATCGGGGTGTAGGGCAACCTGGCGCGAATGCTGTTGCCAATCGTTTCGCTCATCATCTGCTCCTTTCAGTCCAACCTTCTCTCGAACAAGCCCATAAGCGACGGGGTTTCAACTCCCGCCTCCAGAGCCTTTGAGGGATTTTCAATACACTTGAATAATGGGCAAGGCGAGCCAAGCGCCGGACTCAGAAGCTTGGCGGCGTGTTGACGACGATCAGCTTGGCGTGGTCAGCACCGCCGTTGCGATATCCATGCGGCTGCTCGGAGCGATAACAGATGGAATCGCCGGCCTTCAGCAGGAAGTGCTCGTCGCCGACGATGAACTCGACTTGCCCCTCGAGGATATAAGCTACTTCCTCGCCTTCATGAGAGATGAGCCCGCCGCTGCCGCCCGGAGCGATGTTATGGATGCTGCCTTGGAGAAGGTGGGACTGGTGATAAGGGATCAGTCGTTCGAGCGTCAGTCCAGGACCGTTGCGCAATGGATCCGCATGCACGATCGGGCGTTCGCCGGCGCGCGATACGAGACCATTCGGCTCCGTGGGCTGCGCAAACAGCTGTCCAACCGTCAGGTCCAGTGCTTCGGCAATACGGTACAGTGTCTTCAATGAAGGAACGGCGCGACCGTTCTCGATCTTCGACAGCATGCTCTCCGAGCACTCTGCCTTTTCGGCAAGCTCGCGCAGACGCAGTCCCTTGGTCATGCGCGTGTGCCGCAGCTTCACGCCGAGGTAATCATTCTGGCCGCTTGGCAACTCGGCCGGGTCTTTCTCGACACGATTCATCTTCTTGAGCATCTCTCGTTCATGTCTGCAACTGCGCTCCCGCGACCAGCTCCATCCGCGTCGGGGAAGCCTTCAAGTCGAGATTGTGCGAATGCACCGGTATTGGCGAACAGTAGCACGGGGCGAATAGGCCGTTTGTCTAAAAGAAAGCAATTGTGAATATAATTCAAGAGACTTGAATAAACATCAAAACCTGATTAGCGTCTCCAAAAACAGGGCGCGCACCCACAAGATGGATGCGCGTGACAAAAGACAGGGGAGTTGCGGCGGCTATGGCGGAAGAGCTTCTGATCGATCAGGTCACCGACGTGACGCACGGCATGTATCAGCCTTATGGCTGGCACCATTGGCCGAAATATCCCTGGATGAGCTACCAGTTCCGCCGCGCATTGGGCGAAACGCAGGAGGGCGGCGGCGCCGTCTCCGAGTGCTTCCTCGCCGCCAGCCGCATGATCCCAGGCGACAAGGAGAGCTGGCACCGGGAATGGAAGCGGATCGCGGATTTCAACCAGGCCCGCGGTGACGAGGAGTTCGGCAAGGGTCATGTCCGCACCGCGATGAACTGCTGGCTGCGCGCGGCCAATTACTATCGCCACACCGAGTTCTGGCTTGAATATTCCGATCCGCGCCGGCTCGAAGCCTTCACCGACATGGAGGAATGCTCGCGGAAGTTCATCCAGAACCTGAATCCCGCGGGCGAAGTGCTGCAGATTCCCTACGAGAACGGCAAGACGCTGTTCGCCTATTTCGTCCGGGCGCCGTTCGACACCGGCAAGCAGCCGGTCCTGATCTGCATGGGAGGTCTGGACTCGATCAAGGATGAGATGTGGTTCATGCAGGCGCATGGCGCGCTCCAGCGTGGCATCTCCGTTCTCATGATCGATGGCCCGGGCCAGGGCGGCACGCTGCGCCGTCACAAGATTCCGACCCGGCCGGACTACGAGGTGCCGATTGGCAAGTGCATCGACTACCTCCTGACGCGCCAGGACATCGATCCGGCGAGGATCGGTGTCTGCGGTTCCTCTCTTGGCGGATATTACGCGGCGCGCGCCGGTTGTTACGAGCATCGGCTCGCGGCTGCGATCTCGCACGGCGCAATCTGGTCGATCCCGGAGCTGTGGGCCGGCGCGAAGGAAGACCATGGCCTCGCCGACCACATCAAGACGGTGTTCGGCGTCAGCTCGATGAAAGAGGCGCATGAGAAGTCCAAGCCTTTCGTGCTCGAGGGCCATCTCGATCACATGAAATGCCCCTACCTCATTGTCCACGGCGGTCACGACGTGCTTGGCGTCGCCTCGGCGCGGAAGGTCGCCGATTACGCGAAGTCGAGGGGCGTCAACGTCACGCTCCGCTTCGTGAACGAGGAGGAGACCGGCGCGGACCACTGCCAGCATGACAATCCGACCATAGGCCAGGAATTGATGACGGACTGGCTTGCCGACGTGTTCGGAATCGACGAGCGCGAGCTGCGGAAGAAGGCGATGAACCCGCTGATCTGAACCGAATAACCACCCAAAGGACGACGCCAATGTCTGTGGTTACAACGTATGATGACGCCTACTACTCCATGACGTGGATGGGGCCGAAGGGCTATCCCGAAAACGGCAATTCCGGTCGCTGCTACTTCACCGGTCTGCTCGGCATGTTCCGCCTGCACGGCGAAAGCGACGTTCTGTTTGCCGACGGCACCTCCGGTGACGGCTTCTCGTTCCGCTGGTCGCCGGTGTGGGGTGCGCCCGCCTTCAACGGCGGCGCCGGCGCATTCCACGAGATCTGGGAATATACGCCGCGCGCACTGGGCTATCATGGTTACTGGGAACAGGATCATGAGGGCGGCTTCGAGGAGGCGTTCGCGAAGCTCCGCGGCCTCGTCGATCGCGGCATTCCCGTGCAGGTTGGTCTGCACTACTCGCTCATGCTGCCATACGGCGCGAAAACCTCGCCGCGGCTGAAGTTTCAGCACGAAACGATGGGCAAGAGCGGCTTCGGCCATCATGTGGTGGTCGCCGGCTACGATCTCGATCGCGGCACGGTGACGATCTTCGAGCCGAACGACGTGATGCCGCATTCGCGCTATGAGGCGCCGATCGATGTCTTCCACGCGGCGTGGGAGCAATCATCGCAGCGCGGTCCGAACGGATATGAGCCGTGGGAGCATCATCATCCGTTCGCCGGCGAATGGAGCCTTCATGACGGCTATGGCCCTTACCTGATGGTGTGGGTCGAGCCCGAGCGCGATCCCGACTGGGATATCGCCAGGTCGATCCGCCATTCGTTCCGCCGCAATCTGAAAATCCTGTCCGGCGAATATCCGAAGCCTTATGCGCTGTTCGGCAATCAGTGGCAGATCCCGCGCTTCGAGACCGGTGCGCCCGGCATGGCGGCGTTCGCGGCGCTGATCAAGGCCGGCGAGGTCAAGGACACGTTCGGCCCGAAGGGGGATTCGATCCCGCTTTTCGTGCGCGGAAACATTCCAAACCACGGCGTGCTCGGCCGCGCGGGTGCTGCCGGCTATCTGCGCCGCGTCACCAAGGAGCTTGGCGTGCGCGGGCTCGCGACGGCGGCGACCGCGTCGGCGGCTGACCACATGCAGGCCTCCTCGGAGCTCTTCAAGATCCTGCGCTACGAGCAGGATCTGGCGAAGGCCGGCATGGTTCTCGCGCAGATTGCCGCGCACGAGGTGGCCGCGCTGAAGGACATGACGACGGCCTGGGCCGACGTCAGGCTTATCACCGAGCGTACGGCGGTCGTGAGCCACAGGGCCGCAGAGTAGCGGCGCGCGTCTTCGTTCGTCGAGGCCAGATGGTGTTGGGGCGCTACTGGCATGCAGATGAGGGATTTGATCTGCACGGATCGACGCGTGAATTGTGAATGACGGATTTTACGCTCGGTAAAAGGGAGGGGATTGTGCAGAAAAAACACGCCGCGATCGCAATGTTCTTGGTCCTGCTTCTGTCTTACATATTGAACGCGATTGACCGGAGCCTGTTTTCGATCGTGGCAATCGATGTCCGCGACGCAATGCACTTGTCGTTGCCGGAGGTCGGCCTCGCCGCAACCATGTTCACGCTGGGCATGGGATTGGCCGGCATCCCGACCGGTTATCTGCTTGGTTTCATCTCGCGCAAGGCCGTCGTGCTGCTGGGGCTCTTTATTTTCTCCCTGGCCACTTTGTTGACGGCTTATGCGAATGGCCTGGCTGACCTTCTGGCTTACCGCCTCATGTCGGGCCTTGGCGAAGCCATGCAGGTGACGGCGCTGATCGCAATCGGTGCCAGCTATTTTTACAAGCGCCGCGCGCTGATGACAGGCACGATTTCGTTTGCCTACGGCATCGGGTCTTTCGGTGGCCCGGCGATGACCGCTTCTCTCTTGAACGCGTATGGCTGGAAAATGCCGTTCATCGTGTTCGGCCTTGTCGGCGTCGTCATGATGGCGATTGTCGCGCTGAGCGTCAGAGCGTGGTTCAGCGAGAGCAAGGCGAACGAAGAGCAGGCGAATGCCGATCATGGCAATCGCGTCGCCTCGCCAGATGACGAAACGATCTGGAATGCGAGAACCATCGCGCTCGGGCTCGCAGCGGTTTGTGCTGGAGTGGCCGTGTTCGGTCTCGCCGGTCTCTATCCGACATATCTGCGTGGAGCCCTCGGATTTACGCCGCAGCAGGCCGCGTTTGTGATGAGCGCCATCGGTATTGGCGGTTTCGTCGCGCCCCTCGGCGGATGGCTTGGCGACCGCCTGGGTTATCACAAGGTGCTCATGATAGCGCTTCCGCTCGCGGCGCTGTCGGGAGGGGTCGCGTTTACCGAAATGGGCCGATCCGTGGCTTTACATGCCCTCGCTGCCGGCGTCTTCGGCATTGCGGTCCTCAGCCTGCTCTACGCCAACATGTCCGCCATCATCATCAATTCGCTGGGGCCGGCCAAGACGGCGCAAACGTCGGGGCTGTTCATCGCGAGCTACTACATCCCGGCGGCCTTTGCCGGCTATCTGCTGGCGCAACTAAAGGAAATGTCGAACTGGACGACGGCCGGCATCCTGCAGACGTCCGGCTTCGCATTGATCGCCATGATCCTGATCATGGTCGCGAGCATGCCGCGCAGGGCGGCCATGTCCCCTGTCAGCACCTGAGCCGTGAACGTGCGGAGTTGAGCTTCACGAAGCTGTCTCACCTCCGCAGTCCCCGCGACAATCCAGCGTCGCTTTGGATCGAACAACGAAGAACAACCAATCATAAGGAGATCCGTCATGGCGCAGACTAACGACCGCGCGTCGCCCGCGAAATTTGCCGACGCTGAGAAATCCAGCGTCATGGCGGGCGGCGGAGTGGTGCCATTTCGGCTGCCCGCCGGCGCCCTGAACTATCTCGATCGAAATCAGTACATCTCCAACATGGAGGTCGTCGCTTATTTCCCAGGGGTCAACCTGAATATCTTCGGGGACGAGCATTCGTGTCTGTGGGCCAAGGGGAAACGTCGCCTGATCGCGTTTCAGGGCGGCTGGATGGATATCACGGAGCCCACGAAAGCGACGGTGATCAAGGAGAGCAACCTCGGCACCTTTCAGAGCTGCGTGTACAATAAACAATTGAAGAAGTGGATTCGCGTCGTTTCGTACCAGATGCCGCTTACGCCAGGAACGCAGCAATACCCGCGAGGCAAATATCACGAGGACTATGCAAGGAAGTCGATCAACGATCCCGGCTTTCGCGGCATCAAGACCTACGACGTGACGAACCCGGAAAAAGCCGAGCTGCTGAACGAATTCGAGACAGGCAAGACCGGCTTTGGCGTCCACTGCCCTTTCTATGATGGCGGCAAATACGGCTATCTGGCCTGCGGCTGGGACGACCAATTGCGCATGGAAAGCACGGAGCGCGTCTACAGCAACGGCCTGATGATCGTCGACATGTCCGATCCCACCAAGGTGAAGGAGGTATCGAAATGGTGGGTTCCGGGCCAGAGGCTCGACGAGGAAGAGCTCTATCGCACGACTTATCCGTTCGCCGGCGATCAATGCTCATGGACAGGCAACCGGACGCCTTGCATCGTCCCGGTCAGGGTCGAGGATGGCGGCACTGTCGGCTATGGCGGTTGGGGACATTTCGGGATGTACGTCCACGATCTGTCTGATATCCGCAACCCCAAGGTCTACGGCAAGGTCACGCATCCGCTGGAAGCGATCGGCGCTATTCCTTATCATCATGTCGTGCCGGTGACTGCCGATCCGGCGCGCTATCCCCGGCTTCAGAACCTCGTGATCGCGATCCCGGAGTCGCTTGAATCCGACTGCCGCGAGCCGTTCCACACGAGCTATGTCATCGATGTGAAAGACAAGGCCAACCCGCGTATCATCGGTCTCTTCCCGCGCCCGACGCCGCATCCGGAGGCTCCTTACAAGGACTTTGCGATGGCGCGCGGACGCTTTAGCTCGCGCGTCATGCAGCACTGGATTGCGCCCGGAAAAGCGCGCCCGGATGTCGTCGCGTTGTCCTATCTCAATGCGGGGCTCCGCCTGTTCGACATTTCGAACCCGACCGAGCCGAAGGAGGTTGCGTATTTCGTTCCGCCACGTGACGGCGAGATCGACAACTACATGAGCTGGCGCCGCGGCACGACGGAAGCGGTCTTCATCGAATGGGACCGGAACCTGATCTGGGCCTCAACGCACGCGGGACTCTATTGCTTGTCGGCTCCGTTCCTCGGCCCGCCGGTGCTGCGGGCCATGCCCGTCGCCCAATGGTCTGTCCCGCATGTGAACGCCGGCTGGGACGGATGAGGTGAGAACAGGGGGCGCCATTTTTCGGGGTCCCTTCAATACACATCCTCCGGCGTCGTCGCCTGCATCGATGGACGCTCGGCGAAGCGCGCGTACCAGGCCGAGAGCTTTGGACGACCGTTACGCCAGGCGTCGTCGGCGAAGCGGAAGTCGAGATGGGCGAGCGCCACCGCGACGGCGATGCTGCCGATCGTCAGCGGCTCGAGCTGCTCCGTCTCCTGTTCGAGAACATCGAGCGTGGCTTTGGTCTTGGCGTGAAAGGCCGCTGCAAAGGCCTCGGACGCCTTTTCACCGCGGGCTTTCTCGCCAAGGCGAGCAATGTTGAAGTTCATGATGCCGTCGCCAAGCGCATGCAGCCGCATGACCTGCCAGCGGCGCGCGGCGTCGCGTGGAAACAGCTCGCCTTTGCCATAGGTCTCGTCGAGATATTCGGCGATGACAGGGGAGTCGATCATGACCGAGCCATCGTCGAGCAGCAGGGTGGGGATCTTGTTCAGCGGATTGAACCGCATGACCTCGGCATTGGTCGCACTGGCCGTGACGTTGACGCGCTCCAACTCGATGCGGGCCGCGATGCCGAGTTCATGGACGACGACGACAACCTTGCGCACGAAGGGCGAGCGGGACGACCACAAGAGTTTCATGAACATTTCTCCATGACCGGCATTATGTTGCCGATTGCCGGCCGCGCGTCCAGTGCAGCAGGGAACGTGGCCAGCACCCGAACGTTAGCCCCCATGACGCCGGTAGAGACCATTGCCAGACCGATCGCCCGCGCGATCAAGATTTACCGCAGCGTGGCCAGGCATGACCTGGACATGCGGGCGCGGCGTGGCCTCGCGCGGCACATCAAGCGGCTGGCGGACGAGGGCGTGCAGGATCCCAATCGACTGACCGTTCATGGCCTCACCTATCTGCGAGAGCTGGAGCGGCGGGAACACTGACGTGGTCCCGTCGGGGAACAAGCGCGTTGCCCCGACCAAGCTCGTGAGCGCGCGGGCGCTTCAGCTATCCCTTCATTCCCGTGATCGACGCGCTCATCGCGCGGGGATCGCGCATCGGCCAGCGGCCGCTGTCGACATGGGTCAGAAAGTCGCCGACGATGCGGTTATATTCCTCCGGCTCCTCGATATTGATCGCGTGGCCGGAGTTCGGCATCACCGCGAGCGCGGCGGAGGGGATGTTCTGCTTCATCAGGATGCCGGGCATGAGGCAGGGCCAATCCTCGTCGCCGGTGATGATCAGCGTCGGCACGGTGATGCGCTTCATCTCCTCGACCAGGGTGTAGAGCGACGGCCGCTCCTTCTGGACGCCCTGCTGGGTGTTGGCCGATCCGGTTGCCGAATGCTCGGCCAGCATGGCCTTGAACTCGGCATGGCCGCGCGGGTCCTTGTTTTCATATTGCACGCGGGTCGGCCCGTAAGCGTAGCGCTCGGCGAACGCTGCCATGCCGTCGCTCCGGATCGCAGCCGCAATGATGTCGGCCTCGGCGCGGAATGTCTCGCGTTTGTCGAGCTCGGCTCCGTAGCCGCAGCCGCCGATGCAGAGCGACAGCGCGCGCGTCGGATGGCGTATCCCGAAATGCAGCGTTGCGAAACCGCCCATCGACAACCCGATGATATGCGCCTTGGGCGCGCCGATGTGGTCGAGCACGGCGAGGATGTCGTCGGCGGCGCGTGCCTGTGAATAGGAGGAGACCTGCTCCGGCACGTCGGACGGTGGAAAGCCGCGCGCATTGTAGGCGATGGTGCGGTAGCGCTTGCCGAAATGCCGCATCTGCATTTCGTAGCTGCGCAGATCGCCGGCAAATTCGTGCACCAGGATCACGGGCAAGCCCGAGCCGGTTTCCTCGAAATAGAGCCGCACGCCGTCGTCGGTTGTTGCATAGGGCATGTTGATCTCCTGCCTTCTCGTTGCGTTTTTTGTCCTAGCAGGCGGCCGAAACCGGCGGTGGTTTTGCGCGCGGCAAATAGGTGCCGTGGCCTTTGGCGCCCTTGAGCACGCCGTCCTCGACCACCACGTGGCCGCGCACCATGGTCAAGACCGGCCAGCCCGTGACTTCCAGTCCTTCATAGGGCGTGTAGTCGGAGCCGTCGTGGACCAGCTCGTGGCGGATGGTGACCTTGCGTTTGGGGTCCCACAGCGCGATGTCCGCGTCGGAGCCGACTGCAATCGTGCCCTTGCGCGGATAGAGGCCGTAGATCTTGGCGTGATTGGTGGCGCTGAAGGCGACGAAACTGTTGAGGTCGATGCGCCCCTTCACCACGCCTTCCGAGAACAGGATCGGCAACCGTGTAGCCACGCCCGGGATGCCGTTCGGCACCCAGCGGAAGCTGGTGCGACCTCTGGCTACGAGCTTGCCCTGCGGGTCGTCGTAGCGGAACGGGCAGTGGTCGGAGGAGAACACCGAAAACACTTTTTGTTGCAGCCCTTCCCAGCACGCCTTTTGGCTCGCCACGTCGCGCGGCGGCGGTGAGCAGACATATTTGGCGCCTTCCATGTTGAGCTGATCGAGATCCTTCTCGGTCAGGACAAGATATTGCGGACAGGTCTCTCCCATCACGCGGAGGCCCCGCTGCTGGGCGCGGCGGATTTCGTCCATGGTCTCGCGGTTCGAGACGTGCACGATCATGATCGGCACATCGATCAGCTCGGACAATGAAATCGCGCGATGGGCTGCCTCGCGCTCGACCGGAATCGGCCGCGAAGTCGCGTGGTAGCGCGGCGCGGTGTTGCCGGCGCGTTCCAGCCGATCGGTGAGGAAGCGGATGGCGTCGTAATTCTCCGCATGCACCATCAACATGGCGCCGGTCTCGCGCGCAACCGCCATGGTTTCCAGGAGCTGGAGGTCGGACAGTGCGAGGCCCTCATAGGTCATGAAGACCTTCAGCGAGGTGTAGCCATCCTCGACCAGCGCCGGCAACTCCTGGCCCAGCACATGCTCGGTCGGATCGGTGACGATGAGATGGAAGGCGACGTCGACATGGCATTCGCCGTCGGCCAGCGCGTGATAGCGCTTCAACGCCTCACGCAGCGTCTGGCCTTTCTCCTGCAGGCAGAACGGCAGCACCGTGGTGTTGCCGCCAAATGCGGCGGAGCGCGTGCCGGTGGCAAAACCATCGGCCATCACGATGCCGTCGCCGGACGGTTGAGCAAAGTGGACGTGGCTGTCGATCCCGCCCGGCAGCACCAGGCGGTCTGTGGCGTCGATGATGGCGTCCGCCGGCCCCAGATCGTGTCCGAGCGCCGCGATCTTGCCGTCGCGAATGGCGACGTCGGCCCGGAACGTGTCGGCGGCGGTCACAACCGTGCCGCCGCGAATGATGGTATCGAACGGCATCAGCTGGCACCTCCCTTGTCAGGACGCCGGTGCTCGATGACGGCGGCGAGCGCCTCCGGCAATCCGGTCGTGGCTTTGGGATCAGGCCGGCGGAACGTGCCGGCGATGGCCTTGCGCGGTTTGAGCGCGGCGAGCGTCTCGGCCTGACGCACGGCGGCGGCGACCGGATCGATCACAGGCACCGGAATGCGGTCACGGATCTTGGCGGCAAGACCGGCCAGCGGCGCGCCGGAAAGAATGACGACATCGGCGCCGTCCTGTT